>Ga0233427_10000033_pt1 | contig 184454 bp, 171 predicted proteins | sample SI_118_April2016_5_FD_179885 | JGI IMG/M metagenome (GOLD analysis project Ga0233427, IMG submission 179885) | Seawater microbial communities from Saanich Inlet, British Columbia, Canada - SI_118_April2016_100_MG | ecosystem: Environmental > Aquatic > Marine > Inlet | place: Canada: British...
AACTAGATGAGGCAATCGAAGAATGGCTCCTAAGAACATTCGGACATGATATTGATTTTGAAGTCGATGATGCACTTGCAAAGCTAGAAAAAATGAATTTACTTTCTGTAGCAGATGATGGAAAATTATCTGTTGTCAGTGTTGAAAATGCACTTGTAACTCTAGATGATTACTGGGATAATCTCTACGACTTCGTTGAATGATTTACTACTAGCAAATCAATTCAACAACTAATTGCTGAGAGATTAGCAAATCCTGTTTTATCTACAAATTGATTAGGTGGCGTCCAATCGCCGGGCTATGGCAGAAGATGTCGTAATCGTAGGCGGAGCACGTACTCCATTTTGTGAATGGCAAGGTGGTAAGCGTGGAGATGGTCAACCAGGTGGTCTCCTGAAAGATGTCAGTGCCCTTAAATTGGGTGAAATTGCAATCAAAGGAGCTCTAGACAAGACTGGAACTTCCCCTGAAAATGTAGACCATGTTGTCATGGGATATGCACTACAAACCTGCGACCAAGCAATCTTTGGTGCTCGTCACGCAGGGCTGGGAGCAGGTATTCCTCAGGAAGTACCAATGCTAACTCTATCCCGTATCTGTGGTAGTGGTGTCCAAGCAATTGTGTCTGGTGCTCAGATGATTATGCTAGATGAAGCGCAAACTGTTGTTGCTGGTGGAATGGAGAATCTTTCCCAAGCCCCACATGTTCTTCGTGGAATGCGTGACACATACCGCTTAGCCCGCCCTCCTCGTGCAGGTACAGAGTTGGAGAAAGACATGGAAGACTACCTTTTCACAAATCTTCTAGATGGTATGTGTGGCTCATTCATGGCCCAGACTAGTGATGAAATCTGTAAGCGCAAAGGTGTAACCCGTGAAGAGACCGATGAGTTCGCTGCAATGTCTCACTCTCGTACAGCAACATCGATTGCCGAAGGTGTATGGGAGCAAGAGATTGTTCCGGTAAATGATGTCACATTCAAGGATGAAGATCACGTTGTAACCGGAAGTACTCCTGAATCACTAGCAGAACTTAGAACAGCCTTTGGTCCCGAAAGTCTGGTCACAGCCGGAAACGCAAGTGGTGTAGTAGACGGAGCTGCAGCGGTAGTAATCAAATCGGCTTCAAAGGCTAAAGCTGATGGTGATTCACCACTTGCTAGAATCGTCTCTTGGGGAATCGTCGGATTAGAGCCAGCAATCATGGCCTATGGCCCAGTTCCAAGTAGCCGCCTAGCCTTGGAGAAGGCTGGATTGACTATCGAGGATATTGACCGTTGGGAAATCAATGAAGCGTTTGCAGGACAAGCTGTGGCTTGTGTAAAGGACCTAGGATTAGATATCGAGAAAGTCAATGTTAACGGTGGCGCTGTTGGCTTAGGCCATCCTCTTGCTGCAACAGGAACTCGTCTTGTTCTAACTCTGGCGCACGAATTGAAGCGTTGTGGTGGCAAGTATGGAGTTGCAACTGCGTGTATAGGTGGCGGTCAAGGAATCGCTATGGTCATCGAATCTCTTTGATGACTACAAGCCTTTGAAATCGCACCGAACATTACAAATAAAAAAAGAATTTAGCATAAACATGGATGATGAGACTCAGATTTTGGCTGAAAATCAACCAATTCCTCCGCAGCAAATTGCTCCACAGCAAATTCAGATAATTGCTCCACAGCAAATTGCCCCACAGCAAATTGCCCCGCAGCAAATCGCCTCACAGCAAATTGCGCATCCTGGAATGCAGCAGGTAGTATATATTCCATTGAATTATAGCCCTGAAGTTAATCTTCGTAATTGGTCATATCTTCCTTTAGGGATTGGAATTACAATATATCTTGCTAGCGTTTTTGGTAGTGTCAGCAGCAGTGGTAGTGACTTAATATCTATGCTTGGAACCTCGGCATGTTGTGGTTTATTCGCAGTAGCAGGTTTCTTAGATGCCGCATTCTACAAAGGAAAGTCAGAGTGGCAGGCATCAACTGGCCAATCAAATGGAGGTTCTGTTACTGGGATGGTATTAGATATCATCTTTGGAGTAATCGCCAGCATTATTGCAATTTGGCTCATTGTCGCATTAATTGCTTTTAGCTAGATTTTTACTTCGCTCATCTCAGCAGCAATACTACCAGCAACAGCAACAGTACGAGCAACCAACGCAGTACAAACAATGGTAATCACGCGATATGAATTGCATGTCCTAGCGTTGCTAGGACTGCTTCGTGAGTCATTTCAGTCATTGTAGGATGTGCATGAATTGTGCCTGCTATGTCTTCCAATAGCGCCCCCATCTCCAATGCAAGCGTCCACTCACCTACGAGTTCACTAACGTGAGTTCCTACGGCTTGTACACCAAGAATTCGATGGTCATCTTCTCTTGCGACAACTCTGACAAATCCACCGGTCTTCTCAGCCTCTTGAGTTAATGAACGTCCATTAGCAGCAAGTGGGAACTTTCCGATAATCACCGGATGACCAGCTTCTTTGGCATCATCTGGCGACAGACCTACAGATACAATCTCAGGTTCTGTAAATACGATTGCAGGAACCGCAACTGGATTGTATACACGGTTTTGGCCTGAAATAATTTCAGCGACCATCTCTCCTTGGAATGAAGCCACGTGTGCTAGCATTTCTCCTAAGTCTGTTACATCGCCAATTGCATAGACGCCTTTCATGTTGGTTTGACACTGATCATTTACTTTGACAAATCCACGTTCATTTAGCGCAATTCCAGTTGGAGCAAGTCCCTCACTTCGTGGCCTACGACCAACGGTTACTAGAACTCGGTCAGCCTCAACAGACTGCATCTTTGATTCATCATCGGCATTGTTTTTGTCAATGAAGTTTAATTTTAGTTTACCATTGTCAAGTTTTTCGACACCTTTGGCGAAAACACCAGTGTTTACCTTGACCTTATTCTTCTTGAGGAAAAGTTCGAGTGGTCTGCGTAGTTCTTTATCGAAAATTGGTAGAATACTATCCATTGCTTCAACAATAGTCACCTTTGCTCCAAGCATACGGTGAACAATTCCTAATTCAAGGCCAATGTATCCGCCCCCAACAACAACGAGGTGGTCGAGTGATTCATCAATATCTAGGGCTTCTCTACTGGAGATAACCCCATCACCATATTTCATGAATGGCAATTCAATAGGTACACTTCCATTTGCAAGGATTACATTTTCGGCTTCGATTTGAAGATCTCCTACTATCACAGTTTTGGCATCCTTAAATTCGGCCCAGCCAGTGATTAATTCAGCACCAGATGCCTTTAGCAGATGCTCAACACCTTTGTTTAGACGGTCAACAATCCCGTCCTTCCAGCCTTTTAGGCTAGACATTTCGAGTTCTGCCGGGCCAGGAATTGAAATTCCCATATGCCCGCCATCTTTGGCATGCTTTGCTAAATCGTGAAATTTGTGTGCTGCATGAATCATGGCTTTTGATGGAATACATCCTCGAATTAAACAGGTTCCACCTGCTCTCTCTCCTTCAACAATTACAGTGTCCATACCTAATTGTGCTGAACGAATAGCAGCGACATAGCCACCTGGGCCAGCACCAATTACTAGGACCTTACACTTTCGAGTATCCATTCAATTCACCTCACATGAAGATAGTAGCCGGATTCTCAAGTAATGTCTTGAGTCTCTGAACTAGAACTGCGCCATCCCATCCATCAACCACACGGTGGTCCCAAGATGATGAAAGTCGAAGCATCTTGCGAATTACAATTTGTCCGTTACGAACAACGGGTGTGTCAACTGCATTGTGAACTCCAAGGATGCCAACTTCAGGTTTGTTGATAATTGGAGTTGCACCTAGGCCTCCCATTCTACCTAGACTGGTAATTGTGAAGGTAGAACCTGTCAATTCCTCTAATCCAGCAGTGCCATCACGTGCCGCTTGGCTAACTCGTTGCATTTCTGATGCTGATGACCAGATGTCCTGTGCTTCAACATGCTTGACAACAGGTACATACAGACCTCTATCGGTTTGTGTAGCAATCCCTAGATGAATCGCCTCATGCCTTGAGACAACTCCCTTTTCATCATCATATAGAGCATTACAAACTGGGTTTTCACCCAATGCCCTGACAAGTCCTTGCATAATGAATGGTAGATAGGTTAGTTTTGGCTGACCTTCCTTGCGAGAAGCGTTCAAATGTACTCTTAGAGTCTCTAAATCTGTGATGTCAACTTCCTCGAAATAACTGAAATGAGGTATTGTGGTATATGATGCAGTCATAGATTCTGCAATCTTACGGCGCAATCCGATAACTGGGACTTCAGTAACTCCTGAAAGAGCAGTTCTCGAAGGTCCGGCAGCAGCGACAGGGCTACCTGCTTCCTTCCATGAATCTAGATCTGCATGGGTAATTCTTCCAGCAGGTCCACTTCCAGCTACAGTTGAAAGTTCAATACCACTTTCACGTGCACGCTGGCGAACTGCTGGTGAAGCGAGTGCTCTTGCTCCTGGTGCTTCAACAGCAACAGATGTTGGTTTTGCAACCGGTGCCGGAGCAGGTTTTACAACTGGCTCAGGGGTAACTTCAGGCTCAACCTCAGGGGCTGGCTCAGGCTCAGTTACTTCATCGGCGATCTCTTCTACAGGTGCTGGGCTCGAACTCTCACCATCTGTTTCAAATTCAATACAAACTTGACCAACTGCTAGTACAGTGCCAGGTTCTCCGACTAATGATTTGACGGAACCATCTGTGGGAGAGGGTATCTCTACAGTTGCTTTGTCAGTCATCACCGATAGAATCGGGTCATCTTCTTTTACAGAATCTCCAACAGAAACCATCCATTCGACAACTTCTCCTTCTACGACTCCTTCTCCTATATCTGGTAGCTTGAATGCAAATATTCCCATTTTTATGCCTCCTGTGTTTTCTTAATAGCCGCTGCGATTCTTTCAGGGCTTGGAATGTAATCCCACTCAGTTGTGTGAGGGAAAGGCGTATCCCAACCGGTTACGCGAATGATTGGTGCCTCAAGATGCCAGAAGCATCGCTCTTGAATCGAAGCACTCATCTCTGCACCAAATCCACTTGTTTTTGGGGCTTCATGAACAATAACACAACGTCCAGTTTTGTTTACAGAGTTTACAACAGTGTCACGGTCCCATGGAAGAAGTGTTTGTAAATCAATCAATTCAGCATTTATTCCACTATTCTTGATTGCTTGCTCAGCAACATGAACCATAGTACCCCAGGCGATAACAGTACATGCGTCGCCTTCCCTTACAATTTCTGCCTGCTCTAGTGGAATAGAGTAATGGCCATCTGGAACATCAGATTTAGGGTGGCCTTTCCAAGTTGGAACATTGTGTGGGTCGCCATAAAATGGACCTCTGTAGCATCTCTTTGGTTCAAAGAATATCACTGGGTCGTTGCATTCTATTGCACTGGTAAGTAATCCCTTGGCATTGTTAGGATTAGAACAGTAAACCACTTTCAATCCGGGAGTATGTGTAAATTGTGATTCTGGGCTTTGTGAATGGTGGTGGCCTCCTTTGATTCCACCACCAGCAGGTGTCCTAATTGTGACAGGTGTCGAAAATTCACCGCCAGAACGGTGTCTAAGTTTTGCTATTTCGTTTACGATTTGGTCGTATGCAGGGAATATATAGTCTGCAAATTGAATTTCAGCAACCGGGCGTAGGCCGTTTAGTCCCATGCCAAATGCGATTGCAGCAATTCCACCTTCAGCAAGCGGTGCATCAAACACACGATGTGCTCCATGTTTCTTTTGCAAGCCATCTGTTACACGGAAAACACCTCCGAAATAACCTACATCTTCTCCGAAAATAACGACATTTTCATCAGTCTCAAGTAGATTATCAAGAGCGCTATTTAAGGATTGGATCATATTCATCTCTGTCATAATAATCACCTCACTTTCCTAGTTCCTCTCTTTGTTCTTGAACATGCCAAGGGACCTCTTCGTAAACTTCTGTAAATATTGTTGATGCTGGTGGGAAAGGACCATTTGCCAAATCACCAAACGTACAAGCTTCCTTGTAAGCAGCCATAACTTCAGAATCAATTTTTTCAGTAAGTTCTACATCTTTATCTTCCGACCATGCACCTATACTAATCAAGTGATTCTTAAGACGCGCAACTGGGTCCCCACCTGGCCAAAATTCGAATTCATTACCCGGCCTGTATATCGAAGGGTCGTCAGATGATGAGTGTCCGCCTGCTCTGTAAGTGTATACCTCGATATGAGTTGCACCTTTTCCAGCACGAGCACGCTCACGAGCCCATTTTGTGACTGAGTAAAGGGCGAGGAAATCATTTCCATCTACTCTTAGCGACGGGATTCCATATGCCAGACCACGGGCAGCGAAGTTTTCGCCTCCTGTTGCAATATTACGATGAGTTGAAATCGCCCATTGGTTATTTACTACATTGAGAATAACTGGCGGTTTGAATACGGATGCAAAGTTCAGGCCGTAGTGATAGTCTCCCTGTGCGCTTGTTCCGTCACCTAGCCAAGTGATTGTTGCTTGGTCATCACCCTTGTATGCTGAAGCCATTGCAACTCCAACAGCTTGGCTAAATTGGGTGCCTACAGGGCTAGAAATTGAAATGAAATGTCCTTCCTTCCACGAGTAATGAACCGGCATTTGACGTCCTTTCAGATTATCTTCGGTATTTCCAATACAGTGGCAAATCATACTGACCATATCTCGTCCTCTAACAAATTGTGCACCCGGTTGGCGGTATGAAGGGAAAATCCAATCTGTATCATCAAGAGCCATGGTCTGAGCAATTGCAATAGCTTCTTCACCGAATGAACGCATGTAGAAAGAAAGTTTTCCAGTTCTTTGCATCTTAATCATTCTGTCATCAAAAATACGAAGGCGCATCATCATCTCAAGGCCACGAATTAATTCATCAGCATTCAATTCAGGGTTCCATTCACCAGATGCAGAATCATCATCACCAAGCACACGAATTAGTCCATGAGCATGGTCGTGTGTTTCAGGAGCGGTACAGTTTACAGGATCGGGTCGCGATAAATCTCCCGGCTGCTCTTTCCAAGAGCCACCAAAATCTGCATCATCGCCAGGGCGGAACGGTGCAGTTGGGACAGTATATGTGTCCATGCCCCCCTCATTTTTCCCCGACATGTATCGCCTCACTCCTTGTCCGTTCTAAGCCTTGCCGATGCCTTGGCTAGAAGGTCACCTGCTCGGTAGGATGATCTAACTAGCGGGCCGCAAGCCCATCCAAGGAAACCCATCCTCTCAATTTCGATACTCCACTCATCATATTTTGATGGTTCAGGAAATCTATCAACAGCCAAATGGTTAGGGCTGGGTGCGAGGTATTGACCTATGGTTACAAGATCGACATCTGCCTCTCTTAGAAGTTGTAGTGCAGCAATAATCTCCTCATCAGTCTCGCCTAGTCCAACCATTAGAGAAGATTTAGTGAGTATGTCTGGGCGTAATCGTTTAGCTTCAACAAGAATGCCGATTGATTGCTTGAAAGAGGCCCGTGAATCTCTTACAAGGGAATCCAGACGTGGTACACACTCGACATTGTGGGCAAAAACCTCGAGTTCAAGGCCATCAAGTAATTGTGCTAAGGCTTGATGGTCACCTGCCAAATCGCTACACAGTAGTTCGAGAGTAACTTCTGATGAAGTTGCTCTAACGGCTTCAAGACATTTTCTGTAATGGGACGCACCACTATCAGAAAGGTCGTCGCGATTAACAACGGTAATCACCGCATGATTGAGTCCCATTGTAGAAATTGCATCTGCCAAATTTGTAGGCTCGTCATCATCTAGAGGGGGGGGTCTTTTGATAGTCCCAACAGCACAAAAACGACATCCTCGAGTACACTCTTGACCTGCTACCATGAAGGTTGCATCCTTTGCAGCCCAGCACTCATGGATGTTAGGACACCTTGCTTCTTGGCAAACAGTATGTAGCATATTGTCAGTGACAGTGCTCTTGGTTTCATTGAATTTTTTCTGCAAATCACCGGTTGGTAATCTGGTGCGAAACCATTCAGGCAGACGGGGGCGCGCTTTGGCCATTGATAACTTTCGAACAGTCAAATCATCCCCCCCTGTAACCATCCCGAAGGGATGGGGTGCAAAAAGAGTCGTGTTGATAGTTTACGAGCATTCAAGCCTCAAGTCGGCATCGCCCAGTTATGCGAGTGGCTGTAATCACAGGTGGTGCTCGCCGAATCGGTGCTGCAATTACCAATATGTTACTCGACGATGGATGGGCTGTAATCATTCATTGCAATCGTTCTGTCACCCAAGCTCGACATCTGATAAAAAGAGGTCGCGGTGCCATCGTTTCTGGCGACTTATCAAGCGATGAAGAGTTGTTCCGAATTATCGAGGAAATTCATGACCATGAATTGGTTGAATCGGCAGGAGGAATCGACCTATTGATCCATAATGCTTCAATCTATAATACCGAGGACTTCGCTACAGTTACTCCTCAAGAACTACGTAGATTCACCTCTATACATCTAGATGCCCCATTCTTCATAACACAAGGTTTGGTACCCAAATTAAAGGCCAAAAACGGTTGTGTAATTGGTATGGTTGATACCAGTTGGAATCATGCCTGGGAAGAACTGGCGCATTATACCGCAACAAAAGGGGCTTTACGTCAATTAATTGTAAATTTAGCAGGTGAATTAGCTCCTGAAATCAGGGTAAACGGAATTGCTCCGGGCGCAATACTCGCTGCGTCTTGGGAGAAAGAGAGATTTGCAAAGATTCTCGAAAAGGTTCCATTGGGAAAAGCCGGCAAACCAGAAGACATTGCAAATGCTGTAAAATTCCTTGCAAACGCAGAATACATCACTGGATTCATCCTTCCAGTTGATGGCGGCTGGTCACTAACGTGATTGGTGCAGGGGGTGAGATTTGAACTCACGAACCCATTGAGACCGGATCTTAAGCCCGGCGCCTTTGACCAACTCGGCTACCCCTGCGTAAACCGTGGGCTATGCTTGGAACTAATGAATGAGTCGGGCGAATTACAATTTTTTAAGTAATAAGATCAAGTGTACTTTAGACTTATATGCAATTGCATTATATCTTTGGATATGAGTAAAATGGCGCCAATTGTGCTGACATTTGTACTTGTTTGTTCGGTTTTTGGGTATATTGCGATTGACAAAACTGTAAATGATGATGACAATACCACTTCAGATCTAGATATTTTCGCTTGTGACGATGGTGAAGAGATATCTGCGGAATTACGCAATGATGGTAAAGAAGATTGTTCGGATAGTTCCGATGAGGATGTGATTGATCACAGAAACCACCCTCATTCCGCCCCAGTACTCGAAGCAATATTGGTGTCACTAGAAGGAGAGCAATTTGTATCTGGCAATGTGATTCACGACCATCCAATGGAGGTGCGTATCCAGTGGACTATAGAATCTGCTGACGGAAACGATAGTGGTGATAACCTGGCTACTAATATGGATGGTTCATGGGTTTTTGAAATTGATGTTGAAGATAAAAGTGCGAATATTACTCTTACTTTCCAAGCACACAATCTTCCTGAAGACACTTGGTCTGAAATTTTGACTTTTGTAATTCCTGCTGATGAATCCAATGAAAGCAATGGGAATGAGACCGATAATGGTAATGAAACCGATAATGGTAATGAAACCGACAATGGAGTAAACACTCTGCCAGTCTGTGATGCAGGTCAGAACCTAACGACTGATGTAAACGAATTAGCATACCTTGATGCCAGTAATACAGCCGATGCTGATGATGATGTTTTAGAGAATCCATCATGGGTGATTTTATCGGCTCCTGAGAACTCAACAGCCACTATTGTCAATCCTTCAAGTATTGTTGCAGAATTCACACCCGATCTTATTGGAAATTATACAATGGAATTCTATGTAGATGATGGAACTGATTTCTGTAAGGATACAATCCAAATATCTGCGGTTATTACATCGCCTTCAATCACTCCCTATACAGCATCTCAAGTTCTAACTAATGATACTGAGATGACCGATATTTCTTTCACAAGTGTAGGTGGTCACATAGTGTCATGGGAAATTTATCCTGCACTACCAACTGGAATTAGTTTCGATAACAATTCTGGACGTATCAGTGGAACACCTACAATGGTTATGCCTGAAACTATTTTTACCGTATATGCAAATAATACAGCCGGGTCTGGAACTGCAAGTATTACATTGAGTGTAATTGAATTGGGATATGATATCAATGATTTAGCACAATTTTGGCTTGACTTTTTCCAGTGCCAATCGACAGATGACCGGCCTTTAGTTGATGATTTAACGACTTCAGAAACCGAGAACCATCAATGTGAAGTTTCAATCACTTTGAACGAGACCCATCTTATTATTACAACAAATGGATTACCAAATCACGACTTTGAATCAACTTTGGCCTGCTCACAAGCAGGGGATTGCGCTACTGCACAAGCATATACATGGTCTATTCCAAGGACGCCGGTAAACGACACCACTGGTGGTCATGATAGCACAAATTGCCCAGAAGCAAACGGTGCTCAAGAGTGCGCACCCGACCGTGGAGCGGTTGCGGTAGCAATCAATGGAGTTCCAATATTTGGGCCAGAAGATGGACCCGGGGGAGATGCGGTGGCTGCTGAGCATGGAGCTTACAATGAAGATAGACAGCCGATTGAATTGGGCATTTGTCATGGTCACGCAGCACAAGGTGGAACCTATCATTACCATGCAGATGGAAACTGTATGCATTGGCACGCTGAACCGGGAGAATCTATCGAAAATGATTATGACGATTCAACAATACAAGCAGTAGCCCAAAATACCTATGATGGAAACCATTCAATGGTAATTGGTGTGGCTTTTGATGGCTACCCGATTTATGGGTTCTGGGGATATGATGACAATATGAATATTGTAGAAATGAAGAGTTCTTATGAATTGAAAAATGGTGAAACAGGATACAATGGTATTGATGATTACAAATATACTCCCGGATTGGGAGATTTAGATCAATGTAATGGCCATTTCGGACCAACTCCTGACTTCCCTCAAGGAATCTATCATTACCACACAGCTTTGCAGAATGGAGATGGCGATATGGGATTCCCTTACTTCTTGATTTGCTACTATGGTGAGGCCGATATGTCTAGCGATACTGGCGGTGGCCAAGGCGGTGGAGATTGTGAAGGATTTGGAGAGACGTGGGGCCCAGGAATTGGCCCTCCTCCTGAAGGCTGTGAAGGCGGACCTGGTGGACAAGCTGAGATTTCGGTTCTTGATGACTGGAGTTTCGACCCTATGGCACTGCTAATTATCGGACTTTGTGTAACAACTGCATGGACTCTTCGGCGGAATTAAATTCACCCGTAGGGTGACTCTCTTAGGGTACAATGAGTGCAAAACGGTTTAACACCCCGACGCAGACGGTATATTGGTGCGCATGCTTAAATCGCGATTTGTTCCTGTCCTCGTGCTGCTATTGATGCTGTCTTCAGGACTTCCTGCCATGGAGTATGAAACTCTTGCAGATGACCCTGTTGAAAAGGAAGTTCCTGCAAATTTGCAAAATTATAATTTGTATCTAGATGAGGAGAGTGGCTCGGGCGGCGATGGTTCGATTTCTACCATGGAACCTGAAGGTTCCCAGAAAGAGGCAAGCATACTATCTGGTGTGGAGTTCCGTTCTGATGATTTGATTAGTGATATCACAATCTATGGTGAAGGAAGTGCTTCCGAAGTCAATCTTTACATCTTCCTAAAATTCAAAGGCCAAGAAGGCTCAACTGCTGATTTGACATATACTCTCAATTCGGTAGGTGGGGCGGCATATACAGTGTCACAGGAACTAACCTCGCCATGTCAAGATAGTGTCTTGCCGGGTTCCGGTTGTGCATGGACAATAAACGAAATCTCTTTCGATGTCCCTGAAGATGGCTTTACCGTAGAACAGGGTTCACAATTACGCCTACAGATAGATGCCTCTGCAACTTGTGAAGGTCAAGGAGGTATAGGGCAAGGTGATTGTGATGTTGAGGTCGCCTATGGAGATTTAGACAGTACTAACAGTTTTTCCAGATTATCTGTGAAAGCAAATGCACTTGCAGATTCTAGTGTTAAAGTACACGCACCGGGTGGTATTTGGACTGACGCAGAACAATTAGAATGGTCTCCAAACCATCGTCCTGAATTTAGAACAATCCAATTTTCGGTTGATGTTAGAGATGCTTTCGGCAGGGACGACATTCATTCAGTAGATCTTGTATTATCAACTCCATCTGGAACAAATTCAGTATTCGACAAAGAGTTTGAAGATGATGACTTAAGACTTGATAACAACGGTTTAGTTGGAAATTATACTTGGACTTATGATGCAGGAATTGCAGCTGGAGAATATTCGTTACAATTGGAAATAACAGATGTACAGGGTCATACAGTTGTCTACAGTCATCCTGGATTAGAATTCATGGAATATGGGATGTTCCTATCTCTTCCTACGGGCCAGCCCGATGATGTTCTAATTGCTCCCGGTCAAATCAGTAGTGTTGAATTTATGGTAGAGCACACAGGTTCTGCGGGAATTGCTATGGAAGTCGAGTTTGAATTATTTACTTCATTACCGGGAACTTGGTCTGAACCTAATTGGGACCAACCTGCAGGATATTCATTGAACGGCGGGGGTTCATTCAAGATTGCAACTCTATCGATAGAAGCGCCAGATGGTGATTTATCAACAGCTCCAGACCGAATAGAGGTATGGGCACGTGGATTTGTTGAAAATGAAGAAAATATCCGTGAAGAAGTTGTAATCGAGAAGTTGATTCTTGATATTGAAGAGGTTGGAGTGTTCTCCCCCCCTAGATTGAATGTCTATGAAGATGAAGAACATCAGATTCAGATTGCAGATTCAAACCGCCCAGAAGCATTTGATGAAACACTCTCCCATTACATTGACTCGGATGAAGTAGGTGAATTCTACATTGATGTATTCAATGCAGGTTTTGATACAGACACTTTCAAAATAAAAATCGAAAATATGCCAAGTTCAAGTTGGATGTATGTCTTTTACGACAATGATACCGGTGCAGAATTAGTAACAGAAGGAATCTATGCAGTTACCCCTGACCTCGGTTCACATGAGATTCTGTCGGTTGTAATGAAAATCTACCCTCCAACCTCGAGAGATGATGTTGATATTGGTATGTTTACATTGAATTGTTTCAGTACAGGCGATGATCAATTGAGTTCAATGACTTCTTTTACTGTGCACCGAACATTCGGTATTCTTGCCGAAGTTATCTCTGATTCTGATGGCCAAGAAATTGGAAGTGTCGGACCAGTTGCACCAGGTTCCGAAGTTAGTTTTGATATTCGAATTACAGATAGTACAGATGAAGGAACACAGAATACTTGGAGACTAATCTCCCCTGATAAACTGGCGAAAAACACCGATGAGAATCCTCAATATGGTGCATGGGACTACACTATGCTAGATGACAATGGAAGTGATATTGTTGCAATACGTTTGATGCCAGATAGTTCTGGAGATGTTGAATTGACAATTGAAATGCGCGACCAGGTAACTGCGGGTAACCACACTCTATACCTGCGTGTAACAGAAGAAGTCTCTGAAGGCGATCCAAGATACTTCGATTTACCTCTTGAAATTATAGTGGAAGAAGAAGTTAAACCGGGTCGAATCTTTGTTGAAAGAGTTACTGAATTGACTCCTTTCTTGCCGGGGTCTGAACAAAGTATCGATTTCCGCGTTCTGAATTCAAATAACATCGAGTTGGATGTCATAATATCTGCACAAAGCCTTCCTGAAGGATGGACTGCTAGTTTTACCACAAGCGGTTCATCAGAATCTGGAAACGTAATTCTGCTTGAAATTGGAGCTTTTAATTACAGTGAATTTACTTTGATTCTAACGGCTGCAGATGATATAGTTGCGGGCAAGGATGCAATAGTCGAATTTTCAATCGAACCGCTAGACAGCGAAGTAAGTACGTCGCATCTAAAGCAAACACCCAAGTTCATATTCTCGACGGCTTGCGAAGGCATGGATTGTATCATAAATTCCGCTCTAGATTTCGAAAGCCCACAGACGATTGGATTGTATGTTGGAATCATCGTTGTAATATTCTTGGCAGTTTATCGTAGGGGCCAGAGTTCCGCTCGAGAATTTGCAGTATTAGAGGAAGAACAGAAATCGTTGTTTGCTATGGATGAAGCACTTGGAGAAATCCCAGAAGCAGTAGTTAATGAAGATGATTTAGAAGATGATTTAGAACTTTTAGATGAACTAGAAGATTTGTAATATTCAGTGCTAAATTATGATTTTATCTCCCCGTAGGGGAGACAATTTCCAACAATTGTGTATGAACAATACTCCATTTCCCTTAAGTGCCTTGTAATCAGCCGTCATAATGGTGTCAGCATTGCGTATCTCCTCTATCCAATCTTCCGCTCGTCCTAAATTGATTAGGGAACTAGATCAAAAGAAGCTCAAGTCCCTAGGACTTGCAATGCTGATGTTGTTCTCAACTATTGCGTCAATTGAGTTCGTATCTTTCACTGCCCTTGCAGCTACAGACCAAGATGGAGATGGTTTGACTTATGGGCTTGAGTACCTCATTAACACCCAGCCTAATGACTGGGATTCTGACAATGATCAGTTACCAGATGGCTGGGAATGGCAGTATGGATTAGACCCACTTTCGAGCAGTAATAGTGACGGTGCAATCGGTGATCCTGATGGCGATGGTTTCTCTAATTTACAGGAATATAATTACGGCCAACCTTCGAATTGGGACCTTTCTTCAACCACATCTGAACTAGATAACGGTGTTTGGTGGAATGGAACCATTCCAGTGAATAATTGGGACGAAGAAAACGCCATGCAATACAACCAGTTAGCATGTGGCGATTCAGGTTCTGATGGTACCGGAAGTGTCATTCTTTGCGATGAAGATCCAGTTGGAAATATCTGTACAGATGGATTTGACAATGACAAGGATGGCATGGTAGATTCAGCTGACAATGATTTCGATGGGGATGCTGATTGTGCCACCAATGATGATGATGGCGATGGATTATACGACGAAGACCCTGATGGCTGGGACACCGATGGTGATGGTATGCCTGATGGTTGGGAAGCTTCAAACAATCTGAATGCAACATCTGCTTCAAATGCAGATGGTGCTAATGGTGACCCAGATGGTGATGGCTTAATCAATCTCTACGAATATATCAATCCATCTTGGACAACTACTTGTGGTGGACAGCCATGTTACAGGCCAGGACCTTCAGGTTCGTTTACTGAAACAACAACACCATGTTCGCCACACCTCGGAATTGGCCCAGGTGGCTGTGCAACAATGACAGCAGAAACCGATGGCGTAACATCAACTAATCCACTTGATTCAGATACTGATAATGATGGACTAAACGATTCACATGAAGCACTGACTCTTCTTACAGACCCTACCAATGCAGATACCGATGGCGATGGAATAAATGATGGCGTTGAGATTAACGGACAATATGGTAGTCCTGCTCAAGCCAGTGACCCTCGTAACAATAACACGGACGGAGATGCGTTTGATGATGGTGATGAAGACAAGAACGGCAACGGCTTGATCGATGCCAATGAGACAGACCCAACCCGTCGTGAAGATTCTGGTGACTTTGACAATGATGGACTAGAGAATTGGCAAGAGAATCTTTCCTGCACATCGTGGAATGTTGCGGATACCGATTCTGGTGGAGTAAACGATGGTGATGAATCAAATGCTTCCCATGGGACTGACCCTTGTGATTCTCTAATTCAATTTACTTCAACCATAGTGTCCTACAATTCGGGTTCCAGCCAATTGACTCTAACCGATGCCTCAGGACTACGCCCCTCTGGGGGGATCGCCTTCTACAATAATTCAGGGGCGTATACTCAATTCTCTTATGGTGGTGTGGTAAACAGTGTACTGCAAGGGGTATCTGTAACTCCGCCTTCTGGAGCTTCAATAGAAAGCAGAAACAATTCATGGTGCCATGATATTTCAGGCGGTTCTTTCCCGAATTACTGTGATGACGACTATTCTGATTCAGATGGTGATGGCCTAGCAGACTGGGAAGAAACTCTTGGAGTGTATGGCTACTTCTCAAATCCGACACTTGCAGATTCAGATGGGGATGGAGTCATTGATTACGATGAAGTAATGTCTGGAACAGACCCAATGGAACCGTGTGACAATAATCTTGACGACGACGGTGATGGATTAAACAATTATTTCGAGGTCACAACAGGATGTGACAATTCTTGGATCGGAATTACGAATGGCAGTCAGGACATATGGTCGACTGATGATGATAATGCCGATACCGATTCTGGTGGTGTTAACGATAAGCAAGAATATTTCGATTCATCAAATCCCGAAAATGACCCGACTGATGACCTTCTTCCAGAAGACTTTGATGGCGATGGAATCCCTGATGCAGTTGAGAATCAAACCGGAACAGACTGGAGGAACCCAGATACAGACGGTGGAGGAATGTTAGATGGTGACGAATGTCCGCAACTATTCTGGTTCACTAATTGTGCAGGTTCACCTTTCAACCCATGGGACCCATCTGACGATGCTGACCAAAACGAGGTAGTATTCTGGGCCAACAACACGAGTGGTGTTGTCGACTTGGAGAGAGTCCACCGCTGGAGAGTTCATACCTATGATTTCTACACTGGTGCCGCATATGGTCTGGAAACCGATGTGCATCCTTACACTGATATCACTGTACCATATACCAATATGACACACTTGGCACCGTCAACTTATGGAAATGATACAGTAGCATGGAATATTGCGTTTGCAAACCCTGTTTTAGCGGGCAAGGTTCCAATGTCTGCTTATCAGTTCAATATCACTTTCTGGTCAGATGCAACTTTGGCAATAGCAAGATCAAATGATACCCATTCCTATGACATAACCGCAGGTCTTCTCACTGAAATGTGGGTTGAAGAATACGAATATTGGTTCGATTGGGATACAATTGCTGCTAATACAATCGCAGGAACCAATTCCTCCTACGAAACCATTCTCCCACAGCAATTCTTGAATTCATCTCTACCAGAATCGCTTATCATGAACATTACAAATGAAGTAATCAGTAGTGCAGGAGCTACAGATGCTTATTCCAAGGCCGATGCGATTGCAACATTCCTGCGAGATGGAAATGCAACATATGATTTCAAACGTAATTACAATGGTAGTGGCGCTGCACCTGAAGCAGATATTTCCTATGAGTTACTAAATCGAGCGAAAGAGGGAACCTGTGCTGAGTTCACATCGGTATTCGTTACAATGGCACGTTCTGCAGGCCTACCTGCTAGATTCGTGACAGGATATAGCGGAGGTTCTTGGACAGGTAATGGATATGCGGTTTATGGTGCAAATCTCAACCAATGGGGCGAAGTTCGCCTTGAAATGAGCCCTGGAAGTGGCGGCGATGATCTTGGATGGATTCCTTTCGAAGCATGTCCGGCTCCAGAAGAAATTGAAATTGTCAACATCACTTGGACGCCTACCTCATATGACCGAACTGGTTTAGTCGAAATGAATGTATCTGGTACGTTACAATATGTCGACAATGTTACTGTTATTCCTGATGTTACTCTACGCGGTTTCGTAGTAAGCGCTGCCGACGCTGGTGATGTACCCGGACCGGCAGCATCTATTGGTAACCTATTTGGAACAATCACTACCGATTCAAATGGAAACTTCTCAATGAATGGAACAATGGATACACCAGCGACTCCAGGATTTGCTAGTATTGTGATTGAACATATTCAAAGCGGATATGTTTCACACGATGGAATTGATTTGGGTGTCTTTGTCAACATGACTGATGACTCTAACATTACTCACAATAGTCCCGGTCCAGCAGACTCTCCAGTTTTAGGAGCTGGGGCAACAACTGTGGTATCTGGACAATTATTGTTTGCACACAATGAAACCGGTGGGTCAGAAGACATTGGTCCACTAACAGTTTGGCTTGATTTCACTTCTTCAGAGGATGGAGCAACTAACTTGTCTGGCACTGTTGGACCAGGCGGGGTGTGGGAAATCAATGTCACACTGGATGAACTTGAAACGAAAACCAATATTTCTGCAACACTAGGATTTAGTGGCTGGCAAGATACATCACAATCGTTTGCAGGAACTCCACAATTCCACTTACGACCTAGTACTCATTCAATTACTCTTGACATAAGAGATGCACCAAATCTAACTGCAACAATTGAAGGACCGGGGGCGAATAATTCAATACTTCAGATTGATGAATTAGTTTACATTAATGGCTCGACGATGTCCTTTGGAGCAGTACCGTCAGCATTGTCTGGTAATCTATCATTTGGAATGAGAGAATTGAATGGAGGCGGAACATTCGTCGAATTATTCAATCAAACAGTCAATGGAGCATTCTCAATATCGCACATTCTTGATATCAATACCACATATGTGAAGGCTGGAGAAATCGAACTATCTCTTGTGTTCTATCCCGATTCACTCAATGCAACCGATGCGCTGAATACCTCTGGAAGCCCATGGTGGTTGCAAGGGTTATTGTTCCTTGAATTACAAGCACAATCTCAATTACGTGGCAATCCTGTTGGAATTATTGTTCAAGTAACCGACCATCTTGGTGGTGAATTGGATTTGAATTTATCTGGTAATTTCACTTTCGACTTTGATGGAACTACTGAAAATACCACTACTGACCCGGGGTCAAGCACATTATCACCGACTTTTACAACAAGTTCGAGTTTGGATGCAGGAGATTATGCATTCGATATGGCCTTTGATGGGAATATGTATTATTTGCCATCTAGTAATAGTTCAACCTTAAGGATAATGGGTACCATTGATGTCAATGTAGTAGTCATTAATGATTGGACATACCTTGGCAACACTACATGGGTTGTTGGAGATATTTCTGATGATGTCACAGGTGCTGCAGTACTTGGTAACGACTCAATAATAATGGTCCAGTTGCTTACAGTGATGGGGCCTATTGATTTGGCAAATGGCCTTCTTAACAACACAACTGGAACCTATAACGTCACGATAGTAGCTCCAACTAATTTGCCATCAGGAGTTTATGATCTTCAAATCATGACTGATTTCGACACACCATCTCAACCTGGTGGCCCATACTACCAGTATGTCGATGCGGCAGTACCACCCGCACTTCCGCAAATGCCTTCTACGACTTGGGGTATTGAATCCGACGTCATAGTAGAAACTCCAGAAGGCCAACCGGCAGATATTATTGCGATAATGAATAGTTCTGTTGATCTCAATTCTTGGGTCGGTGATGTAGCTGATAATTCCAATGTTAGTGGTGCGCAAGTGAACTATATCTTGGACTATGGCGGTGCAAATATTTCGATTGGTAATGCAATTAGTGATGCGGAAGGAAATGCAACATTATTGTGGACTGTTTCGGGTGTAGATCCGGGGCAGTACATCTTACGAATGGAAGTTCTTGACGATGTATCTTCTCCAAAGATAGCAGGTGCAACAAGGCATTGGGGCAACTTTACTGAAGTAAATGTCACAGTACAGGTGCCATCTAATATCAGAGTGGATTCAATACCATCGACTATTACTGCAGGAGTTAATTTCCAAGTAATGGGACAAGTTGAGGATGGCGATAACGCAAGCAGAAATCTGACAACTGCTGTAGCACTTGAAATGTTCTGGTTGGACAACCCAGATGAGAAATTAGTTAATGGCGTATACACTGCAATAAATGGAAGTTTCAACCTTTCAGTACCAACAGATGTGCTAAGCAATGGAACTCTTCGTGGACCTCGTACATTCGTGATTTCAGTAGTCGAGGGTTCATCAGCATTCTACCTGACAGATACTAGTAATCACTCGATTCTAGTTCAAGGTGTGACACTATTCGAGAGTATGCAACCGCTTAACCCAATGGTTGTCAACCGCGGTGAGGATGTTAACATGACCTTACAAATGGTTGAATCCTCTAATATGTGGCAACCTTTAGGTGGTTATACAATCGATGTAAAGTTTGATGAAACTTGGCTAGCATCTAATACAACCGATGCTCAAGGGAGAACCAGTTTCGTTCATACAATACCTTTCGACCAACCATTAGGACTAATCTCGATTTCATTCTACTACAATGGAAGTTTCGATTTATTGCCTGCACAACGAAACCTTTCAACAGTCACAGTACGTTCGATTACAATTATGGTCGTTGACCCAATTGTTGCAAATCCAGTGGCAGGTGACGCATTTACCATAACTGGAACCATAGAGAGTGACAATGGTAGCGGTCTTCAGTTGCGTAATGGTGCTGCTCTAAGCGCCTCAGTCTTGTTCTTGATTGATGATCAACCTACTGGATTCACATTATCCAATGGCCAAATTCTGGCTAATGGTACATGGGAAGCAACAATTGCCTTGGGCTCTGGATTTATGGCTGGAACACATATTGCTGAAGCTCAATATATTCCATCTGTGAATTATTATTCTGGCTCTAGCGCAAATCAATCGTTCGATAGTAGAGGTTACACCACGCTGACTTTCTTGACGCCAACTCTTGACGGTGTCAATCAGCCATCTCTAAACGACCGTACCGATAGAGGAGATGATGTAAATGCAAGATTGCAATTATTCGATAACACAGGTTCTCCAGTAGTTGGAGTTCAAGTAACAGTAACACTGAATGGAACTCCAGTTACAACAGTTGGTACTACCGATGCTTTGGGAATCGTTGATGTGAATTTGACAACACCTGCAAACTTACCTGTTGGATTCCATAATTTGAATGCGGAATTCCTTGGGACTCCGGGCACAATAGGATTGATTGGGGATAATACATCAGTACTCTTTGTAGTGTTAGGACAAACTGAAATCAATATCACTGAGAGTTCATCGGCAATTACCGCTGGCGATATTCTTTATGTCAATGGAACCCTATTGGATGATTTAGGCAACCCACTTCAAATCGATGGTGTAGATTCAATCGCAGTAGTCTACTTACTCATAGACGGCGTTCCGGTCTCGAGTGTCCAATCCAATTCTGCAGATGGAGTGTTCATGTTCGCTTGGACTTCTCCAGAAAACATAGCAGCTGGGCCACATAATATCCAGACTAGTTTCACCGGTGGAAGAGATTGGGTTAACCCAATTGGTGAAGGTGACAGTGCAAACCCTGAATACTATCATGCAAGTGTGGATTCAGTGAACTTTACAGTAGCAGTTCCAACTAAGATTCTGTTATTGACGCAAGGTGGGCAAGTTGACCGAGAAGATACACTAACCGTTCAAGGACGTTTACTAGATATTGTTGATAATCCGCTAGAAGGTGAAACCATTGAGATTTGGCTTGGTGGAATATTCCTGACAAATGTCACAACCGGTGCAGATGGTACATTCAATGCAGTACACCCAGTTCCTGCAGATGCAGAACTAGGACCTGTTCTTCTTGAAACACGATTTACCGGTACTCTTCAGTACCTACCATCTTCCAATAATGGTACTTGGAATATTTATTCGAAGATATTTGTTGAGATAAATATTGAATCACCATTAGCAGTAGATCAGATGACTACGCTGGATGGATTTGTTGGTGATAACCAAATGAATCCACTATCGAATATGGTTGTACTAGTTTCAATTGAAGGAATTTCAATTGGTAATGCAACCACAGATGCGAATGGTAATTTCTCCTTTGACTGGCAAGTTCCGAATATCTTTACCGATGGTGACCACATAGTGGATGCAGAAGTTCCAGCACAAGGTTGGTATCGGGCAGGTCAAGGAAATACAACCTTCTTCCTTGCACACCGTACTGGAATTACAATCGATATTGTAGATAATGATGCAACACGCGATGATTTCTGGGAAGTTTCAGGAACACTATATGATGTCGATACTGCACTAAATGATGGCTTACCAGGTGAAACAATTTTGATCTATATCGATGGTTCTCAGGTTGCTACTGCTATCACTTCGATAAATGGTGAGTTTACTACAGATATCCGTGCAGAATCTGCATATGCACGTGGTGCACATCTTATGACATTCAGTTTCGAAGGTAGTGCAGGGCACCTACCTATCGATTCTAATTCGACAGTACTGGTTTGGGCAGATGTTACCGTGCACATTGATTCTGCCGTCAGTTATGTTGTCCGTGGCGACGGAATAAACAATCCAATTGTAATTACAGGACGAGTAACTGAGATAGGTGGCCAAGGAGTCACTATCGATGCGGCAGAACTCATCCTTGGAGAAGGAGTAGACTGTGGTTCAAGTGGTTCAGATGCACGATGTATTAATTCGAATATTATCTGGAATGGTGGTACATTTACTCTAACTGCAATAGCGCCATCATGGATGGAACCTGGTCCGACACAATTGTCGTTACAAACCCCGGTTAATTCCTCCCTCTACCTACGTACAGGTGATGCATGGACAAACTCGATTGCAATTACAATCGATGCTACATTTGATGTTGACATTGAGCCAATTATTGAGGATGAGCAAGAAGTTGTAATGGGCGAAATAACAGTTACTGCAGATGATACAGGCCAAGGTGTTGAAGGAATTGTCATCAATGTATATCTAGAGTATGCGAATGGAATTAGAATCAATGATTTGACGATACAAACTGATTCCGATGGACTCGCAGAATTTGAATTCAATTCGGAGATACCTTATGGGGACTATTCAGAGTATGGGCCTATTGTGCTAAAGATGACAGTTACTAGCAATGGAATCTTATCTACGGAGTCTGTTAATGCCTTCAATAATGATTTCAGTGCTGGCAAAAGTCCAGACTACACATTTGCTGATGAAGGTTCAAATGTACCGTGGTGGGCATATATTGTTGCACTCCTCGTAATCGGTGCAGGGGCTGCGTTTGTAATCATGCGTCGTAGAGCAGATGAAGCTGCGAAAGAACTTGCAGACATATTCTCATACACTGCTGAATTACTTGCAGCCGGAGATTCAATGCGTGAAGCAATCTTCCAATGCTACGAGAGCCTTGTCCACGTACTGATGGGACGTGGATTCTTGCGACGTGATTTCGAAACAGTTCGGGAATTCGAAATGGCGATTCGATCTGCTCTGCCGCAGTTGTCTGAAGATGCATTGAATGCACTGGATAATGTGTTTGAAGAAGCAAGGTATAGTCGTCACGAGATGGGTGAAAGCCACAAAGCCAATGCACAAGAAGCATTGACACGAGTGGTAAGTGAACTTGGACAGGTTATTGAGATTCCAAATCGCTGATTACCAACGAAGATTTAAGACGCCATCTTTGAATGACGCCTTAATCGAATCGACGCCTGCAGGTAGTGGTAGATTTCGAACGAAATTTTCCCCTACGCGTAATTTTAGAATGCTAGAGCCTTCGATTTCACCTTTGGATAGATCAATCATCGAATCATCTGCACCGTGAAGTGGTAGTGAAAGTCCATCACTGTGTCGTCGACCATTTAGTTCATCTATCATCCAATTCAATCGACGCTCAGGAGCAATTTCTGCCATGTGGTTTTCAGGTAATTCACCTGAAGTAACTAGCATCATAGTATGACGGTCACGGACTTCAGCTAGATGGTCTCCAGAGATCTCGAAAGCCGCATGAAGTTCAGTTGGACTAGCATCAAAGCCGTCGCTGACAGTTTGAATTTCGACCTCTTCCCACTCTTCCATAGTACTACCCTCCAGTGCCGGCACATATTGAACCTTTCAGATTTCAGTCTCTCTGTGAACTTTGGAAAAGAATCGTTTTGCAAACCGTCCAGTTGATTCTGCATTTGATGTTTGGTTCATCTTAGTGCCGGGGGGATAACACATCGAATATGTGCGCTCAGTATGTCTTCTGTCTAGCAATACGATTAGTGCTCGGTCTCCTATAGCTCTTATCGGGCGACCCATTGCTTGTAAAATCGAATTAATCGCAGGTTGAGAATTTGCATATCGCCAATGGTTAGTGGAGCCAAATTTATCCTTGATGTAATTTCCAAAAGATTTCTGAAATACCGATGGGGGGGCATTCGGAATTCCAACACATGCAACCGCATCCAGAATTCCATCGGCATAGTCGATTCCTTCAGATAATTTACCATTGAATACTCCTGCCAAGAGGATTTTACGGCCCATTCTTGGTGCGTCTTTTAGGTCGATCATCAAAGATCCGATATCCTGTTTCGTCCAACTTCTTAATTCAATCATTTTTTTTACACCAGGTATGTGTACAGATTTAAAGATATTTTCCAAGTGGCGATAAGATGGAACGAAAACAGCAACGTTCCCAGGGGTATTTTGCACAAGAGAATAGATGTGTTCCCGAATTCTCTGAGTATTGGCCTCGCCTCTTTCACGGTATAGCGTCGTAACGTCACTCGCTACTACAATCGGCCTGCGCTCTTTGGCAAACGGAGATGAATGAATCGATTCGCCCCGCGCTGCTTTGGGAATTCCTAGTAAATCAGCAAACATATGTGGTGGGTCTAGGGTTCCAGACATTAGAATGGCACCTGCGGTCTTTTCTAGAATTGGTTCCGCAACCAAGCCTGCATCAAGAAGATGTGAGATGATGCGCCCATCCTTTCCTTCACCTTCGAAAACCAAGCATAATGCGGAGCCATTTCCAAATCGTGCTAGAACATTGATTAAGTGGGCCAAAAGGTGGGCTGAGGGCTCATTATCTCCGTCATCGTCAATCTCAACTTCATTGGTTTCAAGTAGGTGCTTGAACATTTGAAGGCGAGTATTTTTGTCGGGGGTTATTGCTGTAACATCATTACCGTTGAGGGTGGCTTGATTTGCAGTAGCGTTTACCTTATCAAAAGCCTCATCCAACCATGCTAGAACATTTTCAGCCTCAATACGCATTTCCTTTTCATCCTTTAATTCTGAAAGCATGCGGCGGAATTCCCTTGCCAACACTAATCTGAACTCTTTGCAAACAGCAAGGCTCCACGATTTTACCATGACTGATGTATTTGTATCACCATTTATTTGAGCAACTCGTTGCAAGTTACCTAGGTGCTCTTCAACCTCACTGGCAGCATTTCGTACCATTGTTGGGGTGAGTTTACGTTGCATCCCCATCCTAACTCGGTCGGGAAGGTTGTGGGCTTCGTCGATGACTACTACCAGATCATCTAATCTCAAGTCCATTGCTTTCAGTGAAGCACTGCGGACTTCTTCGATGAATAGATGATTGTAATCACATACGATAATTTGTGCTTCTTTAGCTGCATTTCTTGCAGCCTTCCACGGGCATGTTTGCCGTTTCGCACCATCTTCGATATGTGTTTTACTCATTTCAACTAATTCACCAACATGCATGGGGTCGGAAAGAATTCTTTTTTCAAATCCAGGAGCACTTGTAATCCAAGGTCGACATTGCTTATTCTTACGATGGCTTGAGCACAGTAATGAGAAACTAGCACCTCTTGTTCCTGCAAATGGTTCAACACACATATTGGCTTGGCCAATCATATCTACTAGGGTGATCTTTTCGCCCTTTCTAATTGCATTAATCCGGCGTACAGTGTCCACCACAATTCTGTGTTGACTTTGTCTTGGTGTCAAGAACATGATTGTTTTTCGCTCTTCAAACGAGGTTGCGAACTCTAACGCTGCCGCTAATGCTGCAGCGGTTTTTCCAATACCAGTGGGTGCACTAGCGAGATGTGCTCCGCCTTTCTTGAGCGTTTCAAGGCATTCGGCAATCATTTCGATTTGCCCTTCCCTTGGAGTGGGATGTGCCAACCAAGAGAGACCCGGCTCGCCACGCATGTAGTGATGCCTTCGTCGAAGGTATTTGAGGTTGAGGTTCTTGGATACGCGGCTGCACCGTTTGAGTAAATTGCACCCGGATGTGGGGTCCGGATGCGTGTGGAACTAATCCTGCTCAACAAGCAGGATCGGAATCGGAGTCCCCCCGGTTGCCCGGGGAGACGTGTGTTGGGTTACCAGTTTGTGCAAGTTTTGCACGTAGACGCAGTGCAGCGAAACCGATGTTACCTGGTAGTGTAACATCGTTTCGGAAGGTGGGAGTACGGTTGTTTCCAATTTCGTTCTCCCAGCGCATTTTCCCATCCCCTCCATTATGTGGCTCTCACCCTGTTTTCACTCAGTGAACTCCTTGCGTCCTACAGTCTTGCTTCGGGACTCTAACAATCCTTCAGCGAGAGTATCATTCAATTCAGCCTCTTCCTTGATCAGGCGTCGTACGTAATCTTGCAATCCTTGAGATGCAGCCTGTTCAGGACTGACTCCTTGCATTTCGTATAGGTCTCCTAGCCTACTCTTCATAGAGCGGCCTACTGGAATTGTAATTGTGTCCATGTCAGGAAGTAGAGGCTGTCCATCTAGGAATAAACGGATAGCTGCTCTGATGACATCACTTCGGTTTCGTGCTCCATCTAGTCCTACGCGAGCATCGAGAAGAGACATCTCTTCATCGGTAATTCGTAGTGAGACGAGTGTACTATGGGTGGTCATCAGCATTCCTCCGTAACACTTCCACCCCACATCCAGTATATCAATGTATCACAGATGATTACAAATTGACATACAAGTGATGACAAAGACTACCCCTTATGATATTTGAAACTCTTCATTGGAATCCAAAAAGTGTGTTAGAATGACAATGCTCAAACGCTAAACCCCTACAAGACGATTCCATGGTACTAACTGCGAGCCGAGGGCTGTATCTCTATATCGAGGTGCTAACCACTGCACTAAGCGATGAGATTGTGACTGATGATGAAGCTTCAATTCTCAAGGTATTGGCCATTGCCCTAGGGGTTTCTCCTTTTGATGTGGGGGATGCAATGGATGTGGCAAGAGGTATCGATCCTTCTCCAATCGCCGATGCTACCGAGTATTCGCAACACCATATTGGTGATGCAACGACATATCAGTCCGCTTTGGTAGCAGCTCTCGATGATGAAGTAATTACGGAGGATGAATGGGCAATTTTAGAACATCTCCGTACCTTGCTAGGAATTCAGTCAGACCAGCATGCTTTGATTGAGGAATCGATTAGGTCGATGTCTGAATCAGATGCAAATGGCGAACGCAGATTGAAGCGTCTGGAACGGTTCAATACTGTCTGTCCATATTTCTAAGGTGCGCGAGTCTAGGCAATGCTTGTAAAGGGTCTTTAGGTGGCCGCAACTACACAAGTGTGTAATTTAGGTGCTTAAAATGAATGTCATAAACGAGATTTTTGAGAATGTAAAGAGGAGAGATCCCGACCAGCCTGAATTCCACCAGGCTGTTTGGGAAGTGTTAGAATCATTAGAACCGGTTTTAAAAGCCCACCCAGAATATGTAGAAGCAGGCATTGTTGAGCGAATTGTAGAGCCAGAACGTTTGATTCACTTTAGAGTCCCATGGGTCGATGATAATGGTTCAGTTCAAACAAACCGTGGTTTCCGTATCCAATTCAATAGTGCAATTGGTCCTTACAAGGGCGGACTAAGATTCCATCCTTCTGTAAACGCTTCAATTCTGAAGTTTCTCGCGTTCGAGCAGGTATTCAAAAATAGTCTAACAACACTACCTATGGGTGGCGGAAAAGGAGGTTCTGATTTCAATCCAAAGGGCAAGTCTGATGGTGAGGTAATGAGGTTCTGTCAATCATTCATGATGGAGTTGTGGCGACATATCGGCCACAACTGTGACGTACCTGCTGGTGACATTGGAGTCGGTGGTCGAGAAATCGGATACCTGTTTGGAATGTTCAAGAGATTACAGAATGATTTCCAGGCTGGAGTTTTAACTGGCAAGGGACGCTCATACGGCGGTTCTCTCATTCGCCCAGAAGCTACGGGATATGGGCTAGTTTATTTTGCACGTGAGATGCTTGGGACTAAAGGCAAGTCTTTCGAAGGAGCAACAGTCTCTATCAGTGGTAGCGGAAACGTTGCACAATTTGCTTGTGAGAAAGTATTGGACCTTGGTGGAAAGCCAGTTACAATGTCTGATTCCTCCGGATGGATTTACGACCCCGCTGGAATCGACCGTGAAAAACTTGCTTGGATTATGGATCTAAAGAATAACCGTCGTGGCCGAATCAGTGAATATTCTGACAAATTCGATGGAGTTACATTCACCAAATCTGCGCCGGAACCTGCGGTTAATGGACTGTGGGGAGTCAATGTCGATGTCGCACTTCCATGCGCTACACAGAATGAAATTAGTGGCGGTGAAGCAAAGATGCTTGTCGCTAACAATGTAATCGCAGTAGCCGAAGGTGCAAACATGCCTTGTACCCCTGATGCAGTAACTGTCTTCCAAGACGGCGGAGTATTATTTGCACCAGGTAAGGCAAGCAATGCAGGTGGAGTGGCAACCTCTGGACTAGAGATGAGCCAAAACTCACTGCGTATGTCTTGGACCCGTGAAGAAGTCGATGCGAAGTTACGTGGAATCATGGTTTCTATCCACGAGCAAGCATACTCTACAGCAAAGAAATACGGCCGTGATGGCGATTATGTATTTGGAGCAAACGTTGCAGGATTCCTCAAGGTTGCCGATGCAATGATGGCTCAGGGCGTAATCTAAAGCGAAGATAGATTACATGACTGTTCGCAGTCTTGCTGATTTTTTCGTCTTTAGAAGTGATTAGATTTTCTGATGTGGGCGCATCATCATTGTCACGGATTTACTTTCATGGCGCAGGACTCCAACTTCCTGAAATTCATGGCGGAAGTGAAACCGCATTGAACCAGGATTAGGAGGTTCAAGACTTACTTCTGCGGCCACTGGGACCCGAAGTCTATTTGCTTCAAAAAACACCTTCGCATACAGTGATGAACCGATTTTCCGGCTTCTATGCTCCGCTGTAACCGCAATCCTATCGACATAAAGGAACTGTTGAAATTTTTGATTGAACCATGCATAATTGAGACTTCCGTATTCGGTTTCTGGAAGCAAACAGATTACAAAACCAAGAAGTGTTCCTCCTTCATATGCTCCAAGAGACAACTCCGATAGTTCGAGAAGAGTGGCTATCTCCTCCTCAGAAACTTTACCAGTTCCTGGAAGCCCTTCTTCATTAATTCTCCAAACCGATGGAATATCCTCTGTCACAAGTGAACGGAATTCCATGTTTGGTGCAAACTAAATTAGGTCATAAGTTTCTCTGAATAATGGCAAACTTTCTATCATATTCTGAACATCGATTATAAAGTTGGAGAAAGAGGTGCCGTCATGGCCCAAGAATCACTTGCACCAGTTGCGGCCATCACTTTAGGCCAATCATCGCCAAAATGGGCGCGGAAAGCCTTGAAATTTTCTTGTTCCTCTCCAGATTTAAACTTGCTTTTATCAAAATCCATGTTCATAATCGCTGTAAGGCCAACCACGAAATTCTCGTTCTGAAAGTTCGCTGCTAGGCTCATTGCAGTCGTGCTATCTCTTGAACGACGTAGTTCTTTGATTTGGTACCATGAATAGATTGCAGCACCAAGAATTGTTACTAACCCGAAAACTTCCGCCCATGCCGCTGCTGTATCAAGGTCCATATCCATTCCACTGTACAATTTAATCTTAAACACATCGCTTGCGTACCTTTGCTTAGAGAGTAGCAGGCCCACCGGGTAGGATTTCAGGGAGCAATCTAAGCTCTCCAAATAATGCAGGCCCAGTGACATATGTTCCAACAATTCCAAGTTCGCCATTGGTATTATGGGCTAAAGCAATCCATGGACGTCCTTCATCATCAATTTCTACATCGATGAAATCACCAAAACCGCCACATCTTACATTTCCACAATCATCAGTAATGTCCAGAGGGTCATCTGGTGAATTTACTGCAACAGTGGTAATTAGCGGGTTATCTGCAAATGCATCAGTCATAACAGACATGTAACCGCCCCAACCCGATAGATCATCACCTTCGCCGATATAACCAACCACAACTCGACCTTCATCGCCAGCAAAGATAGTTGGGAATCCAGTTTCGTTAACTCCAGGTGGTGCGACCATAATTGGCTCCGACCAAGTATCGCCTTGGTCACGAGAATATGCCATCCAAGGCATTTGGTCTACACTAATCCATGAAGCAAAGAGGTTACCTGCCTCATCGGTTGCAACAGCAACCTCGTGGCTATGCCAGCCTTGCTGCATTGGAACAGTTGTTGTGATTGTGTGCTCAGTCCAAGAGTATCCTCCATCTAAGCTACGGTATACAGCAGGTCCATCACAAGATGGATTGCCACGGTACACTGCGCCATCATTTGAGCCGGCAACATGGCCATGAAGTCCAGAACATTGAGGTGTTCCGGTTGGATATCCAGGGCGCTGAATATCCCAAACATGCCCTCCATCAAGTGAACGAGAGCACTGTGGACCTGCTGCCGAAGAGCCTGTGTTTATGCAAAATACGATTATGGTATCATAGAATCCAATTCCATCTACATCAGGCATTGAAGCAATCGATTGGTGGTCTTGAGGGCTGTAGTAGCCATCAGCGGAAAATGGGATCGACCATGATTGGCCATCATCATCAGAGTATTCAACAAACATTGCAGTTAGTGCGTGCATATCGAATTTGAATATTCGGTCAGTCCACTTATCGACGTAGATGTAAGGGTCGTTGGACGATGGTACTTGTCCAACATCAACAATCGGATTAAAAGGCCCCATATTGTTCCAAGTTTGCCCTTGGTCCATCGATGTATAGACCATAGTTCCCGACCCAGTTCCACCATAAGATGAGAAATGAATGCCCCCCGTAGAGGTTACACCAATCGTTGGTTCAAAGGTAGTAGCACCAATTCCATAGTAAGTCCCAATTGCAGGGTAAGGGGTAGAATTACCAGTGAGATTAGCATAGCCAATAGAGGAATTAGAAGCGTTGACTCCGCCGGGGTAGTGGTACCAGGTAGTAGATGAGAACAATCCATCTAAAGGTGTTTTAACAACAGCCTCACTTTCCACTTCATCATCTCCAAAGCAACCTGCTAAGGCTTGGGTTGACAGAATCAATAGTGTAAACAATACACCGGTGCGCATGCCCTTCCCTCAGTACTCATATTGATGAAGTCTCCTCTCTGGTGTAGAGGAATAGTTGAAGTGCAAACCGCCAGTCGTCGGTATATGAGCGCAGGTCTTGTAATTGGAATAATCTCTGGAGTCGTAGTATTAATTGTACTGATTTGGTTTATCAGCACATGGAATCGCTTGGTTCGCCTAGAAGAAAATGTAAACAAATCATGGGCAGATATTGATGTTCTTCTTAAGCAGAGATATGACATGATTCCAAACCTTGTTAACATCGTTCAAGGATATGCAAAGCACGAAAGAGAAATCTTCGAGCAGTTTGCTCTTGCTCGCCAAGCAGCATCCGGTGCTCTTTCATCTGGAAATGTCAAGGCAGTTGGTGCAGCAGAAGGTACTCTCGCAGGACTAATGCCTCGTATCAACATGGTCGCTGAGCAATACCCTGAATTGAAGGCCGACACATCTTTCGTTAACTTACAGAATCAACTAGTTGCACTAGAGAACCAAGTCTCGGATCGCCGTGAATTCTACAACGCAAGCGCAACTAACTGGAACGCAGGCATACAGATGATTCCTACCAGTATCGTTGCTGGAATGAAGAATGCAATGCGTCGTGACCTTTTCGAGGTTACAGACCCAGTTCAGCGTGAAGCAGTCCAGATTCAATTCTGAGGCTAAATGGACAGTGTGGTCACCATTCAACCGGTGTGGCCTCAAATTGTACGAATCTTCCCTGTTCGTGAGAGTCTGTTTGTTAATCCTTTGGAGTACCCATCTAAATGTTTGAGTGCTACAGTGTTTTCAGAGACCTGAAGCAATAAGTCCCATTGAAATCCAAGCACCTGCCATTGAACCGAGATTTGTAAGTGCGGTAACTAGCAGTATTCTTCCTGCGCGGTTTGTCCAAAACAACTTTGCAGAATCGAGTTTAAGAAACTCGGTAAGGTCTTCGCCTGTCGGCTCCTTTACCTTCATTTGTGCATAACCAGCAAACCAACCAGCAGCTAAGGCTGGATTGAGTGAAGTTATTGGTGAAGCGAGGGCTGCTACGAGGATTGCAATTGGGTGACCGCCTGCTAACATGCAGAATAGAGCCGCACCAATGAAATTTCCAGCGAACCAATATATTCCGTTTTCCTTAATCGAATCTAAGTCACCATTGTATGCAAACCAACCCAATAATCCCAACAATACAAGTGGGATTCCATACGAAATAGTTTTCAAGAGACGTCCACCCTTTGGAACAACTGATAAAGAGGAAATTCTTTCTTCATCTGCCTCGATTCTTTTGTTTAGTATTTTGGAAACTCCATCTAAATGGCCAGCACCAAGAACCGCTAGCACCTTTCCCTTTGACCTTACATTCGATATTTTTCTTGCAATGTACTCGTCACGTTCATCGATTAGTACTTCTCCAGCGCCGGGGGATACTTCTCTGAGTTCTTCCATGAGCGAAGTAAGGAGGTCTTTGTCTGCTAGCATTTCTTCTAATTCAATTTCCTCTTCTGAATCATCATCTGCGATGAGTGCCCACATCAGGCTGAACTTTTCACGGAACCCCATTTTATTCCATGCACGGCGGAGTGTAGTCTGGATGTCTCTATCGACAAGGGCCACTTCTAGACCTGATTCTTCTGCTGCAGTGACTGCGGCGAGAAGTTCCGCCCCAGGTTGCTGGCCTTCATCGATTCCCAGTCGGCGTTGTTCCGCAGCTAACAAAGATTGAAGCAATACCATCGGTGCCTTTCCTTCCTTGATTACTTTGAGCAGGCCTTCCTTGTCGAGCCGTCGGTCTTGCGTAAGTGCATTGTATCTGCTTTGGCAAAGTTCTACCGCAACAATATCAGGTTGCCACTCAGTAATATTTTCACGAACAGCCTCAACAGATGCTGTTGCAACATGAGCAGTCCCTAGTAATCGCAAATTCTCATCAACGTCGATTATTGGTGCACCCATGCTTAATCACTCCCGAATGCACCTTTTAGAATCGATGTCATTTTTGACATTGCCTCTTCTGCATTTTCACATTTAAGTTCATCAAATGGTATTTGACCACCCGCAAGTGATTTGTGACCACCTGCACTACCCGATTCAAATGTGTTTGATAGAATTTTTCCGATATGTATTGAATCATTAGTAGAGCGCGCTGAAAGGATTACCTTGGACATTCTAGTTCCATATGCAATTACAATATCAACATCTTCTGTTGGCAGCAGAAAATCAGCAACCTGGGACAACGCATCACGATCTGCCATTTGCACTATTGGTGCAAGCATCAACCCGTTTTCAAGAACAGCATCTGTCAATGCCTGCTTGAAGATTGAAAGAACCTCATGCGAACGGGGTGGACTCTCAAATGAGCGCATCAAATCCCAATCAATCCAGGCGCCTAGCCAAGAAAGAGCACGCAAGTCTACCGCATTGAACGAACGAGTGAATCCTAATGTGTCCGTCCTTATTCCAAAAGCCAAAGCAGTAGCCACTTCTCGATTCATTTCGACTTCAGAATTCATCAATAGGGAGGTGACAAGTGAAGATGTTGCAGCGAACTCTGAACGAACAAGAATCGCATCACCAGCCGGCCTTGTTTCGCTAGTGTGGTGATCGATTACAATGTGTGGAACACATGTTTTTGGTAGAATATTATTTGCTCCCGGGTGGCTGAAATCAACGCAGATAACCAAATCAGATTCTTTTAGCAAGTCTTCAACTTCCCAATCAAGAATCAATTTGCGGATATCCATTTCCAATAATTTTACCATGGCACGGTTCTGTTGATGTTCAATCATCCCACCATGAATAATAGTTGGTTCGTGGCCAATAGTCTCACAAAGATGCTTCATCGCTAATGCGCTAGCCAGAGCATCAGGGTCAGGGTTATCGTGGCATACAATCAGAACTTTAGCATTAGTTTCTTCATTTAGCCTTCTCAGTACTTCACTTGCACCTTGTTTTCTGTCGATGGACCTTAATCTATCTTGGATTGCAGAAATGGTCAGGTCTTCAACAGAAATTCGTTCCGCACCTGCGATATCTATTGTTGATAGTATGGGGGTATTTGGCCAATGGTTGCGTAATTCCTGTACTGGGTCATCGTCACAAATTATTTCTTCCAACAGTAAAATCGTGGTAGGAGTGACTTCAGGTAACGGCATTTCATGTAATTCCATTTCAGTAGGTAAAGCCACAATTTCTGCATCAGGCATTCCGACCATTTGGTCTGCGAGTCCAATAATTCGAACTCGAGAACGTGCACCAATCCATTCAGCTAGACGTATTGCCAAAGGGTCGGAGCCAAAAATAAGAAACAAATTCAGCCCTCCAATGTTTCCAGTACTGAGAATAAATCGTTATGCTCACGAACATCATGTACGCGGACAATATCGATCCCTTGGTAGAATGCTTTAGCAGCAATGGCTAGGCTGCCAGCTAGCCGGTTACAGGTGTCAGGTTGGTTGCAAATTTCCCCAATCATAGATTTGCGAGAGACCCCCCATAGAACCGAATAAGGGCGCAAGTGTTCACTCGATTGTAATAATTCAATATTGTGTGGTAGAGTTTTTCCGAAACCAATTCCCGGATCTAAGAATATTTTATCCATTGAATGACCTCTATCAACCAGTTCTCGGGCTTTTGAAATCAATAACTGGTTTACTTCACTGACAACGTTAGTATATTCGGGATTACTTTGCATATTGCCCGGTTCTCCTAGCATATGCATAATGCAGACATAACATTCTGACTGAATCACCAATTCCATCATCTCAGGATCTCTAAGACCACTGACATCGTTAATCATTTTAGCACCCGCTTCAAGTGCTAATTTCGCAACCTTTACATTTCGTGTATCGATTGACACATCACCATGCTTTGATATTTCCTTTACAAGAGGTATCACTCTCTTAATCTCTTCTTCTATAGAAATAATTTCAGCGCCAGGTCGAGTTGATTCCCCTCCTACATCAATCCAATCGGCTCCATCTGAGAGCATTTTAATTGCTCTTTTAAGGCTCCCATAACGAGAGGCTGGATGGAATGAATCGGGGGTTGCATTGATGATGCCCATGATTTGAGGGCGGCTCCAATCACCCTCCTCGCAGACTGCCATGTTGAACCCCCTGTCTGCGGCAGGTTTTATGAGATGTGGAGTGCAGGTGCTAGTATGTCTGAAGGAGCAGGTGTGATTAATGAGGTCACAGAAACCCCCGTTTCTAGACAATTAGTCGAGCCAGAACCAAGTCCAACAGAGGGTTTGTTGATGGAAAGTATCACTGCAAGACTTAATGTCGATTCAGCAGAATCTATCCCTAAAATGATTCATGCAAAAGGTAAAGTTGTTGGAGCAATAATAACTGGTTATGCGGTTTTTTGGTGGCTAACTGTTCTAAAGGCAAATGGCAAGTCTGATTTCAACTCGATTTTTTTCGATCCAACATTTATGACAGTGACAATCATCGCACCCTGCTTAGTATTCCTGGGCTCCTTGTTGGGAGCTTTGAGTAGAGAGCATGGGCAATTAATTCCAGGTTTGATTAGCGGTATTTCACTTGTTCTTGCGTTTTTGTACGCTTCTGAACCCGCAATCATGGGCTTGGTTGGAAGCACCGATATGGGCGACGCATTGTGGATGTCTGGTCGACTAGTGATACTGTGTTCTACAATTTATGTCGCTGCAAAATTACTAATCGATGCAGTACTCTTACTTTACTTACAATCACGACTTAAGAAATATCCTTTGGCAGGAATTGTTGCACCTTCAGATGTTGATTCTCTCCATCATGAAGAAGCACAGAATGAAACCGAGGCTTGAAACGCAATACCACTTCGCCTATATCATGAGCGAGAGACTAGATGTCCTACGTCTAGGCTACCGCATGGGCCGTGACCCCAGAATAACAACACATCTAGCGTTAGTTGCACGAGCATTAGGTGCTGATGGGTTTCTGTTAGCCGGTGATGAGGATGTCGGGATGTTCAAGAATCTCGAATCTGTTAGTGACAGATTTGGCGGAGTATTAGATACAGAGCACGTTAGTGGCCTTGGACATCTCCGTAAGCATGTAGAGAACGGAGGGGTCGCCGTTCACCTTACAATGTATGGTGAGCCATTCCGAACAGCAATTCCAAAGATCCGTAGGGATAAACCAATTCTAATCGTTGTGGGAGGTGCGAAAGTGCCAGGTGATGTTTACAAATTATGTCAGCACAATGTTGCAGTGGGTAATCAACCCCATTCGGAAGTTGCTGCTCTTGCACTTTTCATGGATGCTTGGTTTGGAGAATCGGGTAGCGAGCGGACATTTGATGGTGCTCGGCTAGTTATCGAAGGAATCAACGGTGGAAAGTTAGTTCATGATTCTTCAGATGAAGAAGAGTAAGTATGCATCTCTTTACTTATTCGCAGTACGCTATTTAGAATAAAACCCTCGTGTGCGTGTGTGTTCGCGCGAGTTTATTGGCGCCGTTGCCAATGATTATGACCCCTATACAATCAGCATTTTCGATGTCGGGCGAGTGGTCTCAGAAAGGAGATACTTCTCCCGGAGACCGTTTGCGATTGGTTGATGCCACCGATGGCATTGTTGAGGGGGGAATAATTCCTGAATCAGCATCGGGTCAAGGGGTGCTGCTGTTGGCCGATGGTAGTCGTTTTACGGGCCAATTATTCGGGGCGAAGACTTGGGGTGAAGGCGAACTAGTATTCACTACAGGTATGACTGGCTATCAAGAATCGTTAACCGACCCTTCATTCGCTGGCCAAGTCCTCACTTTCACTTACCCTTTGATTGGAAATTATGGTATACATGCAGGTACTAGTGAATCTGCTGGCGTGTGGCCTCGTGGCGTTGTAGTCCGTCATGCAATGGCTCGGCCAGATCACCGTGATTCAATATCAAATCTGAGCGACTTCCTTGCGTTCCATAGCGTACCGGGAATAGAAGCAATCGATACTAGGGCAATCACTAGAAGGGTCAGGGAGCATGGTTGTGTCTTATGCGTATTTGGGCCAATTGAAGAGGAAGAAAACCTAAAGCAACATTTAGCTCAGTTATCGTCGCCCGAACTGGAAGACCTTGTCGACCAAGTTTCGATTAATGAAGCCGTGATTATCAATGAAGGTGCTACAGATAACCTTGGCAATCCATTACCCCGTATAGCAGCGATAGATTGTGGCATTAAATACAATATTTTGCGTAGTTTGTGCTGCCACTTTGAAGTGATATGGTGCCCTCCCAATACGACGTTTTCACAGGTAGAATCCTATGGTGTGGCGGCCTTATTTTGTTCAAACGGACCCGGTGATCCAGCACATCCGGGAAAAGCAACAATGGCACGTAACACTCTTGCAGAAGCAGTAAAAGCAAACATTCCCGTTATGGGAATTTGCTTAGGCCACCAATTGCTAGGTCTAGCAAGTGGCCTACAGACCTACAAGATGAGATATGGTCACCGTGGTGCAAATCAACCCTGTGTTGATTTGGAAAATGGTCGTGTTTGGATTACAAGCCAAAACCATGGTTTTGCAGTGGCAGACCCTGAGAACGGAATGCTAGCAGCCCACCCTTCGGGGGCCTGCTCACCTCCCGGTGAGAATCTTCACGGAGCACAGGCGAAAGTTCGTTTCGTCAATGCAAATGACCGTACAGTCGAGGGTTTAGACCTAGTAGGACGGCCCGTATTCACAGTTCAATTCCACCCTGAGGCAGCACCTGGTCCTCACGATGCTTACCCACTATTTGCTAGATTTAGAGAAGTAGTCGATATTCATTATGGGGGTATGCAATAATGCCTCGAAGAGATGACTTGAAGACAATTTTAGTTCTTGGTTCCGGACCAATTAAAATCGGTCAAGCCGCAGAATTCGATTTCTCTGGTTCACAAGCAGTGCAAGCTTTGCGTGAAGATGGATACAAAGTAATTCTTGTCAATTCGAACCCTGCTACAATTCAAAACGACCCTGAGATGGCAGATAAGGTCTACATCGAACCGCTGCTTCCAGATACAATAAAGCGAATTATGGAGATTGAGCGACCAGATGCTCTTCTTGCGGGCATGGGTGGTCAAACCGCTCTAAATATTGCAAGTGAATTAGCACATGCGGGAGTATTGGATGAATTGGGCATTGAATTGATTGGTTCTGACCTTGATGCAATCGACAAGGCAGAGGACAGAGATTTGTTCAATCGAGTGTGTCTCGAAATAGATCTGCCGATATCTGATGCAATCGCTTGTAATTCAATAGCAGATGTACTTTCAGCTGCAGAACAAATTGGGAGTTGGCCAATTCTTATCCGTCCAGCATTTACTCTTGGTGGCCTGGGTGGAGGAACTGCATGGAATACTGGGCAATTGGTTGAAATAGCAACATTAGGGCTGAGAAACAGTAGAATTGGACAGGTCCTAATCGAAGAGAGTATTCTCGGATGGCAGGAGTACGAATACGAAGTTATGCGTGATGGTGCAGACAATGCCACAATTGTTTGTACCATGGAAAACATTGACCCTATGGGAGTGCATACTGGTGAATCAACTGTGGTAGCACCTGTTCAATCACTTTCTGATAGGGACCACATGGAATTAAGAGATATGTCACTTTCACTGATCCGTAAATTGAATATTAAGGGCGGATGTAATGTACAATTTGCTGTAAATCAGTCTACAGGTGAAGTACGCGTCATCGAAGTAAACCCTCGAGTTTCTCGCTCATCAGCACTCGCCTCCAAAGCTACCGGATATCCAATTGCGAGGATGGCTGCAAAAATAGCAGTTGGATATACTCTTGATGAATTACCTAATCCGATTACAGGGGAAGGAACTACTGCCGCATTCGAACCAACACTGGATTATTGTGTGGTTAAGATTCCACGTTGGCCTTTCGACAAATTCCGTACTGCAGACCGTACTCTTGGAACTTCGATGAAATCGACTGGCGAGGTGATGGCTATTGGCCGTTGTTTCGAAGAGGCATTCCTGAAGGCTTGGGCTTCTCTAGAGCAAGGGGCTCACTATCCAAGGCCACTAACTAGGGCAGATGAGTCGGAAGGCGAAGGAATGGCTGAAAGAGCCAATGAAGAGTTGCCTGATAGTGTGTTAATCGATTGGCTAAGGATTGCTACCGACCGTAGAATGGGCGCGGTAATTGAAGCATTTAGACGTGGCTGGAGTATCGAAAGGGTTCACGAAATAACGAGAATCACAAGGTGGTTCCTTTATGGATTCCAGAACTTAGCCGAAATAGAAAATGAAATTGTTAGAAAGTCATGTTCTCCAAATGATATTTCAGCAGATGATTTACGTCGTTGGAAGAGCTTCGGTTTTAGTGACGCTCATATCGCTGATGCCCTTTCTGGATTCCCTGTATTAGGCTTGAAAGAGATTACTGCAAGCCGTGGAGAATCTGCTGTGATGAAGAAGAGGCATTCCTTATCAGTGCATCCAATTTTCCGTATGGTTGATTCATGTGCAGCAGAATTTGCTGCAAAAACCCCCTATTATTATTCAACATATGAACCAAATGGTAACTACGGGATTGATTTGCTACCAGACCTTGCAAATCGAAATAAGAAACGCCAGGTGGTAATTGGTTCTGGGCCAATCCGAATTGGACAAGGAATTGAATTTGATTATGGGTGCGTTCATGCTGTGAAAGCAATTAGGGAAGCCGGAATGGATGCTATTTTGATGAATAACAATCCCGAAACGGTTTCAACTGATTTCGACACATCAGATCGTTTGTACTTTGAGCCACTTACTTTGGAATGTGTCACTGAAGTACTGCTTAGAGAAGAATCCCACGGAATCTTACTACAATTTGGTGGTCAAACTGCGATAAATCTCGCATTACCATTAGAATCGAGAATAGAGGATTTGAACCTGCAGTTAGAGATTCTAGGAACCTCTTGTGATGCAATTGATGAGGCTAGTGATAGAGAGCGATTCGAATCCTTTGCAGAAAGGATAGGTCTCAAGATGCCGAGAGGTGCTACGGGAACTAGTGCCGATGATGTGCGAGAAGCGGTAGAGGTAATCGGGTTCCCTGTATTGATTAGACCATCCTATGTTCTCGGGGGAAGAGGAATGGAGATACTTTCCAATCAAAAGCAATTAGATGCCTATCTGACAGAAGCATATCTTGCTCCAGATAAACCACTTCTTGTTGATGAATATCTTGGACATGCAATCGAACTGGATGTCGATGCGGCATCTGACGGAAAGGAGGTGCTGATTGGAGCTGTTATGGAGCACCTCGAAGAAGCAGGAATACATTCAGGAGACTCAACCTGCTTTATCCCAACCCAAAATATCTCTGAGGATATGCTTGCAAGGGTGCGAGAACAAACCAAGAATATCGGATTGGGTTTGAACATCTATGGTTGTTACAATATTCAATTTGCAATACAAGGTGATGATTTGTATTGCCTTGAAGTAAATCCCCGTAGCAGTAGGACCGTTCCGTTTGTTGCTAAAGCAACAGGAGTCCCAATGGCCCGAATAGCGGCAAGAATTACGATTGGTATACCACTTGCCTCACAAGAGATTCCAGTTCCCACATCTGGGCATGTAGCGGTAAAAGCACCGGTATTCCCTTTCATCAAATTACAAGGATTAGATCCAGCACCAGGTCCAGAAATGAAATCTACAGGCGAAGTATATGGCTCAGATTTGCGAGCAGATGTTGCTTATCTCAAAGCGAGATTAGCAACTGAGATACCGGTTGCTTCAGCAGGGGGCGCATATCTAACCGTACGTGACGAGGACAAACAAAGCCTCGTGGATGTTGCTCACGACCTCTCGGACATGGGATTCACAATTTATGCAACCCCGGGTACTGCCGATGTGATTAGGGGAGGTGATGTAGATGTCGAAACAGTCTATAGAATAACAGATAGAAAGCATCCAGATGCTCTGGATTTGATGCGCAAGGGAGAGGTTTCATTTATCGTAAATGTCCCTACAATTTCAGGAGGAGCAGTTAGAGATGGTAATATGATGCGAAGACTAGCAGTCGAGATGAATATCCCATTGGTCACTACAATGTCAGGTGCAAAGATGGAAGTATCTGCTATCAGAGCAATGAGGGAAGTAGACTTGCAGCCTATGCGGCTCAAAGTTAACTACTGATCAACAAGCATCGTATGCTTCAATGATATATTCTGTGAACGGGCTTGTCCAAGCAAGTTCACTTATGCCATCTTTTCCTTCAGCATCATAGACGCGTACTACGTCCTGTACACGCACATTCCCTTCACTAGATCTTGCGACAATGGTCTTAGGTTTCAGGACTTTTCCTGTTCCATGTGGGTCGAAGATTGTATCCAATGCCTCTGCTAAGAACCAATCAGCCTTGTCTCCAGCCTTACCTTCGAATGTTTTCTTGGGGCGCTTTGCTCCAAACATTCCTCCGCCCTTCTTCTTTGGTGCAGTAGTATTAGACTTCTGAGGTGTGCTCTTCTTTTTGCTGGAAGCGCCGGCTTTCTTTTCCTCTTTAGCTCCACTTTTTGATGCAGCGGTACGGCCATCCATCTCATTTTCGAGTTCCTTGCGAATTTCGGTTTCTAATTTCTTGATGATGGCTTCCTCATCTACTGATGATGCATCGCCCTTCATCTTTTCAATGACAGTAAGATAGTGTGAAGCAACTTGAATGAGTGCAGTTTCCATACTTGCTTCGAGTTGCATTGATACTACATCTCCGGATGAATCTCTCCATTTTCTCCATTGCAGCATTGTGTTTGCATGGATATCTGAGCCACACTTAGGGCAGAATGATCTCTTCGGCGGCTTCAGTACAGGAATCGAACGCATAGCCTCAGGGTCAATTCCTTCATGCTCACCACTCGATACATCGTGAATGTGAGTACTTGCTTCCATACCAAGATTCATTGCATCTCTAAACAATCCTTCCGAAAGGTCTAGAGTTCCTTTCTGAACAAGAACCCAGCCATCAGTGCCACGTACCGTCGCACGAACTGCTGCCGCTGCTGCTGCAGATTCACCAAATTGGTAATCTGTGAATACATTAGTTTCGTCTTCACTACCTTCTCCTGCAGCGAATTCTTCAGCAATATCTACGTCATCACCATCGGCAGGAGCGGCGATGCCAAGCAGAATTGGGTTTGCCCCATCTTCAACTTTAGCAATCATATCGAATTTTTCAGCCATCGAGAGGTCATCTCGAGTACGGATAACATCTTTCAGTTGATTCAAATCATGACCTGTAGCAGTGATTGGTCCCCTGACAGTTAGGTCGTTACCACAGGAAAGGCAGAACTTTGATGCTGGTTCGACACCAGCCTCACATCCCGGACAATAGACCCCGCCCATGTTACCCCAACAACCCTTGGCCCCTTTCAATCGAACGGTCGGATGGCGAGTATTATGCTAATTTTGGCAACTGTGCCTCTAGCCGAGTAGTTTTAGAACATGCATCCGATCTAATTCCGCTAGAATCGGAGATAACCTTGGGCCCTTTTCGGCACCTAAGATTGCGAGATATAGGGTTCTATAACCATCTTTAATATTGATTTCATCTGACTTGAATGTCAATGAGATACACTCTCCAATCGCTTTGTTATTCCACTCGCATTCTGCTAGTGAATTGGCAAGAGCACCGGTTATGTTTTGGTTAAGCCCACCCTTTGGTTCTTCGAGTACACTTATGCGCAATTCCTCTGGGAAATGAGGGCCGTTAATCCAATTGTGCATACGTGCTAGCCTATCGGATAAATCCTGTCCAAATGATTGCAGTATCTCTAAATCACTCTTTACCTGAGACAGCATAGCCAGATGTCTAAATGTCATGTTAGAATGTTCTGAGTCGTGAATTTTACTCATGCGTAGAGCGCCTTCTGCATCTTCAACCGCAACCTTCTGTCGCCGTGATAGGTTTTCATCTGCAAGTTCAGAAACGATGTCTCGAGAAAGTAAGCGCTCAAATTCATCTGCGAGTTCTACCAGTGACATTCCTGCATCGAATGTAATCGCCTTCTTTGGCTTGTTTGATGCAATTAGAAATCTGAGAATTTCCGGTGGTACAAGTTCTAGAGCTTCCAGCGGACCGACCGTATTACCAGTGGATGAAGACATTGCGCCTTGTCCTCTCAAAGAAATCCATTCATACACCAGTGGATGAGGGGGCATATCACCGAATAACTTTGAGATTTCTTTACCGGTTGAATATGAACCACCTGCTGCTCCATGATCTTTACCAAATGGCTCACAAGTGATTCCAATCCATCCCCATCTGGCTGGCCAGTCAATTCGCCACGGGAGTTTCCCTTCAGCCTTGTTCAAATCTGATTTGCCGACAACTCCATCTTGTACCCAGTGAACGTAAGGCCATTCATATCCAGTTACTGTGACTCCATCGAGACTTCCATTATGCCCGTATGGATTGAATGGAAACCAATCAGGAGCAAGTTCTCTCCCACTAACACGTTCGATAATTTCTCGTATTTCTTCGGCTTTTTCGCACGCTATGCGTGACTTTTCTGCAAATTCTCCATTTGAATAGGATGTATAGTTGTCAATAATACGTGGTCTGACATCGATTTGCTCTAATGCAGCGAGGAATGGCTCGAGGAAATGCTGTGCATAACTTCTACCATCTATAGTCGGATTGCCATTTTCATCAGGGGCAGGAATTGTTGCTAGAGGGCAGCCGATGTACTTCTCATATTCATCTGACAGGAAGGGGTACACTTTGCGTAAAGGGTCTGCCGAATCTACTATGAAAACAGATTCAGCATCAATTCCCGCGTTGCGACACGCTCTAGTAACCATGTCACCAGTGAGAATTTCTCTGAGATGGCCAATATGGAATTCACCGCTTGGAGTAATTCCAGATGCAATAATGTGCTTTCCACCTCTTTGCGACAATGTCTGTGCCGCAAAATCAGCCCAATGCATCTATGCTCACCTCAAACAACAGCTGCGCGAATTATACCACGCAATGGAACTTCGTCCACTTCATTTCGTACTGTTTTGTTAACTAGGACCATGCAAAGAGCGACTTCTGCTCCAGCCTCTCGCATGGAATCTATTGTACGCCTCATGGTTACACCTGTGGACAGCACGTCATCGACAATTACGATTCGTTTGCCAGAAACTTGTCCATACTTATTGGAAAGAGAACCTTTACCTGGTCCCCCGTCTACATTTCGGTGAATCGCAACTTCGCAATCTAACTGGTTGGCGACTTCATTTGCAAACAGAACGCCATTAATCGAGATTCCAACAACGGTATCGATACCATCTCCGCATTCTTCAGCTACGACATCAGCCATAATCGCGCCAATTGCTGCTACTCTTTGAGGGCGTACTCCAATCGTTCTCCACCCGATTCTAACGTCACGTGGCATCTCTTCAGCAGTGCTGCCGGCAAGTAGCCATGAAATTGTATCTTGTGATAGTGAAAGTTCATCTGCAATTTGCTGAGAATTCAAACCTTCTTTGCGAAGGTTTGCTGCCATTCCACGCAGTTCCTCTATACTCATTCCGGTCTCCATGTTAGATTCGGGTTGTCTCTCAGACATCAAACCATCGTTGACAAAATGCGCTAGGAGGCGGAAACCCTCAAATGGAGCGGACTCGGCGAGTGGTTTGATGTCCGACTTCAAATACGAGTCTTTGCTAGACCGCGCAAGGTCAAATATTCCTGAAGAAATCTCGAATCGTGCTCGTTGGACACTACCTGATCCTCAGATTATGATTGAAGGTTCAAACACGATTTTCCGTAATTTCGCAGAAGTCGTCAATCACATGGAAAGAGATGAAAACCACGTATACCAATTCATGCTAAATGAACTTGGAACTGCTGGGTCCAGAGATGGGCCTCGTATTCGATTCAAAGGTAGAATTCCTCCGAAGCGTATCAAAAAGACCATTGTCAATTATGTCAACACATACATCAAGTGCGGACAATGTAATGCACCAGATACTAATTTCATCAGGCAGGATCGAACAACCTTGCTAAAGTGCCAGGCATGTGGTGCTACTCGCCCCGTCAAGCTTTGAGGTCCAGTAGAAATTCACTTGGCAAAGTCCCATCATCAAGGTATTTGACAAGACTTGGAATCGATTCACTGGTGATTTTGAACCAGTTGCCACTTGGATATATTACGCATGTTGGCCCACTTTCACAGAAATCTAAGCATCCAGATTTCTGTACGCGTACATCCTTTATTCCCGAATCCTTTGCCATTTGCTTGAATTGCTTCATCAAATCCAGTGACCCCTTGTCATTACAGCAACCACGCGCAGCACCCTCGGGACGCGTATGTCCACACACGAAGGCATGCATTCTGTATCCGGGGCTAGATATTCCTTTAGGATCCATTCGAAACAACCTCATCTATCGCTTTGGCGAGTTTATGGTCGCGCTCTGTAATCGAATCGACATCATGACTCCATGTCTTGATTAAGACTGAACCCCAAGTCAAAATAAATTCTGCATGGTGGTCCTGTTCCTCACAAATATTTCCAGCAATATTCACAAATTCTAGTGCGGAAGTAAAGTCTGGGAATACAAATGATTTTTCCAAATGGTGGTTGTCAATAACCGCCCATGACACGTTCTCAGCCCCAAATATGAGAGTCGTCGCTGCCTTTGGTTTCTTTTTCGACCTTCTCGTGAAGATTTGATCGCCTTTTTTGGTCCGCTCTCTCGAATTCTAGCAATTTCTTATCATCGATATATGCGGGGCGTGTATGAGTGACTAGAACAACTCTGACCACTACTTCTCTCGCGATGTAAACATGCTCTCCATCCGTGTTAAGTAACTCGATTGAAGATTTACCAGAAGATAATAATCTCCCGTACACCCAAGTGTCTTCTCCCTCACTAAGTGCTCTTGCATCTAATTGAATTTTCACAAGGTCATCTTTCCTTAGACCATGGCGACGTTCCATCAAATCGCCAGTGTGAACGCTAGCAATTTCATCAAGTTTTGGAGAACCAAGTTCTTCCAACATGCTCCGCGCCCAATCCGGTAGGTCCGACATATGGGAGTGTCGGGGCTCCTCCTTCTAAGGTCTGACGCTTTCAAAATGAACCTACGAATTGAAGAATAGGAGCCGACCCGATTGAATCAGAGGCATTCCGATGAAGGTAGTATGGCGAGACCTGACAACCGTCCTTACAGAAGAGGAGGTTCTCGACAAAGGTTTCAGTCGCGGCAAGAAAGCCGCTGACCGCGTCGACGACCCAGTCAAGGTATTTCGTGTCCGTAAACAGTTGACTAGAATGGTTCAAACATCTGCGGATGTTATGTCACAATACTTGGAAGATACTGAAAAGTCATGGCCAAGCCTCGATAGAATGCCTCTGTTCGATAAAGCCATGGTCGATGCTTGTGTTGGATGCGATGATTATCGTCACCATCTTTCGATGCTTGGCTGGGGTGCAAAGCAGATGCGAAAAATCGCAAAGCAAAATACGATGAAAATCATTCGTAGCGCAAGATTCGAGATAATGCACGATGCGCGGAAAGAGGCATATGGTCGCCTTTCAAGCATCATGCGTCGAATTAGTCCATCACTTGAATGGCTTCACCAAAGCAGACAAATCTTGCGTAAACTGCCAGTTATTGACCAACTGTGTCCCACAATTGTTGTATGCGGTGCTCCAAATGTTGGAAAGAGTGCATTCATTTCTTCACTTTCAAGTGGAAATATGGAAGTAAACCATTACCCATTCACAACTAAACAACTTCACGTTGGCCATTTCAAGCACCGTCGCGTCCCTCACCAGATGGTCGACACACCTGGACTACTTGACCGGCCAATGTATGACCGTAATACAATTGAATTGCAAGCAATCGCAGCGATTCAGCATGTTGGTAGCCTGTGCATTTTCTTGATGGATATTTCAGAAAAATGTGGTACTAGTGTCGAAGACCAAAACAATCTTTTGGCCGAAGTCAAGGAGCTTCTTCCAGAAATCGATATGATTGTAGTTGTCTCAAAAGGTGACTTGATGGATCCACTACCTGTTAATTGGGATGAAGTGAAGAAATTTGAATCCGAATGGGATGGTGAGGGTGAACCCGATTTGCCAGTGCTAATTGATGAGGAAGGGTGCGTTACAATTTCAGCGCAAGAAGAAGTTGGTGTAATCGCACTTAGACTGGAGATGGTTAGGCGCTGTAAAGCGAATATGGCTACAGACCCGATGGAACTTCCAGACGGCTGGTACAGGAATTAACGTCCAAAGCCAAATAATTGCAATGCGACAGGTGCAACTATCGCAATGAAGAATATGAAGAACATAATTCGCATCATTTTATCTTGTTTGCTCTGCTTTTCTAGTTTAGTTACGCACTCTTCGTTTTTACAAATACGAGGGTCGGTTTTGACATCAATCTCGATACCACACATTCTACAATGCTTGTGAGAGGGGAGATTAGAAGAAATCTTTGAGCGAGGTGAGTTTATTTTTTTGTTTACTTTATCTCTAATCGCTTTTGCATCTACCATATTTCTCACTCCGTTCGAACCAGTGTGCCAACAAACGGCCTTCCTTCGATTGCATCCTCAAGTAATGACAGATTCCGTCCGTCCAATACTGCTAACTTAACATTGGCCTCAATTGCCCACTTTACTGCCACCGGGTCTACTGCTGCTGATTCACCAGGCTCTAGAGGTTCGGTTCCAGTGATTCTTGCTAATTCAGTCAAAGTCATCTCTTCGATTGGCTTAGCATCATCGTTGAGGCGGGGGTCGCTATCGTGAACATGTGTGACATTTGTAGCGATGACACAGTGAGGTGCTCCGCAGTCTCTTGCCAAAGCAACAGCTACAGCATCAGTCGTGTGGCCCGGAGATGTACCTCCCATAATCACAAAGTTGTGTTCAGTGAGTAAATCTGCAGCCTCTTCGGTGGAATTTGGAATAATTGGGCAGACATTACATCCGGTATCAAGTAGTGATTGCTGTAAAATTGTTGCATTAAGTCTTGTAGCAGCAATGCCGACGGTATCTAGTCTATAGGGCTCGGAGAATGATTGGCGTGCCAAGGTGATGCCCTCTCTTGCGGGCAGACCTCCACCCACAACAATTCCCAGACGCCTTCCGTTTCCTTCCAGATGCACCGCTAATTGTCTCAACTGACCGAACCACTGAGTTCTCTGCTCTGCTTCTTCAGGACGTAGAAGTGAGCCTCCCAGAGCAATGATGTGGGTCGTCATCATTACTGCGTAATGTCGACCATTGATGATGCTTCCTTCTCAGAAGGCTTGAAAGTCCCCGCCTCAGCCCTTAGGGCTGGGGGAGAGCTGTATGAGTGATGACGCAGAACAGGCGACCCGCCGACTCAAGTTGAAACTGGCACTCGAGGACCTTCGAGAGATGAAGGGTTCGGGGACAGAGTTAGTTACAGTAATTATTCCGCCTGACCGACAGGTTTCTGATGCGAGACAGATGCTTCAAAACGAGCACGGGCAAGCGGCTAATATCAAGTCTAAATCAACAAAAAAGAACGTACAGGGTGCGATTGAATCTGCAATTTCATTACTCTCAAAATACCGTGATGCCGGCGAAAGAGGACTTGCCCTATTCACTGGAGCAATTATTGTTGGCAACAATAAAACGCGCCATACTACTGTAATTATCGATGATCCACCCCAGGCACTAATCTCATTCCGATACCGCTGTGATTCTAAGTTTGAGTTATCGCAATTAGAAGATATGTTGGTTGACAAAAAATCCTATGGCTTGTTCGTAATCGACCGTGCTGAAGCTGCATATGGAATTGCCAGTGGTAAACGCATACATGTTCAAGAAACACTTGTTTCCAACATTATGGGTAAGCACAGGCAAGGGGGTCAGTCAGCGCAAAGATTCGAAAGGCTTATTGAAGAAGCAGCTCATAATTTCTTCAAACGTGCTTCTGAGCACGCTTGTTCATACTGGTTACCTGAATTGGAAAACATCCAGGCGATAATAATTGGCGGACCCGGTGCGACCAAAGACTACGTTGTAAAGAACGACTACTTCCATCATGAAATCGCAAAGAAGATTGCTAAAACTACATTTGATGTTGGCTATTCAAATGAAAGTGGCGTTCGAGAACTTGTCGACAATGCAGGCGGACTGATGAGCGAGATTGAACTTGATACCGAGCGAAAAGTCGTAACCGAATTCTTAGAGGAACTAGTGAAATCACATCCAAAGGCTACATATGGCGAGGTAATGATCCGTCAAGCATTAGAGCAAGGGGCTGTATCTAAATTACTTATCAGTGAAGGGATGCGTAAGAATTCAGTAGAAATTGAATGTAAATCTTGTTCAAACGAGTGGTCGGTTACAATTGGTCGCATGGATGCTTTACCTGCGTGTCCAAAATGTAAATCCGATGGTGATGATTTGATTGAAGTAAGTTCAATATCATTGATTGACGAATTCTCATTACTGGCTGCTAAGGGACGTTCTGAAGTGAAATTCATTTCTACAGACACCGAAGAAGGCGCGCAACTAGACTCTGGATTTGGTGGCCTTGCTGCTGTGCTTCGCTACCCGATGGCATAGGTGATATTAATGGAAATTCTTCGAGCAATCATTGAACCTTCATTAGAAACTGCTCTTGAAAAAGTTGGAGTAAAAGGTGATTTTTGGAAGAAAGCCTTGGGTCCCAGTCGAGAACGTGACCAAGGTGACTTGTCATTGCCCTGTTTCCCATTTGCAAAGCAACTGGGGCGTAATCCGGCCGATATTGCAACCGAATTATCCACTCTTCTATCAGGGGATTACGATATTTCAACTGCAGGTGGTTACCTGAATTTTAGTGCAAAGCCGGATTGGCTTTGTTCCAAAGTAATGCCAGCTTCTGAAATGCCAGGTACAAAGAACGTCCTAATCGAACACACAAGTGCTAATCCAAACGGGCCATTCCACGTAGGCCGAGCAAGGAATGCCATCTTAGGCGACACACTGGTTCGGTTGAACCGCATGTATGGTAACGAGGTTCGTGCTGAATACTATGTTGATGATATGGGAAAACAAGTAGGTGTTCTAGCATGGGCGATTGCTAATCTGTCAAAGGACCAAGTAGATTCACTTCTTGAAGGGAAAGATGGTGTAAATCCCCGTTGGAATGGAAAACCAGACCATGAAATGGTTCGTTGGTACCAAGCAGCACAACTTATGCGTGAAGATAAAGATCCTGTTATTGAAGAGGCGATTGGTAAATTAGTTCATGCATCTGAGCATGGCGATGATTCTGTTCTAAAGCAGTTTGAAGATGCATACCAACCTGTTCTGGACGGTATGCTTGAGACACTTTCTCGCCTAGGTATTGATTTTGATACCTTCACAAAAGAATCCAAATTTGTTGTTGAAGGTACGGTTTCCAAACTAATGGAAAGACTTGCTGGTCTAGAAATTCATGGCATGGCAGATAACGGCGCACACTTTTTGGATTTGGGCCAAAGAGGGCTAAAAGGCAAAACCGAATTCTTCTATAGAAGGGGAGATGGGTCTTCACTATATGCTACTAGAGATATCGCTTATCACATGTGGAAATGGCAGCAATGTGATGAATTAATCAATGTTCTTGGTGAAGATCATAAATTACAAGCTAAACAGGTTAGCATGACGCTACAAGAATTGGGAGAGAAAGTGCCAGAAGTGATGTTCTATGCATTCATCAAATTACCTGAAGGCAAGATGAGTACAAGACGCGGTAACGTTGTATTCATGGACGACCTTCTCGAGGAAGCACAAGCCCAAGCAGCGTCTGTTGTAAAGGAACTACGACCTGAACTCGGGATGGATGAGGTAACCAAAATCGCAGAGGCGGTTGGTGTTTCTGCAGTTCGATATAATATTACAAAAGTTAGCCCCGACAAAGGCTTCACATTCCGTTGGGAAGAAGCACTTTCATTTGAAGGAGAAAGTGCACCATTCATCATGTATTCACACACACGTGCATGCTCAATTGCTAAACGAGTAGGGAGAGGTCCAATCGCCGATAGTAAAGGAGAAATCCCTCCTGCTATGCATGATTTATTACGAACAATGGCTTGTTTTGTGGATAAGTTGAGTCATTCTGTCAAGGAGAATAAGCCGCATACTTTTGCACTGTATTTGCTTGAACTTGCTACATCCTACAATTCATTCTATCGTGACTGCCATGTTGTTAAAGACGGAGTCGTTGATGAATTCAATTTCGCAGTTAGCGAAAAAGCAAGAGAGATGCTTTGCTCTGGAATGATTGGTGTTGGGATCATTCCTCTAGAGTCGATGTGAATACAGTATCTGGTGTTCTCCCGGCGGCCTCGAGTTGCGCACCGATTTTATTCAGTTCTGAAATGGCATCTTCAAGGTTCTCTGCCTGTTTTAGGAATCTTGTCGGTGGCCAACCTAGGTCAATAATACCGGGTTCAATTGTAGATTCCTCTATCCAAGCCTCACAGGAGTGTCCAGTACACATTGCAGAAAAGGTATCGAGGTCAACCCAAAAAGTACGTCTTTTACAAACTGGGCAATCTCTACAATGCATACTTGTGAGGACTGTCATACCGTCTTCGCCAACCTGATCGACTTCCCAAATCACGAGGTCAGAACGCTTCAGTGACATCAAATGCGACTTTCGTAAGAAGCGACGAAGTACCTTCCAAGCAGTCTCCTCACTCGAAAAAACCCCTAAGCCAATCGCTCCTCCGTCCTCTTCGGTAACCGAGGGCACGAAGACACGCGAGGGGGCTGTCATGGAGTGTGCTGTCAAGTGGTAGCCCTTCAACCCCTCGTCCACTCATACTCTACTACTGCTAATCCGCCAGGGTGAGGGAATGGTGCATCGGGCTTTTCCATACGTATTGATATGGACTGGACAATTGCATTTTTACTAATGTTTTTTGCTAGCATATCACATAGTGTTTCCATTAGTTTAACCGGCTCTGAGTTGACGACTTCCGCATCTACAGCAGATTGTAAATCTGCATAATTCAGTGTCAAGTCTAGGTCATCTTCCTGTACATCATTTGCCAAGGTTGCCCAAATTGAGATAATAAAAGGCTGAACTTGTTCTCGTTCAAAATCATAGGCTCCATGTGACGCCATCACTTCATATGATTCGAGACCAACACGGGTGACCAAAGAAATCACTCTCCTCTTTCATGGACCCAAATCAGATGATAGCCAAATTTAGTTTTGATAGGGCTTGAGACTGTCTTTAGAGGAGTAGACCAAACCGCTTCTTCGAATTCATTGACCATTTGTCCTTTACGAAACCAACCAAGGTCGCCGCCTTTTTGACCCGAAGGGCAATCCGACTTCTTCCTTGCAGTCTTTTGAAAGTCTTTGAATTTCTTGATATTAGCAGCTAATTGAGTTGCTTCTCCCTTACTCTTCACAAGGATGTGGCTTGCATGTGCACTCGGATTAACCATATTTTCACCTCAGGCGTCAAGATTCCATGCGAGGTACTTGACATAGTTTCCATAAATCGTCACAGAGATTCCAAGACTCTCCTCGTTAAACCGAGTAAGGTCATCAAGGTAGGTATGGTATTCCCATGAGCCACTCCCGTAGCACACAGCGGCCCTTCCTACAGTGTCACCACCATCAAGGTCGTACACGAACGGGCAGTGGTCGGAATTACACGGCATTCCATCAGAATCACCCTTGGCGCCATCATACAATCCTAAATTGATGGTGTACTTAGAAGCCATTTGTGGATTAGCAACTTTGTATTCCTCAGCCAATCTTTCAATGTGGCCATAATCTTCGGGATGGTTTGCAAAGAGGGTTACTGAGTCGGATCGACTTTGGTCGATGTCGACATGATTCATGTCTAGATTAACATAGAGTCTCAGGTTCATTGCTAAATCTTGATTCATTTCGTCAACATATGCAGTTGAACCCCACAATCCCTCTTCTTCTCCACCCCATGTGCAAAAGCGTAATGTTCGCTCTGGCTCACCGTTTTCAATGATATACTCGGAAAACATTGTAGCCATTTCCAAAACAGATGCAGTTCCAGATGTGTCGTCGATTGCTCCAGGTCCGTGATATACAGTATCATGGTGGCCACCGACAATCAGTAATTCGTCACTAGTCCCGTAATATGTTCCACATGGAACTCTGATAGTCAATTCTTGATTATTGGTGACATCGATTATCATCTCGAGTCTGCCACTGCCATTAATGACAACAGATTCTAAAATCTCTCCAGCATCTTTACTCATAGCGATGAATGCCAATTGTGATGGTGCAGAGCCACCATTTGCTTCCACAATGGCATCATAACCTGTTCCTTTGAATATTGGTACGCAATCATTGCCCTCGATTTTGCCACAATTGTAGTCCTTGTTAACGCGAATAATCGCATCAAGGCCATATTCTATAGCGCTAGTCATGATGAATGTATTACCGGTTTTAGTACCGCCGCCTTCGATATAACCAACCTTGCCAGCAGCCGATGACCAAAGTGCATCATCAGACCCGTTTCCTAAGTGAACAACTTCCATGTCCTGTCCAAACATAATAGACGACTCACCTGAAAACCCTTGGATTACGTAATCGATTCTGTGGTTAAATGAGGTAATCTGCTGACCTACATCCGCGGTGGAACAAGGTACGACTCCGATGCCACCAACAGCTCCTGGTACACATACTCTCAAACTTGGTTCGCTGTTTATGCTGTGCATCGGAACTTCATAGGTATGAAGAGTCGATTGATAGCCCAATTCTTCGAATGTATTTGCAATGTATTCTGCAGCAGCCTGTTCTTCTGCAGAACCACTCATCCGTCCTTTCCAGTCTGGGTGCCCAAGATTCACTAAATCCTCAGCATAGCCTCTTGCACGGTCTTGTTCAAACACCATAGACGCCCCATAGTCTACAGGATCATCATCGAGCATGAAGTAAAGAAGTGATGATGAAATGAATAGCACAACTAGTACGATTGCCATTGCAGTTGTGCTTTGGAAGAATTCAAGTGCCGATCGTCGGTTTTTTGCCTCTGCCCAATCCTCTACAACTTCAGCAGAAATGATGTCATCGCTAGCACTCATTGCAATTCCTCTCCAGTCCAACGTTTAGTCAATTTGTTATCCTTTCCCAGGTGGTCAAGAATGCGTGAAACTATGAAATCAACCAAATCCTCCATTGTCTTTGGTAGATTGTAGAATCCAGGCGATGCTGGCATTACGATTACTCCCCAACTAGATATTTTTGCCATGTTTTCTAAATGAATAGTCGCATATGGTGCTTCTCGTGGTACAATTATCAGTTTTCTTCTTTCCTTTAGAGCAACAATTGCAGATCTAGTTGCAAGGTTATCGCCAATGCCGGCTGCGAGTTTTCCAAGTGTCGAACCACTGCATGGGCATATCACTACCGCATCTATTTCTGCAGAACCAGATGCTGACTTGGCCGCAATGTCATCATTACTTTCTAGAATAGCGCCAGTTCTTTTCGCTAAAACTTCAGGTGTTAGCCCCTCACATTCATGAGACATTGTAAGGCGACCGGAGTCTGTTACAACCAGCCGGGCAGTACTTCCAAGGATTTCAGCAAGACGCACGCCATATGCTGCGCCAGAAGCGCCAGAAATTACCAACACAATCTCGCCCATCAAACAATTCTCGTATGGAATCATGTATCAAGGTATGTCCATGGCTGTGCGAAGTACCGTTTCCAATACATCTACTGCTTTAGTGAAGGAAGTAGGGTCTATAGACCAGCCGACTCTAAGCCATTCGTCCATCCCCTGTCCAAACATACATCCGGGCACTGCAAGTAGTCCATGCTCTTTTCCGATAGTATCTATCATTTCGAGAGTGTTCACTCCGGGAACCCTGAATGCTCCAAACACTCCCGAGGGCGGTGGTGTCCATTCAATTTCCAGTCGTTCCAGTGCCTTTTTTAGTACTGGAATATTTTGTTCCCGATATTTCTCAATCAATTGAACTGGCTCATCCAGCCTGTTACGAATATGGTCAACAATACGAATCGTTGGTGAAGACATCATCCCCTCCATATTATGAAATGCATTTGCCACATTCGAAATTATTTCTTCACTTGCAATAATCCACCCATATCGAAGGACACCAAGTCCATGGATTTTTGTCAACGAGGATAATGAGATACAGTGCTCCCCTTCAGTAAACATTGGTTTCCATCCTCTATCAGCTGCTGCATAGACTTCATCACTAATTATCCGAACATCCATCTCTTTGCACTTTTCGACTAACCAGTTTCTGTCATCATCGGTAAATGACCAACCGACTGGGTTCAGTTGCGGGGTTACCATCAATAAATCGACATTCGAGAGGGTGGTTTCCCATTCGTTACGATCGATTATCCAAGCACCCGAAGTCGGCAGTCTATGTACTGCAATTGTTTCTAGTCCGAGAATTCTAGCAGCCTGGCTAACCGGTCCATAAGATGGCATTTCTACCGCTACCTTGCCACCACGTGATGCGGCTGAGATTGCGAGATTTATTCCTTGAGTCGCTCCTAAGCAGAGGTGGATATTCTCCACTGGGATGGCATACATTTCGCTGACTACATCCCGCTCATCAATACCCGGGCCCCTGTGGTCTCTCCAAACATCTGGCACTTGACCGAGTTCCCATGGGAATTGTAGGCCGGAAAAAGAAAGATTGTGCGGTCGTTGTTCCTTTAATCGAGGTATATACCACTTAAGATAAGCAACAGGCGGAATCATTGAGCCACGGGCAGGACCTCCTGCCTCTGGATAGTATCCTGCCATAGGGCGACATGTACAGCAGCCATCTAATAGACTTCACATTTCAATTGCTTATTTCTCTAGAAAGGCAATTTGCATTGGAAATGAGTGCATTGAGAACCATTTCTGTAGTTATATTATGGCCTAACGCAGCTAAACTTGTTGTAGTATCCTGTCCTAAACCGCATCCGCTAACCATCTCGACTCTACCGGGGGGTGTATTACAATTCACAGTTAGTCCATGGCGACTAGTCCATCGCAGGAACGATAGTCCGATTGAACAGATTTTGTTCTCTCCAACCCACACGCCCTGCATTCTCGTATCTCTTCTGCCCTCTACTCCTAATTGTGCAAGTGCAGAAATCACCCACTCTTCTAAAATTGCAATTACAGCTTTGACATTAGATTCACCATCTTTATCCCATTTGATAATTGGGTATACTACCAATTGTCCTGGGCCATGCCAAGTTAAGCCTCCGCCCCTGTCAACAGATGATGTATCATACCCTATTGGGGGGCTAATTCCATCATTACGTGCCCTAGGGCCAACGGTGACAATTTCTTCATGCTGACAAACGAGAATCGTATCTTCGATTTCATCATCGATTCGCTTAGATTGCATTACACGCATCAACTCATCTGCACTTGAGTGGGAGACTACTCCGAGATTATTGATGTGCAAAGGGCGCATATTAATACCTCAAAAACGGCCACTGCTTCCAAATCCGCCTTCGCCTCTTTCAGTGGTTGATAATTCTTCAAAACTAACTTCTCTGTATGTCGTTATTGGAACTGGAGCGATTAGCATTTGAGCAATACGTTCGCCTTTCGCTAACTCGATACAATCGCCTTCTCCAATCCATGTTGCTAAGACCATCAATTCTCCGCGATAATCTGAATCTATGGTTCCAACACCATTAGGCATAATCATACCCTTTGCACCCAAAGATGAACGTGATCTGATTTGACCTTCCCATCCCTCGGGAATCGCAACAGCTAATCCAGTTCGAATTTTGGTCGACTTGCCCTTTGTAACAACAGTCGACTCAAGTGCGCGCAAATCCCAGCCGGCGGCTGATTTGGTACCTTGTGTTGGCTGTGATGCCTCGGAATCTAGTTTGGCGAAGAGTACTTCCACATTCGGCCTCATCATGTTTGACCCGAAGGGTAGGGGGCTCTCAAGGCCTTTGGTTGTGTCACGGCCTACATGTAACGGCTGACTAACTTACAAATCTTCAATTTAGACTTAATGACAGAGATGATAAACCTCCGACGCCCATCTAGGTGAGCCTGACAGTCTGCAATCTTGCTCAAGAACCGGCCTCAACTGGGGTGGTTGATTAAGCAACATTATAGGCCAGTTTATACGGCATACAAAATCCACTGCGAGTGAAATATGGGAGGGAGAGAAAATGGAGCCACAATCACACAATACAGACGGCTTTGATTTAGATCTAACTTCTGAATTTTCAGAACCGATGCTTAAGGAATCTCTAGACCGTTTTGTCCTATTTCCTATAGAGCATTCAGAGATTTGGGACATGTACAAGCAACATGCTGCTTCTTTCTGGACGGCTGAGGAAATAGATTTGGCTGAAGATGCTAAAGATTGGGCTTCTCTCTCTGCGGATGAGCAACATTTCCTAAAACATGTATTGGCATTCTTTGCAGCATCTGATGGAATTGTAAATGAAAATCTTGTAGTCAATTTCGCAAATGAAGTACAGTGGGCTGAAGCCCGTGCATTCTACGGGTTCCAGATTATGATGGAAAATATCCATGCCGAAACCTATTCGTTACTGATTGATACATACATCAAGGACCCAAATGAGAAAGATCACTTATTCAAGGCTCTAGAAACCGTGCCATCTGTTGAGAAAAAGGGAACTTGGGCATTACGGTGGCTAGATAGAAAGCGTGCATCATTTGCTGAGAGATTAGTAGCCTTTGCCGCTGTTGAAGGAATATTCTTCTCCGGCTCCTTTTGTGCAATCTTCTGGCTGAAGAAGCGCGGATTAATGCCTGGTTTGACATTCTCAAATGAATTGATTAGTCGTGATGAAGGATTGCATTGTGACTTTGCTTGCCTCCTACATTCAAACCTAGTACGTGGTGCTGGTGAAATGAAGATACACCAGATTATTTCGGAGGCTGTTGAAATCGAAATCGAATTCGTAACTAGTGCACTTCCAGTTTCATTGATTGGAATGAATTCGGACTTGATGCAGCAATACATCCATTTCGTCGCTGACCGTCTACTAATTTCTCTTGGCGCTACTAAACTCTACAATGCAGAGAATCCTTTCCCTTGGATGGAAATGATTTCGATGCAAGGAAAAACCAACTTCTTCGAAAAGAGAGTTGGGGAATACCAGAAGGCTGGCGTAATGGGCTCATCAAGCCTAGGAGCGGTCCAGCAGCGCTTCTCAATGGAGGAAGACTTCTAAACCGCCCGCGTAGCAGGACGGATGTTGCACACTCAAATGATATGATACAGGAGGACAAAGAATATGGGTCTACAAGTGGTTAAGAGGAATGGAGACAAAGAAGATGTTCGTTTCGATGCGATTCAGGAGAAGTTAACAAATCTCTCAGCAGGATTGCATGAGACTTGGGTAGATCCAGGAATGGTTACCAAATTGGTCATCGAAGGTCTTTATGATGGTGTTACAACATCTGAACTCGATGAATTAGCTGCTGAGACAGCAGCATCCCTTGCGTCACATCACCCCGATTATTCAAAATTGGCAGCACGTATTTGTGTTGACAATCTACACCGCTCTACAAAGGGCGTCTTCAGTGAAGTCGTTTCAGACTTGAGGCATTTCATTGACCCAGAATCGGGAAAGCATGCACCTCTTATTTCAGAAGAAGTATATGAGATAATTATGGCGAACAAGGATGTTCTAGATTCACACATCGATTACAATCGCGACCATAATTACGATTATTTCGGGTTTAAGACACTTGAGCGCTCCTACCTACTCCGACTTAATGGAGAGGTGGTTGAGAGGCCACAACATATGTTAATGCGTGTCGCAGTGGGCATCCATCATGGTAACATCGCAAAAGCATTGGAATCATATGATTTGATGAGCGAAGGGTGGTTTACACACGCTACACCTACTTTATTCAATTCAGGAACACCAACCCCCCAGATGTCCTCATGTTTCCTTCTTACAATGCAAGAAGATTCGTTGGATGGAATCTATGACACATTGAAGCAGTGCGCTAGAATTTCAAAGTCCGCAGGCGGAATCGGTTTATCGATTCACCAAATTCGTTCTAAGGGATCATACATCAAAGGTACCAATGGCCATTCCAATGGACTAGTGCCAATGCTTCGTGTGTTCAACGACACAGCACGCTATGTCGACCAAGGAGGCGGAAAGCGTAAAGGAAGTATTGCAATTTACCTAGAGCCTTGGCACCCTGACATCTTCGAATTCCTAGACTTGCGTAAGAACCATGGGAAAGAAGAGATGAGAGCTCGTGATTTATTCTATGCGCTTTGGACCCCAGACTTGTTCATGGAACGTGTAGAAGCAAATGGTGAATGGTCACTATTCTGCCCCAACGAATGCCCTGGTCTTCATGACTCATATGGTGATGAGTTCCGTGCTCTATATTCAAAATACGAATCCTCTGGGCTTGCTCGTAGGACACTCAAAGCCCGTGACTTATGGGATGCAATTACACAATCGCAAATAGAGACAGGAACTCCTTACATGCTCTACAAGGATGCATGTAATGAAAAATCAAACCAGAAGAATCTAGGAACAATTCGTTCTTCAAACCTTTGTACTGAAATCATGGAGTATACTGCTCCTGATGAGGTAGCGGTTTGTAATCTGGCTTCAATCGCACTGCCAAAATACGTAAACCTGGAGGAAGGTTCCTTTGATCATCAGAAATTATTCGATGTCACATACCACGCTACCGGAAATCTGAACCGAGTTATTGATGTCAATTTCTACCCAGTTCCCGAAGCAAGAAACTCCAACATGCGCCACAGACCAATCGGACTAGGTGTGCAGGGATTAGCAGATACCTTTGCAATGCTAAAACTACCTTTCGAATCCGAACAGGCACGCAAATTGAATCGTGAAATCTTCGAGACCATTTACTTCGCATCTTGCAGTGCAAGTATGGATGCGGCAAAGGAAGAAGGGCCTTACTCTACCTTCGAAGGTTCTCCTGCCAGCCAAGGAATCCTACAGCCTGACCTTTGGGGTGTCACTGAACACTCTGGTCGCTGGGATTGGGATACTCTGAAAGCAGACATTATCGAGCATGGTCTTCGCAACTCTTTGATGGTCGCACCGATGCCAACTGCTTCTACAAGTCAGATACTTGGAAACAACGAATGTTTTGAGGCGTTCACTTCTAACCTATACGTCAGAAGAACACTTTCTGGCGAATTCATTGTGCTAAACAAGCATCTTGTTAACGATTTAATTAGCCGCAACCTCTGGTCACTTGAAATGAAGAATGAAATTCTACGTCACAAAGGAAGTGTACAGTTAATCGATGGTATTCCAGAAGATTTGAAAGAATTGTATAAGACGACCTGGGAAATTAAGCAACGTATTGTCATCGACATGGCTGCTGACCGTGGAGCTTACATCGATCAAAGCCAATCTATGAACATCCACATGACCGATGCAAATCCGGCTAAGGTAACTTCGATGCACTTCCACGGATGGAGAAGAGGACTCAAGACTGGAATGTACTACCTGCGTACAAAGGCTGCAGCGGATGCGATTCAGTTCACGGTTGAGCAAAAGGTCGGCGATGAAACGGTTGATGGATTAGCGGTTAGAGCCGATGAGGCTACAAGTCTCGAAGCAATTGCATGTTCTCTAGACACACCTGATGACTGTCTAAGTTGCGGTGCATGATTGATAGATTTCCCAATTGGAAAAACCGTCTAATTGCATATATATGTCAAATCATAGGGCAGTTGCATGCAGCCAGCACCCCAGCCAATTTATTATTCACCTGCGGGCTTGGCTCAAGGGCAACTTGGCAATCAAGCCATGGCAATGATGCCACCCACAAACGCGACTACTGCATTGATTCTGTCTATCATTGGAATTGTTGCGACTCTTTTCTACGGAATCGGAATCCTTTTCGCGATTCCAGGGCTCATTCTGGCTAATGGTGCATTGAAAATTACAAATCAATTTCCAAATCACCCGGATGCAGGAGTTGCTAAAGCAGCACACATTTGTGCATGGGTTGGAATTGGTCTATTCATTGCAGGATTACTTCTGTTTGGTATGTTTTTTGTATTATTATATTTCACATTTAGTGGATACTAGACTTCAGACAAATTACGCATTAATTTCTCAAGTGTGTAACTCGGAAATTTACTTCTCCACAATTTTGCAATAGGGATCCAGGCGATGGTGTATCCTATGACGACTAGACAGGAGATTGTAAGGCTCCAACCATAGGTAGTTTCAGCCTTGTGAAAGAGTGCGAAAGGAATGAAGTGGACGACATATAGGGTAAGTGAGCATCTCCCCGTATCTTCTAGGAAGCTAACTTGTGGCATTTTGTAGATTAATGCCCACAGCAGTAGAACTCCGGTTAATGCTGCAAGTATGAAAGGATAATTTGGTGGGAAAAATGTAAGGACAGCCTCACCAGAGGGTAGTGCCCATGCCGAATCATTGTGAATTGACCAAACGAGGGACGTAACACAAAATATCAGTCCGAAAACAATTGAAGTAGTAGTCAATTTTAGGACATTTATTTTCGAATCAATAGATGTTATTTTGGCAATAAATGCACCAAATACAGCAAAAATCATCCAAGGGAACAGTGGATATGTTCCGGTTAGTAGGAGATGTAAAATCAAGGTTTGAATCGATGCAGTAGTTGTCCTATCTGTCCATTTATCTGAGCCTTGGAAGCCCGATCCAAAGTACAGTCCAATGACCGTCAAAAAGAGCAATAGTGAAAATACAGTTTGAGGTAATAATTTAGATGACCTAAAAGGCGAAGACCATATCGGTTCACTAATAATTAGTAGAGCGAATAAAGAAAGAACCCCTGGTGTAAATGGAGCGAATAAGTGTGGTGCAAACAAATTTACTACTATTTGCATGGCCAACAAAAAAGTCGCTCTTGAAATTCGTTTGCGTCGAGTTGATTCTGTTTGCAGTAATCCCCATCCTAGTAAGGTTACAAATAATGGTGCGGCCAAACCTCCCAGGCCGGATACAACATATGCAAGAGTTGAGATTTCAGAATTAGAAAAAGGATTCCAGGTCGCTGCAGCATGGACCATTATCATTAGCAATACAGCCAGGCCGCGTAACGAATCAATATGTCCTAGCCGTTGACTAAATTTTTCCCCAACGACGGGGTGATTCAGCACTGGCATATTTCACTGAGGAAATTCAACATAAATCAGATTGCTGTAGGTGCAGCATGGCCATCTGCTTTGTCATCTGGCTTGCGAACTCGAGACCAGACTCCTCCCATCAATTGTTCGTGATGGTCTCCACAATAGTGGAACCTACGGTATGCTTCTCGAAACGAGTAAGCCTTCTTTCCAGTAGCAACAAGATATCCTTCTGGTGAAAGCCGAGAAATGATGTCACCAACAGCCCCGCAACCGGGGTAATCACAGACGGCATCTTCTCCCATATCGACGCCTAGAAACTTATCCCGCTTTAACCATTGGAATGAATCAGGATTCATCTTCACTTTCAGGAGGAGTGATTACCAATAGTGGAATGTTTGCCTCGATTGATTGGCCTTCTTCACAATGAATTTCGGTAACAGTGCCACTGATTGGTGCTTGAATTTCATTTTGCATCTTCATCGCTTCGAGAATCATTACTACTTGCCCTTCTTCGACTTCATCTCCAAGAGCAACCTCTACAGTAACAACCTTTCCCGGAATATTTGCATTTACCTTTCCTGATTTTTGCGACTTCCCGCCAGCAGCTCTTCGCTGTTTAGGAGCGGGTCCTGCGTCTGGAACTGTTATGTCAAAACTTTGACCGCCGACAGTTGCAGTCCAAGTGTCACCATTTTGTTCGAGTTCAACTTCGAATTCTTCTCCATTGACAATGACTTTCCGAGTTTCACCCATCATTTCACCTCCAGGTAGACCGAGAACTATTTCGGTGCATAAGTGATGACATTCCCATATTCATCCTTCTGTGATCTTGAGCCCATGCCTCTCCAAGTTTTCGCCCAATCTTTGTTGGGTCTTCACCACTTGATGAGGCTGCTAGTACCGCAGCGATGGCTGCCATTCTAAGTGTTTCAATATCTGCCATAATATCCACTCACAACGGTATATTTCCATGCTTTCTTGATGGACGTAATTCTTCTTTATCGGTTAGCATGCTAAGAGCCTTGCATAATCGGTCACGGGTTTGATTTGGTTCGATGACATCGTCTAGATAACCAAGTGCTGCGGCTTTGTAAGGGTTAGCAAATGTCTCTTGGAAGTCATCGATTAGTCTTTCTCTTTCACCCTCTGAGTCTCTTGCATTCTGTAATCTTCGTCGGTGAATAATTTGTACTGCACCCTCGGCTCCCATAACTGCCAATTCTGCACTTGGCCACGCCACATTGTAATCGCCACGAATGTGTTTCGAGGACATAACATCATATGCGCCGCCATACGCTTTGCGCAAAATGACAGTCAGTTTTGGAACAGTAGCTTCTGCATATGCGTAGAGGAGTTTAGCCCCATGCCGAATTATCCCTCCCCATTCTTGGTTGGTTCCCGGAAGGAATCCCGGAACATCTTCTAAAGTTATCAGTGGTATATTGAATGCATCACAGAACCTTACGAAGCGTGCAGCCTTGTCACTTGCATCAATGTCAAGGCAACCAGCTAACATCTTGGGTTGATTTGCGACGACCCCAACTGTTGCTCCATTCAGATGGCCAAAGCCAATGACAATATTGCCTGCCCAATTTTCTTGGACTTCAAGGAACCCACCATCATCAAGGATTTCTGTAATTACATCCTTTACATCATATGGCTTGGTTGGGTCTTCTGGTACGATTGAATCCAATTTTTCGCAAACTCTGTTTGCTGGATCACTGGTTTTCTTCTCGGGCGACATTTCCATATTATTCAATGGCAAAAAATCAACTAATTCTCTTGCTAGATCAATTGCTTCTTGGTCGTTTTGCGCAGTAAAGTGAGATACTCCTGACTTACTACCGTGAGTCCCGGCTCCACCTAAATCTTCGAATGAAACCTCTTCATTTGTAACAGTCTTGATAACTTCAGGACCAGTGATGAACATATGTGCCGTTTTATCGACCATGATTACGAAATCTGTGATAGCAGGCGAGTAAACAGCGCCTCCTGCACATGGTCCCATTATGACGCTTATTTGTGGAACTACGCCACTCGCTCTTACATTTCTGAAGAAAATTTCAGCATAGGACCCTAGGCTAGCAACTCCTTCTTGGATTCTAGCGCCTCCACTATCGTTCAGCCCGATTACTGGCCTACCTGTTTTGAGGGCCATATCAAGTACTTTGCAAATCTTGAGGCCGTGCATCTCACCAAGGCTACCCCCATATACGGTGAAGTCTTGTGCGAAAGCGAAAATCTCTCTTCCATTTACAGTACCATGGCCGGTGACAACACCATCTCCAGGGATGACATTCTTGTCCATGTCGAAATCTCGGCAACGGTGCTCAACCAAAGCATCAATTTCTTGGAATGAGCCCTCATCGAGTAGCATTTCTAAGCGCTCGCGAGCAGTCATTTTTCCTTTCTTATGTTGGCCAGCAACCCTGTCTTGGCCGCCACCTGCCTCAGCACGTGCCTTTCGTGCCCGCAGGTCCCGTAGTCGCTCATCGGTACCCATCATGCCTTTCGCCAATCAGAGACAGTAATAGCCCCTCCTTATTGCTTGTGTGCGCATTTCTACACCGCAACCGCTTCATAGACGCTCCTACACACAGCCGAATATGGGAGCCCGACAACGTATTGTCATAGCCAAGCCGGGACTTGATGGTCATGACCGTGGAGCCAAGGTCGTAGCCCGGGCATTACGTGATGGAGGTCATGAGGTGATCTATACTGGTCTTCGAAGGACTCCAGACCAAATTGTCAGAACAGTAATGGATGAAGATGCACGTTTCGTCGGCCTATCTTCTCTTTCTGGTGCTCACAGCCACCTCTTCCCGAAAGTTTGCAATCTCTTACGCGAGGCGGGCTTAGATGATGTAGTCGTTTTTGGAGGAGGGATTATTCCTGAAGACGACCGCTCACAACTATTTGATGCTGGAGTCCGAGCAATATTTGGACCAGGTACACCTTCAACTGAAATTCTCGAATTTGTAGAGTTCGCTTCCGGTCTTAATTGTGGAGTCGGTTCACCAGATGAGTGGCACTGGGGTGAGTGATTGGAGCGTAGGCAACTTGCTCGTCAACTTTCAGCTATAGAGAATGGTGAGTTGCAAGTTGTAAAAACAGAAGGACTGATTGTTGCAATCACAGGCCCACCCGGTGTCGGAAAGTCATGTCTTGTAGATGGGATACTTCACCGACTTGCACCAAAACACAAAGTTGCAGTACTGGCAATAGATCCTACTTCTCCAATAAGCGGAGGTGCCTTACTTGGGGACCGGATTAGGTTAAGTGTACTAGATGATGCAGAAAAGTCGGATTCAATATACGTTCGAAGTATTGCCACCCGTTCTTCGAGTGGTTCAATCCCTTCTATAGTTAGTGACCTTGCAAACCATTTATTGGCAAGTAATTTCGATTTAGTAATCATAGAAACTGTTGGTGCAGGGCAATCAGAAATGCGATGCGCCGCAATTGCAAATCGAATTATTGTTGTTGAAGGACCTTCACGTGGAGATGGAGTACAAGCAGAAAAAGCAGGTTTGCTAGAATTAGCTGATTTGATAGTGGTGAACAAAAGTGATTTGGAAGGTGCAAGTAAAGTTGTCAATGACCTAACCGTCTCTCTAACTTTGACTAATGATGCCCCTCCAATTATTCTAGCAAGTGCTACTGAAGGGGTAGGATTGGATGAATTATCGGAAAAAATCCTATCCTTAGAGGAAAGGGTTTCTTCCCGTCGCGCCAGAGTTCGTCAGCAATTATTGATGGCGCATGAGAATGTCCTGGTCCGAAATCCCGCCTTTGAGGCTATTATCGACCGCATGTCTGAAGAAGGGTTAAGCATCGAAGACGCATTGAGGGAATTTGATGAGTGAGCAAGTTGAACTTACAGATCCGGTTAAACATTCAGTCGGAGGATTTTATGGGCACCTGTTCCGCAGAGGCTTTCACATCGGTATGTCAATAATACCATTCATCTTCTTTGAATATTCAAAAAACATCGCTGACTACTTTTCAATCACGGTATTACAGGTAGTTTCTTTTCTGACATTTACAATTGTGTTTGCTGAAGGTATACGGCTAAAATTAGGAATAACCATTTTTGGTCAACGCGACTATGAGTCCAAACAAGTCAGTGCTTTAGCGTGGGGTGGTTTTGCAATTGGTTTGACATTCATGACACTTGCAGAGGCTCCCGAACTCGTTTGGCCGCTAATTCTATCGTTGTCGTTAGGAGACCCTTTCTTGGGAGAGATTAGACGGAAGGGTGTGGAAAGTAAAAACGTCTTCATATTTGGTTCAATTTTCATAGCATTGATTTGGGTTGCTGCTTGGTCTCAATTAGAGACTCCAATTTGGTTAGCTTTCGTAATGGGCCCATTGTGCGTGGCTGCTGAGTGGCCACGACTAAGGTGGATTGATGATAATGCCACGATGTTGCTAATTCCATTAGCAGCAATTATTTTACTAGCACCGTGGTTGTGAGACCATTATGTTGAAATGGCGCCTCAACTCCCCATAGTATAGGTGAGACCCAATGACTGACGAAGTACCACCCCAAGACCCACCCCAAAGTGCCTACTTGGTGACATTTATTCTTTCATTTGTAATCATGATTGTTACAATGTTTGTTTACTCGATTTTCTGATCAAAGCAAGGGCTCTTGAACTACAAGTAATTGGACTGGATATGTGTGGCATAGGTGGCATGCTTGGACAACCTGACAAGGTTGTACTATCGCGCATGATTGACCTCATGGAACATCGCGGTCCTGATGGACGCGGCACCTATGAAGATGATTTTTGTGGCTTAGCCCATGCAAGACTTGCCATCTTAGATTTAGTTGGTTCACCTCAGCCATTGCGTGGTCCTGGTAAAGTTGCAGTAGTCAATGGTGAGTTTTACAACCATCTTGATTTGAAAAGTAACTCTTACAATTATTCTACCAATGGGGACAGCGAAGTTATTCTATCGTTGCATACTGGTAAAGGTAATGCGAATGATCATGCGAAATGGATATCTAAATTAGATGGAATGTTTGCATTTGCACTATGGTCAAATGGCCAACTAATTTTGGCCCGAGACCCCGTTGGCATCAAGCCCTTAATGCGAACTATTGTTGACGACTGTCTTCTGTTTTCATCCGAAGCTAAGGCACTAAGGGCGCATGAATCATATATTCCACAGATCGATGATTTTGCAATGCAAGCTAGAATTGCATGGGAGTACCCCCTAGACGCAACCACTCTCTTTGCAGATGTCCATAACGTTAGACCAGGTAGTGTCGAGGTCTGGGAATTGATTGATGGAAAGCCTAGAATGACAAGTTCGTCGCGATTTGAAATCCAGAAAGTTCTCCCAACTAGTGATTGGAATGACCCAGAAGGCTTACTGGACTCGTTTACTTTGAGTGTGAGTGATAGATTGATGGCCGATGTACCTGTTGGCATTGTATTGTCGGGGGGACTCGATTCAAGCCTTGTATGTGCAGTTGCACGGCAGGCAGCAGAGATTGCGGAACAAGATGTACCAGAATGTTGGACAGTAGCCGAGAGCGAAGACAATCCTGACTGGCAAGCAGCAGAACTTGTAGCATCGAGTCTAGACCTCAAACACCACCAGCACATACTCGAGCCCGATTCATTTCATTCCAAATTACCAGATTTAGCATGGCATGGAGAGGACTTAGATGTCACTGTACTATTTTTCCAACCACTTTTTGCTAAGATGGCGGAGTCTGTGACCGTAGGCCTATGTGGTCAAGGTGCTGATGAGTTACATGCGGGTTACCCAAGATACCGAGATTTAGAGGGTCATTCGAAATTGATTAGATCACGTTTGAGTGATATGGACTGCAGCCTTACAAATCTTCAAGGAGATTCGTGGTGGAGTGACGACCTAACACCTGAAGCACATACGAAATCACTTGAGGATTTTTTACAATTTGAACTAGAGCATGGTCAATTATCTAATTTTCAACTGCGGTTAGTAGACCGGCACTCAATGGCTCATAGCCTCGAGGTTCGGGTGCCATTTTTAGGGAGTAGGCACCGCGAAGATTCAAACAAATTGCCAATGGATTGGAGGCTCCCTCCATCTCATGATGAGAAGGCTGCTTTACGTTCAGCTGCAGAATTGACCAACCTACCGACTGAAATTGTTCGTCGACCTAAAATGCCAGCAGGTAGGGCAACATCACCCCGAATGATAGATTCGGTCTTAGATGAATTAAACTACTTTGTCGAGCCAATTGCTAATCGTTATCCGCGTCTGAAACGCGCCTTAATAAAGCAGCCAGAAATCGCCATAGGTCTAGGGTTGTTTGAATCGATGCACATATTGGATGGCGGAATAAGTAAGCGCAGTGGGGATCTCACTTCGCTGCTTGAGGAAGTGGTATCATGACCGCAGTACATGACCTCACCAAACATCTTGAAGCCAATCGTGAATTGATCACTGAGTGGATGGCTAAAAAGCGTTCACAGGTACCAATTCCAATCTATGGTAGCGTCGACATTCGTGACTGTGGGTGGAAAATAGCAGTAGTCGATGCAAACCATTTTCCTGCAGGATTCAATAATGTGTCAAGCGAGGATGAAGAACGACTTTCTATATTACTGCGCGAACATATTATTCGACAGCAGCCAGAATGTAAATGGGTCCATCTATATCCAGAATCCCACACGAGGAATCCCGGTTATGCTGAAAATGTTTCAACAATCAAGCGTCTATTAATTGATGGAGGTTTCCGCTGCACTGTCGGTTCACCAGAGTTGGATGGGCACGGTTCTATCGATGGAATCACAGGACCACTGGTATTAGACCAAGTCAAACTCGTCAACGATTCATTAATGATTGATGGAAATAGCCCTGACCTTATAATGCTGAATAATGATTTAACTGAAGGTGTTGTTCCGGGAATTGCTGCCCACCAAGTTTCACCACCGCCTCATATGGGTTGGCAGAGAAGAAGAAAGTCCGAACACTATGCTTGTTTACAAGAATATGTCAACGAGATTGCAGAGGTATTGGATATTGATCCGTGGCACCTTCTAACTGACTGGTTTGTAAGTGAAAACAAATGTTTGGAAAAGGAAACTTGCCGCCAAGCCCTTGCAGTAGAAATAGATGAGTTCTTGGCTAAAATCGCTGTTAGATATCAAGCATTGGGCATTGAAAGAGAGCCAGTTGCTTTTGTCAAAAACGATAGGGGCACCTATGGCTTAGGGATTATGGCAGTAACGAGTGGTAACCAACTTCTGAATCTTTCAAATCGAAAATTCAAACGACTAATGTACTCAAAAGGAGGGGTCGATGTTGAAAACTTCCTGATACAGGAAGGCGTACCCACCACTCTAAAGTCGAGTGAAGGCTATTCTGTTGAACCAGTTGTCTACTTGGTAGATGGTGAAGCAGCATCATGGTTTTATCGAATAAATCCAAAGAAAGGTGAGATTGAAAATTTGAATTCCCCATCTGCGATATTTCTCCCTTACAGTGAAGTAGGTGGCACATATGGTGAGCATGCACATGGATGGCATGCTCTGGTTGCTGAGTTGTCAATGCTAGCAATGGGTGCGGAATCTCAAAAGCAGATGGTGAAGAATTAATGCGGGTACACTGCCTAGGAGGGGGCCTGGTTGGCTTATTTGTCACACGACGTTTGGTGGATGCAAATTTCGAAGTGCATTTATTCGATATTGTCGAGAGAGAAACCGATGCAACTTTCCATTTAGGTAGCGCCTTGGAAGCGGACCACAGTTCTGCGGATTTAATCATCAATATGCTGCCGGGGTCACTGGGCCACAAGGCAACCAGTATGCTAAAAAATTCGGGACAAAAAATAGTAGACCTTTCCTTTAGCGAAATAACTCCAGATCGATTAGAAAATGTTCAAAGCAAGATTCTGTGGGATGTTGGAATCGCACCAGGTCTCTCCAATATGCTCGTCTCACAGGCGTACCGTGAATTTGGGACATTAGACAAAGTGAGTATCAAAGTAGGTGGCAATCCCAGTGAACCAGATAACCACTGGTCGTATATGGCACCATTTTCCCCCCATGATGTAATTGCAGAATATACTCGTGAAGCCAGAATCATCGAAAACGGTGAGGTTTGCGAGGTTCCTGCTATGACTGAACTGCATACAATAGATGCTAACGGTCGGGAGATGGATGCATTCCTGACTGATGGGCTACGCTCGTTGCTAAACATTCCTGCAACAAAGATGGGCGAGTATACTGTCAGATGGCCAGGGCATATTCAGAAGTATCAGGCGACTAAACTTAATCCCGAAGAGTTAGTTGATGCTTGGAAAATCGACCCACTGCGCGGAGAGTTTACTTGGATGGAAGTACATATTACCTCGGGAGATAATGAGCGCAGATGGGTTGTCGAGGACAGTGGTTCAGATGGAGATTCTAGTATGGCAAGAACGACAGGACTCGTAACTGCATGTTGTGCTATTGCCTGGGTTGACCGACCTGAAATGCTTCCGTCGGGTGTACACGCACCGGAAGATTTGCCGAATGATGTAATCGAATTAGTGATTGAAGTAATGCGCTCAGAAGGCGTGTCAATCGAATTACAATCTTAATGAGTTGATTTGTATGAAGAGAGTTTTTCTTTATGCATTAACAATTGGTATAGGATTATTTGTAAGTGCAAAATATGGTGAATGGCCTGTAAATATTGGTTGCATAGGACTATTCATGTACCTCTTTAGCCAAGCTGAAAGACGTGAACGCATTGAAATGATTACAGTTCTAGCATTCGCAACTCCGATGGAGTTATTTTTCAGTGAAGTATGGCTCATCTATGAATATCAACGCGGTCTAATGCCCTTATTTGTTCCAGTAGGCCACTGGTTTTTGTTTGATGCAGGTCGTAGAATTGCAACACATTTACCGGTAAAGAAAGCAATGTTTTCACTTATTCCATTTATTCCATTAGTGGCTTATGGTGTGTGGACTGGCGGAGATACATCGGGTTTATTTTTACTAATTTTAGTTCTTGCCTTTACTAAATGGGGCCCGCAACCGTCACTTTATGCCACAATGGCATGGGCGGCTTTACTGATGGAATTATGGGGGACTTATCTTGCCAATTGGACTTGGTCGAATGAAGTACCTTGGACCGGATTAACAGCTTGGAATCCGCCTCTATTGGTTGGTGCATTCTACTGTTTGGGAGATGTGTTAGTGAATCTGTCTGTCGCGAAGTTTGAAGGTGAGCACCCATTGGAGGTGACTGAATGACATCTCCAGAGGACCTGTCAAAGCGCCGTGCAGTGGAGGCTGAACGGATAGCGATCTCTCTTGCTAGGCAAAAGGGTGAGCGACGTGCTATGACAAAAGGTGGCGAAGGGACCGTTGCTTGGGTTACTGAGAAATTGTGCATTGGTTGTGATCAGTGCACAATAGTTTGTGATGATGATGCAATTGAATTATACTTCAAAGAAATGGCCTCACCTTTACTCGAAGTACCTAGTAATCGCAAAGCCAAAATTATTCGAGATGCCTGTACTGGGTGCAGGCTTTGTGTTCTAGCGTGTCCAACCGATGCGATTACAATGATAGATAGGTGAGAATATGAGTGACCAACCAGACCATGACGGAGCACAAAGATTCGGTGGAGAATTCGGCCCCTCCAGAGGAGCCAATACCACAGGAGTCTCACTTTCAACTTTCAAAGCACTAGTTTGGATTTCAAATATTGGCGGATTATTGTTAGTGGTTTTCGCTCTAGAATTTCTTTTCGTAGAGCAGAGATTTGCTTTGGGTCTCGGCTTCTTAATTGCAGGAGTTATCGTGGCTCTATTCCCATCTAACTATGAGATTCGAGGGATGGAAGACGACAAAGAGCAATCTTAGTGGGTCAAATCCGGGATTATCATTATAACTATAATCAAATTTCTTTAGCATAGTGAAAAACTATGATGTCATGGATTATTGAATACTTTGAAGGATTGTTGATGGTGATTTATCTAATTGTTTTGATGACAGTTATGGCTGCATGGGGAGCGATTACTGGATTGGAACTTTCGACCCAATTTACTGAAATAATTGACTTACTAAATCGCAAATTAAATATTTAGTTCACTATAAGTTACAACAGATTCCAGAGTAAGACTCTAGTTTGTAGTTAAGCTTCTGCAGGTACATGCGTAGATACAGGCTCAGAATGGACCTGCTTCTTTGCTTCTACTTGGCGTGCAAGGAAGGAGACAACATCTAGGATCTCGATGTCATACTTCTCATCATCTTCAAACTTCAGACATTCGAAGTGAGACACACACTTTGGACATGATGTAATCATCATATCTGCTCCAGTGTTACGAATTTCTTCCATCCTTGAAACTCTCAAGGAGCGTGCATTTTCATTACAAGACATCATGCTAGAGACTCCACAGCACATTGCATCTTCGCCACTGTGCTCCATCTCAACCAGTTTGACACCTTCAACACTGTTGACCAAGTCACGAGGCTCGTCATAGATTCCCATCTGGCGACCTAAGCGACAAGGGTCGTGATAGGTTACTGTCAATTCGTCTTCAACCTTCATCTCCATATCGAAGCCATTTTCGATAAGGAATTCTGTAGTATGCATTACTTTGACACCTTCTAATTCATAGTCACGTGCAAAGGTTCGGAAACATTCAGCACAGGATGAAACCAATGTGTCGATTCCAGATGCCTCAATCTTCTTCTGGTTGTATGACTTTAACTTGTCAAACACTTCATCCAATCCCTGCCATTTTTGGTCATGGCCACAGCACTTGAGGAAGTCGCGTCCAAGGTATGACACTTCAGCACCCATTTCTTCAAACAGGGTGAATGCTGAATTGGTAGAATCTCCAAGATTCATATCACCCTCATTGAGGTGGCTAAATACCATTTCTTGGTCGAGGTAGTCGACACAACCTGGGTAATAGCCAATGTTTGAATCGATAGGATATTCTTTGACAGGTACAAAGTCTGCATCACTCTCTTCTTCGGCCTCAGCAGCTAGAACTGCTTGTAGCACAGTGTGAGGAATTTCAGCAGCAGGTCCACCGACGATGAGTGAGCGACGGATGTCAACATATGAGTCATAGTCGACTAGTTGTGGGCACGCATTTGTACATGCGGTACAAGTGAGACAGGAATACATAGGCACACCATCATCTTCATTGTTCCATGAATTGTAAATGATGTTCAACTTGTCACCAGCATTAAACAGACGCACAGGACATGCATCGTCACAAAGATCACAGCCGTAACACTTGTTCATTTCAAATTCATATCCTCTTGCCATATTACGTAGCAGGATGAATACAACAGCGCCTGCTGTCAAACATGGGATAAACATAGCATAGGTCAATTTAGCATCTAGAGCCTTTGGATTGGCATGGTATGTTGGATTAACAACAACGCCCATCTCGTCTCCTTCTAATTCGATGTCCAGTGAATTCGACAAATTAACTGCATGTCCTGCAAGTCCATTGCCTGCGTCTTCACCATACAATAGCAGTGGTTGGTAAGCTTTGATTGTGAATTGAGTTTCAACAGTGACGCTTTCGTTAGCAGCAAGGGCATCTGTAGAGTAAGCACGGAATTCATAGTGGTAAAGGCCAGCGCCTAACTCAACACCAGTTTCTCCAGTAGAACAGTCTGTGTCAATCACAACTTCACCGGTTTTATGGTCAGTAATTATGAGGCTTGATTGCATCATTGCCGAGGTCGGAACTCCTCCATCGATAATGACTTCACTGGCTCTTGTTGCACAGGTTGCATCGACAGGTACAGTTGTAAATTCAACATTTTCTGGCCAGTGATTATTTGAGATGTTGAAGTAACCTGACTCACCTGCAGTTTCATCACCTGAATAGGTCTCGAGTCCGCTTGCTCCATTGACCCCAGTATCTAGGTTTTGATGCCCATTACTATCGGCAAAATCAATTAAATAATATCTTGCGGGTTGGTATATGTTCCATTGCATCCAGGCGGATGCTGGAACTATATCACCTTCGAATCCTTGGTCAGTCATGTGCTCATTGTGCTCGTGAACATGAACATCTAGAGGTTGAGAACGCATGTCCTCTAATTCGCCATAGTCTTCTATTGTGAGTAATCCTTTTGCATCCCAGAAACCATTGTCATAAACAGGGTAAGAGACTACACTTGCTGCGGTTGCAACAATGAAGGCGCCTACAATTAATTTCTTTCCATGGGCGGGAGTAAATTTCGCACCCCATGCATTATTGAACAACCATTTTGCTACAAAGTAGATGACAATCCATAACAGAATACCTGTCATGATCCATGGTATGGCATTGAATAAATCAGCAATCCATGGTGCTCGTGCGCCACAGACCAAATCTCCGTGACTGTCTAATTTACAGAAATCACTCCGGTTCTTCCCATATAATTCTAGGAAGATATTGATTGAGAATACTGAGATAAACCAAATATGTGCAAGATAAACTACACCTGCACTCGCAAACCAGGGGTCTTCTACAGGTCTCTTTTCACGTCCACCTAGGAAAGGTGGAAGTGCTAGAATTCCAACTGGGATTCCTGTAAGGAAAGCACCCCACCATGCAGCGTTCCATGGGAAAGATGGCTGGCCGAAGAATTCACCCACTGGCCCAAGAGGGACAGAGAACTGAGGTAGATATTCACCCCACCTTAGGTAACCATATGAGAATAGAACATACCAGTCAGGGAATACGAAACCAGCCTGGGCAAAGGGGTCTGCTGCACTGTGTAGTGGTGGTGGGATGAGCCAAGCATAAAACAACAATACTGCAGCTAAAAATCCGAAAATAAGTGTGTCACGTAGCACTTCATGCGGCCAGAAACCATGTCCTGCCATAGTGCGTACACGCCTTTCATCAGTGGTCTGAAGATTTTCTTTCTCATCCATATAGGATGAAGCAACAGCACCAAGATTCTCAATTAGACCCATATTCATACCTCCATATCAATGCGGCTCCGCAATTCCTTGAACCCAAACTATGAACAAATGTATGATGATCAAAGTTGTAACAATAACTGGCAATATGAATACGTGAATGAAATACATTCGAGTCACAGCCCTGTGAGACAGCGATGAGCCGGAGAACAGTAATGTCGAAACATATTTTCCAATTAACGGCGTTGAGTTAGCCATGTTAATCCCAATAGTGGCAGCGCCAAATGCAAGGCTATCCCATGGCAATAGATAGCCCGAATATCCGAATACAATTGTCAGAGCCATGAGTGCAACACCAATTAACCAATTCAATTCACGAGGGTTGCGGTATGCGCCTGTAAAGTAAACACGACACATATGGAGGAATACAGATGCTACCATGAAGTGAGTTCCCCAATGGTGAACAGCTCTGATAATATATCCAAATGGTAATTGAGTCATGATGAATTCCATACTCGCATACGCAGGGGAAGGGTCACCTTCTCCACCTGGGACATAATAGATACCAAGAACAGTACCTGTGATTACAAGAATAATGAACGAAAGGAATGATATGCCACCAAGACAGTACAATGGGTACCAATACCAAATGATTCGGAGTTTGTACTTCTCTGCATGTGTAAGCGGCATTTGTCTGTGCATATTGTAGTAGGCGCCCTTACTCATATTCCAGTAATCTTGAATTCTGAATCTTGTATCGAGGAATGAGAACACCCAAAGGAATGTTCTTTCAGCAAAGCCCATTTTACCACTGGTTTCTACAGCCCGAAGAATTTCACGACGAGGAATGTCTTCGTTTTCTTTACGAAGTGTGAATGCGATCAACACAGTGATGAAAGCGATAAAGAACCAGAGTACCCAAAATATTGTATTCATGATAATCACCTCAATCGCAATAGGTCAGCCAGCCCGTGTATTCACTTGACGCCCCGATGGAGTCGCCATTCATTATTATCGGAATTATCGGTAACCCTACTGGGGCAGGGCCACCTGCGCGACGTATTCCGAGGTAGTCGAATGTAGCACCATTTGAACGGTTTATGTTTCGGTTTACTTCAATCGCAGTAGGGTCGAAACGACTTGAATGGCATATACAGAACAGTTTGCTACCACCATCATCTGCCCCTCCAGGGGTCCAATTATCTGCAGTAAATGAGTTTGAAACAAGTTGCCATCCTGGTATGCAGCATAAGTGAGTACAACGAGAGAAGATCATAACTAAATTGCCACTAGGGTCAAAGACATCAGGATTGCCAAGTAGATATTCAGTAGCATGGCCAACGTAGTTCTTGCCGATATCATAGCCAGCCATTTCTTGGAATCGTGGTGAGTTGTCAGCGATAGGAGAGTCTGAGTTTTGTGCGTGTGGGACATAATTGACCACAACTGGTAAACCATTCCAAACACCTTGCGCTCCAGCCATTCCAATATTAGAATTAGCAGATTCAGTCACGAAATCCGACTTTAGCATTGGTTGCAAATGTTTTGCACCATACCATGCTTCTTCTTCACGACCTTTGGCCCAGAATAGGACAGACGAATCTCCTCCGCCACCTTCGCCAGGCGGCATCAAGATTGAAGCGAATCCAAGAGCTCCAAGTGTTGCAGCAAGAACTCCTCCAGCAGCATTGAATCCATATCGCAAGAATTGTCTTCGATTAATCGAAGTCGTTTGTATTGACGACAATAAAGCACTCTCGGGAGTTGGTGCTGGTCTCAACTTCATATCATCCATAGAACTCACCAATTATACTCTCTCCAATCCTTTGGATGCTCAGGGATGTACTTATTTCGCCTGTGCTTAACAATAATTTTGTCTGGAAGAACCCACTTCATGTAGACTATCCCCATCATAATAAGAGTTGAAATTCCCATTGCCAGATGGTATGAGAGTTGTTGTTGGTCCCATGATGAGCCATTTAGGAACCCGTAAAGCATAGTTCCAAACCAATAAATTGTCCAGAATATGCCCCATCCGAAGAAGAATAAAGCCAGCGCAGATGAGCCCGATGGAGCAAGAGATGCTGAAATAATAGTTCCTGGTTCAGCAGGGTTGAATACCCCGTGATTGATTGCTGAATCCATTTGGTCTTCTGTTAGCGTTGCATCTTCTAGTGCCTTTCGAGCATCCTTGATACTAACATCGCCTGATGCGACCTGCTCCAGAAGACGGGTGATTGTATCCTTGGCCATCACTGGTCACCTCTCCTGTTAATCTTGTATCGCAGTCTCAAAACGTTACTACGTCCCTTGTAGGATGTCGAAAATCCGTATCTAAGGAGGAACCCACAGAATATAATTACACAGATAACTGCTCCAAATCCAAGTAAACCTAGCCAGTGCGCACGGAAAGGCGCTCCCATCGAATGTAAGTCAACTGCTCCGGCATCGGCAGCTGGTGCTTCAGGAGTCCCGCTACCTGCAATCAAACTGCGTGTGCCACGACCATCATCTTCTGCAACTTCGACCAAATTGAAAACCAGTTGATTCCAATTATCTCCCACTGGTCCATCTGCACCATTCACGGCATTAGCCGAGATCCAGAAATCTACTGTGCCTGTTCCCTCGGCAGGAGGTGTCCAAATAAGTTCGAAAATTCTGGTTGCAGAGGACGAATGTGTCCTTGACATCGAGTCCTCCTCCCACGATTGTCCATCACCAGATAACTCACCAGCGCTAACTCGGGCAGAAAATCCACCCTTGTCTGAATCGGGTCCGCCGATGATTTCTAGTCTCATTGTGTAGGCATCTCCTGGAGTCCAAGAGTGCGGTACGTCGACAAGAATTACCATTACGGAATTACTTGCTTCGCCACCATGGCAAAGACAACCTTCTTTGGCAACATCATCAATAGTTTCACCAGCATTGCTTTGTTCACCGCCAATACCATCTGGGTAGGCTTCACTAAGCCCCGGTAAAAGCATTAATGACACTAGGATTAGGGGTAGCAAACTTCGGATGAAAACCCGTGACATGCCCATAGCCTATCCCAACTGATTTGGGCGACTTGCATTGCGCCTATAATCGTTCGTGCCCTATCTACGATAGGGGGTCTTGCAGTGTTACAATTCGGCAGTTTTTTTGTACTAATCATATAATGACAAAACATATGTGAAAACGCACCGAGGACTGTACATGTCAGACCACCCATTCGAGAATACATATGACCTCTCGAATGAACAATTGGAGAAATTAGATGAGGCTGAAGCAGAAATGCTGAGAAATAATCTTGGACGGGCCGAAGATATGCTTCTAGCTATGCTGGATGAAGAAGAAGACTGCATCCCGGTTTTGAACAATTTAGCGCACCTATACGGTCGACATTTTTCCGATTTCGAAAAGGCTGTTGAACTGTATAACAAAGTGTTGCAACTCGAACCTGACAACTCTTGGGCACGAGATGCTCGTCGACGTTACCTACGATATGTGGGCAGAGATTGAATAACCTCCAATGTAAGGACCTTGTATGGATGGAGCACAGATTCTCATCGCCGGCATCGGTGGTTTGGGTTGTGCATGGGCTCAACGGGCCCACTCAAAGACCGGTCATGATATCGATTTAGTTCTCATCGACGCAGATGAAAATTCGTTTGACTCCCCCAATGCTCATGTTATCCGTTTGGGAAAGGATCTCGACTCAGCCGGTTGTGCGGCATTACCACCACTCGGTGAACAGCGAATGCGTCAAGCTGCTGGCGTGACACGTACCCTTTTGGAGGGTGTGGAAATGGTGATTTTACTTACAGGCTTAGGTGGCGGGACCGGTACAGGTGCTGGCCCGGAGTTTGCCAGACAGGCGAGGTTGTCTGGAGCGATTGTGATATCCATCGCAGCAATTCCATTTGAAGCACAAGAAACACGAGTCAAAGTTAGCCGTGAAGGCTTACCAAAACTTGAGGCAAATTCAGATGTCTGTGTACGCTTAGAACTTGACCGTTTGGCATGGCAAGCCCGAGAGCGCGGGATAGATTGGAGATTGGGTGCTTCATGGGTCGAGGAATTCGTAGATGGTCTCGTTCGAACTTTGATGCGACTTGGCTTGATCAACCTTGACATGATGGATCTCAAGACGATAGTTGGTCATGCGGGGGGCTCGACTTTGATGGTTGGGCAAGGAAACCCAGATGATGCAAACTCGTTATTGGAAGATGCATTGGGAGCTCCTCTCGCTAACCTTTCGTTGGAAGGTGCAAAGGCTTGTTTGCTACAAATCGAAGGAGGTCCTGGGATGACCGTAGGCCAAGTTGGCCTAATTGCAGATGCTTTTACTGCACGCTTTGATGAGGACGCCCAAGTTATTCTAGGTGCTCGAGTAAGCGATGACTTACAAGGCCGGATACGTGTGGTCGCAGTAGTTTCTGGACTAGATGAAACTTCAGGATTAAGCCTCATCTGATTTATCATCAGAACCCCATTCGACATCCTCTGAGATTTCGGAGCCCTTTTCCCAATCTAAATCCTTGTCATCCTGCCAAGTTTCTTTGGATTCCACTGATTTATCACTGTCTTCATCTTCACTATCCTCCACCTTTTCTTTTGAAGTGATTTCAACAGTTTTGGCATAGTCGAGTATGTCGGTTGAGATTCGACTGGTGCGTAATGTCGGACGCAGCAGCAGCATCATTGCACAAATTGATATCACGTGGCCAAAAATCATCACTTCTCGTAAACTTTCAAATGTTCCAACGAGCATTGCTACAGAACCTGCATAGGCATAACCAAATGAGATCCCTAGCGGTAGTGCCGAATTTTCAGATATCAGTCTCTTACCATCTCTTACCGTGTAAGTCGTGAGTGACCAAACAGCAAAAATTACAGTAAACGCCATGAGTATGCCTTCTTCAACCAATGTTGATGTTTCAGATGGTTCCATCATGGCCCTTCGATAGATGCTAAATGCGTGCCATGTGATGAATAGTTGCGCAACAGTCATCCATTTGAAAGAAAAGCCAGCCAACCCCTTTTCATTTCCAGCGGATTGTCTTTCATCTCGGGTTAACCATATTGTAAAGGCTTGTAGAGAGGCACTAATTGCTAAAAATAGCAATCCCCCCAATAGGGCTTCTCCAAATGACATTTGTTCTACTTCAGTAATCATTTGACCAATCCAAATAATTAGAAATGCAAAACTCTGGACAAGAATAATTTGTGAGGCTGTGGAAAGTTTTTCGCGATAACTGTGAAGTTTAGCATCACCTAAACCATTTGCTAACCACTCGACCATTCCAGTCCTAAATGATGCGGCTTGTGCTATGGACCAGACAATGAATAATGAAGCTAAAATTGGAGCAACCCAGGTATTACTCTGTCCACCAAGCATAGTCCACATCAACCCTGTTATCACAGTTGCAAGAAGCAATGGGACAATTGTTATTCGAAAACTAAATAAAAACCGAACTATAAGGGCAGCATCCCCGCTCTCTTTTGGAAGTATAGTCAGGCTCTGGACCATTTCTTTATTTGCAAAAATTGCAATGAGTGAATAAGAAATAGCCAATGAAATAAACATCATTGCGACAAATACTTCCTGTGATTTGACTAAGAATAGCAATGTTATAGAAATCAGTGCGATCATTATGATGTGAGGAATAGTACGTGGTGAGAGCATATTTTTGATTAGTTGTAAAATTCCGGCTTGCGAAAATCGGGGTTCGGATTCATCGGACATTTCACTCGCCTTCGTAACGCGAGCAACGGCATTATGTTAAGACAATGCTCTCAGGGAGCAATATGGCGAAGAAATTGACCAAGGCGTTACGAGGTAAGCGTCGGTGGATTGGTTGTATTTGTCAAGATTTTAACTCAAGGAGCGAACTTGAGAAGCATCTTTCCGAATTACCAGTCAAAATATATGACTTCGAAAATGACAAATGCATTATTGTTGTAGGACTAACAAATTATGATTCTGTAAAGGAATCATTGTCTAGCGGTAGAGTAATCAGCCAGACCGCAAGTGGCAAGATTAGATTGGTAAGAGAGCGCATGGGTTTCACTAGAAGGCCAAGAAAGCGTTGAAGTGCCTTAGTCAACTCCATCACCATATGGGCGCAAGCGGAGAGGCACCACCTGTCAGGGGCCAGGATGTCATGATTCTCGTTGGGGCTTCGATAATATTAGTGATGTTCATTATACAAACTTGGTCAGTTCCAACAACAATCAACGAAGGGGATGATAACGAATTCGTCATCAAGTATGATTTATCTGAAGGGGACACCTTTTCGCTTGAAGTATTAGATGGCCAAGTTAGGCCTACAGTCGTGCTGCCTTCGGGGGAGTTAGAACAGTACAGCGATGTTGACTCGAACTGGGAATTTACCGCACAAGAGTCAGGCGTGCATTCATTTATCATATTAGGAAATGAAGATTCATCAATCGAATATTCAGTGACCCGTGGCATTATTTTTGATTTGCTGCCATATGTAATCGGGACTGCAATCCTTGCATTTGGAATTTGGAAGAAAGTCGCACTTGCGAAAGATGATCCGATTGAAGCGGTGTTGGAAGATTAGTTCCAAGAAATCTCTTCACCATCATCCACAATATTAGTTCCAAGAATTAATTCACCAGAATTATTCAAATTGAAATCATCATAAATTTCACCCTTGAACATTGGTTTGCCCATACGGCGCATCTCTTTCAATACTTCACTTCGTATTTCCGAATACCGTATTGGGGGGATGTCATCTAAAGATTCGAGTAAGGATGCGAGTTCACAATTTAACCTTCCATCAAATTCATTATGCTCGATATTAATTATTTCCTCAAGTGTTGCAATTTCTACATCAACGTTATGTTCCCCTGATTTGAGATTAATTCCAAAACCAAGCACTACTCGTGTTCCATCTTCGAAAGTTCTCCCTTCTGCTAAAACACCACAAACCTTTCTTTTACCGATTAATATGTCATTTGGCCATTTCAATCTTAATTCACTTTTATTTAGAGATTTTAGTACAGCTAAGCCACCGGATAATTGTAGGTGCCCGGGATTAATTTCCGAACCTTCTGCGACAATCCATGACCCCGCATAAGAACCTTCTATAGAGGTCCAAGTCCGCCCTCTTCTCCCTCTGCCTGCCGTTTGCCAACTCGTAGAAATGTGGGTGCCGATTCCTGTTTTAGCAAAGAGATCTTCATTGGTAGAACCCGTGCTTTCCAGGAATGTGCTAGTGGCTCCTTCGAATGGCCGCCAATAGCATGTTAATTCCAACCTTTCTCCATCTTCAAATTCAATTTCATCCCAAACGCGGTGTGCTAAATATTTTGTATCAACTACTGAATTTTCTCTGCCTAATGCAAGAACTCTACCCTTCGGGGCGAGTAAGTGGTTACTGGTGATGCTACATAGAAACCTATTACCCAACCCCTGGTCATCAGTATCGATTAGCGCAGCTTCTTCCATCGGCCCTAGAACCTGTTCGATTTCTTGTGGCACAATATATGGTAAATTCCAAATTATCAAATCATATGATTTCTCAAAGGGAAATGGTTCTGGGCCAACCCCTCCTTCGCGAATTTCTCCTGTAAAACCATTGTTCTCCAAATTGCCTCTAGTGGCGGCTACGGCGAAGGGGTTAATGTCGCACCCGCTCACTTTCCATCCCATAGAAGATGCAAGTACGCAAAGTGCGCCAGAACCGCTTCCAATCTCAAGAAATGTTCTACCTCGTCCTGGGCCTAATGCCACGATTCTCTTTGCTAAAAGGTTAGTATCTTCTCTTGGTGGATAAACAGTTGGGGGTATGATTAATTTGAAGTTGAAGCCCTCACGCGGTGACCAAAAAGATGTACTGGGGGCTCGCTCAAGGCGTCCAACCTCTAATGCCGCATCTTCGGCAGTAAATACTTCCCTTTCCGCCATGTGCCCCACCCCTCCGTCTGTGCCGAAGCCTTTATGCCTCTTGGCTCTAACCACAATACTGTAAAGAGTCGGACTTGCATTCCCTACGAGTCTTGCCTTTAGATGGTAATTATGGATGGCGGAGGCTTTAAGAACCACTTGCAGGTCGGCCACAAAGCCCAAGACATACATTTGGGCCTGTAGCTTAGTCAGGTAGAGCGTCCGGCTTTTAACCGGACGGTCGCGGGTTCGAACCCCGTCAGGCCCGCCTGACAAGAAGCAGGACCGGTGTATGGCGGGCTTATGGGGGAATTTATTTGGTAGTTAAGTCGGCAACCAAGAAGCGCTTGATGGAAATGGGAATTGCTGAGGAATACGCTCACAAATTGGCTACTGACCGTAATATGACGGACATAAAAGCCATGCCGGCGGATGAAATTGCCTCGTGTCTTGGAGTTTCGAAGGATGACGAAATTTTCACTGGTGCAATGAATGCTCTTGCAGAACTTGGAAACCGCCGTCAAAAGCGCCGTAGTCGTAAAATTACCATCTCAAAGAAAGCTCTTGATGATGATGATATGAATTTGGCTGCAACAAAATTCAATGCACTAAATCACATTCTCGTTCCTCACCAGGAACTTGTACCCGTAGAGGATGAAGAAGAAGCCCTTGCCCCATGGGGTCTTCTTGCTACCGACGAAGAAACTGGCGAACCACGCCTTGCAAAAGAACTTCTTCCGAAGATTCTCATTACCGATCCAGTTGTCCAAGTGATTAAGGAAACCGTTGAGTCAGCACGAGAAAAAGAGTCTGAAGGCGATGAAGAAATTACCCCTCTTCCCGCAGGATGGCTATCTGACCGTGTACTCAAGGTTATTCGTAAATCACCATCTGCTGGTAAATCAGTTGCTTATCGACTGATAGTGGAGGGCAGCTGAGCTGAGGTGGTATCATGAAGGAAATTATTGAATCTTTTTTCAGAGAACGTAGCCTGGTTAATCACCAGTTAGCATCATACGATGATTGTATTCCTGCTGGAGATAACTCTCTGTCTCGAATGGAGAAAATCGTACGTGGTATCCGCGTAGGTACCGACGAAGAAGTTGAAGATGACAAAGGCGGTCTAGTCAAACTTGACGTAATCGACCAAGATATCATCATCCGTGTGAAGAATATCCAACTCGGTGAACCGACGATTCGTGAAGCAGATGGAAGTGACCATCCGTCATCACCAATGGAATGCCGTCTACGTAAGTTGACTTACATGTCACCTGTACGTATGGATTTCACAATCTACCGTAATGGAGTACCTGGGCAGCCTGAGAAGGGAGTGCAGGTCGGAAATATGCCAATCATGGTTCGCAGCCGTAGATGTAACTTACATTCAAACCACATTGCAGGAGACCGTGTTCTTCATGCAACAACCTCTGACGAAGATCGGAAGATGTTAGACGGGCTACTAAGGACAAAGGGCGAAGACCCTCTTGACCCAGGTGGCTACTTTATCATTAACGGTACAGAGCGTGTTCTAATCTCAATGGAAGACCTTGCACCTAACCGTGTAACTGTTGAAATCAACAATCGTTATGCAAAGCAGACAGAGGTCGCTAAGATTTTCTCGCAGAAAGATGGTATGAGAAAGCCTCTAACTGTAGAAAAGCGCCGTGACGGTATGCTAATGGTCAAAATTAGTACCGCTGGAACAACTGCAATCCCAGTCGTGCTTTTGATGAGAGCACTAGGAATTGAGAACGACCAAGATTTGTTCCAAGCTATCGCAGGTCCAACTGAAACTTTCAAATTCATTGTTGCAAACATCAACGAACTGAAAGACAATGAAGAATATGCTGTTGATTCACTTGAGGAAGCACATGAGTGGCTACAAAAGAAATTCGCCGCAGGACAACAAAAGGAATACCGTGAAGCACGTGTCACTCAGTTACTTGACCGCGAACTTCTGCCTCACTTGGGTGACCAATATGAAGATCGTAAGAAGAAGGCTATCTTCCTTGGAAGAATTGTTCGTCAAGTTTTGGAAATGGCTATCACTAGCCGTAAGCCAAACGACAAAGACCACTATGCAAACAAGCGTGTTCGTCTTGCAGGAGATTTGATTGAAGACTTGTTCCGAGTTTCAATGGGTCAACTAGCTCGTGATCTGAAGTACCAACTTGAACGCCACCACAACCGAAAGCGCGAGTTAAAAATCACATCATGTCTCAGGCCAGATGTTCTAACAAGCAAAATTATGCATGCTCTAGCAACTGGAAACTGGGTTGGCGGAAGATCTGGTGTCAGCCAACTTCTCGACCGAACTACTTTCTTATCTGCACTATCTCACATGCGCCGAGTGACCAGTCCTCTTGTTAGAAGCCAACCTCACTTCGAAGCACGTGACCTGCACCCGACTCAGTGGGGACGTTTGTGTCCTAACGAGACCCCGGAAGGTCAGAACTGTGGCCTGGTAAAGAATGCAGCTCAGATGATCGATGTCTCTGAAGCAGTACCAGAAACCGAAATCCGAGCACGCTTGGATGAAATGGACGTTTACCAACCCGATGATTGGGCTGATGGTGATAGAATTCACGTAAATGGTGACATTTACGGAATCCACAAGCGCGGTAAAAATCTTGTAACTCAGTTCAAGAATGCGCGCCGTCGTGGTGCAATCCGCCCTGAAGTCTCTATCAGATATGATGCACCAAACCGTGATATCTTCATCAATACAGATAAGGGACGAATACTACGACCTGTCTTAATTCTATATGATGGTGCACCAAGACTCACTCAGAAGCATCTTGAGATGGTTTCATCCGGAGAACTTACTTTCAATGATTTAGTCAATGAAGGTGTAGTTGAGTGGATAGATGCAGAGGAAGAAGAAGACCTCTATATCTCACCTCGTCCATATGTTCTACCAGAAGTTGTACCAGAAGGTAACGAATTCGCAGGAAGGCCATTGAGCCATTCCGCAGTTACTTGGTTGAACCTTGGCGAGCCTGCAGCAACATCTGCAAAACTACAGGCTAACATTACCATGCCAAATGGTACGAAAGCAACCGCAGTATTCGATGTAGACTTGCTTTACACCCCAGAGCACACACATTGTGAGATAGATCCTCAATTGGTTCTAGGTGTATGTGCTTCACTAATTCCTTACCCCGAACACAACTCTACACCCCGTGTTACAGGTGGAACAGCAATGGTCAAGCAATCCTTGGGTCTACCAAGCGCAAACTACCGTCTGCGCCCAGATACAAGACTGCATATCCTGCATTATCCGCAGCGCTCCATTACTCATACCCAAGCAATGGACACTACGAAGTTCGATAGCCGCCCAGGTGGACAGAACTTCATCGTTGCAGTTATGAGTTTGCATGGCTACAACATGCAAGACGCTGTAATCATGAACCGTTCTAGTATTCAGCGTGCACTTGGACGTTCCACGTTCAACCGTACATACAATGCTGAACGTCGACGTTTCCCAGGTGGACAGGTCGAAGAGATTGAAATCCCAGGAACAGGCCTTGAAGAAGTCAAAGGTCTGAAGCCTGTAGGTGCTTATGATCACCTCGAAGGCGATGGATTGCCACGCCCAGAAAAGTATCTTGAAGGAGGAGATGTACTTGTTGGAAAGACAAGCCCTCCTCGATTCTTAGAAGAGACAGGTGCAGGAGCATTCCTACAAGCACAAGAACGCCGTGAATCATCTATGCCTATTCGTCATGGTGAGAAGGGATGGGTCGAGAACGTATTCGTAACAGAATCTCTAGATTCTGGACGTCTTGTTCGAACAATGGTCCGTTCACACAAGGTACCTGAAGTTGGAGACAAGTTCGCTTCACGCCACGGACAAAAGGGAGTTATCGGTCGTCTAGTCGATGCTGAAGACTTACCATTTACTCGTGATGGAATCGTTCCAGACCTAATCATCAACCCGCACGCTATTCCGTCTCGAATGACAGTAGCTCACGTTCTTGAGATGATTGGTGGTAAGGTCGGTTCTCTCGAAGGGCGAAGAATCGATGGTACAGCATTCCGTGGAGAAAAAGAAGGCAGTCTACGTGACAGTCTAGTTCGAAATGGATACGACCATACTGGCCGTGAACCAATGATTAACGGAGAGACCGGTGAAACTTACCCTGCAGATATTTTCGTAGGATGTATCTACTACCAGAAGTTACACCACATGGTATCTGGAAAGATACATGCTCGCAGCCGTGGACGTGTACAGATTCTAACCCGCCAGCCAACCGAAGGACGTGCCCGACAAGGCGGTCTAAGGTTTGGTGAAATGGAGCGTGACTGTTTGATTGCCCATGGTGCATCTATGGTCATCAAAGACCGTTTGCTGGACGAGTCCGACGGTATCGACTTGTTCGTATGCGCACAATCTGGTCACGTTGCTTGGTTTGATCCAAAGCGCCGTACATATGTTTCACCAATTCATGGTGATGGAGCAGAAGTCTACAAGGTACAGACTTCTTATGCATTCAAGCTACTACTGGATGAGATGAAGAGTCTCGGAGTGGCAATGCGTCTAGAACTGGAGGACCGCAGATGAGTCGAAATAGCACAACAATGATTCCAAAGAGAATCGCTAGCATCCGCTTTGGATTGATGGACCCAACAGAGATTCGTAAGATGTCATCTGTTGAAGTTAAGACTGCAGATACCTACAAGGACGATGGTCACGCTTACCGTCAAGGATTGATGGACCCTCACATGGGTGTTATTGAGCCAGGTCTTCTTTGTCCAACTGACAACTGTAAGTATGATGAAAGCCCAGGTCACTTCGGTCATATCCAATTGGAACTACCTGTAGTTCACATTGGTTTCGTGAATCTGATAAAGACTTCATTGAAGGCTACATGTAATTCATGTAGCAAGATTCTGTTGCACGATGCTGAAGGTACTCACCCTTCGAATCCCGGACTTTCTGAGCAAGATTTCTACCGAGCCCGTGTCCGTGATTTGATCACAAAGCACGGTGTAGGTTCAACTGAATTCTCCAAGATTATCAAGGAGATTGAGAAGAAAACTTCGGAAGCTAAGCGTACCATTTGTATGCACTGTAAGTCCCAGCAAGGAAAGATTGTCCTAGACAAGCCTACTACCTTCAAGGAAAACATTGCAGCACAAGGTGGCGGCAAAGCAATTGAGAGGAAATTAAACGCTCGTGATATTCGTGAATGGCTTCAAGGCATACCACAAGATCACTTGATTTTCCTTGGAATGCACAAAGAAAACCGTCCAGAATGGATTATTTTGAAGGTTCTACCAGTTCCCCCAATTACTGTACGACCCTCAATTACTCTGGATTCGGGAGACCGCTCTGAAGACGACTTGACTCACAAGTTGGTTGACGTTCTAAGAATCAACCAACGTCTACGTGAAAACCGTGATGCAGGTGCACCTCAGTTGATTGTTGAAGATCTATGGGAATTGTTGCAGTACCACGTTACTACTTACTTCGATAACCAAACCAGTGGAATTCCTCCTGCAAGACACCGCTCTGGAAGAACACTGAAGACCTTAACTCAGCGTCTAAAGGGTAAGGAAGGACGTTTCCGTTCCAACCTTTCTGGTAAGCGTGTTAACTTCTGTGCACGTTCTGTTATCTCGCCAGATCCTTATCTTGGTATCAATGAAGTTGGAGTTCCAACTAAGATCGCTAAGGAACTAACCGTTCCAATTCGTGTAACAACTCGAAACCGTGAACAAATGCGTCAAATGATCCTTCGTGGACCTGATGTACATCCTGGTGTAAACTACGTAATACGTGGTGACAACCGTCGTGTAAGAATCAATGAGCGCAGCCGTCTAATCAATGCAGGCTACCGTTGTCACAACCCAGAATGTATGGAAGAGACAACAACAAGGTTCGACCTACATTCAGTACTGCCAGCACCTAACTTCTTGCCTGGATTAGTTGTCAAGAAATTCATCACCCGTGAAGGTGCAGTAGCCGGTGGCGAAGAACTCGTCAGTTATGCTATAGATGAGGCCGCTACTATCGCAAACCTTCGTGGAGAAGATGTTGATGGTAACCCCTTGGATGAAGATGATCCACGTGCAGTTCTACACCACCGCTGGAAGTTCGAACTTGCAAATCCTGATTCTGAATACCCAGAGCATCTAGATGTTGCTTGTCCACACTGTGGTAGTCCAGACAATGAATGGGATGAGAGAACTCGTGTTGAAGATCGCCTGGCTACAGTTGATATGAACCGTAATCCAAAACCGGGTCTTCTGGTAGAGAGACACTTAATCGATGGAGATGTTGCAATCTTCAACCGACAACCTTCATTGCACCGTATGTCAATGATGGTTCACGAAGTTCGCGTAATGGAAGGCCACACTTTCAGATTCAATCTGGCAGTATGTACTCCTTACAACGCAGATTTCGATGGTGACGAGATGAACTTGCACGTTATTCAAGGAGAAGAAGCACGTGCAGAAGCTAAAATCTTGATGCGCGTACAAGAACATATTCTGACACCGCGTTATGGTGGAGCAGTTATTGGTGGAATCCACGACCACATTTCTGGCGCATACCTTCTATCGAGACCAGATACTCAAATCTCAAAGCGTAATGGTCTAGAGATTCTTGGTAACATTGGTTTTACTGGTGAACTACCAAAGGTCCACAAAGGTCCTAGCGGCGAATATTTCAAAGGTGAAGATTTGATTTCTGTAATCATACCAAATAACATTCATCTACGTTTCAAGAGCCGTTCAAACGACGACGTTATTGTCAAGAACGGTCAGGTATCCGGAACTCTAGATAAGCGTGCAATTGGTGCTGAAGACGGTCGTCTTCTTGACGCCATTGTACAGACAAATGGTTCGACAAAGGGCGCTAAATTCCTAGATGAGTTCACTCGTCTATCGATTGCAGCGTGTACTTCACTTGGTTTCACAACTGGAATTGACGATGAAGACCTTTCTGAAAAGACCCTAAACGAAATCGAAGGACATAACGCAAAAGCTCGTTCTGAAGTTCAGGTTGAGTTAGATAAATTCGGTAAAGATGGTCGTGGGTATGAAGCACGTCCGGGGCGAACTCCAAAGGAAACCCTTGAGGAGAACATCATGGTCATTCTAGATCTTGGTAAGCAAGCTGCAGGAGATGCGGCTAAGGACGAACTATTCTTGACTCGAAACAATACTGCGGTTGGAATGGCTATCTCTGGAGCACGTGGTTCCATGGATAACCTGACAATGATGGCAGGAAGTATTGGACAAGCAAAGGTTCGTGGTGCAAGATTAGAGCGTGGTTACCACCAGCGTGTTCTGCCTCACTTCAAGCGTGGCGGACTAGGTGCACCAGAGAAGGGATTCATCTCTTCTTCTTTCAAGCGTGGACTTGAGCCTACAGAATTCTTTATGCTATCTGTTTCTGGACGTGAATCACTTGTTGATACAGCGGTCAGAACAAGTAAGTCTGGATACATGCAGCGCCGTTTGATTAACGCAATGGATGATCTGAAGGTTTACAATGATGAAAATTTGTCAGTAAGAAATACTGCAAATCGAATCATACAATTCTCATATGGGGAGGATGGAATCGACCCTAGCCGTGGTGTGCATGGTAAGCCTTTCAACATCGATGTAGTAGTCGATGAGGCACTAGGCACAGATGGACCAGTCAAAACTAAGGAAGAAGAATACCGCGACAGCGAGGATAAGGACTTCTCCCATGGAATTGGCGAAGGAGATTCTGAAGCAGCAGCAGGGGGTGCTGAGTGATGGTAGTAAAGAGTGCAACAAAGAAGAAGCTCATGGACATGTTAGTACCTGAAGAATTTGCTCACAAGTTGGCAGATGACCGCAAGTGGGATGACGTAAAGGTACTGACAGCACAAGAAATTGCTCAGTTCTGTGAAACCGATTCTGACACTGCAGCCCGAATACATGGAATTATTACTGGTGCATCCTCATCGAGTAGAGATTCTACAGGTGGCGATAATTCAAACATTGCTTCTGTTCGACTTCGTCGAGGAACACGCCGCCGCCGTACAGCAAAGGCAGTACAGGTCTTGGAACCATATGACCCTGAAATCAAATTGGCTACTTATGTCGATGACCTTGCGGATGACCCGGTGTTTAAGTCCATTAAAGCAGCAGCTGAATCTTTGGACCTGAAATTTTCTCAGATGACTATCCACGATTTGACTGTCGCAGTACATGACCGTGAAATTTCAAAGTTAACTAAGAAAAAGGCTGAGGCACTAGTTGTTGAGGCAGGTAAAGCACAGAAAATTGCTAAGATAGATCCTTTCGAGGCTGCAGGAATTATCACTGCACAATCTATTGGAGAACCAGGTACTCAGATGACTATGCGTACTTTCCACTATGCTGGTGTTGCAACTGTAAACGTAACACAGGGTCTACCGCGTATTATCGAGATTGTTGACGCACGTAAAGTACCAAACACGCCTACTATGACAATCCGTCTTGACGGAGCCAACAGTACCTCTGCAGATGCAGCACGTAAACTAGCAGCATCAATTGAAATTACAACCACAGTGAACATTGCTGATATTGAAACAGATGTCGCTCAGCGTCGCCTGGTTCTGAAATTGAAGAAAGGTAACTTGAAGCAGAAGGGAATGACTCCGGCTGAAGTCAAGGACAAACTCGAGCGTGCACTTCGACTCTATGTCGAGGCTGACAAAGAGAAGAACCCATCAGTATTGACTCTAATACCAGGTGTTCAAACTGAAGATGACCTGAAGACACTTGCTGAGAACCCACCATCTTACACTGAACTACTTCAATTGGAAGATAAAATCAAAGACATGCGTTTGAAGGGAGTTCCAAATGTTGAGCGTGCTAACGTTCAACTTGATGACAAAACTGGCGAGTACTATCTTTCGACGATTGGTAGTAACCTTTCGAGAGTTTCTGACATGGAAGGAATCGACCGTTCACGTACTTACACCAACAACATTATCGAAATTTACGAGTATCTTGGAATTGAAGCAGCACGTCAAGCCATTATCGACGAACTGCAAGCCACACTTGATGGAGCACGTCTAGAAGTTGACGTACGCCACTTGTTAATGGTTGCAGATGTAATGACTAGCGAAGGAGAAGTTCGTGCTATTGGACGCCATGGTGTGTCTGGAACCAAGCACTCTATCCTTGCTCGTGCAGCATTCGAAGTTACAGTAAACCACCTATTGAAGGCTGGAATTATTGGTGAACGTGACAACCTAACAGGTGTCGCAGAGAATATCATCGTAGGACAGCCGATCAGTCTAGGTACTGGGTCTGTACAGTTATATTACATCCCAGAAGAAGACAAAAAAGCCAAAAAAGGCAAAAAGTAAATTCAACATTGAGATGCATAACGCGGAGGAATGAAATATGGATATAAGTAGACAATTGAAGCTTGCAAGTACGACCGGAAAACTATTGTTTGGACAACGCCAAGCAGTAGATGCATGTGCTAAGGGTGATGCCAAGTGCGTTATTCTAGCAGCAAACTGCCCACAAGAGTATGTGGATGAACTTTCTGCAAAGCACCCGGGAATAACCATCCACCGAACTGTTATGGTTAACCGCGATTTGGGTGTAGCATCTGGAAAACCATTCAGTGTCTCGACAATTACTGTCGTTGATGCGGGCGATTCAGAATTGCTGACACTTAGTGGCAATCTAGCGTGAAACTAAAGACATCGGTTTTCTCGCAAGTCTATGGCCCTTGACTTGGTCGCTGTTTTGAAGCGTTTGGGCGTTAGCCTAGATTCTGATTCAGCCCCGGTCACTTCCCCAGGTGTAATCACATGGCTGGGCAGTCTGTATGATGTATCGCCTGAACATTTCAATTTGGGAATGTCAGATGGAATGGATGTGTGGACTTCAGGACAAGGTTTTGCACCCTTGGATTTAGCAGGCATTGAGACATGGTTGTTTGATGCACCGCGTGGGGATCACCTGATTATTGCAGAGCGTAAAATAACTTTCAATATAGAGGATACCCCGCAGCGGGTTGAACGAAATCTGACCATTTGGACTCAGAATGAATTAGCTGCATTTATTGGCCATTCAGTACTTGATGGAAGCCTTGTTATAATCGATGAAGAAGAATTAGTTACGAATGAAACAGAACCTGAAATGTTTGCAGGTACTGGACCATTCACCCTCAAGCCGAGGAATGATTTCACGCAACTCGATAGCGAAGGCCTAGATATTTCAATGGCTAAGCCAGTATTGATTCCAGGAAAAATTCACAATGTGAGAGGTCTTCTAAAAGGACCCGCTGAAGATGAAATTTCTCGTTGGGTATTGAATTGTGGTGGACTCCATCTTCTACATGAGGTAGAATTACTAGATAAATCACCATTACTCAATCAAGAGTATTTAGAAATTAACCCTAAGCCAGATTTCACAGATATTCTTTCAGAACGGCGAGCACATTCCGATGGAATGGGGGATTTACTTCGTTGGTGGAGATTCGAAAATGAAGGAGCCATTGTAGACACATATGATGTGTTAGTACCTGCTCACATTAGTCGTGATGGTACTGGATCAAAATGGATTCTTGATGGTGTAACAGGAACTCTTCACAGAAACTTGTGAACAAAGGTTTCATCAGTCTGTGTCATGACCATAGGTCATGCGCAATCGTTCTGTATTGAGCCTATCAATACTTGTTCTACTACTGGGTAGTCTAGTCCCTGTTACGAATATATCCGTTCTCGAAGATTCAGAGCGTACGCTATTTGCGGATTCAGAACCCGAAATGCTGGTACAAGCCGGTACCTCAACAGGGCATGTTAATGGATCACAAATCGAGGCAACACCTAACGGATGGGTAATTTCGGGAGATACGAGAAATTCGTTGACATTTGGTGCATTCCAATTGCAAGCGACTTCGGTTTACAATAATCAACTAGATGCAGATTCATATGTTGCTTCAATTGATTCACAAGGCAACTGGTTGTGGGCAATAATGCCGGATGCAACTCAAGGGTTAACCTTGGTTACATCGATGACGAATTCGATTGGTGGTGACATATTTATTGGCGGATTAATATTTGGCGATGTGAACTTTGGTAGTACACTGTTAAGCGCTCAAAATGGATATGGTGATGGTTTCATTGCAAAGGTTGGCCCTGGGGGTCAGTGGATGTGGGCTGTTGCGTTTGATACAGCCACAAATTCAGTAGGAAACAGTAGCATTGTTACTGGCTTAGCAGCATCTCTTTCGGGGGACGTTATTGTATCTGGTACTCAAAAAGGCTATACTGACTTTGGAGGAATAAACGCAAATAATACCGACTCAGAATTATTTATTGCTAGTTTAGATGCCAATTCTGGTATTTTGAATTGGGTAACTACTGCAGGCGGGATCGGTGATGAAGAAGGCGGACCAGTTAGTGTAGATTCAATGGGAACTATTTGGCAAGCAGGAACCACATCAGGAACATTTTCAGCTAACGGGAAGTCTCACCAGGCAGTAAGCCAAGCCGACACAGTAGTGATAAAATGGAGTGCACAGGGAGTAGTTCAGGATGTAATTGGTCTCTCTAGTGCTGCCAGTGAAATCAATATCCCACACGATTTGATAGTCACACAAACCGATGATATTGTGGTTTCAGGTGTATTTTTGGGTTCACTTGATGCTGGAAATCAAAATACACTTTCTGACAAGGGTAATGGAGATGGTTATGTCGTCAAGTTACTGAAATCAGGAGCCTCCTCATGGGCTACAAGCGCCGGTGGAAGTTCTTCTTTAGAGAGAGTTTATTCAATCGCAGAAACTTCGAATGGTGATTTTATTGCTGGTGGAATGATTGGAGGCTCAGCAGACTTTGGAATTCATGTTACAAACACAAACGGTGGTTTGGATTTGTACGTTGCACAACTCGACAGCATGGGCACATGGCAATGGGTAGAGAATCTTGGGGGAACTGCCGATGATTTATTTGCAGATTTAGCACTCAACATGACTGATAAACCAGCCGCTTTAGGCTCTTTCCAATCAACGATTAACAAGGGTACACAATCCGTAACGAGTTCAGGTGGCCTTGATTTGGTTATTTGGAGTCTTGACCCAATAAATAATGCTGACAGAGATAATGATGGAGTAAATGATCTCACAGACAACTGCCCTGATGACAATAATCCACTACAGTATGACAGTGACCTTGATGGTAATGGCGACGAATGCGATTATGATGATGATAATGATGGAATCACTGACAATTCTGGTGATGACTGTCCGCGTGGCGGAGCTTGGAATTGGACCAGTAATTCAACAACCGACTTCGATAATGATGGATGTAAAGACTCTAGCGAAGACGATGATGATGATAACGATGGAATTGATGATGATTCTGACGGTTGTATGAGTTCTTATTCTCCACCACGAAATTGGTGGGTTTCAGATACTTCTAATGACATAGATAGTGATGGCTGCAGAGATGCTGACGAGGATCTTGATGATGATGGAGATGGCTATGATGATGCTGCAGATGACTGTAACAAAATTGCTGGAAATTCGACACTCGGCGCATACCAAGGTTGCATAGACTCCGATGATGATGGCTGGGCTGATATTGAAGATACATGCCCTAATTCTGCAGGTAATTCCACACTAGGTGGGGCAATTGGCTGTCCCGACACTGATGGTGATGGTTGGTCTGATGATGATGATGCCTTTGACAACGATCCTACTCAATGGGATGATGCTGACGGAGATGGATATGGTGACAACCAAGATGGAAACACTCCCGATGCTTGTATTAATTTGGAAGGAACATCAGTTCTAGACAGATATGGCTGCCCTGACCCCGATAGCGATGGTTATTCTTCTGGCGATCAAGATTGGACAATCGAAAATGGTGCAGACGCCTTCCCACTAGATGAAACACAGTGGTCAGATTGGGACGAAGATGGATTTGGAGATAATTTTGGTAATCTCACTTGGCTCGACAGAAATTCTAATTGGCCAGGCGAATATTATCAGTATGCAAGAGACCAAGATGCATGTCCTACATTGTTTGGGACTTCTTGGCAGGAAGATATTCTTGGATGCCCGGATAGTGATGGTGATGGTTGGGCAAATTTCATGGATGGGTTCCCCAATGACCCTGATGAATATCAGGATTCAGATATGGATGGTGTAGCGGATGGTGCAGATGACTGTCCAGACGTACCTGGGAATTCAACAAATGATATTCTAGGATGCCCAGACTTTGATGGCGATGGCTGGGGCGACCCATCACTTGGCTCAGATTGGAATCCAATGGACCCGACACAATGGGCAAATTCTGATGGAGACCAGTATGGAGATAACCCAGTTGGAAATAACCCCGATTTCTGTCCTGATGAGGCCGGCTATTCCTTTGAAGGAGATGTACTTGGGTGTGTAGATACCGATGGCGATGGTTGGGCGGATATTATCGATAAATTCTCAACAGAACCAACCCAATGGAATGATTCAGACGAAGATGGGTTTGGCGATAATCCGAATGGCAGAGATGCTGACAAATGTCCCGAAGTTGCAGGAGTAGCCAAGGAAAATGGTTGCGAAGAAGTAATTGTTGACTCATCAGGGAGCAGCATTCTCACATACGGGGGAATCGGAATCGGCGTATTAGTGGTTGTAATTGTGATTGGATTACTAATTATGCGTAGAATGGATTCGGATGAAGATGACAAGATTTGGTCCCAAGGAAATACAATTCCTGAAATGCCAAACATGAATGCTATGCCTGTAAATCAGGGATTATATTCACAGCATGTACAACCTCAACATACAGGCCCTGCACTTTCCAGTCTTCCTGGCAACATGGAAATTGCACCTCAACAAGTGGTTTCGCCTGAGCCAACAGTTGTTCAACAGTGGACTGATGCCAATGGGCACACCTGGAGGTCCATGAGTGATGGAAGTACACTATGGTGGAATGGTGCCGATTGGCAGCGAACTTGAAACCGCGATTATTGTAAATTGAGGGAATTTGATGGTATCGGTAACCTTACTGGGCACGGCTCAGGACGGTGGTGTTCCACAGGTTGGTTGCGAATGTTGTTCTAACTTGACACAAAGGTATCCTGTATCTTTGGGATTAACCGATGCAGATGGTGGGAAGCACCTGTTCGAGGCAACCCGCCACCTTGGTGAGCAATTGCGTTTGTGGGGTTGTACCGAAGTTGATTCTGTCTTCCTCACTCATGCTCATATTGGTCATGTCGATGGTCTAGGGCTATTTGGAAAGGAAACTATGGCTGCAAAAGGAGTCAATCTATACTGCTCAAAATCAATGGTTGAGTTGATAGAAAGAACTCCACATTGGTCCAACCTACTTTCTGAAGGTGTCTTCATTCCAAGGGTTGCATCCTTGTATCAATTACCGGGTGTAACGGTTGAAGCCATCGAAGTTCCGCACCGAGCGGAACTTTCTGACATGCATGCCTATCTTATCAAAGCCGAGAAAACTCTGCTTTTCCTACCAGATCACGATACCTGGCAAGAAACTCTTCGTGGTCACGACTTGAGAGCTTGGCTCAACCACTTCGAGGTCGACATCGCCCTTATCGATGGCACATTCTACAGTTCTGATGAACTCAAGCACCGAGACCAGAGTGAGGTGCCTCACCCACCAGTTGAACAAACACTGCAGATGATTGGTGAGCGCAGAGAAGGAGATGGAGAAATAGTATTCATCCACCTAAATCACACAAATCCTCTGTGTAGAGATGAAACACCAGTTACTGAATTAGGTTGGAAAGTAGGCAAAGAAGGGATGTCATTCAATCTGAGTTAGATTGTGTGATATGTATCTAATGTACCCGTAAGAAATCGAAATTTCTTCTCCACTGTCTCCATTTAATGGAGTCCCTCTATCGACATCGATTTTTACATTAATTGCTAAACTGCTATCCTGTTTTTCAACTTGCAATCTCTCGATAAATTTGATGTGACTTTCATATGTGTCCTTTTCGGAATGGTCTGCAACTGTTTTTAGAACGCCTAAACCATTACTTCCGCATAACTTTCCTGACAAATCACTAATTCCAGAGCCATTGTTAAATTCCGGTGATAATTCTGAAAGATCATGGCTTGTTTCTATGTCATCGCATACTGCTAAAACACCGCCCTCATTGCTTTCTGAATAATTTAGGATGAACGTTATTAAAACTGCATCAGAAGGTACATCAAAATAGAAGGATTCTGTTGCTCCGTCAGATATCAAAATCGTTTCTTCAGTCCAGATATCTTCACCTTCAACACTTAAGGTCCACATCGAGTCAGGAGCGGGTTCTGAGGACACCATGGCATCAGGAGCTGTAGCGAGATAAGTAGCTTCAAGTCCTGCTAGTGGAATGATAATAATAGCGGCGAAAGTACCAATCTTTTTACTATCTGGCCAATTGAATCTTCCCAGTGATGAAACATCAGGTGTTCGCATTGCGTTCATGATGAAGTGTGCTGCAAAGGCTGCACCCATTCCCGGTACTGAAGGGAACACGCCATCTGCACTGGCAACGGACTTCCAATCCATAATTGCTGGCAGCAATGACCAAAGAATAACTGCTGAAAATGCTGAAACCATCATTACGATGGAATGGGTTGAATCTGGTTTGTATCCCATCCAACGAATAATCAGTAAAGGAACAAATATGCTTCCTAGTCCATATACTGCTAGTACTACTAACTTGAACACAGAATCTCCGCCTGGAACGTAAAGTCCACCTATTGAAATTGCAGTTGCAAAAGCAGCGACAAATAATGTGACCTTCTTTGTTGTCTTGTGGTCTTCCCTCCATTCTGGTTTGATGTCATCGGTAATCGCAGCAGTGCAGGCTAGTACCTGACTGTCTGCGGTTGACATAGTTGCTGCGAAAATAGATGCAAGAATCATACCTACTCCTATTGCCGGCATTGTATCCATGGCTAGCATAGGAAGCCCTAATTCTGGGTCAAAATTGTCTGCCTTTGGGAACAGTACACGACTTGATAATCCAACAAAGGTCATCAAGATAATGAATGGAGTCTGCCAAACGAAGAACCAAACCATTGCTTGCTTCCTGTCTTTTTCTGAACCGAGTGTCATAACTCTGGACACTACTTGTGGCTGGCCTGCGACTGCCAATCCCCCAAGTAGGAAAGCAAAAATCCACAGCGAAAATCCAAACATTAGATCGGGTGGCATAATATTGGTTAGGGCCGTGTCTTGAGACTCAAGGCCAGAATTCATCCCGCTAAAGCCTCCAACTTCTCCTAATGCAATCCAACACAGAATCATAGAACCAATTATCATCACACATGATTGAATGGCATCGGTCCAGATGGATGCTCTGATTCCTCCAGCATAACAGTAAGCAACGACCAGTACGAAACCAATCAATATTCCTACAAGTTCAGACCATCCCATCATTACTAGCAATGCTTTACCACCAGATGTTAGTTGGGCTGCAGCATATATGCTTAGGAATAATACTGAGAGAACAGCCGCCAATTTTGCTTCTGGTGAACCGGCCTTATCTCCAACAAGAGATGATAGCGACCTAACATTTCTTTTGTGTCCTTCTTCCTGAATGAATTTGTATAACCACATCCATGCAACAAGTTGGCCAAGTGTTGATGCAATAGCCAGCCAAATTACATTGTAGCCCATCACATAAGTGAAACCTATTGCACCGATGAACATGTAGCCAGAGTTCCATGTACTGACTGCAGAAAGTGCGGCAAGAGCAGGATGCATCCCACGACCTGCAACCAAATAATCATCAGTTGTATCTTTCTTTACACGAATTGAAGCCAAACCTACTCCTGCAAAGAGTAGCATGAATGCGAGAAATGAAATTATTATCCAAAATTTCTCAGAAATTCAAATCACCTTATGTTAATACTTCCAACAGGCGATCTTGTTCCACTGCACGACGGATTTCCATAGCGATTCTTCGACCACTTGAAACAGGCTTTCTCCATGTTGCATTGCCATAAGGATGGCCAACCGAAACATGCACATTTGTGCCTCCACCTACGCGTGGAGCCACATCATATATTGCGTAATTCATGTCCTTGTCGATACATGTTTGCAAGCAGAATGGACCAATGATTCCTGGGTCGTAATGCTCCTTCGATGCAGTAATAAATTTCTCACCAAGTTCGAATGCTTTCTCGAGAAGTGATTCGCGAATTGTGGCAGTATTATGACCAACAACTGTCATCTCAGGTATTTGTTGGTGTGCAGGCATTGTCATCTGTTGAGGCGCAGGCAAGCGTACATGCCCGTCTAGAGACGATTCAAAGCGCCAGTCTACTCCCAGAAGTTCTAGCTTAGGCATATCCTCTTCGAGTGGAGAGTAGAAGAAATTCAAGTTGAATACAGGTCCAATCACATAACGCTCGATTCGTGCGCCATCTAGGCTTTCCTGGTCAATTGTTCCTTCCTTCAGAAGAGTTGCACTTTTCTCACAGTATTCCTTATACGATGCACAGGTGAAAAATCCACGTTCCAATTTCTTCTGTGCGTGATGCAACTTCACAATTACTAGACAATCAATATCTTGAGGGTCTGCAATCGCTTCAGGATAAGGCAATCCTGCCTTGTCTAGAATCCAATAGTAATCTTGCTCTTCGGTTCTTTCTTCCATCCTAAGCATATTTCTAGAACCAAACATTGGTACTTTGAAATTATTCTCAACATCTTCGATACTGGAGTAAGATGTAAAAGAACGATTAGGAACGAAAACCACATTTCTCTTCCGCATTTCATCTTGCATTACAGGTTCCATCACATCATTGAATGAGTCCATAACAATGGCCTTATCGACCATTCCTCTGCGAACTCGTCCTGATGAGGTTCGCTGAGTCTTGAAATATTCCGAATATGTTTTTTCACGACCTTTTTGGCAGTATGCTACTGTTGGAAATCCCTCTTCAATAGCCCCATCACATATGTCGAGAGCAGAGTGGCTTGCAGTCATTCCGATGCGCAACTTTAGGCGTTCATATTCTTCGATAATTCCGGATATTTCGTCCTTGCTAATCATGAGTTCATTCCTCCTTGATTACCATGCTAACCTAGATGGCATTTGAAGTTAGTCAAACCTTTGAAGTTGCATTAATTCGTCAGTAGTTAGTGTCTCTCCACTCATCAACTTACTCATCAAGTCCTGAACCTCGACACGTGCGCCGCGTTGATTATCGCCAGTTATTGCTCCGCGCATTGCTCGCAGCATGTCTTGTATTGAGTGTAGACATCGTAGAGAAACTATGTAGAAGTGGTGTGCTTTGTCAGCCTCTTTCTTTGATTTACGTAGTTGGCGGTGAGCGGACTCTGCCTGTTCACGCTGCCTATCAACTTCCTTATTCCACTGAAGCATTAGTTCGTGTGCTTCTTGTGCTGCAACCGCTGACTTTTGCACTTCCTCGTGGGCAGCTTCTTGCTTTGCCATTGCTTCACGAAGTAACTCGCGAGCCTCCTTTAGTTCTCCATTAGAACCTTCAGAAGTTTTCATTTCACGGATCTTAGAAGAAATTTCCTTCATTCGCTTCATGACTTTCTTTTCATTTTGCCCGGTGTGTTCACCGCGCTCGAATTCACTTTCGAGTTTTTGTAAATCTCTGCGCAGAGAATGAATGGTTACTTTCTTCTCTTTTTTACCACGGTATCCCGATGAATGGTCTTCCTTTTCAGGACGTTCCGAGTCAAGCATAGATTTTGCTTGCTTCACTTCTTTGTTAGCATCGGAACGAATTGCTTTCTTTTCACGAACCAATTCGTTCATCTGTTCACGGATTTCGCGTTGTTGGCGGACATTCTGGATAAGTTCACGAACTTCAGCATTAAGTTCGTTTCGAATGACGGTATGCTCTTTGGTACGAGAATTCCAATCATCACGTGTAGTGCGGTACTGAGTAGCCTTTTGGTCAACCAGTTTGCGCTTTTCATCTAGAATTTCCTTGAGTTCTGCCATTATTCTACGCACCTGTTCGCTGTGTACTCCCGTACTCTAGCGACTGGGCGACTAACCTGTCCCATTTGAAGCCTCCCTACGGGAGGATTTCACAAAAATGGTATAATTGCCTTACTGGCCTTTGCAATTTTCAATCTGGCTTTACCCAAATTACTACTGCTTGGGCATTGAATTACGATGGTATGTCCCGATTCTAAGCGTGATGCAATTATAGTACAGTCCTCAGCAACTATGGTTACCAGTGGCGAGTCAGGATTAAGTTCTAGAATCGCAGACATTGAAGTCGGCTTGAATTCATTTGATGTTCTTTCAACAGTGAAGCCTTCTGAATCCAATAGAGATGCCGAGATAACACACTCTCCATCGACCAGATCTGCAATAATTGCGCTTGCCACAAATTGGTGTGACCAGTGACAGGTGATGACTATTTGCATTAGATATTTCCACGCATAACGTAGCCAATACCAGATTTGTAGTAACCACTAAGAGTACCAATCACTTCCAAACCCCTTCTTCTATAGAATTCGATGGCATACTCATTGTCACCTCTTACTTCAAGTTGGATCTCTGTGTGTCCGTCCTTTCGTGCAGCTTCCAGAAGTAAATTCCAGGCAGCCGAACCCAATCCCTTGCCTTTGTAGTCAGAATCAACAGCAAAAGCAACTACTCTAACTCGTGACTTACTGAATTTATTAGCCCATAATAGCCCTCGAAGCATACCATTTTTGTCGCGTAATACTAGATTACCGCCCCATTCAGGTATTGGTAGACTTTTTACTGAAGCCTCAGCATATCGTTCACCGGTTTGGTCAAGAAATAATTGTTTGACTATTTCGATGGTCAAAGGGTCCAATTCTTTTGGACTTGTACCCTCTTCCCAAAGTGCCTCCATTGAACCACCCAGTACGGAACTCTTCATCTTTCTTTCTTCTTATACTGGCCGCGAGTTCCTCGGTTAGACCCAATTGCTCCTAGTTTCCGCATGCCTGCTTTCTTGGAACTTACGCGTTTTTCTTTCTTGGATGTAGGTTCGGATTCAATTGCAGAAAGTAGACCTGAAATATCACCCAGTGTCATTGGACCAGAGGATTTAGTTTTCGTTTCAGATTTATTATTTCGCGATTTACCTTGATGTCGGCCACGGCTTTTTTCATGTGAGTGTCCACCACTCTTTTTCCGTAGCCAAGCTTCTAGCCTTCCATTTTCACGGCGCAGTTTGTGCAAATCTCCACGTCGTTGACGTAGAGCACGCTGAATATTCTGCGTCCTGCGGTCATAGGATTTTGCTTCCCCTGCATTGATGCTCTTATCTTTCAGTAGAGGTTCTGCTTCCAGAAGTTTCGTGGTTGCCTCATCATGCTTTGTTTCAAAGAGTTTGAGTGCTTTAATTTCCTTTTTCTGTTCGGTTACCAATACAATGAATCGTTGATGCAATTCACTTGCCTCACGTGCTTTGCCATGCATGGCCTGTAATTCTAGGAACCATGAGAACTGTACCTTTTCACGGGAAAGTGATGGGACTCTATGTATGTCAATTTCTTCAGTCAGGCGCGTATATACCTTGGCTAATTCATCTTCAATCATATGGATTGGTAGAATTATATCAGAATTGATTTTATCTCTCGATGTTTTGACCTTATCGATTTCCTTATTTCTTTCTTTAAGATTGATGATGATGGACTTGTGCTCTTTGCGTAAATCCGATGTTTCTTCAATCACGCCCCGCATAGCCTTAGCCATTCTTACATTTGATTGACGTTCAGAATCAAGGGCTTGCACGACCTTCTCCACTTCAATCATGTCTGCCTTTGTCTTTTCTAACATCTCTTTGACAAGATCATCCGATTTGTCTCTTAAGTCGTGGAAAATATCTGCTGGCTCCATATCTTTTAATCTGTCAGCATCAATAGTTTCACAAATATTTTTCCAAGAAGCGCCCTCACCAAACAATTTCGTTGCACGAAGCAATTCATCTCTTATTTTCAGTTCACCAACAGCCCTTACCACTCGGCTAAGGTCATGGTCTGGGTTGAAAGGGTCTTCAATTGAGAGGTGGTGTTCTCCCATTCTTGGAGGTTTTTCTTTCTGGCTATTTACCACATCAAGTGCTGATGGGGTTTCATTCATCCATCCCTTTTCATCTCTTGAAAGGGAACTTCCATTCCTGATTGAAATAATTTCAGTCTCCCAATCCATTGTTGCATATGTGTGGAAGAATGAATACAATAGTTCGGCAAGGGTCGTGTTTAAACGAGTTTCAACCTTTGCATCTTCGTTGATTGTAATATCATATTCCTTATCTCCAATTTTAATAATTGTTCGATCATTGCCGGATTGTAAATTGGGTATTATCCCTGATTTAATCAGGTGATTGATTACTAATACAGACCAAGCATATGATGACAAAGTACCACCTGGAGCATCAGAAAGATTCCTGTGAAGGGCCCAGTGTTTGACGCAGACAGCAAGTTGCCGTACTCGTTCATCGAGTTTGGCATATGTCTTCAGCAGTGTAGTATTATGCAGAGCAAGATTGTTATTTATAGAAATATCAACCTCTTTACCACTTCGTGGGTCAGTGAACTTGACAATAGGCACAGTCGCCCTTGTGAGTGCTTGAACCGCCTCCATGCCTTGTCCGCGAAGCATTCCGCTAATTCGTTTGACAACCTTCTTCTGATTAGCGCCTGGTAATTGCAGACACAAATCCAAATCTCCAGTCTTTAGTGAAAGTCCACTTTCTGAAGAACCAAATGGTGTCAACTTAGACCCCTTGAATTTTGAGGAGATGCTCTTTTCCAAATGATTGATTAAACTATCTTTACGCTTGATATCGCCGGTATTGAATTTATGATTAGAAATAGTGTGCCCTAGTGGCTTATCGTAATTCATTAGTGATTCCTTACTAGGTGTATTAAGTTCCAATTTACCAACAATCTGAGAATGAAGGTTAGCAAATAAGTTAACATCTTCGGGAGAGAGGCCTGTAATCTCACAATTGTCACTCATTCCTCTTCACCTCCTGCTTCCTTTTTCGGATTTGTAGTTCGAGAACTCTTTCTTTCTTTCATGATTGCTTTGGAGGACATTCCGCCATTGCGAACTCTTTCAGCATCAATTACCAAATCATCGAATTCTTCCCTTTCGACTCGAGTTTTCCAAAACTCCAAAGCATCTTCGCTGGATGATAATGCATCCTCTAGGCGTTTCGTCCTAGAAGTTGACCTACGCCTAACTTCTTCCCAACGAACAAAGTCTTCCTGGCTTTCTGCATTAGCACCAACCAGTTCAACCATTGCATCATGTGCTTTTTGTGCCGAATCGAGCAGACTTCTTGCTCTAGTCCGCGAATCATTCATTTCTTTTACCAATGGTTGGGAAGCAGATCTTTCTGAAACCCACTCCTCATGCTCTCTTATGAGGGATTTCATTTCATTGATGAATTTCTCTTCTGTTTTGTGGGTGCCGGCACTTGTTTCTAATTGGTTTTCAAGTGACTGCAACTTTTCAGAGAGTTTGTCTTTGGCCCATTTCGGGTCGGGGTTCTTCATACCCCCTTCTTGAATTAGTTGTTCACGAATTTCATTTGAACGCTCAAACAGGGTGCGCGCTTCTTTTTGAGCCGCATTTCGCTCACCTTTCAGGTTTGCAACTTTCACATTTATTTCATCACGATTCGCTCTTGCTGATTTTGCTTTTGGTTCAGCTTCAGCCAGCTCGACTTTTCGAGCCTCGAGGTCGTCTGGAATAATGTCGGCTAAGCGTTCTCTACGGTGCAGAATCGCTTGTGCCAAAAGTTTTGGTGAGACGGCGAGAAGGTCGTTCGCATCCATTGGAATCAATGCGGCCACCTGCCTCCCTTGGATAAAGGCTACGACCCACCCTTAAGGGTGGGTGAAGGTGAAGAACCCCCAAGCCCCGAGGGGGTTACATGCGGAGAGCCGTTGTGGTGGTCTTTTTACTGGCGTCAATGCTGATTCCAGTGGCTCAGGCGAGTGGCGGAGTTATCGATTCTGTCATTATTAGCGGGGATGGTGAAGTCGGCGCCGGCCCCATCTCTCTAAACATCTCATTAATCGGTGTAGCTGGTACTAATTCTGCCTCGGTTAATTGGAGTGCAACTTTGAGTGATTCTGAGGGAAATTTAATTGATTCTGACAGTGGAAATGAACTGGTTGATGATGGAAATACCAACTATGTTGAATCCATGCTTGGTAATGCACCACTTGGATATTCTAATTTGACAATTACACTGACTGGCGACATTGGAACTCCTGGTATGAATCAGTGGACTACTTACTATGCAACTATACAGCGGCTACGTCCTCTCGATATCTCAGTTGGTAATCCTACCTTTACAGGAGTAAACTCAACTGGCGTAGATACTGCGAATTTGACAATTAATGATGGTGATTTTGCAAGGATCGATGTACCGGTCATCAATAATGGAGATATTGTTTGGAATGGTTCACTTAATTTGACATTAGAGGATTCAGAAAATCATTCATTGGCAGTTAACATAGCACCAGATTCGACTTTGATATATTCTTTCATGACAACTCGGTTAGTCGAAGGTTCACACAGTGTTGAACTGCTACTAAGCGGCCCACTCGATTCAGATCCGAGCGACGATTTTATTTCAGCGCAAATATTAGTGGGGCCTCCGCCTTTACCTGAATTGGTATTGACAGTTCAACGCTTGAATGAACCACAACCTGGCGCTAGTATCTCTTGGAATGTAACAGCCACAAATTCAGGCGATGCACAATTTGATGGGTTGGTAATATGTTGGTTTGATGGTGAAGAAATATTCTCTGAGAATGTGCTAATCTCAGTTTCTGCAAGTTCATATGCCACTGCCACGATGACATCAAAGCCAGGACAATTACTCTGCAGTTCAGCAGAAGCAAGAACTTCCTCCACCAGTAATGCAACTGATTCCGTTTCGATGGTCTCTGCTATATTTATTGGTGCAGGCCATTCAACCCCAACTCTTCTTGGTGGGCCATGGCACGCTGGTGATGATGTTACACTTTCGATGCTACTTCGCAATGAAGGAGATGCAATTGGGAATGCGAGTTTGCGCATAGAAGTTGATGGGGAATTACAAAATGGTACTTCGACAACCCTTGAAGGTGGTAAGGCAGGGGAAGTGAGCCAAATAATTTCATTTACATCTGCAGGGGAGCATACAGTAAATTGGAGTGTATTCAGTCCCGATGGGGCAGTAGATACCAATCTTTCAGGTAGTGTAATTATCCCAGTACTTGTCTCTCAAGTCATCGTTATGAATATCGAAACGGTTTCAGTTGTTGATGATGGAATCAAGATTTCTTGGTCAATCGATTTGTCAGAGGGACGTGACAGAATTGCCATTCTAAATTTTGGTGTAATTAATGATGGGTTAAAAGGAGAAGAAATAGCAGAGGAAAGAAATTTACTTCCAGGAATTACATATGGGTCTATGACAATTGGTTTTCAAGATGGACAGGAAACATTTGCTAGCATTTCAGTTAGTGGGTGGACTATCGGTTTCGGTTCCTATGTGGAAGATACAGAAATCGTCCCTGATTATACGATTAGCCCACAAGTAACAGTTAGCCCTTCAACTCAACCCAGCACTCCAAGTTCAGGTTCACAGGTAAATGTATACTTTACTTTGAGAAATTTGGGGGAGGGGACAATTCCTGCAGGTCAAATTGTAATTACTGATGGGGATGGGACAATACTATCCTCAATAGTTAGTGCAAAAATGGAAGAATCATCCCGTGATGAGAGCGCTGTTGTAAACTGGCCTAAAGGAGATTCAGTGAAATTGATTGTTACTTGGCATGTTGCTGGAGCTACTGTAAGTGATGAAGTTCAGGTCATTTCTGAGGCTTTAGAAAGTAGTAGTGACGAATTTGTAATTCCTTGGGGAGGAATATTGGGAGGATTAGTCGTTGGCATGGTTGTTATTTTTGCGATCCGAATCAAGAATTCCCCGAAAAAGAAAACGGTATCTCAGAAGAAAGAAACGAAAAAGGTAGAACCCACAGATGAGAAGGTTGAGGTGGCATGTCCTTCATGCGACCGCAGATTACGAGTCCCAACTACTTACAATGGCGGCGTTAGATGCCCCGAATGTGAAACTAGGTTTGATGTTGAAGCCGAGGTTCAAGAAACTGAAGAAAGTGACACTGAGCCAATTCCTGAACAATCAGATGACCAGTTGTGGGCAGCATCAGATAACGATATTCTGGGTTGCCCTAAATGCACTCGGAAATTGAAAGTACCATTCGACCGTAGACCTGCTAAGGCACGCTGCCCTGCTTGTGAAACAATTTTCGAAGCAAGGGTGGAATGACATATATTCAATTGTAATGGCTAGGGTGGAGATTGTATGGGGGCGGGCCATTTTCAGGAATTCGAGGATGAATATCTAGAAACTCTCTACGACTTCCATGAAAAATACCCCGGTCAAAGGGTCAGAAATGGCGACCTTGCAAAATATCTAGATGTATCCCCCGCATCTGCTACCGAAATGGTCCAGCGTTTAGCAAAAAATGGTTTTGTAGATTATGTTCCCTACAAGGGAGTTAGTCTCACTGCGGATGGATTAGCACATGGAATGATGATGAAAAGGCGCCACCGCCTTGCAGAAGTTTTACTGACACTTCTGCCGTTTGATGGTGATGTTCACGCGACTGCATGTCGGTTAGAGCATGCATTCGATGATGACCTCGAGGTATGCATTTCACTGCTGTTGGGTAATCCGAAAACGGATCCCTCTGGAAAAGAGATTCCTCCTGCAAATTCAAGGATTTCTAAAAAGTTAGAAAAAAATACAAATTTATGCATATTCAAGAACCTACCATTTGATTCATCTGGTGAAATAATCTTGATTATGACTACATCGAATGCGAGAACAATTCTAGCACATACTGGATTAAACGTCGGTTCAGTTATTGAAAGAAATAATGATGGTTTTTTCTGTGAAGGTGTTGCAATAGATATTTCAACAGAACTATCTGAAAGAATAGTATTGAGGTGTGGCTGATGAGTAGGTTAGATGAAATCCGTGCGAAGGAAGAAAAATTCCATGGCATTGACAGCCAATTCTTGACAGAAGGCCTTCGACTGGTATTATTATTACCTGCATTTTCGTTATTGTTTTTCTTTGGAGCATGGGCTTACAAAGGAACTAGCCCAGAATGGTGGCTGAAAAATATAGAGCCATCAGTTGGATTTGATTTTGCAACAAGTTTGACGCTTATGGCAATCACAATCTTGTTGGGATTTTGCACCGGGCTCAATATCCATCGCCACAGAGTTCGCTTGACGAGGATGGTTTTTCGAGCAGAGGTTGCCGCAGCCGAAGAAGCTCACCGCCCAGTAACTAGCATGCATGGTTATGCTTCAGTAGCGGGTTTGATTTCTCGTACTATGGCTAGTCACAACACTGCTTTGTGGTTGGGCGTCTTGGCAACAATCTTAGCATCAATTGTAGCATATTTAGACTCGGATTCAGAAATTGGTCAGCGTGGATTACTGGCTAGCGCTGCATTGGTTACTATGGCGATTGGGCAACATTTGTCAACACGTAATCGTAAATTCAACATGGTCACAAATGACGGACTTCTTACCGCTTATTCCCCCCCTCTTCACCCTTCAACACTAGAAATGGTGTTCTATGACATGCTTCGTACACAGATGGACCCATTATTGTGCAGTAAATTTGATGATTTCATTCTGGATATCGAAGAACACATCCGTACGGGTGTCGAGAGAGAGTTCGCACGAGAAAAATTTCTGATGCTAATGCATCGAAGATACAAAGGTAGTTTAGATCGCAGCACCACTAACATTGAATTAAGCGAAATCCTAACCGATGAAGGTGTGATAGAAATGCTAGGGCATGATGTTTTCACCGAAAGATTATGGGATTCGCTATTTGACCAATCTATGAATTCCTACCCTGCATTCTATAGGCTAATTGAGAGGCTTGAACAGGACTTATCAATCGGTAGAAAGCCAGACATGCCAGATCTATTATTCGATGTAGATTTGGAAAATATTGTTACAGAGAGGGCGAACTTATTCTGTTATTTCCATAACCTTTCAGATAAGGAAAGACAAGTTGTACTACGAGTTAATTCTCCAGATTTCAGACCACATGACCTTTCACTTAGGTACAATCTCAAGCCGGGGCAACGGTCATGGTGGCCTGATGAGGTTGTACCATTGTCATCTGATGGGGATGATGACCAATTAGGACGGATGTCAGGCTTACTTCAGGACGGGACACTTGCATGGCAAAATCTCCTTCCCGAAAAGACAGGTGAAGCGACTTTAGGTATCCGTTTAGAAAATGTAAGTGGTGATTTATTGGTTGGACGACAGATAAATGTCAGAGTTCGGCCAGAATTTGTAAATTGGCTCAGAAATACGAGTTCGCTAACCGCATATTTAGTCGGCAGTATTGGACTTGCAGGGGCAATAATTTTACAATTAATTGCGGTTTTATCATCAACATAGTACTGAAATTTCTAATCGTAGCATTGAAGGCCATGATGTCCTCGCAGAAACCATGGCAGAGCATGCGAATGAGGAAACTCGCCCTGACTCCGATTTACGTGACCACCTCCACCAGATGGAATCCAAAGTCCGTAAATTAAGGGATGGACGTAACAATCACAATGAGCAAGCCAAGCGCTTTGCAGATCAGCGTAATGGGATTCAAACACAGTACTCAGAGCACCGTGAAAAGGTGGATTTGGCAGTAGCGGAAGTAAAGGTAATTCGTGCTGAACAGAATCTCCACAAAGAGCGCCGTAATGCGATTCAGGCACAAATTAGAGACCTTATTGGACAAGCTAAATCCCAGCGAGGCAGCAAGGACGAAAAGAAGTCCGCATCATTCGAATATAACAAACTATCAAGTGAAGTTGCTAATATGGAAAAGGTCTTTGAAACTCGTGGTGGTATGTCTGCCAAGAAGGAAAAGGAAACGATGAATCTGCTCAAGGTCATGCGTCGACGTATGAAGGAGTTAGAGCCAGAGGTAAAAGAACTGCAATTAATCAAAGTTGATTTATCAAACCGAGATGAAGCAATTGCAACTCTCAAGGCGAAAGCCGATGAAGCCCACAAACAATTTGTCGAATGTCTCGAGAAGATTAAGGGAATGCGTAAAGGCCTAGACGAATTATTCGCTCACAGAGATTTCTTGAAAGGTGAAGGTGACAGATTCCATAAGGAATTTGTTGCATGCAAAGAAAAGGCTGACGAAGTCCACGCAAAAATAACTGAATTGATGAAAGAAGTGAACGAGGCGAGAGATAAATTGAAAATCGCCCGTGAGGAACGTGAATCTTGGATTTCTGACCATAATGAATTAGTTTCCAAAGAAATGAAAACTGGTGCAGAGGATTCAAAGGTTGCTGATTCGATGGTCGAGCACCTTCTTAGTGCTGGAAATTTATCATTTGGAGGAACTATGTCTGGAGACCGTGCAGGTCTTGGAGTCAAGAAAGGACGTTCTGAAAAGAAGCAGAATATGCGACGTGTCAATCTCGTAAAACGTGGAAGGAAGTGATTCGTTGCAAGGCATCATAATGGCCGGGGGCCAGGGCACCCGTCTGATGCCACTTACTGCAAACCGTCCTAAACCAATGATTCCGGTATTAGGCCGCCCCGTAATCGATTATGTCAAAGATGCAATGGTTGCATCAGGGCTCGAAGAAATTATTGTTACAACTGGATATCAAGGTGAACAACTTGTTGAGCATGTATCCACTTGGGAAGTCTCGAGTCGTGTTAACCAGGAAGAAACGCCAATGGGAACAGCCGGAAGTGTACGCCTGTTGTTTGAAGATTTAGATGGAACGTTTGTCGTTGGTTCTGGAGATTCAGTTGCATCATTTGATATTGCTGATTTACTAAAGGCACATAGAAGGTCTGGTGCGAAAGTCACAATGGCACTATGGCGCGTCGATGATCCTACTGAATTTGGAATCGTAGGTCTTGCCAATGAAAACCAAGGTGAAGTAGAGTCAAATTTGAGTGAGGGATATATTTCTCGGTTCAAGGAGAAGCCAACAGCAGATGAAGCATTTTCTAATTTGATTAATGCAGGATTGTACATAATTGAACCAGAGGTGATGGAATTGGTCCCCCACGGGCAAAAATATGACTTTTCCAAACAATTGTTTCCAGACGTGCTTGCTCGTGGTTGGCCGATGTATGCTAAAACTGTAAATGGAATATGGTTTGATGTGGGACACCCCTTTGAGTTACATAATGCGCAAATGGCTTTAATCGAAGGAAGAGATATTCTTCCATTTCCTATGCCAGATGGTGAAGTTTTACCTGATGGTTCGTTCATTAGCCGAACTGCATCTGTCAGCGGTCATGTTGAAAAATCAATAGTCCTTGAAGGCGCATCTGTAAATGGAGCTGTAGTTAATTCAGTAGTTATGGCGAACTCCAGAGTAAATGGCATTTCAGAATCATCAATAATTGGTGAAAATTCAGTTATCGACTCGAGAATTCAAAATTGCGTTATTGGCGACGGAGTACACCTTGCCATCGATCTTGAAAATGAGCGTCGATGATAACTTTGCTATGCGGGCCGGGGTGTGATTCTTATACCCCATTTGGCGCCCATGGCCTATGGGAATCGATGATGGCACAGAACCTGTCCGAAGTTATGACCGCTCGTGGGGTGAAATCGAGGAAATGCTAGAGAAAGCAATCGCTCGTCGCGAAGAGTGGAAAACATGGTTCGCTCAGTGCCGAAATGATGGAGATAGGGACGGGATGAAAGAAGCCGCTCGAAATCATAAAGCATTGGACGGAGTTATCAAAACTCTTGAATGGACACTTGGCCAAGAAGGTGTAGACCACCCACTTGATTGACAATGCTCATCATCTATCGCTATCCAGCAGTAAATATGGGAGTCCACCACATCTCTTGGCAATCCACTTCGAGTGGGATTGAAGATGAGTACATCCATGCTGCCGCATTGGCATGGCTGATTGGAGATGAAGAGGCAGTTAATATCGAACGCATGGATTCCTTTCATGGAACTCCAATTCATGTCATTACAGCAGAGATTAAACGTCGCGGACCAGCAACAAAATCACTTGCTCGATTAGGGCAGGATACTCTAAACTTGCTGAAGGATGAATTGGACCAGCGAATGGATGAAAACAATGTGATTCACATTAGGCTAGATCTTCTTGATTTGTTATCTGGTAAAATCACATTAACAGTTCCCGGTGAACGCCCAACTGTCAAAGGACGTGCGAAATTAGAAGTATATCCTGGCAATACCTCTACAGGAGTTGCAATTGAAACAATAGATGCAGCACTTCAAGATTCACTTCGCCTCGGCTTACCCGAATCACCTAGGACCTGAGCAAGCCATTATATCCTCTAACCTGTGGCATTCGTTTGGAGAGAATCCTATGACTTACGTTGTAACGTCCGCATGTGTCGACCATAAGTACCAAGAATGCGTTGCTGTTTGCCCTGTAGAGGCATTCCGCGAAGCAGAGACCTACCTAATTATTGATCCCGATGAATGCATCGATTGTGGTGCATGTGTCCCAGAGTGTCCAGTTGATGCGATCTTCGCAGATACCGAAGTACCTGATGAGGAAGAAGCATGGATTGACCGAAATGAGGCTGAGTCTGTGGATGCAGAAGTTGCAACAGGTGACACTCCAGTTCTGGCAGACTAATTCTGTGGAGAACTACATACGTTCATGAGGAGAAGGCGATACGCTAGGTTTGATTGCTATGGATACGAATCTCAAATCATTACGACATGCAGATGACCTGCTGAAGCGTGGTTTTGCTTCCATGCTCCAAGGCGGAGTTATCATGGATGTTGTAACTCCAGACCAAGCCGCTGTTGCAGAGGCCGCTGGGGCGGTTTCTGTTATGGCTCTTGAAAGAGTGCCTGCAGATATTAGGAAAATGGGCGGAGTTGCACGAACATCTCACCCTGATATGATCAAAGGAATCATCGATTGCACTTCCATTCCAGTAATGGCGAAATCTCGAATTGGACATGAGGCTGAATCTCAAGTCTTACAAGCTCTTGGAGTTGATATGGTTGATGAATCAGAGGTTCTAACTCCTGCCGACCCGTACTTCCACATCAACAAAAACGCTCATGATATTCCATTTGTTTGTGGTGCAACCGGACTAGGGGAAGCGGTTAGAAGAATCTACGAAGGCGCCGCTATGATTCGAACAAAAGGAGAAGCGGGAACAGGGAATGTAGTTGCCGCAATGACTCATGCAAGGCTGATTGAGCAAGAAATCCGTCAAGTCCAAAGTTTGGATGATGCGGGTCTTGATGATGCGGCATACATAATCATGGACAGGTATAGTGTTCTTGCGAATGATAGCAAATTACCAGGAGTTTCGAATGTGACTCCCTTCGGGCCAATTGATGATGAAATGCATGGAAGCATCCGTGATATTTTAGTCGAAGTAGCAGAATTAGGTCGCTTGCCGGTAGTAACTTTCTGTGCAGGTGGAATTGCAACACCGGCTGACGCGTCCTTAATGATGCAAATGGGAGTCGATGGAATCTTCGTGGGTTCAGGTATTTTCAAGTCCGAGGACCCTGAAACAATGGCTGACGCAATAGTAATGGCTACGGCACACTATGATGACCCTGACAAGGTTGCTGAAGCCATGGGCATGATGGCAGGCGAAGCAATGCGTGGCGATGAATTGGAAACTTTAGAAGTCCGTTTGGACCAAAGAGGATGGTAATGACACCCCGTAGGGGTGGCTTTTGGTTCATCTGTTGCCTTCATATATGGCATGTTTGTGCGAGGCTTGCAAGTGGGGTAGCCCCCGCAATCTGAGAGTTGATTCAAATGGCAGCAAAGAAGTTGAGTGCAAAGGCACGTGTAGCAGCACGTAAGCAGCGTGATAAGTGGAAGAATAAGCGATGGTTCACAATTCGTGCACCACGTCACCCATGGAACTTCAAGCGAATAGGAGAAACTCTCGGAGAGACTGATGAACATATCATGGGCCGCATTTACGAAATGACGCAACAAGAGTTCAGTGGCGATTTCACAAAGATGCACGTACTACTTCGTTTCCGTGTTACAGAAGTTGTAGGGCAAGATGCCTTAACCACATTCGTTGGACATGCTCACCAATCAGACCACACACGCCGTCAAATCCGTCGTTACCGTGGTAAGATTGATGACGTAGTCGATGTAGTAACTACCGATGGTTACCTAGTTCGCCTAAAGCCACTAATGATTACTGAGCGCCGATGCCAAACTTCGGTTAAGCAAGCAATGCGCTCGAAATCTGCGGAAATTATTCGTGGAATTGCGGCTAAAGCAAACTATTCACAATTACAAGAATCAATGCTTGGTGGAGACATGGAGACTGAAATTCGAAATGCAATCAAGGCGATATATCCTTGCCGCAATGTCGTAGTTCGTAAGAGCCAGCTCTTGCAATCTGGTGTTGTAACAGAGAAGGGGCCAACACTGGATGAAATTCATGCTGAAGAAGAGCGAAAAGAAGCTGAATTACAGGCCAAGAAAGCAGCAGCACTAGCAGAAGCCGGATCTGAAGATGCGGAAGAAGATGCTCCAGTTGAAGGCGATTTACTTGCAGCAGCAGAGGCAATGGAATCAATTTCTGAGAAGGAAGCGCCTGCAGCAGAAGAACCTGCAGCAGAAGAACCTGCAGCAGAAGAACCTGCGGCAAAGGAATCTACAGAATCAGAATCAGATTTGATGAAGTTGAAGAAGGACGCACTAGTCGAGAAAGCAAAGGCAGCAGGAGTCGCAACTTCTGGTACCAAAGCAGACATTGTCGCTCGTCTTCTAGAGTGAGTTGAGCCATGATGCGCCTCGGTCTCATTGGCGGTACGGCGATGACTAGCCTTGCCGCTGATGTGATTGAAACTACTCGTGTTGATCAAATCGTAGCGCAAACACGCTATGGCGAAGTGCCTTTGACGTGTATTCAAAGTGGTACTGATGAATATATTTTTTTGGAACGTCACCATGGTTCTGGAATAACCCCTCCTCATAACATAAATCATCGAGCTAATATTGAGGCTTTGGCTGGTGCTGGTGTTGATGGAATATTGGCAGTTTGTTCAGTAGGTACAATCCCAACTGATTTTCCTCCGGGCTCAGTTGGCTATGCAACTCAATACATCGATTTCACAGGAGTTGCAATGTCATTTCATGATGATGATGCACAATTCACTTCGGTGACTAACCCCTTTGATGAAGAGATGAACCAAACTCTGAAATCAGTATTACAACCAATGCAACCAAACCTAATTCTCACCCGCACATATTGGCTGGCTCAAGGACCACAATTCGAAACTACTGCTGAAATCGATGCAATCGAAAGATTGGGTGGTGAAGTTGTGGGAATGACAATGCCACGTGAGTGTAAACTCGCTGCTGAAATTGGTATTCCATATGCTGCAATTCTTGTTGCAAGTAATTGGGCTGCGGGAAGGGAGCCAGGAAATAGTAAGAAAGATTTGGACCATCAAGAGGTGTCTTCCACTGCAGGAACTCGGCTTGAACCAGTAATTGCATGCATCAAGGCTTTCGCGCAATAACTAACCCTTGTATGCCAAACCCATGGCCATGGGGCGCAGTGTTGACGACTGGATGACCAGTGCGGAAGAAGATGAATGGAGTCTGATGATGAAGAAGGTTGCCTCCTTCCACCACAAGCATGACTTTGCAGGAAATAATGGACATGACATGGGTTATCGTATCGCTTTGACTGTTGAAGAGTTAGGGGAATTAGCTGCTGCGGTTACCAAAGGAAAACCTATAGAAGAATGCGCTGAAGAAATGGCTGATATCATGATTTTATTGATGGGCCATTCTTTGGCGATGGAAATTGATCTAAAAGCCGCTTTTGAGGCCAAATACGAGAGGATTATGAAACGCCCCGCAATCCGAGGGCGCCTTGGAATTAGGGTCACAGAGTATACTGGTGAGTGAAACATGAATGCGAAGCAGTTGTACATTGCCTCGCTACTATCATTCATTGCTATCGCAATTGCATATGGACCAATTCCACAGCCCCAAGAATATCACGACTTTGCAGATGACAGAGAATTCTGGAGCATTCCTAATACCTTTGATGTGATGTCAAATCTTGTAATAATTTTCCCCGGAATAGTTGGTTTGGCATTTGTTCATGAGAGGCGTGGTAGTTCCGATATCCCTGTGGATGAAACGAGCATTCACATTACATTATTTGCAGGAATGATTCTAACTTTTGCAGGTTCGGTATGGTTCCATTTAGACCCAAATGATTCAACTATGTTTTGGGATAGACTAGGTATGTCGGTTGTTATCGGCTCGTGTATTTCTTTGATAATTAATGATATGCTAGATCGAAATCTTGCAGCAAAGATACATATTCCAATCCTCCTTGCCAGTATTATTTCAGTCATCTGGTGGCCTGTTTTTGATGACCTTAGAATATATTTTATCGTCAAGCACCAACCATTCATAATCTTCCCAATTCTTCTATTATTTGGGACACGTCTCTACAACAAAATTTCGGGTTATTATTGGGGCCTGTCAATGTTTGCTCTTGCAACACTTTTTGAATTTACAGACCAACTAATCTTCAACTTAACTGGATTCATCAGTGGGCATACTTTGAAACATATCTCTGCGGGAATAGGGCTGTGGTTTCTCATGGTAATGGTCAGAGACCGACAAAAAATTCCTTTTGAGGAAGAATAATTGAAATCTGTTTATTGGAAAGCCTTGATTGGTAACCCCTCATCCGAGTAATATGGCGCGTTGCGTATCTATTACCAAAGCAGGTTCACCTTCCGTATTGAAGGTAGTAAATATCGATGAGCCAACACCAAAATCTGGTGAAGTCTGTATTGAAGTTCACTATGCTGGAATCAATTTTGCAGATACTTTGATGCGCCTTGGCCTTTACCAGCCTCGACCTGCTTATCCATTCACTCCTGGCTATGAATTGAGTGGAGTAATACGCTCACTTGGCGATGATGTTCAGGGATTAGAAATTGGGCAAAGAGTTGTTGCTGCGATGCCAACAGGGGCGCAAGCCAGTCATGTCACAGTCAAAATGAATCGAGTAATTCCTGTACCAGATGAAATGGGATTAGATGCTGCCGCAGCAATGCCAGTAACCTACCTTACAGCACATCATATGCTACACTATTTGGGTCATATGAAGCAAGATGACACAGTCTTGATTCATGGTGGTGCAGGTGGTGTTGGAACAGCTGCTTTACAGATTTGTCAGTGGTCTGGTATTGAGAATGTCTGGGCCACTGCATCCGGTTCTAAGTCCGCAATAATCGAATCGTTTGGAGGCATTCCCATCGATAGGCACAATCAAGATTTTACCGAGATCATAAAACAGGCAACTAATGGACGCGGTGTCGACCATATTCTAGATCCGATTGGAGGTGACAATCTTCGTCGTAGTCTGTCAGTTTTGGCAGAAGGTGGGAAACTGTATACCTATGGAATGTCGGCAGCGGCTCCCACTTCGAAGCGTTCTCTAATCCGTGCTTTTTTGGCATGGAGAAAAACTCCTAAATTCGACCCGCTGAAATTGATGACTCGAAATCGTGGTGTATTTGGAGTTCACATGGGCACCTGGAAAGATGAGGATGCAATGTCAGAGCAATTACATCGCATTATGGAAGGAATAAAATTAGGAAAACTAACCCCTGTGATCGATTCGATATTTGATGCTGAGGAAGTTGCAAAAGCTCACCAACATCTGCATGATGCAAAGAATACCGGTAAGGTTTTACTTCGTTTCAAAAGATAGTGGGCCATTCTAGATGCTACCCACTCAAAAACCATTAATGGGTGCGAATATTTCATCAAGTAGATTAAATTGCAAAGAGTGTGACCGAAAAAGCACTCCAAACCTTCGAGGAAATTGGACGCATTCCGGGCCGTATTCTCAAGTTTCTGCTTTCAGATCATAGTTTAGATTTCATAGATGATAACACTTCATCCGAAGAAAGATTACGATTGATTAAGCGAGAAGAAAAATTAATCTGTATTAGAGCTGCAATGATTGGAATAATAAGCGGCTTAGGGATTGTTTGGGCAACTTTCCTTGCCACCCCACTCGAGCCAGATAGTAACAGTAACGGACTACAAATCGCGAAATATTATTGTGTCATTATTGGCGTGGGTGTTGTTTTAACAATGGTTGAATTAGTATTGATTTACATAGATACTATTCGTACAGCTAGAAATATTGCCACTATCTCTGGAATTAGGCCAGTTATGGTCGATGATAGTGAAGCAGCAGATGAATTGATTTTATCATTGATGTATGCTGGATTAAAAGCACCAAATTCATACCAACCAAAGTATGGAATTAATCCGAGAGCGTATATCAGCAAATTTTTCTTAATGTTTAGTCTAGCAGCCCACAAATCAAAAGTTGCAATTTCAAGAGTAATTGTAAAATCTCTTTATCGGCGAATTTGGTTAAGACTGTGGGGAAGAACTGCTTCAAGAGGTATAATTGAAACAGCATCTGTGCCAGTTTTTGCATTGTGGAATTTTATCGTTGTCAGAAGAGTCATGCAAGAAATAAGAATAAGGACTACAGTGCCCTTGTTAATGGATGAGATACTAGAGAGATTATATCCGGATGGATTCAATAACCTGACTAAACAACAGCGCCTTGCTTGTTGTTTAGCAATAAGGTCACAGGTAACCGGTGTTGCAGATTTTCATCCCAACATCAAATTGTTCATCGAAAAAGTGGGACTTACTACTATCCAAAATGAAGGCGATGAAATGTATCGTTTTGGAATAGTCGTTAAATCAATGCAAGTATCCGATAGGGAGGTTGCACTACGTACATTCAATGCAGTTTGTGGGATGGATGGTCGAATAAAAAAGCGAATAAAAAACGAGGGGAGAAAACTGCAACTTCTTTGCCCCGAGTATGAATATAAGTCCTTATTTTCGTGGAAAAAATATTTTTTGAATGGTAAGGCCGATGAGATAAACTAAAACCAACGTTCTAGCCGTTCGAACTGCTAATTCACTCAAATACGAGTGAAAATCGCTGCTTCACCTTGTCCTACACCAACACACAATGTAGCCAGTCCATTCATCTGGCCATCATGGTCCTTGGAGCGTTTCACCATCTCATGCAATAATGTCACAACTATACGGGCACCTGAACATCCTAGTGGGTGTCCAAGTGCAACAGCTCCTCCATTGACATTGACAATTTCCTCGTCGAGACCAAGCTCATTGATACAAGTCAGGGCCTGTACAGCAAATGCTTCATTCAACTCGACAAGATGCAGGTCAGAGACATCCATACCTGCTCGAACAAGTGCTTTGCGTGTTGCAGGGACTGGACCCCAGCCCATTGTTCTAGGGTCGACTCCAGCCGCACCACTCGCCACCCAGGTCGCCATCGGCTTTAGGCCAAGTTCGGCTGCCTTTTCTGCACTCATCATTACAAGAGCAGCAGCACCATCATTGATTCCGCTAGAGTTTGCAGCAGTTACGCTACCACCTTCTTTGAACGCAGGTCGTAACTTTGCTAATTTTTCGATTGTACTTCCTCTTCGTGGACGTTCATCGACATCAAAAATAACTGAGTCGGCACGCCTTTGTGGGATCTCAACCGGCATTATTTCATCCCTGAATCTACCCGAATCTGTAGCAACAAGTGCTCTTTTGGTACTTTGTAATGAGAATCGGTCTTGCTCTTCACGGCTGGTGTTTACATCTGTGACTGCCGCAAGGTCTCGCAAATTTTCAGCAGTCATTCCCATGCTGTCATTTCCATGCATGGATTTCAATTTTGGATTTGAAAAACGCCAACCGAGTGTAGTATCATGCACAGTTGGGTCGCCCCACGCAAAACCGGTTTCCGCTTTTGCCATGACATAGGGTGCACGCGACATCGATTCGACTCCACCAACAACGTATACGTCGCCTTCGCCACATCTAATAGCCCGTGCTGCAGAGTTCAATGCGCTCAATCCCGAGGCACATAATCGATTGAAAGTAACAGCGCCAACAGAGGTTGGTAAGCCCGCTAACAAAGTGGCCATTCGAGCAACATTGCGATTGTCCTCTCCTGCCTGATTGGTACAGCCAAAGAAAACTTCCTCTACTTCACTGCCATCAATACCGGCTCTCAAAACCGCTTCTTTGATTGCTAAAGCCGCAAGATCATCCGGTCGAATCGTGGATAGTGCTCCACCATGATTACCTATTGCAGTGCGAACTGCCGAGACAACTACTACTTCACGCATGTAGACTCACCCATGTCATCCCAGCAACCTCTCCCCCTTGAGGTGTGCGGAACTAAATCGGGTTACTCGCGCATTTACAAATGAATTTAGCGACTCGGTTAATTGCGAGTCCAGTGTTGGAAAATCATGTCAAACTCATCCCGTTCTCCTGCGCTAACATGACTTTCTTCTTTGAGTGTAAAACCCATGCCAGTAATATCCGGAAAATGAGTATCAGCCTCGGCAACACGTGCATCGATTATTGTGCGGTGAAGTTCACTAACATGTGGTAAAAACAATTTGTATATTTCTCCACCACCAATTACCCATCCATCCATCTCAAGGGCTTTGTCCACACTGATTACGTCAACACCCTCAACATCACCTCTAGATAGGACATAGTGGTCTCTGCCGGGAAGCAGACCTGGTAGCGAATCCCAAGTTTTTCTTCCCATGATTAGATTTGAGCCCATTGTCACCTTTTTGAAGTGCTGTAAATCTGTTGATTGGCGCCAAGGTAAGTCGCCATCTTTTCCGATAGCACCATTGCGGTCACAAGCTACAATCATCCCTAGCATTGCAATCACACCGCAATCGGGGCCTTGATGTGAGGATGGTGCTCATATCCCACAACTTCGATATCTTCGTAAGTGAAATCATCAATATTTTTGATATCAGGATTAAGTTTCAGTGTGGGAAGTGGCTCTATTGGAGTACGTGATAACTGAAGTTTTGTTTGCTCAAGATGGTTTGTGTAGAGGTGTGCGTCCCCAATGGTATGAACAAAAGTTCCCGCTTCAAGATTACAAACTTGAGCAATCATGTGGGTTAATATTGCATATGATGCGATATTGAATGGAACTCCCAGAAACACATCTGCACTTCTCTGGTAAAGTTGGCAGTTCAGTTTTCCATTTGCGACATGAAACTGGAAGAATGCATGGCATGGCATTAATGCCATCTCATCTAGTTCCCCTACATTCCAGGCACTGACAATAATTCTTCTGGAGTTTGGATTGTTATTGATCATTTCAATAGCCTGTGCCACTTGGTCAATAACTCGTCCATCCTTCGACTCCCATTTACGCCATTGCTTGCCATATACTGGGCCCAAATCTCCATTGTCATCTGCCCATGCATCCCAGATACGGACTCCATTTTCCTTGAGGTATGCAATATTCGTGTCACCTGCTAGGAACCAAAGCAATTCATGAACAATTGATTTTAGGTGCAATTTTTTAGTTGTAACCATGGGGAAACCTTTGGATAAATCGAATCGCATTTGGTGTCCAAATACTGAGATAGTACCCGTTCCCGTACGGTCACCTTTCTCCTCACCCTCCTCAAGGATGCGTTGCATTAGTTCTAGGTACTGCTGCATCTGATTAATCCTTGAGTGCGAAGGCCTTTGAGGATTGTCACGGGGCACCTTGTCCACGGATTCTTTCCATGAATTCATCAGTGAACTCTCGGTAAAGTGCTGCAAGTGCTGCCATGACCTCGTGGTCCTCTTTGTTAGCAAGTGCTTGCAACTCAGAAACATTACCTCGCTTCTCCAACCACTCCCACCAGGTAATGGGCTTGCCATATGAGATGCCAACCCTTCGCCACAGCCGCGGTAACTTATGCTTTGATGGTGACATAAAGTTACGAGTTCCAGTTAACCCAATCGGTACGACTGGTACATCGGGATATGAGGCTGCCAACCGGGCAAACCCTGTTTTTCCCGGCAAAAGATAAGGAGGTTCTGAACGCTTTGAGCGTGTACCTTCGGGAAATATTCCCAATGCGCGTTTGGCATGTAACACTACAGCAGCGCTAGAAAGAGCCTCACCGCCACCTGTGTTCCGATTAGTTTCAATTTGGCCAGTTGCACGCATAAATGAGGCCAGAGCAAAATTTCTGAAGTGTCCATCCTTAGCCAGATAGTGAGTCTTTCTTCGTGACGCAAGTATCACTACCAAGGGATCTACATGCGATAAATGGTTAGCAGCTAGGATTGTTGGGCCACTAGTTGGAACATTTTTTACCCCCCTAATCCTAACACGCAGGACCATTCGGAAAAATGAAGCAAGAGTCCACCGCATCACTGCATACGATTTATCACCAGTGATTCTGCTTTCACTGGGAGTGATTTTCCAATGCTTCTCAAGAGCCATCCATGCATCCTTGAGTTCACCCATCAGAAACTTGCACTTGCATCTAACCTTTGATGATTGCTTAGGCAAATGGTGTGGCAATGCTGAAATGTCGGCTATGCAGGCATCTGCACATGCGTCTTGTGGTATTGGCTCTGTTGCTCTCTGCCACATTCGCTCCCATGGTACTTGCAGATGCAAAGTGGGAAGAAGATGGCTGGCTCGGCACAATCGGGTTAGAGCATCTAAATGAAGGCGATGAATTTGGGTGTTACGGGATGCCAAATTTGTCATGGCAAGCCGACCCGGGCGCTGTAGCGCTAGAGTGTCGCGAATATATTGAGGCTAGAATCGATGCATCCAAGTGGGGTGAAAATCCAATATCTACTTTCACTCCTAGTGATTTAACAGCAGCACAGCACACCTACATCCGCAACCAAGGATTCGTGATACATGGGGATAACACTGGTCAAAGCGCTACTGCATGGCATACGGCGGAAAACATACCCGAATACGAATATGATTGGCTTGACCTAGGTCGGAGAGGAGGCTCTTTGGAAAAGGGGATAGCTAATGTCGAAAAACTGAGTCAAGAACTAGATTCCGGTGGTCTAGTTAACATGTATTGGACTGGCCGTATTGGTGATGCAACTGTGCGTCATGAAGGTGAAGTGATTGATATGTTGTCACAGCGAAATGATGTCTGGTACACCACTTGGGGGGAAGCATATTCTTACTGGACAGTTGAGCGTTGTCATGAATTTAATCATACATTGGTAAACGGAATATTCAGTTTTGAACATATTGATACCGATGCTTGTTCTGCAGCATCACCTAACGCTTGGAATGTTCCAGTGACCTGGATTGCTGAGATCGGTGATTCCATCGTACTAGAATCTAATTTACCAGAAATGAGAATGGATGACTCGACTACAATGGAGGGTTGGAGGCAAGAAGGTTCAATTCTATATATCAGCGTTCTAAAAGGACATTATGCATCTTTCGATTTGTCCGAAGATACTGATTATGATATCTTAGGACGAACCCAATTTTTCAATAATAAAAGTTCAGCATTGACTATTGCAGGCCACTCAACAACCGATTTATTCCTGTGGTCAAAACGATTTGATAATTCTGAAGATTTGAGATTCACTTGGCTAATCTCTCCCCGCAGTATAGATGCCGACTTAGCATGGCTACCATATGTGGGGATTGGAGTCTTACTTGCGAGCGTCTCGGGAATTTGGTTATTGCTCAAGAAGGACGCTCTTACACATTCTAAGGCCGAAGGCTTGATGCCTGCAAGCATTGGCGGTGAGGATGATGAATGACGAGGTAACCATCGACCCGTGGGGTTCCTCACAATCTACAGATTACTCTAGAATCATCGAACAATTTGGGTTATCTTCAATGGACAGTGTATCGATTACGGACCCATCTCGCCTACATCGTAGGGGGATTGTTTTCGCACATAGGGAACTAGATATGATTCTCGAAGCAAAGCGACTTTCCAATCCATTTGGAGTATTAACCGGATTAATGCCATCCGGTTCTATGCATATGGGCCATTCTATGGTAATTGACCAAGTGAATTGGTTCCAACAACAGGGCGGAGATGTGACTATTGCTGTAGCCGATTTAGAATCTACAGCAACACGTGGAATTTCATTGGCTGAAGGTCGCAGAATTGCTACGGAAGAATATGTTTCATATTACGCAGCACTTGGCTTAGATCCTGAGAAGACCAATGTGTACTTCCAATCCGAGCGTAATATTGTTCAGCGTTTAGGTTTCCAACTAGGAAAGCGAACAAATCTTTCGGAATTTGAAGCGATATACGGATTTGATGGAGCTACCAATCTAGCGCATGTCCAAGCACCACTAGTGCAAGCTGGCGATATCTTACATCCTCAATTGGAAGAATACGGTGGTCTACGGCCCATTGTTGTACCAGTGGGTGTAGACCAAGACCCGCATCTGCGGCTGACTAGAGGGCTAGCGGCCAAGACCAATTGGTTTAATGTCAGTAATGCGAAAATGGGGTTACAAATTGGAGTTTCAGTCCAAGAAGAAAATTCAGTAATAATGGGTGTTGAATCAAATGGGCGAGTAAACAAGGAACGCCAAAAAGAAGTTTTTGCTAAGATTGTTAATGCTATTTCGAATCTTGGATTTTCAGATATAATTTCGAATCCAAAGCATGGTACTGTCCATATTCCAAGCGCAACACCACGTGACAAGGGGTCACTCAGAATGGCACTTTTGTCGTTAGAAAGGAGTATGGGTGGGATGGGATTACTTGCCCCATCCAGTACATATCACCGATTTGCAGTAGGAATGACTGGCGATAAAATGTCTTCCTCAAAACCAAAGACGACACTCTTCCTTTCCGATGATGCCGCAACAGCAGAAAAGAAAATCAAAAAATCATTTTCAGGTGGCCAGGCTACCGTGGAAGAACATCGCAGGCTTGGTGGAAACCCCGACAAGGATGTTGCTTACCAATACATGATGTATTTCTTTGAAGAGGACGATGCCTTCTTAGCAGAAATTAATGAGGGCTACCGTTCAGGTAAAATTCTAGCAGGAGAAATGAAACAGATGTGCATTGAAAGAGCTACTGAGTGGCTAACAAATCTCTCGGAAAAGAAAGATGAAACCTCCCACTTGGTCGCAAACTTCTTTGAATAATCACGACAAGCGAATAGTCTCGAGATTCTGTGGAGCATAGGTTCGAACCTTGAATTTCTCACGCAATGTTCTTCCTAATTCATTGCACTTGAAATAATCACCATGGTGGCAGATGACATTCTTTGGTCGGGGACTCATGTGTTCAATGAATTCCAGTAGTTGTCGTCTGTCGGAGTGGCCACTAAATCCATCAATTGTTGCCATCTCACAACCGATTTTTACGATTTCAGTTTTCCCATTGATGACCATTGGGACTTCACTGAACCCTTTCTGCAAGCGTCTTCCAAGTGTTCCTTCTGCCTGATATCCTACAAAACATAGTGAATTTCGCTCTTCGTGTGCCCAGTGCTGGAAGTAATTCATCACAGGTCCACCATTCATCATTCCACTAGTTGCTAGCACGATACAGGGGCTGCCATCCATAATGATGGATTCACGCATTTCGCGTCCACGAACCGGGCGGAACCATTCGCTAGTAAATGGGTTGTTACCATCATCTGTAAGCAGGCTTTTTCTAAGAGCCTGAGTTAGATAATTAGGGTGAGACGAATGAATTGCAGTTGCCTCTTGAATCATTCCATCAAGATAAACAGGAACCGGTTTTACGGAACCTGATCTAAATAATTCATCAATTGCAATCATCACTTCTTGTGAGCGACCAACAGCGAAAACTGGACAAATCATTTTCCCACCACGCTGGATAGTTCGACTTACAATATCCTGTAATTCTTGATTGGCTTCTTCTCTACTTGGCTGAAAATCACCAGATGCGCCATAGGTTGACTCAATTACGAGTGTTTCACAGCGTGGGAATCGAGTATTAGCTGCATCGAAGAGCCATGATTTCTCATATTTTTGGTCTCCCGAGAATACAATGTTGTGCTTTCCATCTCCAACATGTAAGTGAACAGAGGATGAACCTAGAATATGTCCGGCATTGTGGAAAGTCAATTTTACATCAGGGGTAATATCGACAGTTTGTCCCCAGTCCACATCAACTACATGGCGCATACAAGTGCGGATATCTTCCATGTCATAGGGTGCCCTTTTTCCTTCAGAACCACCCACTTTCAGATAATCAGATTGCAGTAATAGCATCATATCTCTGGTTGGCGGAGTACAATACACCGGGCCGCGATATCCATAGCGGAATAGTACTGGTAACATACCCGCATGGTCTAGGTGGGCATGGGTTAGAACGACCGCATCTAATTTTTCCATAGGTAGGGCCTCAGGTGCAGTAAAGTAAGGCATTGGGTCAGTATCAGATGCAATATTGACACCAACATCGATCATTACACGGCTTTCATTGGTTGTCACGAGGTGGCAAGCTCGACCTACTTCGCGGTATGAACCAAGTGCAGTGGTCCTTACCCAAAATGAGCCAGGGCGTTGTGGTCTGTAAATATTCAAACCAAAGTCCTTGAGCAATTTTTTACGTTCTGCCGCATGTGTAGCACGGTATCCTCGGATATCATGCACAGTCTTTGAGTGAATTGGGGGTGTACGCTCAAATGATACTAGCCATCCACATTCATCCCTAATCGCCTTGGCGTTAACTCCGCGACGACCAACAGCTTCCCCAGGGTTATTACAAATTACAGTAACTTCACAATAGCATGCGTCAAAATAAATCGAATCTATACCTGCACTTTCGTCAAGAAGTTCTCGGATGAACAATTCTGTATCTTTTTCATCTTTCATAATAGAAGCATGAGGTCTCAGAACAATACGTCTTTTGATTTTCTTAGCAATTTTACCAACTAGGCCATCTCCTCCACCAAAAACATCTGGTGTAGGTGTGATTATTGCAATATCTCCGGCCTCTAGGTCGACATCATAGGTGACACCTTTAGGGACGATTTTTGCTATTTGGTCTTTCATTTCTTTGAAACTAAGTCTCATAATATACACCTCCGTCCCACAGATTGACATGGTGAACCTCCGTTAGGAGATCCACGGGACTAACCCGCGGGTGGAGTTGGAAACACTCACTTCTTGAGTGCGGCTGCGATTTCGCTCTGGTCGACTGGCACATATCCCTCTTCCGCATCAATTACTGCAAGGTCCATGCCATTTCCAGATGCAGCATCACGCTGTGCGGAAGCAGAAAGTGCCCTTGCAGCAAGTGCAACAGCCTCTTTTCTAGTCATATTTTCAGAGAAGCCATCTTCGAGTACACCATACATGTATGGTGAGCCTGAACCGGTTGCACAATAAGAATCAGGAATTGAGCCACCTGCTGAATCGATTGAGTAGACTGAACCGCCTTCACTGTCGACTCCAACTATCAATAATTGAACCCAATGAGGGCGTCCCGAAAGAATGTTAGCAGTAAGTGTTGCAGCTCCACGAACGGTCATGGGGTCTCCTCTTCGTAACTCAAAGAGTGATACTTCTGCAGCTAGGGTGCGTGCAAGAGATTGAGCATGACCAACTAAACCTGCAGTTGTTAATGCAAGGTTTCCACCTATTTTGAATAACTTCTGGACACTCTTATTGGCAACAAAGTGACCCATTGTTGCTCTGTGGTCTGCACCAACAACAACACCACCTTTGAAGGTAATGCCAATGGTACTCGTTCCTGTTTTAACTACGCCGGGACCGTCTTCGCTCATATTGACACCTCACTGAAGCCCGCAGATTGGCGGGATATTACCTCCGTCTCGCGGGACCCTTATCAACCAACCGTCACACCATGCAATCATGAGCGAGGAGTCCGACAAGCAGACATCGCTCGATGCCTTTAGCGGACCGGGTCCGCGGAAGTTGAATTTACCCTCTCAAAGTAACACGATTACATCGACTAGTTCATCACCACCCACTAGGTACCACGATATGGGTAAATTATATCCAAACGCACCAGTCCCTAAGGTATCCGATGGACTGGTAATACATCGTGCAACTTTACATGACGTAACAGGAACTGCGCAACTATTAGATTGGTTAGCCGATGGTGAAGCGGTGATTGTCAGAATGGAACGTTTGATGGGTAGAGATCTTGAATTACAAACCGCTATCGAGAGGCTAAATCAGTTTATAGAAGGTGATCTTGGAGGTCAAATAATCAAATTAACCGACTCTAGATTAATGCTCTTACCTCCTGGTTGCCGTGGAGTTAGAGGCTTAGATGCTGAAGCATTCGCCGTAGATTCTTCTGATTTGAGGTGATTCAATGGAAGAAGTAGTTGTAGAGATTCCTTGTCCCATTTGTTTTGAAGAAGGTCAAGTCCGAATGGCGACCCATATTGATGAAATACCGTACTTTGGAGAGCACACACAAGTTACGGTGATTTGCCATGCATGCGGTTGGCGTCAATCGGATTTCATTCCAGCAGATGGTGCAAAGCCTGGTTGCAGTAAAATTGTAATCAGTAAACCAGAGCACATTTCTGCTCGCGTAGTCCGTTCTTCATCTTGCACAGTTCGAATCATTGAACTTGACCTAGAGGTCAAGCCAGGAACCGCATCGACAGGTTATGTTTCCAATGTAGAAGGAGTGATAAATCGATTTATGGAAATCATAGTCATGGTTACACGTCAGGCATATGTGGATGATGCTGACGGTTCTGACCTCAAGACACTACAAGAAATGCATACAACATTATTGGAGTTGAAAGAAGACCCAATTCCAAGACCCATTACGCTTGAATTGCTCGACCCGAGAGGGCATTCGCAGATCCTCCATGAAGATGCAGAGTTTAGAGATTTAAGTCCAGGAGAAGTTGAGGATTTGCCACTTGGTCCAGAGGCTGCAGTAATCAGCAAAGACGACCTTTCATAATTACATAATTGGTAACTCAAAACCTGAAGTATTTGGGTCAGGTAGGTCTTCAGGCGACTGTTCTATAAAACCATCATTGCTATTAGTTTTGATAGAGAGGGGCGTACTTCCACTCTCCTTTTCTTTACTAACAGTTAGCATTGAGAAGGATAGAATTCCAAGTATGACTGAGAGCAATATGGCCATGGGAATTATCCACCCAGTTCCCTGAGTTGCGGATACTCCAGCGGCAGCAGCAATCATGGCTGCTGCTCCAAGCAATAGTATACCCCGCGAATTGCTTGCCACACCTGTGTCTGCGACCACGGTCTTGATGAACCTAGCCCACTCTGGACCAAATTATGTTCAGTTCTGGCGGTACACCGGCTGCTCCGGCAGCAGCATGTCCTGGTTGGCTAATGACAGCAGTTGCTCCATGGGGAGAAAATGCCGAAGATGCTTATGATCAGGGATTAGTAGAAATGGGTCTTGGAGACTCACGATTGATTGAGGTTCAAGGGGCGTTCCTTCCTATGGGTTTTGAGGCAACACCACCTAAGGCTCTCCCTATGGGTTCACTTGTAGAATGCCACTTAGCAACCGCGTTTTCTTACAATGGTTCGAGTGCCTGTGCAGGGGTAGCATGGGCTGCTTGTACAACACCAGAGGGCGAAGTATGTGCGATAGTAGCAAAAATTTCTACCGAACTAGACTATGAAGAAACCGAGGCATTACTCAAGCGTAACTTGCAAAGAAGATTGGCCAGTAGAGACCTTGAAGTTCAATCTTTTGATGTCGCTGTCGATGAAGTAACCGCTGCCCAAGATCACTATGGGGTAGCGATGGCAGCACTAATTCTTCCGGAATCCTTGCGAATGTCAGGTGGCGGTAATGTTGGACGTGTTCGCTCTGGTCTAACCCGCCAAGCAACTGAGGCCATGGCTGATGCATCTCGAAGAGTCGACACCAAAGCTCCAGCGGCTCCGGCAATGCGTCCAGGAAGTAGAAGGCCGACTGATGGAAATACTGATTTCTCATTGTGAGGCGAGTTCGTGTATACAGTTGTGCGCTGTCCGAGTTGTGAGCGTTGCTGGGGTATTCAGGGTAAGGCCAGTAAATGCCCGCACTGTGGTGTAAAATCTACAGATAAAATACAGATAGTTTCAGTTGCGGATAATGCGAGTGATTTACAAAGAGAAGTAGCAATCTCCAATATGCCAGAGAAACTTCGCGATGAGATGCGTGAAAAATTACCGAAATCGGTTGCAATCATTGAAAACCCCAGTGCTAAACTTCTCTTTGCCTGCATCAAAATCGCAGCTTTGAATGATATTGTTGACCTTGGCAGGCTCGCAGGGGCACTGCGAGGAAAAGGGATAGTAATTGATGCAGAAGACGTAGCTGAAGAGGCGGTGAGCCAAGGTTTACTCCTGCACCAGACCGATGGAACATACCTCTTTCTTCAGTGACATTCAAGAAGGGAGACATTGGCGCACGGTTTGGAAGGGTCTGTGGGTTAGCTTGGCCTATACTCGGGCGTTTGGGACGCTTGGACTCCAGTTCAAATCTGGACAGACCCACCTTCCTCGCTAATTTGGTAGCAATCTTGATGTATTGCCTAGTCTAGTCAGTGTCATGGCAAATAGATGGAATGTAATGCAAAACAAGCCAAAACGCAAGAGAAGAGTAACTATGGATTTGTATGAATTCTGCACCTTCTTAGTCTTCGTATCATTGGGTACGATTGGTTTAATGATTTTGCTTAAGCTCCCAAGTGGTACATTTGATCATGTTTCTGATTCTCGAAATGGAATGATTGGAATTGGATTTTTAGTATCTGGGGCTTTATTATTGAGATTTGATGCAAATGCAAGAATTAGGGCAGCTAAGAAATTTGATTATGATCTGGCAGAATATGAAATGATTAGAACAAGATGGTTGGAAATGGAAGCTACGAAATTGGAAATGGAAAAGGAGCATTCTCTACAATATCTAGCAATGGACCGTAGCAAACCAATTATTATTGAATCATACAAACAAGATGATTCAGATTCATCTGAAGATTAGCAAAATGGTCAGGGAGCGACCATTCAAAACAAACCAAATAAGGTTGAGAGAAAATCATCGAAATACATGGTTTTCATTTTGAATGATCATTATGAGATAAAGATTAATCCGTACGTATTTGGAATATGTATGCTGATATTATTGGCCGTAACATTTGTCATCCCTTGGGCGGGAATAATTACCGTGCCAACATATCTTGCTATTCTTTTCGCAGCATTATCAGAAAAAATCGATTTTAGGAATGAAGAAATTTTTGAAGGTTCAGAAGAGGAATAAAAACCCTCAAATCAGTTGTTTTTGAATGGGCCACTCAGATAAATATTTTATCGATTATACTAATCGTTTTATCTACTACATTCACCATTATCATGTATGTTAATTTGCCAAAGATTTTAGGTGCAGATGGAATTTTTAGCGATGAAACTTATGCATCATTTTCTTACAATATAAATTGGATAATTCCGATTGTATGTTTGACTATGCTAGTAATTTGATTTAAGTTGCTAATTATATCCTATCTTCCATGGATGAGGCTGATGTTGAATCAGTCATCACGTGTATGAACCCAGATTAAGTGGAAACCGAATCGGGATTTAATAAAACAATCACATTGTCCGATTTCTTGAGCCCAAACTTGCTTGGAAAACTCTTCAGCCATCTGCTTTTCGTGGAACTCTCCAAGGTCACCTTTTTTTTCAGATGTAGGGCATGTAGAATAGTCACGAGCCATCTTTTTGAAGACTTTGAAGGGCTTCTTTGCACTAGTGATTTCATCAAGAATCGCTTGTGCTTGCGACTTAGAGCCAATTAGAATATGACTCGCATGTGCATACCGCCCAGGATATCTCATTTTACCACCCTCCTAATTGTAGAAACATGTACTCTGTCTGTTAAGTGAGTGACTACAAACAAAAAGGGACAATAAATCCATCCAGTCACATAAGAGGCCCATGTAAATACCAATGGAAGGCTCGGCTTCTTGATTGTATTGCGAATAATTCTGGCATGCAACCCCAATAGCAGCATAATGGAAACCTTTGGTAGGAATGTCAAAACTCTGATTCCACTTTTTTGTCCGCCATATATCGCTTTAACAGGGATATGTGCAATTTTCCAACCACTTTCAGACAATCGCATCAACCACCAATTTGGGTAGCCATATCCTTTCCACGATTTATCCCAATTCCAAGACCGAAGCACAGCACTACTAGTTGCAGTATACCCACACTGTGGGTCACGAATAGTTTGGCCACAGGCCAGTGTAGTTAGAATTCCTAGCAGAAAGGTGCCAAAGCGCCGATGTAGTGGCATTTTTTCTGAACGATCTAATCTTTCACCCTTTACATGATGAGTTTTACCTGAAATAATTGGCTTGATTAAATCCTCCATGTCACTGGGATCCATTTGTCCATCGCCTGCCATCACTACCGATATGAATTCACAATCTAGTATTTTCAGTAAATGTCTGTGCCCGCTATCGATTGCAGCACCAACACCCTCTCCGGATAATGTCACCAACTCAGCATCACCTACCAAGTCCCCTGTGCCATCGGTTGAACCATCGTCCACAACGACAACAGTGTCGACAAATTCAGGAATTGTGGCCAAAACATTTGGTAAATGTTCAGCTTCATTACGTGCAGGGATGACAACACCAACATGCCAACTCCCGTACATGGCCCTCCGACAAAGGGTTGGATGATGAACTTCATGGAAGAACTACAGTAAAACAAATCTTCAAAAGCCAATGAACAAAGTTCTAGATATGCAGATACGATTTCGTTTGTTGGCACTTGCGCTTACCTTACTGGTAATATTGCCAGGTTGTACCAGCCCAAAGGCGATGGAAGAAAGTGATGAAACAGTAAACGAACTTGATTTGCCAGAACGATTGAATCTTGTTGCAGATACAGCAGGGAGAGATATCGATCGTGGTCCACAGATGAATATTATCGCAGATGCTAATGGTTCCAACACATTGTTACTGTGGGTTTCCACTGGGTGCTCTGGCTGTCATGACTGGACGGAAATGATCGCTGAGTCTATGCGTAATGGTAGTATTTCAAACGATACACGGATTGTAACAGTTCACCGTTACCCATCGTTTGAGAGCAGTGAGGAAGTTATCGAGGTGTATGCTACCGAAAATAGTACAACAAACTCCCTTTGGCCGGTAATGATGCCATTTGATGGTCAATCCGCCATTGACCTTGACAAGGGTGAAGAAACCGAATATGATTTCCAAACAGCGTTTGGTAATCCTGCAACACCATCTTTTACCTTGATTGATGGTGATGGAAACACACTTTGGAAAAATAAACAATATTGGGCGAATTACACAATGTTAACGGATGCATTAGAACTTCTAGACTCCTAATCGGTGAAGATTTAGACTTCTCAAACCGCTACTTTCGATGTATTTCTATCCATGAACTTCATCACTTAGAAGTATTCCCGGCAAATATGGAGTCCCTACGTATTGTACTACTGGGCAAGGACTTCGAATTGCGGTTTGTATCCTTGGTTGTCCGCGCTAGGGAGTTAGCAGAGGAAGTAGTTCTGTTTGATTTGGGTAGTGTAGATGAAACACTTGACCTCGCTAAAAAGGTCGATTGCCGTATCATCAATTATACAGATGCTGCACTAGTTCCGGACCTGGCTAAATCCTTGGCAGCAGATAACCCCGTTGAATACACTTTACTTGTGCGAGTCAATAATCGTCTGAAACTTCGAGACTTACCTTTGTTGGTAAACCGTGCACGTGAGAGTTGGGATGTTCACATGTCGTTTAGCAGCGAAGAGAGCGATAGTTCAAACCCACAAGAAATAGTTTATGAGGATGCAGAGATCTCACATCTAGCGGCATCGAGGAGGGGGTTAGATGCCTTATCACTTTCCAAAAATTCCGATACTCCTATTGATTTAGACCATGATTTACGTGTACGTGTGCTACACTCAAAGCCGGCCCCCAAAGTACAACAGAGAGAATCTCTTGCAAATGCCTCAAAGTTTGCTCAACTATTCTTTTGGATGCTAGAATCCAAACATCCCCTTTTGCTATTTGGAATCCCGGGAGTAGTTTTATTCCTAGTCGGATACAAATTATCTGATAATGTCCTAGATACATTTGACGAGTGGAATCAAACTAGTGCCGGTGTCGGTTTAGCAGTAATTGCAGTCACATTGATGGGACTATTTGCAATGATGGTCGGACTTATGCTCTACATCATGGGTAAACAAGTAAAACAAATACAATCACAATACAACCACTTGCCCAAGGAAGAGTGATTTTCTTGGAGAAGCACTTGATCTGCTTTGATATGGATCGTGTTTTGGTAGATCATATGTCGACATGGCAATATGTATATGATAATTTAGGGATTTCAAATGCGGATGCCTTCGATCTATATAATCAGGGCTTACTAGTTGAATGGGATTGGTTGAAAATGGATTTGGCACTTGTTAAAGAGGCACATCCTTCAATCACAGATGAAAAAATGCGCAACTTGTGCATTGGTACTCCATTAATGAAAGGGATCAAACAATGTCTCGATTGGATTACTGATAGTGGGCATGAAGTTGCCATAATTAGTGGAGGTATGCAAGAAACTGCCAGAGATATTGCATGTATGTATCCAACTAATACTCCATGGCGAAGAAGGTGGGGCGGAATAAATCGTCACCGCGGCTGTGATTCCAAATTCCATGTATTCACAAATGGATGGTTGTGTAAAACAGACGGTACGATAGATGATTTTGGGCGTTACCAAGTTCAGATGAACGGTAAAGGTGCAATTGTCAAAATGCTGCAAAGACGACTTGGAATTCCAAAGGAGAGGACTATTTCGATAGGAGATAGTGCAGGCGATATTGGGATGTTCCAAGAAAGTGAACTGTCAATTTGCTTCAATCCATGGGACGAGAAGCCAGTTGCAGTTGCAAAGATGACAATCAGAAGCCGCGACCTACTTGATGTTCTTGAAGCGATTAAGCAACAAATCATGGAGTAACTCTGCGTGAGTCACGCGGGAATGGAATTACTTCTCTAATGTGGTCAGCACCAGATAACCAAGAACAAACTCTGTCTACTCCAAGACCGAATCCTCCGTGAGGAACACCGCCGTATGTTCTTGTATCGATATAGAATTGGTATGGTTCACGTGGAACTCCTTCCTCATCAATGCGAGCTAGAATCTCTTCTTCCGACCAAGTTCTCTCTCCACCACCAACAATTTCGCCATAGCCTTCTGGAGCAAGTAAATCGTGGCATAGCACATAGTTGTCTTCATCAGGGTCAACCCTATGATAGAATGGCTTTGCAATCTTTGGGTAATGAGTTAGGAAGTGTGGTACATCAAAATCCTGAGTCAGAACCTTTTCTTTGGAATAGTCCAAGTCTTGTCCCCATTCAATTTCTACATTCATTCCTTGTAGTGTTTCAACAGCCTCATCATAACGCATTCTTGGATATGGATTGTCAGCATATCTTGCAATTAAGTCAAGGTCTCTCTCAATCTCAGACAATTCATCTTCTCTCTCATCTAGCACAGTGCGCGCGATGTGTCGAACCAAGCCTTCTCCGTGTGACATAATTTCTGCATTTGATGCCCAAGCAACTTCCATCTCAGCGTGCCAGAACTCAGTAAGATGTCTGCGAGTACGGCTCTTTTCTGCACGGAATGATGGTGCGATTGTGTATAGTCTCTCCAATGCAGGCATTGCGGCTTCAGCATAAAGTTGCCAAGATTGAGTCAAGTAAACCTTCTTTCCAAAGTATGGAACTTCGAATAATGTTGAGCCCCCTTCAACAGCCCCTGCAACGAAATTTGGTGCTTGGTATTCTACGAAATCCTTGTTGCGGAAGTAGGAATGAATTGCTCCAAACACACTAGATCTAATCTTCAGCATGTTGGTCATTCTGCCTGTACGCAAGTATAGGTGACGATTGTCTAGCAGGAATTCAGTCTCTCCACCATCAGCAGCCGCCATTGCGGACTCGGTGATTGGGAATGGTGTATCTGCTCTTACTGCACCAACAACTTCAGCGCTTGAAACTACTATTTCATGCCCGCCAGGTGCTCTTTCATCCACATTGACAGTCCCTTTGAGGATTAGAGATGCTTCAATTAATGCACCCTTCAATTCTTCAAAGGCTTCATCGCCTAAGGTTTCACGCTTAGCAACGCACTGTATTGTGCCTGTAGAGTCTCTTAGTACCACGAAACGAATCTTATTTGAGCCACGAGTTCTCTTAACCCAGCCTTTCAATTCAACCTCAGCACCATCATGTGCGCCTTCCTGGACATCTCCAATCCAGAACTCCTTCGCCATGTTCTGCCGTGCAAGGCATTGTGCTTGAATGCCTCGCTTGTTCGGATGTAATATCGCTAATTCCAATTCGCTTGAAAATATTTGATTATTATCGGTATTCATTGAAGCAAATGTTCTTATTATTCAGGAAAGATTTGTCCCGGTTACTAGATAACCACCGGTAATTGCATTATTTGCGACTCGTTATTGGGAAAGCATGAAACATTAGTCTGACAAATCTAAGTTTGTGTCTCGTACTGTGGTGTATGCTATTGGGGGAAATGCACTCTCGTCACCAACTGGCGGAAGTGACAATGAGTCGGCATTTGTTCTAGCGAAAGTAATCAGCGATGTTGTTGATTTGCTTGAATCAGGTTGGAGAGTGGTTTTAACACACGGTAATGGCCCACAAGTAGGCCACTTAATGTCATTGGACCCTACGCAATCAATGGATGATTGGGTGGCTGCCACTCAAGGGATGATTGGGCATTCACTTTCAATTAATCTAGATTCTATTTTGAAAAATAGAAATCGCCCAGAGGCTACTGCAGTTGTTTTGACAAGAGTGGAGGTAGATGAAAAAGACCCAGGTTTCAGATTCCCATCTAAGCCAGTTGGCCCTGTATTATCCGATGAACAGGTAATGACTGAGGATTGGGACATTGCTGAAACCTCCAATGGTCCAAGGAGAGTTGTTGCATCGCCGTTGCCAAAAAGAATACTCGACATTGAAGTCATCAAAGCTCTTATTTCCGAAAATGCAATTGTGATATGCTGTGGTGGAGGTGGCATTCCAGTTGTTTACAAGGAAGGCCACTATTCTGGAGTACCTGCGGTAATAGACAAAGATCGGCTTAGTGTTTTACTTGCCCAAAACATTCAGGCAGATGCTTTGATAATATCGACAGCCGTCGATGCAATCCGTACTGGTTTTGGTACACCGGAAGAGAAATCCTATTCCGAACTCAGCGTGGATGAAGCTAAAACATTCCTAGAAAACGGTGAGTTTCCAGTAGGTTCAATGGGTCCAAAAGTCGAATCGCTAATCGATGCAGTAGTCAACATTGAAGAGATAAAAAGTGTACTCTGTCAGCCAGGGGATGCCATCAAGGCTCTACGTGGAAGTAGTGGCACTACCATCTCAGTATCAAAATAGATTCTTGTGGGCTACATTTTACTAGCAAATAATTGGATTAAATTAAATACGACTTGACTGACCGCGGGCTGGGCCTGTAGCTTAGTCAGGTAGAGCGATGGACTCTTAATCCATCGGCCGCGGGTTCGAACCCCGTCAGGCCCGCTATCAAATCAGTCGTCCGTTTGGATTGACAAATGTTTCAACACCATTTGCTCCTGCCAAAACTACAGCATCACACATATTGTTGAACAGGCCCACTTGCACAACACCTGCAATCAACAAGATTTCCGCTTCAGTACGAATTGGATTATCAATCGTTGGTCCTGTATGTGCATCTGCAATCATATTTCCATTGTCAGTAATGACGGGGCCATTTCCTGCCATTCGAATGTTCACTCGGCAATCTAATAGCCGACAAAGCGACCTTACTGTTGCCTCATGTGAGAACGGTGTAACTTCTATAGGAAGGGGGAATGCGCCCAAGTTATCGACACGTTTTCTGTCGTCAGCCACGACGACCATGGCGGCGCTTTCTTGTGCAACTATTTTCTCTCTTAACAGAGCAGCACCTCCTCCCTTGATGAGCTGAAATTCTGGATCATATTCATCGGCCCCATCAATTACAATATCGAGTCCATCTATTTCTGAAAGTTCGACAAGTGGTATTCCCACTTCGATTGCTAATTTTTCTGTGGCTAAACTAGTTGGAACTCCTGTGATATTGAGTCCCTCCGCAGAGATTCTTCTTCCAAGTTCGATCACAGTATGCTTGACTGTTGAACCGGTACCCAGTCCCACTTTCATTCCATCTTTCACAAACTTGCACGCTTCAATTCCTGCCTCGCGTTTGAGCGCCTCAACATCTGCCATGTGTGGCCCAGAAGTCTGAAGTCAATAAGTAATGTGAAGGCGAATGTCTGAAGTGCTTAGAGTTCATGCCATAGGCATGGCGAGGCAAAGAATGGCACTTTTCCTTGTTGCAATGTTCTGTGTAATGTCATATTCACCACTGGTCAATGCTAACCCTCCATCAAGACAGGTCGATGTTGTGGTTGGCCTTGGACCAGATGGCATGTCCGACCAGTTTTTCGTAGAAGTTCCAGATGGCGAAATCGTCACAGATTTTAATGTTAAAGTGTTTGAAAAAGCATGGCCAATCAATGATGTTGTAACTCTTGATTCGAAGGCAGACTGGACGAATGGACATACAATGGATGGAGTTGATTACAATCTAACCGGCCTACGAATCTTGCCGATGAGCCATGAATGGGATTTCGAAGGATCTGCACAAGGTTGGACTCTTTCAACCAGTGGTGGCTGGGCCCATGGATATGATTCAGCACAGGGCTCAACAGGCGGAGTTCATTCTGGAACATCAGCACTGTACACTTACAACGGAAACTATCCAAATTACATGGGTGGACCATATTGGGCTACATCTCCGACTATTGATTGCTCTTCATGTTCTGGAACTTGGGATCTAAAGTATTGGCGTAAACTCGGTGTAGAATCGTCATCATATGACCATGCATATGTATCTGTTAAGACCACTAATGGCGGATGGACTAATGTTTATTCAAATCCTTATGGCTCAACAAATGATGGTTCATTCACACAATTGACTCATGATATTAGCAATCATATTGCTGGCAACTCTGCTTTCCAGGTCCGGTTTGGGCTTGGAACGACCGATAGTTCAGTAACTTATACTGGGTGGAATGTTGACGATGTTATTCTTGAACCCAGAAGTAATACGGGTACAGGAATTGCCAATTGGACCAGTCAGGCATTTGGTCCTAATTCCAATGGTAATATGGAGATGCAACATGGCTTGATGGCAATAGATGCCACAGTTCCGATGGGGTCAATAATGCAGTGGAGCATTATTGACGCAACTGACGGTTCACTGATTCCAGGATTTATCGACCGTGATGATTTATCTGCCGACCTTTCGGTTATCGATGAAAGGGCTCACCCTGTAGTTCAGTTGAAGATACGTATGGAATCGACTAGTGATAGCCCGATTATACATTCCATAAAATTAGGTGGAGGTATGATTGAGTCATTTACCACCGACCCTGCACTTTCCGGTTGGAATGGTTTCACCTCGCATAGCAATGGAGCTGTGAGTGGAAGTAACACGCTCTATGCTCCCGAAATACGCACAACGCATCCTTTTAGTGCCATTGAAATGGACTGGGCCGGCAGTGGAACTGGTAATTTCGAAGTATGTTTTAGCGAAGGTAGTTTGTGCACATCGGCAGATTGGGAGACCATACCCTCTGATGGAAAAATGGCATTAGACCAGCCAAGTGTTAATTTTGTTCTAAGATGGAGTGGGAGTGGTTCATATTCAATCGACCATGTCGAGGTTGACTTACATCGACAGTCCTCCCCTCTCGATGCCAGAATTGATATTGGCATGGATGGTGTTAGTGAATGGTCATTCACCGATTCAGCAACAGGGGCATGGGGATTACAGGATAGATTTGTAGATGGTAATCGAAGTGTTGATATTTCGCTTACTCCGAATGGAAATCAGCAAGTACAATTCAATTATCCAATAAGAACTGGACTTTCTGACGGCTCATATGAATCGACTGGAAATATGATGTTTTCACTTACCCCTACAGATGCACCGGTTGATGGTGTGGCTGTAAGTATCGCATTTGATGGTATTAATCTGTTTTCAGAGTCACTTGGCTTCATCTCGAAGCCAACAAGTTACATTCTCAGCGACAGTCAAATGCAAGACTTGGTCACAGAAATTGAGTCAAGGGTAGCCGATTCCAATATTGTTGGTGAATTGGATGCTCACAGGGTAGAGCTCACTATTTCATCTTCATCAGGGGGTAATCTTCTAGTTTCAGGATTATCGATACCATATCGATATGACGCACAAATTGATGGGGATGATTCGTTACCAATAATTGCAGCAATAAATTCTCAACTAGCACAGATAACTGCAAATAATGGAATTAAGAAAGTCTTGATACCTATTGTAATGACAAATCCCGGGCACCTTTACATCTGGGATTATGGGATTCAAACGCTTGGTTCTCCCGCACCATTGTCAATGTCGATGACCAATCAAACCGATACATTGGTTGCAGGAAATGATTGGTATGAGTTCAGCAGTAAATTTGACCTTTCAAGCATTGGTGTTTCTGATGCTTCCCAGCAATTTAGCAGCGAGGGATGGTCATCCGTATTCACTTTGGGTGGAAGTGAATGGAGCCGTTCAGTTTACTGTTCAGTTGTGACACATACATGTAATTCTGACCAAGGCATCATCATTGATTCGTTCTCACACACCTTTAGTGGTGCCGAAGTCGAGTTTTTCCACCGAATAAGAATCTCTTCGATCTGGCCAGATGAAGAAGCAATTATTGCTTCAAGTTCGATTGAAATGAATGGTCCAGAATCACAACCTGCACAAATAAGATTTGGTGCAGGATGGGCGATGGGTGTTGAGCAAGATGTAGATGTTGTAGATTGGCACTTGGCATTTGCAGATGGTGCAGAATCAACATGGGATGCTCCGTATATCGACCCATCAAACCCTGGGTATGTAGAGGTTGAATTAGCATTCGAAGATTTAGATGATTCTCCACGCTCATCCGCATTTAGTATTGGGCTATACATGGATGGAGTTCAAACTGATACAACACAGGAGTTGGTAGATGGTGTTGCGACCCTAATGTTCACTCCAAATGTATTGGCTAATGAGGTCGATTTAGAGGTATTTGTTACTGGTCTTTATGGACAAAATGTAAATTGGAATGTTCCACAGAATGCGACATTCCTTTTGGATGATTTAGCTCCAATACTCCTCTCATCAAACGTCGCACCACTAGACCATAGGAGCAATGAGGCTCCACTTGAATTAATCTTTGAAATCGGTGATAGGCCACTATTACCGCGGCATTCGCTACTTCATCTTGAATCATCGTGGGAAGGTTCGCGAACTGTAATTTTAGATAAGCCTGCTAACTTGAATGGTTTCCAAGGGGAGTATACCTCAGTTCTCGATGTAAGTAATGCTAATGTTGGAGATACATTGGCTGGTTGGCTCGAAGTATTCGACCCTGCCGGACATTCTTTACCAGATTCGGGAAGTGCTGAAAGTCCATTATTCATCATCCGATTTGGCCCTGATGGTGCGCCGATAATCATGGATGACGGGTTAGGTTGGACTCATGCTGACCATTGGTTACACCCTGGACAAAATTATAGTATGCAAATTCCTATCCAAGATGTCAATGGGTATGGTGACATAGAATCTGTGGAAATTGATATGGCCTCAGACTCCCTTGAAAATTTGGTAATAGACTGGTCGTCTACAGACGGCTGTACCTCGTCAACTACTGAAATTGTAATTGAGGATTGTTTCATCGTAGGTGACGCTTACCACTTTGATGCAATGTTTACTTTGGAGGTTGTAATGTCTTTTGCATGGGATTTCAATCCCGACTCTTCTCTCGAGAGAATGATTCGGATTACTGCGAGTGATGATTCAGGACAATCCTACCGTAGTGAGTTAGAAGCAGTCTGGCGATATTCAAGTGAAATGGAAGTAGATCTTACCAGTGTTGGTTTCGCAGGTTCATCTGCATTCGTTTCGCCGGGAGACGTAAGTCTTCTTTCGGTAGATGTAATCTGGACAAGAGGTGGGCAATTGGTTACAACCATGGTTGATATTACTGCCAGTATCAATGGTTCAGAACAATACGGGCTTACAACTAATGGTACTGCAGACTTACTATTAATTGCTCCAAACTCCACAGGTATCCACCCGATTACCTTAGATTTAGTAAATTTACCATTAGGTGCAATTGACAGAACAGCCACTGAAGAGGTAGTGGCCTGGATGGTTGTTGATGGGAACCCACCTAGTGTTGTTCAATTCCTATCTCCAGACCCCTTGGCTCTCATACAGGAAAGAGATTGGAAGAATCTAACTTTCGAAATAATGGTGAACGAGAGCGAAGGACTGGACATGGACTCAATGCGCATGTACTGGCTCATCTTACCGCATGGAATGGCAATCCCCGAACTAGCATTACTTGGTGGGAATGTAAGTATGGAATTGATTGCGGGAACCGGTTCAGGAACATCGATTCCACTTGCTGCAACTCTAGACATCGATGCTATAATTCCTGAAGTAAGTAGACATAATCCATGGGACCTTTGGGTTTGGATTGCAGGAAATGACTTGGCAGGTCAGGAATTTGATTCTGGCTTCAATAGTAGAACAGCACCATTGGCAATACTGCAATTAGCAAATAGAGAAGCGGACTTAAGGTTTGAATCCGAGGATATTGTAATTCCAAAGTCTAATCCTGGAATTGGAGATATTATCTGGCTAAACATTACAGTCCATAATGATGGACCTGTGGATGGAACAACTAGTGTTCGTGTTGAGGTAATTGAAGACGGGGATAAAAGTAGGCTCATTGAAATCGTAACACTCGTTGTACCAGCTTCAAGTTCAATCTCATTTGAAACCAAATGGGTTCCAGAATACGATGGCACTGCTTGGGTAGAAGTATCTACGCCTGATGGTTTGAAAGAGCGAACAGATCCAATTCAAATTGAAAAAGGAGAAACGACATTTATCATTGAGGGTCTGGATGGCGCAAGTAATACTATGCTTACCGGTTTTGCAGTAATTACATTCCTAATGCTTGGATTACTCGGTTATCTAGTGATGTCTGGTAAAAAGCAAAGTAAGTCCCAATATGATGAAGAAGATTACATTTGAACCTCCCAATGGTTTGAAATGTGTTTGACCTCCACGTCGAACCGGAGGATGCAGGAGGGCTGCTGACAGACTTCGAGTCTGAGGAAAGTCCCCTCTCCACAGTGCAAGCGGTCGACACAAGTCGGGACACAGAAATGGGTCGGTCAATGGTGCAGAAACGAACGATACGAGGTGTGTACGATGAATCCGGAAGGACGAGATTGCCACGTGGTCGATGAGACGAGCAACCCCGCTGGAGCAAGTCCAAACAGTCCCGCTTATGCGGCACGTTCAGGGACAGGTAGGACGCACAGTTGAATGCAGTCACCGAAAGGGAACAGAAAGGGGCTTACTCCCTGCATTCTCCACTATATTTCCACCTGTTGGTCAGCGATTTAAACACTGAGCCGTTTTATTCTAATATTGCATCCACTGCTTTCATTTTCTCATCGGTTAGAACAATGCCATCGCCAAAGTCAATGAAACTAGGCTCACCTTTGATTTTGCTTCTGATAACCTGGTCTGCAGTTAGGCAAGCAGGAAGCAAGAAAGCACTAGTTAGGAATGCAAAGCCGATAAGTGACATCATAATCACAAAGAAATTTACTAATCCAGGGAACGCCACAAAGAAACCGGCCCCAAGTCCTGCTACTGTTGTTGCAGTTGTTTCAAAGATAGTTTGTCCGGTTTGTTCTACAGCATGTGCCATTCCTACAGCCGTTTCCCCTTCTTCCTGTATTCGATGCATCACGTGAATTGCATCATCAACTCCAATACCGAACACTATCGTTCCTATCATCGCAGTGAATATATTGACATTTACATCACCCGAGTTCATCAGTAAGGGTTGCCAAAGGATAATTGTCGCTACAGGTATCATTGTATAGATTCCCAATCGTGGTGAGCGTAAGACAATACACATCACAATTGTGAGTATTATTAGAGTTAGAATTGTGGTATAATTTTGGGTTTCATGAATTCCTTCATTGATGTCAAGACTTACTGGCAGTCCTCCAGTAAGTGGCGATACTCGAATCCCTTGCTCCTGCATAGGCTCATCCAGCATGACATCGATATTGTCTCGTAGCATGCTAGCATTATCCAAATTCATGTAGGGTTGAGTAACATAAACCAGCGCCTTACTTCCTCCTTCATTGGTTAGCATCCATTGCACTTCTTTTGAAAGAGTATCATAGGCAACATTGACCATGTCTTTCCTCAAATGTTCTCTACCTTTACCATCCGTTGAAGTTGCATCCAATAGCATCCAAGTAGCACACTCGGCACTATTTGACTCCCAGCATTCTTCATGTAATAGGCCCCACAAATTCCCATCATAAATTGAAATTCCAGTTGTGGGTTCAACTATGACTACGGGGACAGCTTCGAGGAATGTGATCAGACTCGTAGTATTGGTATAGGGTACTTCAGAAATCCGGTTTTCAAGAGCATCCATAGCATCCAGAACTTCAAGGGATCGTATCTTCATCTCTTGGTCATTAGCGTGCTGGGATGCATCAAAGATGAACAGTGAAGTTTGCCCACCTGAGAAGGTATTAGAGTACTCAACCATCGCTTCCATTGAATCAATATTATCGGGTGTTTGGTCCGAACCAGTAATTGGTTTATCCATCTCGTCGAGGTACATTAGTCCCGCTACTGAAATTGACCCTGCGATTAATAGAACAACACCAAAATGCTTTACCGGAAGTCTTGAGATTTTGCCCCATACTGGTGGATTAGAACGCTTGTTAAATCTCAGTAACCAGATAAGAACCGGTACCAGTATCATCGAGAACACCAGTGTTGCAAGAATACCTGCAACAAGAGTCATTCCCACAGAGCGAATTGGTATGATTGAAACAATATTTGGTAATATTAGAACAGAGAACCCTACAACTGTAGTTGCAGCCGAAATCAATACTGCGATTCCAGTTGTCTTAGACATCTCCATCACGCATGAGCGGTAGAATTCCGGGTCCCATAAATCCGGAACTTCAAGAGGGACCTGGCCTTTGCGACGCCTTCGTTCGTTTTCATCAATGACCGTATCAATTCTTTTTCGCCGCACCTCTTCGATACGATTTACCATGTGGAGGGCATAATCAACACCTAAACCTATCAAAATAGGAAATGTGGCAATAATCATCGGAGTTAATGTCATTTTGAGCAATACTGATGCTCCAAATGTAACTGCTAAGGCCATTACAATAGGGGTGCCTGAAATTACTACAACCTTCCAAGAGCGATGAAGTAGTGTGATAATTATCACAGTCAGGAATAATGAAATTGGCATCATGTTGAGCAAATCCAAATATATTGCATCAGAAACATCCTCCAAAATCTTGGATAGACCCGTCTGTGTCATAGTGGTGATTCTGTATTCTTGTGGCCGGTTATCTTCGTCTATCACTTTGTCTACATGCGTGAAGAATTCTTTGTAATCTTCCCATTCGACAGTGTCACTTATCTGGTTTGATGAAATCATTCCAACCAATACTGCAGTTGTATCCCAGATACCATCGCCATTGGTATCTTTAGCTAGTGAATCGAGCGAACCATTTGACTGATTAACGATTTCATCAACCCTCTCCTGTTGATCTGGAATGGCATAAAGTCCCCCACCTCCACCCGGTGCTTGTTGTATCGTATCGCAATCAATTAATTGCTGAGTCAGGCGTTCACCCGGATTTTCACACATAGCATGATTGAATCTTCCATCACTCGAATTAATTTCTTTGATAATTTGTGAAATAGAGATAATCCAAAGAACTCCGTCGTTCTTTCCGTGATCTTCCTTGTCCCAGTCTAGACCATTGTTTTCAAGTCCAGGTGCACGTTTTTCATCATCACCTTCAATCCAAGATATTTCATGTAAAATATCTACATTAGTGACGTTAAAATCAGCGCCATATATACTTGGATCATATGCGTTAGGTGTTTTAATGTAAATAAATCCAACATCTGTAGACCATTCACTTCGCACTTCTAATAGCAGGTCAGTAGACTCAGCACCTTCTGGCAGGAAAATTTCAACATCGTCAACAATTTGGTCTTGGAAATTAGTTCCTATGTTTCCAAGCCAGACTGAGATAATTACTAGTAATATCAATGTTGTTTTGGGCTGAGTAAGAATCTGAGAATAGAATGTATCCAGACCTGCTTCGGCTTTTTCTCGAGCCAGGCGGGAGTACTCCGCTATACGCTCTGAAGGCTCCCCCATGTGTCGTGGGGTGCACAACCAATCCATGAAGGCTATGCTAGATGGGGCGGTTTCATGCCCATCCGAATTCCTTAACCAAAAGGTGACGAATGAAATTCCGTGCCGATTGTAATACGAGTCCAGTTGCCATCAACGCTAATCCCAGAATGCCAATCCAAATCGATGTGAGGCCGGGGCCAACTATTGCATCGACTGAATCAGAAATTCCATTTATTGCGTTTAGGGCCATTGCTGCACCTGTAGCGAACAAACCAAGTCCAGGCAATCCTAGAACAAGCAGGGGTTTTTTGTGGGAAAGAGAAATCATGGCCCATGCTAGTACGGTAAAGCCATGAGATAGAGCTGTGAAATTACTGCCTTTAGGAACATCATAACGAATTACCGTAGGAACTTCTTGAATAGTCAGATCTTTTTCATGTGCATCCTCAAGCATTTCAAGTGACAATTCCATACCCTCAGCATCAAAGCGCAAGCGCTCAATAGCAGATTTTGAGAATGCACGGTATCCAGACTGAGTGTCCTGTATTCCAAGATCACTGGAAAGATTGGATGCTGCAGTAATTACTTTGATTCCAAGCCTTCGGTAAGCCGGCATGTCTTCACTACCGCCACCGTCTACAAATCGACTTCCAATTACAAAGTCCGCTTCACCAGAAAAAATAGGAGCAAGCAATTTCGGAATATCCGCAGGGTCATGCTGACCGTCGCTATCAAGAATTACTAGGGCATCAGCATTCATTTCTCTAGCTTTGGAGAATAGTGTTTTCAGCGCACCACCGTACCCACGGTTTACCCTGTGGCGATGAACGATTGCGCCGCATGACTCTGCGATTCTTGCACTTGAATCAGAAGAACCATCATCGACACAAATTATGTCATCAACGTAATCTAGGACCTTGGTAACGACAGTCCCAATGGTCTCTTCCTCGTTGTACATGGGCAGGCCCGCGACGATTCGCCGGGGCGTATCAGGGCCTTCCTCCATAGTAATACGCGAAAACTGGTCCGATATATGTGATTCGGCGCCAAAACAGTTCTAACTTCTGTTGTAGGGGTGCCTGCTCGCCTAGCACATAGGACGAGCAGGCGGGGTTTTGGGGGTTAGTAACTAACTCAGTTACTGAGATGGTTTACTGATGTGACAGCGCGGCTTCCATCTATGATGCTTGAAAGAGCATTCATGCTGATCACCAATTGAACATATGTCTGTCCATCACTAGTTACGTATGTCGCACAGTCTTGGAAAGAACTAGTGTTTATCGACAACTTTACAGCACGGCCTGCGTTAGATTTCCTTACGAAACCTACAAGCATACTAGTTGCATTTTGTTCATTCTCGGGCTCGGTATTTTTTTGTGTTTTTGGCATTTATATCACTCCTGGAACTTTTGGTTATCGCTGTGTTGTTCCACCTCACAGCAAAATACTATTCAATGTCAAAAGTCCTTGTCTTTTTCTAACAGAGGTGGCGTGAAAGTAAATCTAGACGGTGATACTGAGATTATTAAAGCAAGAGAAGCAGACGCCCTTACATGCGAGCACTAGTTACCGGAGGGGCTGGATTCATCGGTTCACATTTAGTCGACCGACTTGTTGCAAGAGGCGACGACGTTACAGTAGCGGATAATTTGTCATCTGGGGTTCTTGATTTCATCCAAGGCCACATCGACTCTGGAGCAGTTACATTCCACAATATTGACCTCAAGGATTTAGACAGTGTAATACCTGTTATGGAAGGCGTCGATATGGTGTACCACCTTGCTGCAAATCCCGATATCAGACTCGGAACTAGGATTACAGATACCGACTTGAAAGAAGGCACTATAGTAACTTACAATGTGCTTGAAGCCATGCGCTTATCCGGAGTTGGAAAGATAGCATTTGCATCCTCTTCAGTAGTGTATGGTGAAGATGCACCAATGCCAACACCTGAGAATCATGGCCCGTGCTTACCAATCTCTCTGTATGGTGCATCCAAACAAGCAGGTGAGGGGCTAATTGGCTCTTGGGTTGGAACCTTTGGTCTACAGGCATGGATTTTCCGTTTTGCAAATATTATTGGAGAACGTGGTACTCATGGAGTAATTTTTGATTTTATTCACAAACTAAGAGCAGATCCAAACCGTCTGGAAGTACTTGGAAATGGCCTTCAAGAAAAGTCCTATATGGAAGTTGGCGATTGTGTCGATGCTATATTGCTGGTAGTTAGCAAAACCGACGCACCAATCAATCTTTACAATCTTGGTTCCAGTGACACTTGTAGTGTCAGAAATATCGCAGCAATTGTAATCCGTGAAACCGGATGTACTGGTGCAAGTATAGATTACACGGGCGGAGACCGTGGTTGGGCCGGAGACATACCTAAGGCTATGCTTGCAATTAACCGGCTTCAGGATTTAGGATTCAGGGTCAACTATGATAGTGAGGAAGCCGTGGCCCACACAACCAGAGTCCTCATCGAGGAGATAATGGGGTGAACAAATGCAGCGAAGAAATATTTCAAACGAAGCCGGAGCCCGAGCCGATGGTATGCTAATGGTCAGTGTACTATTTTTTGCAACACTCGCTTACATTGCACTAACTACGAGCCCAGTTTACACAGGGGTCGGGGCCGGGGACAGAGCTCCTGAACTTCAAGGCGAAGTATGGGATGGAAACTCTTGGACCGCATTCAATTTGCATGATACATTTGACGAAGATTGGATTGAGGGCTCTGGTGAAGGGACTTGGTACATGATTGAATTTATGGATACCAATTGTAGTGCTTGTCAGAATGCTGCAACGAAAACTATTCCGGAACAACAAGACAAGTGGCTCGGCGATAATCCTCGCCCAACTCCAACCAATACAACTGTGGAATTCTTAGCGGTTTCAATTGCACTCCACCCTGAATCTTGGGCTTATGGCCAACAAGAAATAAAAGATTTCAAAACCGATTACAACCAAAATTTCCCTTTCATGGATGACCATGACAATTCAAACAGTGATGCTTGGGAGATTGGTGGAACACCGTCTTACTTCCTCATTGCACCAAATGGGCTGATTGAGTTCGCTTCACCTGAGGATAATTCGAAAACAGTATGGGATGTAATGGAAAATAAGATTCCTAGAGGTGATGCTTGATGGCACTAGATGCAAATACCCAACTGATGTTCCACTGGATTCCAATCGTTTTTGGTATGTTCCTTATGTCTCCATTAGGTGAAGGCCTAGCCATGAACTTATCTTCTAAGTGGCCAAGTTTGTCTACCACTCGTGGCAGGACACTTGGTGGAATACTGTCTGTAGCCCTTGGAGGCTTTACAGTTTCAGCACACACACTTTGGATCCACAACAAAGCCAATGAAATGGGCGGTGCCAGTTTCTGTAGCGCAGATGGCATTTGGGATTGCTCAAGTGTAATTGGGAACTCGGACTGGAATACAATGCCATTCATTGGACTACCTTGGGGAATAGTTGGAATGCTAGCCTTTGCACTATTCATGTGGCTTATTATCTCAGTTGCTAAGGAGCCCACAGCCAGTTGGGTCTTAATGCATCTAAAGGTGGGCACTAATCTTGGAATACTTGGAATTGGTATGATATTCTATCTGATATATGCCGAATATGATATCGGCAAACTATGCCAGTATTGTACAACAGCACACGTTGCGCATGTAGTAAGCACATTCGGATTCTTCAGACTAGGCTCAATGTATGGTAGTAGTGCTTGGGGAATCGGCGCATCAAGTGATGAAAACTCTTCTTCACGCGACCGCAAATCTAAGCGCGGCGGGTATGTCGCCCCAAAGTTGGCCTCTGAGGAGGAATGAACGTGAAGGAAGGCAGCTGGTGGATGGTATTCACCGTAGTCTGCCTTGTATCACTCGTCGGACTGTTGGAGTATGAAGGACAAATTGACATATTTGGTGAGTCCAAATCTAGTACAAGCCCTCTTGAGAATACTTCTGATGAAATGCATCCACTAAGCGAAAGTTGCTTGAACGGTCATGATGGAATGGCAATGCACTTCCACCCATACCTAACTATTGTTATTGACGGTGATGAATACGCAATAGCACAAAATACTGGAATTGACACTGAAACATGTCCTGATGCAATGCATATGACTCACACACATGATGCATCAGGAAAATTACATGTTGAAAGCCACACTGTTGAAGAGGTGCCACTAGAGGTATTCTTTGATGTATGGGGCGTGCACTTCGATAACACAGGTATTCTTGATTACCGTGATGGAACAATTGAGATGACAGTGAATGGTCAAGAAAGCATGGATTATCAGAATTTAATTCTTGAAGATGGTCAGAATATTGTGATCACCTATACTTCCAATTGATTACGGCGCATAGATTCCTTCAAAGTACAGGAAGTCTGTATTCGTTGTAATTGGCTCCATCCGATGCACTGTAACATCAACTCTTGAACTAGTTTGGTAGGCCTTACGCAATTCATGAAGTAATTGTTGATGAACAGAAGAAACATCGTCTGCACGGATCATAGAGAGATGTCTATGACTTTCTTCATCAACCTGAACAGTATACTCTACCATCCAGGCTTTTGCACTTGTAAGGCCCCAGTCTTCAGAGGGATTGTGTGTTGGTTCCATAGTTATACATTACACTCCAACCTTTTCAAGCCTTTGGTCGGTTTGTGTATCTTTTACCGGAAAACAGTAATAAAATCCACTAAAAGATAATTTTTAGCGGTAATATCTCACTCTTCTTCCGAATTAGGGGGCCTGTTTGAGGGGATAAATACTAGCAATCCACCTAAGAATATACAAATAGCCAAAATCTGAAGCAAGTTATCATCTGCATCTTCTTGCAAAACTTGGTTACTAATTTCGACAACACCGTATGGTTCTCCTCCTTCAACCGGTTCATGGATTAGAATAACTGACCACACTTCCGGAAGTTCTAGGTCACCGTATATTGTGATATTTGACCCAGAGTCAATCACCTTCATGCCGATTAGAACTCGATCTCGAGTATCCTCTCCAGGATTATCGGCAGATGCGGGAACCACTTTTCCATGTTCGAGAACCATGAGAGTAAGTTGTCCATTTGCAGGAGTTGGAATTGCGAATTCCCCATCCACCAAACTTAGTGCGATATCTTCGGGGGCTTGCCGATTACTCTCTTGTGATAATATCTTTTTTTGGACATCTGCCCAGGAATCATAACCTTCGGCAGCTTTTACTCCATCAACGAAAAAGGTAGGTGTGCCGTAATTTGTCTCATCATTCTGCATCTGGTATTCGATTCTTGCGCGGCTTGCATTATTTTCAAAGGCATCATCAATATGCAATCCCACAATGGCAGTTCGTGCCCCATGTGATCTGGCAACCATTGATAATTCAGGATCTATTTCGGCACATGAAGGACACCAAATCGCAGTTCGCTCCTCAACCAGTACTGTCCTTTTCAACCAATGCTGCTCAACACTCTCTTCTGCAATCGCAGTGGTTATGGACGAGAGGCACAAAGCCAGGATGAGTACGGCCAGAATGTGCCTCATTGGACAGATGGGGGCCTATCCCGTCCATGAAGTTATCATGGAGGTGCTTCCCCGATTGATTTGAGGGTGTACAATGGTTGACCGCTGGGTTCAAGATCATCAACGTGATTCTTGGCGTAAGCAAGCAAAGGCCAGTGGATATAGAGCCCGTTCCGCATTCAAATTAAAGCAAATTCAAGATCGCCACAAACTCATCGAGGCAGAAGATAGTGTACTAGATGTCGGATGCCATCCTGGTGGTTGGGCGCAAGTTGCGGTAGAATTAGTAGGAGAGAAAGGCAAAGTTGTCGGAGTTGACCTGAAATCGTGTGTACCTGTTGAGGGTGCAAATTTGATTATTGGAGATATTACCGACCCATTTGCCCAGCAAACTGTTCTCGATGCAATCGATACAGAGGTAATCGATGTTATAATTTCAGATATTTCACCTAATATTACTGGAAAATGGGACATAGACCAAGCAGTATCGCTTATGCTTGTCGCAGATGTTTTTGATTTTGCACTTCCAATCCTCAAGTATGGTGGTCACTTTGTAACAAAACTATTCCAAGGAGTAGGGGTTGAAGAGATGATAGAACTCGTGCGACCTCATTTCCAAACAGTGAAGAGATTCTCACCAATGGCAAGTAGAAACTCATCATCTGAAGTATATCTTGTCTGTAAATTCCACACTCCAAAAAGAGGTCCGGATTGGCATATCAGGCCTGCATTCGAGTATGCACTAGAAAACCGCAAGGGTGGGCCTGAGCCACTTGATGAGGTGGAGCCAGCAAAATCTACGTTCAGTGTCCGTAAGAAATCATCTCTTAATGAGTGATTGTTTACTTTTAACGTGGCTTAGGAAGCATTGATTATGGTAGAATTAATCCAAATCGATTCATGCCAACAAAGCCTAGCATAAACAATTCCGAGCCGGACGAACGAACAAAATCGATTTTGTCTGCAATGAAAAGTCAAACGAACCCTGTGACTTCAAGGGCAATTAGACAACGAGTTGTAGATTTGCTTCCAAACGAACCAGTTAATCGACTAGAGTTGGTTGTTTTACGAAGGTATCCGCGTCGTTTGGTTAATTCTGCGAACTACACCGGTTCACTTGCCGCAGCATGTGGCAGAGATGAGACTGGACTGGTTGGAATTGTATTGTGGGGTGACCAAGTAAAGCAGGTCAAAACGGGTGACATAATACGAATTGAGAATGGTTGGTGCCGTAAACGTAATGGTGAAATTATTGTTTCAACGGGTAGAAATGGTTCACTTATGGTAATTGAGAGATGAACCACTTTGCCGCGCAAGGATAAAGAGGGAGAGGTCGTGGCCGAAACGCACTGAGGTGTAATATCATGTCTGACCGCGCTACTGTCTGTTCCTCATCTGGAGTCCCTTTGGTTGACAAAGGATCTACAACATTTCCATGCCCATCTTGTGGTGAATCCATTGGTCGCAGCCCTCGCTGTAGAAACCAAGGTGTCGCATATGTTTGTGCTTGTGGCTTCCAGGGGCCTTGAAAACACTAGGTGATTTCTATGGGAATGGTCGCACTAACTTACAAAGTAATGCCTGATTCTAGTATTGACGATGTATCTGCTGATGATATCGCAACACAAATTACAGCACTGAAGGACGAAACATTCGATGTCCAACTTTGCGAAACCAAGCCACTTGCGTTTGGACTAAAATTCATTCAAGTGCACGTTGTAATGAACGACGGCTCTGGATTATCCGATATCTTCGAAGAAAAGATGCGTGCTATTTCCGGCACCGGTGAAATCGAAGTTCTATCAATGGGACTTCTTTGAAGTCAAATAATACAAATTGTATTTTGATCAACTTACAATTGTTGTAACGGAGTTCGCATGAACTCACGAAGTAAAGTTGTAGCATAACTTCCAGATGGAAGAATAAATCTGAATCTAATACATGCGCCTTCGGGGTTCCATAATTCCCCGTCCTGGACTCCAGCCCCCCATTTCTCGCCCATAGTCTCATCTCCTGCAATAGGGACCGACTCATATTGGAATTCACTGAATGTTGTGACTAAAGGTCGTCGTGTTCCCTTTGTTGTGAGTCGACCTATCCTCTCTACTTCCCAAGTACATTCTGAAAGTCCCATTTCATTGAGGACCTGCTGTTCAATTTCTCCAAACTCGCCATCAGGTGTGTTCGTAATAGAGCCCGGTAATTGTCCGGTAACGACTAGCCGTCCGAGTTGGCAATTCCGAGTAATACGGCTAAGAGTACGTTCCTCTACAGATACCATCGATGAAGTTTCTAGCTGGCCATTTTCATCAACACGTCCTACTAAGTCACCACTGACTGGGGTAGAGAGTGAAAGCCCTGCATCAATTCTTGCTTTTATTGTACGATTAAAGGCGACAGACTGTAGTGAGTGGACAGTCATCAATTGAAGATTATTTGGGAGTTTACGGAAAGCTCCAATCCAATCTCCGGGATTAGCAACAATATGGCGCAACAGATCCCGCTCAAATCCAAGCCAATGAGGAATAATTTCCAGTGCTGCCTCAGTTGGTCCATTGTCACGAATGTATTTTCGGAATGCGGACACATCATCATTTTCATCTCCCTCAAATGAGAGATATGCCATTACTGCACCTTCCCAGTCCCCCGAAATAACATGCCGTCCAACAACCGGGGTAACAGGCCTTCCTGCACCAAATCTCTGAGGGCCAATCCAATTTGGAAATAGGCCATCGCCCAATTTTTCTTTCATAGTAGATTCAATTTTTGCAATATGGTCCATTGCTTCGGAATCAGTCATTGGAGTGCCATCTGGATGGCAGCAACCTCTTGCAACAATCGTAAATCGATTGCCTCTATGATTTCCAAAGCCCAACTTTTGGTGGGTTCTTCCAATGATTTCGATATCAACATCTGGTAAACTAACATTAGAAACTCGCTTCATTGGAGCATCAATAATGAATACCTGGCGTGTCACTGCTCGCTTATCTTTGGTTCCAGCAAAGAAAATACGATTTCGTGAAATACCACACGCTGAAGCCAGTTTGGAAATGAAGCGATTGGTTTCCCAATTTGTTAATGTGACATTTGCAGCTGTAAAGCGACCCTTCGGGTCCAAACTGATTTTGGTTGAGATTTCCTCAACACGGAAATCTGCAACTCTTGCCTTTAGTACTCCGCCGATACCTTCTGAATCAACAGCGTATCCTGTTAGGCCAATAGAATTGGCGAGGCTATCCTCGACAAGCATGTTCTAACACATCTCAAATGTTTAGAGCAGCGAAATCGCCTTTGATGTCACCAAGCAACTTCATGAGGAGCTTGGCGGGGTCTACTCCCTTGTTAGTACGAATAAAGAATTCCGGGTCATCTAATTCAGGGTGGCCGGGGAAATAATTAGCATAATCGACTCCTTTGTCGCTGTTTAATCTCTCACGGAGAACCTGTAGTGAGGTGTGAGATTCTCCAATAAAGCGAACACGAAGTTCGTTTGCATCGCGGGCGAGGACCTTAACTGGCATAGTGAACGATGCTGGCGTCCAGCCTCGCGTTCATGAACCTTTGGCTTTATTTCGGGAAAATCGCTATTGAAAATGGGATAGAAAATCGTACTATAGATGACTTTCCCACCCTTCTCGCTTTTGTACTGAATCGGACCCCAGCAGAATGTGAGTGCTACTGATATTGAGCGGCAATTACGTGGTCAATCAGCCACCTTCAGGAAGTATTCCTGGCCTATTTTAATTCTTTCAGTTGTACTAACCGCCGGCCTAGTAGCCGATTTAGCCTTTGTTGACACCCCTTCTTTCCATACAGATTTGGCCGATTTCGCTCCGGAATCAGAATCAGCAGATGCCCATGAAAGAATAAGTTCACATTTTACTAACGAAACAAGACCAATGTTCGTCCACGTCACTCGAGATGATGGTGGAAACATTCTGGAGATGGACTCTCTCAAAATAATGGACGAGCACCTGCAAACCGTTCAGAATGAAAGTGTAAGTTTGCAAAATTTAGTTCAAAATTGGATTACAGCCCCCTCTATTCTGCAATTAGCACTAGATGAAGAAGCCAATGGCACTCAATTATCCGAGGTTCAAAGTTGGGAAGAAATGCTAAACTTGGTTCTCGATGTAAATGAATCGGACTGCCCAGGTGATGTGTCTAAGCAAAGAGAAGTTGCTCAATTCATTCTTGATGGAATGCTCAACAAGGACTTTGATGGTACCAATATTTGTGTTTGGATTGAGAGTAATGGAGTGAATGGCTCTGCAATAATGAATGCATCATCTACACTTTGGATACTGGAAGTCGACCCGAATCTCTCAACGGAGGAGCGTAAAGTCAAGGAACACCAGTTACGAGATTTATTCCATCAACTCAGTGATGAGTCTGAATTGAATTATGGCGTGGCCTCGCTAGATCTGATTTCCCACGACATAGATGAAGGTACATTTGACAACCTAGCAACGCTCATTCTACTTGCAGTATTAGTTGTAGTAGTTCTACTTGCAATCGCATTTAGAAGTGTCAAAGGTGTTGTATTTCCTCTTGTAGGACTTTCATTTGCACTAATTTGGACGTATGGTATTCTCAACCTTTCAGGTGCGAGATTTACTGCTTTAGAAGTAGCTGTAGCACCATTGGTACTAGGACTTGGAATCGATTATTCTATTCATTTACAACGAAGGTACAATGTGTTCCGAAGTGAATTGGATGATGCTGCAGAATCATGGTTGGCATCCTGCGCACGTCTATCGACACCACTTGGTCTTGCAGTAATTACGACTGTAGCAGCATTCCTTGCAAATATAATTTCACCATTACCACCGTTAGAAACATTTGGTATAGCGTTAGCAATTGGAGTATTATCTGCATTCATTAACGCAACAGTTGTTGTTGGAGCGTTGCACGTAGTTCTTGATTCGCCAAGCAATAAGCCACCGGCTGAACCAATCAGAATGCCACGTCTAGCAAAGAAGTTGGTAGATTTGCAGAGAACACAACAAGCAATTGTGTTCATAGCAGCCCTGATTATTTCTGGAGCATCAATTATCGGAGCAATCGGCCTTGAAACCGAATTCGACTTGACAGATTTCCTTGATGAGGACATGGAAATAATGTCAGTGAGAGATAATCTCGATACCAGTTACGAAAGTGCAGGCTGGAAAGTAGTCTATGTGCTAATGGAGCCTACTGAAGGAAGTGAGGAGATCAATTCAGATTTCAAACTCCTAAATGAAATGCGGGGTTTACATGGAGATTTGGCCAATAATCACGATGTAGTGGGTGGTGGAGGCACTGATGCAAGTCCATCTTATGAGGGTCCATACAAGGTTCTGTATGACGCTGTTGACAACGATGTAATGTTTGGTGAAAGATATGGTCTGGTCATTACCGGAGGGGACTTACGCCGGGGTGATGCAGGGTCTTTTGATTTGGGCGCAGCATTTGTTAATCTCTCAGAAAATAATTCGGTAGCAGACCCATTCACCGGTGACTCTTGGGCAGAAAGAATCGAAAACACAGTTCATCTGGATGGAGATAAGATTGTTCATATCAGAATTGAAGTGAGGGTTGATGCCTCAACCTCGAGTGAAACCAGCCGTATTGTTGAGTGGTTTGAAAATGAACTAGGCAGCGAAGACGACTCTGGTAAAATGCGTAGTGAATTATCTAGTTCTGCTAAAGTGTATGTCACTGGCGACTTAGTTGCTCTGCAAAATGTACTCGATGGAATGAATTCATCTCAACTGTCATCAACTGCAATCTCGTTTGCAGTATCATTCACTGTACTCATTGTTCTTACCAGAAGGGCGGTCCCTGCTTTGGTAGTCTTGACTCCTGTTGTTCTAGCAACATTATGGGTTGTAGGCTCAATGGTCATTCTCTCCCTCAAATGGAATGTCCTCACAGTGATGGTTACTGCACTCTCGCTTGGAATCGGTATAGATTATTCCATTCATATGTGGCGTAGGTTTGAGGCTGAACAAAGTAAAACCGATGATGTTTGGAAAGCTCTTGAAGAGACTATCTCTACAACAGGTGTTGCATTAGTCCTTTCTGCAGGAACTACTGCCCTCGGGTTCCTTGTTTTGTTATTCTCCCCAATGCCAGTTGTACAGCAATTCGGATTGGTAACTGCGCTTACAGTGACATTTTCTCTAATACTTACAGTGGTTGTATTACCAGTTTTGTTGATGATGGCAGAAAATACATCACGACGCGAGTGAATTGATAATCGTACTCATTTCAAGACCTTGTTCACGGCTGATTAAGCATAACGCTAGCCAAATCGTACAGTACCGCAAAGCCTTGACCTTACGCTCCGCCCTTCGCCTAACCTCTGCGCTTTCAATACCTGCTTGCCTGGCAATATAGCGAATCAGTCTTTTCTCTACCTTTGCTCGAGGATCGCCTTCAACAATATCCTCGCTGGGCTTGACTACAGGCTGAGGAACTATTGCAACTGGTGGTTGTTCGACAATGAATGCTTCATTGACAACAGGGTCCGTCAACCGCGATGGTCTGGGTTGCCAACCGAGGGGCGCTCTGATATTTTTCAACTCACAATTGGGGGATAATATTCCCGCGTCATCCTTGATCCATCCTGCGAATATTAGGGCTTTGATAGCATCATGAGCAGTGTCGGTATCCATCCACCCCATGTCAAATGAAAGAACTCGCTCTAAATCATCCGATGACTGGCAATCACCCATCCGAAAGCAAATCGCCAGTACACGCTTGATGTCCTCTGACTCGACTGACATCAGTTCTCACTCCAACTTAGAAAACGAACCATCTTCTTCAAGTTTCCAGCGCCCGATGTTATCTCCAAAGTAGAAGGTTCCTTCAGTGAGGTATTCATATTCACCACCGCCTGGTAATGATTCAAACGATGATACACTTTCAGGTTGATGTTCGCTACGACCAGGTAATTGACTCAAACTCAATTTTGCCATAGCATCAGAAATATCTACTGCAGGAGCATCGACTGAGACATTTACCGGCTTAGATGGAGGACCCTTCTTTGGTTTAGTCGCAGGTGGTGGGCCACTTTTATTGCGAGACTCCATTGGGGGTCCAGTACGAGGCAAGTCTTCTATTGCAGGAGTGATTTTTGGGCCTTGCGGTAATTCATCTTTGGATTTCCGTTTCAAAATTAGTCCCAGTACCAATAAAGCAATTATTCCCGCACCTAGGCCAACATACAATCCTGTATTGAATTCTTCAGGTGCATAATAATCCTTTGAAAATGTGTTGTCACTTTCGTTTAATTCCCAAATATGCTGTTCTTCATCAACTACCACTTCAAGTGTCCAATCGCCTTCAGGCACAAGAACTGAAACCCGTTTTATAATTCCCTGACCACTTGTGATTTGGGCTTGGTTATACCTTCCAATCAGTTGCTTATCCTCACCCGATATTGTGTAAACTGTAATGTTAAAGGAATTTTGAAGACTTTCACCAGTGTTTTTCACAGTAATTTCTAGCCTAATTTCTTGGCCCGGTTCGCCATTTCCTTCCGATTTAACCTCTACCAATTCGATGTTTGGCCCTATTGTAGACAAGGGCAGGGTTAACCATGGTTCAATTAGGGATTGATTTGTTGAACTAATCAAATCCCATCCTGCATCATCTTTTCCACTGGCCCAACAATCAATGCGAGCTTCGGGGGACAACAAGGAAGGGTCACCTTGCTGCGAGAAATCAAAATCAAATGAAAACAGTGTTTTACCTTGGAAAACCGTAGATGGGATAACTGAACGAGTTAGAGGGGGCCATTGAAGGTCAGTAGAAATAATTTGACAAGTGAGATTTAATTCATCAGTCCATGATACCTCTTCCACAATATTTACTCCAATCCCTATACTCTCAAGGTGGAATCGCGAATAGCCTTCGGAGTTCGATTCCAAAATGATGGGTGCACCTGCATCTACAATGAAGTCGGGTACTTCATAACTGCCAAGTGTTCTTGTTTCAAGTGGATCCATAATTGCCAAATTCATGTCTAGAATCCCACCAGTAGTAGGCATTGGAATAGTAGTGGAGATCACGCCATCTACTACCGAAATTGTTCCTGCTCCAAACCAACTTTGCCCCTGAAGTAGACCCCACCAACTTACCGAAAGGTCGCCTTGATATGGTGTGCCTGAGAGTGAATGGGTAATCGTACCAGATATCTGGATTTCATCACCAATAATTACGATGCTCTCAGTAGTCACCATTCCAACAGTTGATCCTGTTATATCTTCAACCAAATCGATAGAGAAATCAAAGTCCTGAGAAAATATCCACATATCATCAAATGTTGTTTTACTGGTGCCATCTAGATCCTCGATGAATATTTCGATCTTGCCTTCATCCAGTATGGAACGTTCGACCTCCCATCCGGAAAATAATCTTACAGATACGACCATATCATCATCGTCATATGAGTGACTACAAATTGTTCTGTCTGAATCAATACGTGAATCAAGTGTGGAGCAAGTTGAGTCTGCTACATCATAAATTACTCCGAATTGTGAATCTTTACCTAACTCAATACGTAACGACATAACATCAGATATTGCATTAGCATCACTGATAGTAACATCCCATGTAATATCTCGGGAAACTTCCCAGAATTGGGTTTGATTTTCACTTGATATTGATTTTATTACTGCATTTTGTGCATCACGAGTTTGCCAAGAGACTGTATTATTTTGAGTTGAATTTCCTACCAAGTCCGAACCGATTATTCGCATGAATACTAGGTCATGGTCCGCATTCATATCATCTGATTGTGTTGCATTGAACCACCACATACTTCCATTATTCTCTAGAGTATGGTTGATGACGCGGTATTCCATATCTTGCGGTATTTGGTCAGGGAAACTGCCATCGGAACCATCATCGAGCCCCTGAACCCACACTTCGAGGCTCATATTTTGTGAAATAAAGCCAGATGTATCTGCAAGTAGTAGTGAGATTTCTCTATCTGGCATACTGTTAATGTAACTGCCATGTTGTGGATTACTCGATAGTATAACCGGATTTTCATTATCCAATAATAGCCATGAGGAGTTTGCATCACTCAACATTTGGAATGATTGGTCACTGCGTGATTCAACTTCGATTTCAACATGCCCTGATATATCACTCGGTAGAGACCATGAGATTATATCTGATTGACCAATTGTCAAATCAGTCCATGGAGTTGTTTGGTTTACCCAAGTTGTATAATTGTTCAATTCAGGGTCAAGAACCTGTACATAGAAGGTGATACGTGCTTGTATATCGCCACTCGACAAGGTCAATCCAGAAGAGGGGAATGTATGCTCAAGCCCTACATTGATGGGAATTCCACCAGTTATTGCATCACCAGTAGAAAAGCCACCTAGGTCGGTGATTCTGACTTCGAGGATATTGTCAATAGCGATTGGTGCAGAATGCGTATATTCTGTAGTCTTTAACCCGTCGGAACCAACACGTATGCAGAGGTTCGTAATCCCTGTTAAATCACCGAGATCTATGTACCAATCAATAATCGTTTCACCGAGTGATGAACTATTAATCGTTACACCACTTTGGATGAAAAGTCCCTGGGTATCTGTTTCGGTATATACTGCTCCATCATGCGATAAGCGAGACCATGGTCCAGTAATTGCACCAAAGGAATCACAGGCAGCTAATTCGACATACATTTCACCAGAACTCGAGATATTATGGCTAGTTTGAAGGGAAAATGTCTCCGCTCTTGGATGAAGTACTGATGGAATATTTGATACAAATGCCGCATGCTCGGCACCTATTGATATTGAATCTAAATTTGGTTCATCCCAATTCTGCATATCTGTTACAGTCATTTTTATTCGATATTGAATGACATCAGCATAATCATCCAAATCCAAGTCTGTAGTTCCGAGGGGGTAGGAGGTGTTAATCGTTCCATCAAGACCCACCCACACTTCGGATGAGAGTGCAGCAGAATCTGAGGCTGCACGATACTGGAATCCTAATTCTCCACCGGGTGTATTAGTGCCTTGTAACTCAAATTGAACCGGTGTGGCATGCCCATTCACATTTGGTCGTAAGTCAATCACTGGTGATGTAATCCACCCTGTATGTGAATCCGTCTGATTTTGATATTCTGTATCGCCTGAGAACATTTGTTGCCAACTGGTGTAGGCATAAGTCGAGGTGTCTCCTGAGGCCCAAACTATACTACCGTTTATTTCTTCAACTATCATATCGAAATGTCCGATAGAACCGATATCATTGCCAGCAACCCATGTGTCTGCAAGCGGGTTCCAATGATACACAGATCTCTGAGGCCCTCCGTTGTTTCCACCAACGAGAATTATTTCGTCATTGAGAACAGTACCTCCCCACCCATACATCCCCTTTGGGAGTGAAGAAAGGTTCGACCAAGTGTCAGTAGCAGGGTCATAACGTTCTACATAGTCTAGTGCAGCACGGTTCCATGATTGTGTACCTTGGAAACCACCCATTGCATACAATTGGCCATGGTAATTAATTAATTCAAAAGAGGCTCTTGGTTGGTTCATGTCGGCCATTCGATCCCAATGGTCGGCAACAGGGTCGTAGCGATATGTACGATTTGTGGCATCAGTTCCAGCAGAATTTCGCACACCACCCGCATAGTATAGGTAGCCTCCATCTTCTGCCATACCTCCTAGACCTCTTTCGTTATTGGATGGCATAGGGGTGCCATTGAACCATGTGTTGTTTGTAATATTGTAAATCTGAACACGGCCAGTAGGATATTCAACTGGATTAGAATTCCTGTACCAATCTCCAACTATTACAACCAAATCTCCAACCATTTCTGCTTCACAATACTGTTGGGTAAATGGCATGTTGAGTTGTGCGGGTAGCCAGGTTTTGTTTGAGTTGGTCAGAACCTCTATCATGTTAGTTGGTAATTCATCACCGTTTTGAGTTGGGTTTGGATCCATCCGACCTCCCATCATCCATACTTCATCAAAGGATTCTATTGCAACCGAGCATGCACCTGAACGAATTGCGGCAAGCCCTTGATTGGGCATAGTCCACTGAATCGGAGGTCTACCAAGGTGTGCTTCACCATCAGTTGTGGTGAAGATCCCATCCTCGTAGAACCCTGTCAGGTTGAAGAGTTGGTCCTCATGATAAGTGTGGGATTTTTTATTTTCGGATAATTCACTACCTGTAATAGTCCATGCTTGCAACAGGAAAAGCGTGGCAATAAAAACAGCCCAACACCCCCTACGCATACTGACTCGTGTGTGCATGAAGGGTTTGATAGTTGTGTTATCCGGTTAGGCAGAAAAGAGGAGGGTTCATGTCCTTCGACATTATGCCCGGCCTGCAATGGCCCGAGATTACATAGCGCGCGACCCTCGAACCGGTCGCCCCCTCAATGTAGGTAATACCCGTTCTAAGACTAAGCGAAGCGAAGTCAAAGAGGGCCCCTGGATGGTAATTCCGCAACAAGCAGTCATTCCATTAGCTACAGGACAAATCGAATCTTATCGAGTTGGTTGGAAGGAAAAGGATTACCAAATGAACCAACTCGATGGGATCAAGGCACTATCCATTCTTTCTGGAGTGCTGGCGCATGATGGCCATGCAATCCTCCTCAAAAGTTTGATGGACAACGAACCAGAAATCAGAATTGCGGCATTATTCTCACTCCCATCAGTTGCTGAAACATGTCCTGATGAATTATTCGACCATCTGTCTGTACTATTGGATGACAGCGACGCATCGGTACGAAAGGCCGCAAGTGATTGTCTAAAGAACGTAGCACCAATCTTCCCATCAGCCACAGAGGGGACACTTGCTTTCGAATTACGGCACGAAATACGTTCTCGTCGTGATGCTGCATTCTCGGGTTTAGGTGGCCTTTGTCGAACATGGCCTGAAGTTGCTTGTGATCATATTGATGAATTATTACAGGAAGAAAATTTGGAACTGCGAAGAAAAGCAGCTGGATTACTACGCAGGGTTTTGGGAAAGGGTGGAGCTGCAGCCTGGGATTTAATTGGCTGGGCACTTAGTGACATGGATGTTGAAACACGGCGTCAGGCATCATCGTGTCTCGTTCCTTTAGCGCATAGGGAACAGAGAATCGCAACCATACTGGCAGAAAGAGCAATTCTTGATTCGGATTCGAAGGTTATGCTTGCAGCAATTCGATGTATAGAAGTTCTAGATACTGATAACGGTCGTGCAAGAGAACTTGTATTATCTGGATGTACCCACAAGGATGTCAATGTCCGTTTGGCTTGTGTTAAGATATTGCCTAGATTGATGGGAGATGAAATTTTGCGTAACCACTGCAATTCTTTGTTACGTGATGAAAAGGATGAACGTGTCATATCTGAATTACATCAGTTGTCATTCGATGCTCAGATTGAGGGTACTGAAGCGCAAAAGAATGCCTACTTGGCTCCGTCACCTAGCGTGCCGCAAATAGACTTGGAAATAGCCGAATCACAGGGCAAAACCGTTGGACTGGAAGACCTTGAGCCTCCAGTCAAGGAAGATGACAAGCCGCGGCATGGTTAAGAAGGGTGTGCTGGTCGGCGAATCGCTCAAGGAGTTGTTATCATGACTGATGAACCATTCAATGACAAAGAGAAGCAGTTTAATGACATGTGGGAAGGAGTAACTCCAAACGGTATTAATCGTACAAAGTCACTCAAATTCCGCCAGTATATCTTTGAGCATGTTCGCCAGATGCAGCGTCCTCTCACTAAGGAAAACGCCCTAAAATATTGGGTTGGTATTCTCAAGGCTGAGGCTAAGGATAGCGACAACTTCTGATCGTGAAGAGGGTCACTGACCCGTCCCGGTGGCCCATATTGGGAAGGGATGGAACGAGGGACTCGCATGTTTACAACAACCACATTCTCTTCATGGGATTTAAAATCAGAGATTAAGGACGGTCTAGCTAGTATTGGTTGGGAGTTCGCAACACAAGTTCAAACAGAAACAATTCCACTTGCACTTTCGGGTAAAGATGTGATTGGCCAAGCAAGAACTGGCTCAGGTAAAACTGCAGCATTTGGTTTGCCAACAATGAATGCTTGCCAAACAACGGGAGAACTCCAAGCATTGATTTTAACCCCAACAAGAGAATTAGCCAATCAAGTCGCAGAAGAGTTATCCGCGATTCAGGGTAATGCTGGACTGATTATTCAGACAGTTTATGGTGGAACTGATTTGGAAAAGCAAGCCCGCTCACTAAAGAGTGGTGTTGACATTATTGTGGGAACTCCTGGCCGAGTAATGGATATGACTAACCGTGGCCATATCGATTTGGCTAAGCCGGGTTTCTTTGTACTCGATGAGGCAGACCGTATGCTCGACATGGGATTTTTCCCAGATATTATGTGGGTAATTGAAAGAATGACCAGTCGTTCTCAAACACTACTTTTCTCTGCAACTTTCCCTCAGGAAATTATTGATGCTGCAAATGAGTTCATGAATGAACCAGAATTTGTTTTGACAAATACCGAAAAACTTGACATCCCTCCGATTGACCAATACAGTGTTCGAATTGGAAGAGCCAACAAGTTGTGGGTAGTCGGAAGATTACTTACTCGGATGAGCGATGAGGACCAAACTATTATTTTCGCAAATACCAAGCGGATGGTAGATTTGACCGTTCAGAAACTCAAGAAGAACCGATTTGATGCTGATGGAATTCACGGTGACCTTTCACAGAATCAGAGAGAGAAGATAATCGCCAATTTCAAAGAAGGTAATTCACGAATACTTGTTGCAACAGATGTTGCAGCAAGAGGAATCGACGTTGACGGAATCACTCTTGTAATCAATTATGATGTCCCTGATGATGTTGATAGTTATGTCCACCGAATTGGAAGAACAGGCCGAATTGGACGCAAAGGAGAAGCATGGGTCCTTGTTGGACGAAATGATATCCCACAACTCAACAAGATAATAGCAACACATTCACTTGATATCGTTGCAGCAGAAGCTCCTGACCTGCCAGAAGGCGTTGATAGAGAACCTGTTCGCAAAGTAGAAGACAATTCAGAAGCAGCAGATGTTTTCGGCATGGTTCCTATTATGATTGCAACAACATCGATGTCTAAATTTGCGATTGTTGATGAGATCACCTCCTCTTTGAATTGTAATGAATTGTCGGTTGGAGATATTGTAATCAACGACGATTTTACAATCGTTGAGGTGCACAATAAACATGCATCTTTGGCAGTACGTTCATTCAATGCAAAGGATATAGTGGCATCAATTATTGAGTCTTGATTATTCTTCTTCGTCATTTGGTTTGTCGATTGCGATTATAGTACATACAAATCCAAGCATACCTAAGGTCGCAAGCGACCAAGAAGATTGAATTTCTTGTGACCATGCATCTCTCGCCTCGCCACAATCACCTGTGATGCTTGAGTAAAAATCACACATCTCAACAGTTTCCCTAGCAGCCATTGCATCAGCATCTAGCAATACATTGGCAAATGCGCCTAGAACAAGTAAGACCGAGATTACCAATGCAGCCTTGTGGAAATTTTCCCAGTTTTTTCGATAAATGAACTTCCACTGGCTTTGACTCTTTGCTTGTTCCTTTCTAATCAGGTCACCTGCATTTACCCACTTGAACCAAGCAAGCCACATCAAAACCAGTATTATCAGAAATCCCCACTGATAGACGAATGAATGAAAGTCATGCATTGGTTGCTCACAATACATCAAATTTGGATTTTCGTTACAACCAGAAACAGCTAATGGATACAAAATAAGCAGCCTGATGATATTGAGGACATATACTATGCCACAGGCCACAATCGCACTCCTGATACGAAGTTTCTGTGGAACACCGGTAGTCATCATAATCAGTACGGTAATGAATATCATTTCATGTACACCGGCACACTCATCGGAGACATACAATCGAATGTGGTCAAAGTAAAAGTCAGGGTGTTGCAGTGTTACCAAGGTTGTCCATCCATTATACTCTGACAGAGTTGCTGCGCCTGGGCCGTATATCAGTTCGGTCAACTGGTACCAGATCCATGCCTCAGATTCTTGAATAACACCAAGAGTATTTGTTGGTTGAGTGATGAACCAATAGAACATCTCGACAATAATTAGGGCCAACGGTATTCGCAAATAACCCCGTGCAAGTGTTCCAAATTCTCCCCAAGAGAGGTCTTCGACCTCCTCAATAAGTGGCTTGGAATCTTCCGCCATGCTGTTGAATAATTCACCTCATTGATGAAGTCTCACTTGTACGAGAGTTCAAGTTGGCTATCCCCTCGCCCAATCTGTGGAGCCAACTCACAAATTGGACGTATTGGGCCATTACTGTCCAGTTCCAGTTAGTAAAGCTCGAAAGGCATTGTCAGATTTGACAACTGGAGACGTGTTGCTAGTGGTTGCAGATGACCCCGAAACCATGCACGACCTGCCGATTTTGGTAGACCGTTTGGGTCATCATCTAGTCGATGTCCTCAAGTCTGCAGGGGAGTTCCGTTATATTATCGAGGTGTGCAAATGACGATCGACGAAGTTCCTAGTGAGGCACGCCTACCCACGGCCCATGCTAATTTTAGGATTCGTGTATTCCATGAATCAGGGACCGGTCTTGACCATGTTGCACTGACATTAGGCGATATGGCTGGCCCTGACCCAGTTATGATGCGAGTTCACTCTGAATGCCTGACAGGTGATGTATTCGGTTCTCTTCGTTGTGATTGTGGACCACAACTTGATGCAGCACTCCAAGCGATTGCACAACGAGGTTGGGGAGTTGTTCTTTATTTGCGCCAAGAGGGTAGAGGAATTGGACTGCATGCAAAAATTCAAGCATACCATTTACAGGACAAAGGTGCGGACACTTTAGACGCTAATTTAATGCTAGGTCTGCCGGCTGATGCTCGTAATTATAGAATTGCTAGCACCATGCTAGAAGCCCTTGGTGTAACTGATGTATGCCTACTTTCCAATAATCCAGATAAATCAAAACAACTTGAGAGATATGGAATTAATGTTATCGAAATGGTTCCACTAGTAGTTGGTGTTGGAAGTGACAATCGAGATTATCTTCAAACCAAGGCGGATAGAATGGGTCATGATATTGAATTGGATGGTGAGTAAATGGTTAGGATAGAAGCAACATATGATGGTAATTTACGCTGCACTGCAACTCATGGCCCATCTGGTACTGAACTGATTACCGATGCACCAGTCGATAACAAGGGGAAGGGTGAATCATTCTCTCCAACCGATTTACTTGCAACTTCAATGCTTACATGTGTAATGACTATTGTCGCAATTCGGGCAGATTCTAGAGATATTGATGTTTCTGGGATGTCTGGAAGTGTTGAGAAATCAATGGCTGCTAACCCACGGCGTGTTGCAAAACTTGAGGTTGTAGTAAATCTCCCATCGGCACTATCTATGGATAATCGTGCTTGGTTAATTACTGAAGGTTGCAATTGTCCCGTGTGTGTATCAGTAAGTGAATCGATGGAAGTCGATGTCACTTTCCAATGAGTTGGTCTCATGCCAAGCAATGCGCAACATTGGAATGATGCATTCAATGTTGCAGATACAACTCAATTAGGTTGGTATCAAAAGGAGCATGCTGTTTCAATGGAACTAATCTCATCATGTGATGGTAAGAAGATTATCGATGTGGGGGCAGGTGCCACAACTCTTGTCGATACACTTCTTTTGGATGATTATGATGTCACAGTATTGGATGTCTCGTCAGAAGCTCTTCGAATACTTTCTAAGCGACATGGTACTAATCTGCAATATGTTCAAGGCGATCTTACTGAGAATCTGAAACTGGGAATTTTTGATATCTGGCATGACAGAGCAGTATTGCATTTCCTTCTTAACGAAAATGAAAGGAAGTCCTACGTGGTAAATTTGGAAGCAGCGATACCAAGTGGGGGTTTTGCTGTAATTGAGACCTTCTCTACAGATGGAGAACAGATGTGTTGTGGTCTTGATTTACACACATATGACGAAGGGATGCTGACTGAATTACTAGGGGCGAATTGGATTTTAATTGAAGCGATAAGACATACTCACATCAATCCATTTGGTGGAGAGAGGCCATATATTTCTACAATCTTTAAACGTCTTTAGGATTAGATGGATTTGGTTACTTCTCATCATTAAGGGGCGCATCTATGCTAAGAAAAACAAGTAACCGTTCACTTACATAGGTGGTTTCATGCCTCTGGGACGAAAAATCACCCACTTCATTTTCTTCATTAGATTCCAGTAAAATCTGAATCCTACACCTATTGAACGGAATGGGTGACGAATAATATTGAGGGGATTTCCTATTTGCCATAGTGGATACAATAGTTGATCGATCATATTTGGCTCAATATGTTCATCGATACCATACACGCTTGGGCGCTTGTCCTTTGGCATGTAATAGGTTCCAAACACTTGGTCCCATAATGGAAGCGCTACTCCATAATTTGTCCAAACTGCATCGTTTTCATTGCTATGGTGCCAATGGTGCATTTCTGGAGTCCCCACAAATGGATGCAGCCATCTAAATCTGAATTTTACATTTGCATGTAATAAGAGACCGAGAATAATTTGGAATATTGCGAATACTCCTGTTATCTCTGGACTGAAACCAGCGGCTATTAGGAATATAAACGCGGGTGCAATCAATGTTCCATCAAATGGATGCGCCCTAAATCCACTAACCCAATCAAGATGTTCAGTTGAGTGATGAACAGCATGAAATTTCCAAAGAACTGGAATTTCATGGTAGAAGCGATGAGTCCAATATCCAATCATATCGAATATTAAAAAACCAACAATCGGCATCCATTGTACTGGAATCTCATCCACTAATGGCCTGATTAGTAAGCCCGGTATCCAAGCGAAAGAAATGATGGCGACGATACCTGCGGCAATTAGTCCAACCAAATTGAGTAAAGGTGACGAAAGGGCATAACTAACATCCAATTTGTATAGTGGTCTACGGACTTTTTGCCCTTTGTGCCGTGGAAATAATTTCTCAACAGGTACTATGAGAATAAATAGGACAATCATAAACACTAATCCTTCTGTTGAATAGAATACTGCCCCTCCAACAATCAATGCGGATAATAGGCGAATTAATGCTACTAATACCCATCCTCTGTCCTTTGCTTCTTCTTCAGGTGGGGGAGTATATTCCACTACTTCAGCAGGAAGAGGTCCAAGACGAATCTCTTCTTCCATGATATAGAATAATTCCGATAATATATAATTGAATACACAAATCTTCTAGTAAACATCTCGAAGTTATGAGTTTTGCAATGCCTTGACAATATTTTGATAAGGCCTCTACTAAAGATAGTAATCAGGTTGCAAAGGCATTCCTGGCTCAACAGCGTACTGGTCAAAGTCCTCTATGCCTTCTTCTCGTAAAACCGATTCATCGGTGTGGAACTGTCCAGTAAATTCACTTGATTTACTCATTATCACGAATGCAGCATCGCCAACTATTCTTGGAATTCTACTACGTCTGACCATTTCAGCTCCACCAAGTGCCTCGTTGTATCTAACTGCGGCAGTATCAATTGTAGTGGCAGGCCAAAGGCCGTTTACAGATATTCCATCGCTTGATAATTCCTCTGCAAGACCCAATACAAGCATCGACATTGAGAATTTAGAGATTGTATAGGCTACAGTTCCCTTATACCACTTTGAATCCAATGAAATTGGCGGACAAATCAGTAATAATCGGCCGTTATCACTCTTGCGTAGGTGTGGTAATGCCGCTTGGCACAGCGCAAATGATGCACGGATATTTACCTCGTGGACAAGATCAAATCTCTTCATTGGAGTTTCATCAAACGGTGCAATAAATAACGCACCAGCATTGCAAATGACAGCATCAATTCCACCAAATGCATCAACACCTATCTGGACTGCAGCAATCACATCCTCATCATTGCGAACATCACAAACCGCTGCTACTGCTTTGCCACCTACAGATTCAACCATTTCGGCGGTTTCATTCAGAGAGCCTTTCCCGTCTTCATCATCAAGTGTACGTCCAAGAAGAACAAGGTTTGCACCTTCTTCTGCGAAGCGTAGTGCCATTGCTCTCCCAAGTCCTCGACTGGACCCACTGATTAGCACAGTACGCCCAGCCCATGATTCGATATCTGATATTTTTTCAGAACGCTGCATTAATTCATCGACAATGTCAGAGTATTCTCCCATTGCCTCTTCAGAGCCCTTACCTTTCTGTTTTTTCCAGGCTCGATATTTTGCTATTGCGACAATTCCTCCACTTACGGGGAGTCCTCCGGTTACATCACCTTCAGTAGATTGTTTATACAGAGAATATAGCAATAGCATAGTCTTGTCATCAGGTTTGCTACCAATGTTCATTACATCCTTTGCAGATTTCAAAAATCGCTTTTCGTTACCCAATCCATCAACTCCTTTCATTCAACCAATTCTCGAGAATATTCCTTCTATTCGGTGAATCTAAAGTGGTAGTATGCTCCAAATCAGAAACCAGATGAAACTGGTTTTCCTCATCTTCAGGAATATGCTTTAAAATCAAATTGTAGTGCTTTCTACCAAGTGTGTTATCATTTTTTGATTGAAGTGTGAGCACTGGTATTTTTGGTATCCCAATCTGTGGTAGTTTTGCGTTCCAAAATCTAATTGGTAAATCAGGATGTATTCTTTCCATCTCAGTGCGAATAATTCGGCGAATCAAAGGGCGACCAAAATTCCACATCGAACCTACTCGCATTTTAACAATCAATGGTATTGATGTTACAGATGATTCCAAAATCAAAGAATCGAGTTGATCTGCCCACCATCCCGATTTGTGACTAGACAGTCTTAGGGCAAGAAATCCCCCCATCGAATGCCCGTAGAAATGCACCCGTGGTAATTCCTTGTACTCAGCAAGGATGGTATCTAAAAAGGCCTCGATGTCTGCTGCTACTTTCAGTAATGTCCAATCTTGATTTAGATCACAGCTACCATGCCCTCTCATGTCGATACCGGCTACATCAAATCCTTGATTGCTAAGATGGGATATTCGGCTTTCTGCCCACGACATAGAAGATGAATATCCATGCATGTACAAAATCAAACCTTTCGATTTACCTTTTGCTGAAATGAAATATCCTATTGGTTCTTCGCCCCCCCATCCTGTGAATTTTATGTGGCGCCAATTTGGATTGATGTTGTTTTCTCCAACCCTTGGATGAGCTAGGAAAAATGCTGACAATACCTTTGCTTCCAAAGCCAAGTAGGTTGCATTCAATGCAATAGCAATAGCAATTGTCCAGAATAGAATATTCACCAGAATTTGACTCTTCTGACTCCACAATATCAACTCAATGACGATTAGGGCCCAGAATATAGTCCAAGGCCATGTCATTTTCCATTGCAAACTTTTGGAATATGCAGCCGCACCTTTGCTCATTGGATACTGTGACTTCATCAGAAGGCAGCCTCCGGGTATGACATTAGGTGCTTGTGTCCTGCGAGGATTTTAGCGGCAAGTCCAACATTGTCTGGATGAATTTCTGCAAAGAATACTCTTGCGCTTGCAAGTTTGGCTTCATGAAATTCAGTTGAGGTTCCTTTAGTCTTAGCATCTAGACAAACTCGCGCCATTTTTGCCCATAAGTAGGCTAGTAAGGTATTTCCGAAGTATGTACAATAATCGGTAGCACCTGCTGCCAAGAAGTGTGGATTACCTGCGCCTTCTGCCATTAGGAGAAGTGTTAGTTGTTGTAATCCTTTTACACTTTTATGCAGTGGCTTATTGAATTCTTCCATTTCCTCAATAGCACGACTTTCTTCTATGAATTCAAGTAATGGCCACATCAAATGACGAAGATTCTGACCGAAATTTTGGGTGACTTTTCGGCCTACTAAATCGAGTGCTTGTATTCCGTTAGTTCCTTCCCAAATGGGAGCAATTCTTACATCACGATAGAATTGTTCAACTCCGTATTCAGAACAATAACCAGCCCCTCCCATAACCTGGATAGAAAGCGATGCACTCTGACACCCAACATCTGTCGAATATGCCTTCATGACAGGAGTGAGTAATGCGATTAGTGAAGTAGCTTGTTTTTTGGTTTCTCCATCGCCTCTTTTCATCTCATCGAGTAGTATCCCAATCCATGTTCCTAGGGCTCTAGTGCCTTCACAGTTAACTTTGGCCTTTAGCAACATTCTACGGACATCTGGATGAACTAGAATGTTATCTGCAGGAGCATCTAGATCTTTCATACCACGTAGGTCTCTTCCTTGACGTCTTTCTAGAGACCAGGCTAATGCATTTTGATATGCAATTTCACCCAGTCCAAGACCCATCATTCCAGTGGCAAGTCTTTCTCTGTTCATCATCTCGAACATCAGCGCCATACCTGTATTCTCTTCACCTACTAGCCAGCCTTTACTAGAATCGAAATTAAGTACACAGGTTGGTGAACCATGGAGGCCCATTTTGTCTTCAATTCCTGAAATTGATGTACCGTTTTTTTCACTGGAAAGATCATCACCTTCACTGAGGTATTTTGGTACAAGAAATAGCGAGATACCTTTGGAACCCTCTGGAGCATCTGGTAGTTTCGCTAGCACCATATGAACGATATTATCACTCAAATCATGGTCGCCTGCTGTAATGAATATCTTTGTACCTGTTATCGTATATGTTCCATCTTCTTGAGGGATTGCTTTGGTCTTGATCAGCCCAAGGTCGGTACCACAATGTGGCTCGGTAAGGCACATTGTGCCACACCATTCTCCGCTACCAATTTTGGCAGCATAAAGGTCGATATTTTCCTGTGAAGCATGACCACTTATTATGTCGTAAACACCCAGGCTCAATGCGGCTACAACGGAGATTGCCATATTGCAAGAAATCGCAGGCTCATCCATTGCATTACGGAAGAAGAGTGGCAATTCCATACCTCCATGTTCCTCTTTGCAAACCGCCTGTAGCCAGCCGGAATCAACAGTTTGCTTCCATGCCTCTTTGAAACCAGGTGGTGAGAAAACTTCTCCATTCTTCAATTGAGAACCAAATTTATCACCATCAATGTTTGATGGCTTCCACACATCAATAACGAATTGTGACCACTCTTCAGTCATCATATCCAAGGCCTCTCTGTCCATATTATCATACTCTAAGCGATTACACACTTCAACAACATCGAATACTTCGTGGAATAGGAAATTGTAGTCGTCCAAAGGAGCCTTGTATACAGTCATAAGCATCCCTCCTTCAGTTCCTCAATGGTTTGCCTTTGCTCAGCATATGTTCCATTCTAGCCAGGCTTAGTTCATTTCGAGCCAGTGTCGAAATTGCTTTTCTTTCGAGCGCAAGAATGTCGTCCTCACTCAATTCCTTTGTATGGTCACATTCTCCTCCGGTCAGAACTTTTGCAAGTTCACTGATAACCGTAATGTCATGAGGGGTAGCATGACCGGCAATAGCAAGATCGTTCAACGCCATGGCTAGTGCGGATTTTCCAGAAGGCCCAGGTAGGTGGTAGACATGAGGTACAGGTGGGCAATAATCTTCGGCTAGTTCTAGCAAGTATGATTTAGCATTGGACAAAACATGATTACGGTTCATAGTGATACGGTCGCTTCCTCGAAGGTAACCTAGATCTTTGGCCTGTTGAGCAGATTTAGCAATCTTAGCCATACCTATATTTTCGAATACCATCATGGTTGCAGCCATTGGCCCCAATCCTACGAGTTTCTCTGTAGTGACTCGTGCAAGCATCTCTTTACAACCTCCCCAGGCGGGGATAATACCTACTCCGGTTTCAACCAATCCGATATATGATTCTGAATGTGCAACAATACCATCGGAGTGCAGAAGAATTTCACATCCACCTCCAAGGCACATTCCAGATGCTGCCGAAACAACAGGGACTTCGGCATATTTTAGAGCTTGATATGTGTCTTGACCTAGAGCAATAAAGTCCTCCAATGTGCCCCATGCTCCAAGGTTTGCAGCAAATAATGCAAGTCCAAGATTTGCACCTGCACAGAAATTGGCAGAATCGTTGGCGATTAGTATTCCCTTCCAACCATCGCTTTCTGCAATGTCTACAGCAGCGAGGAGTATTTCCATGATAAATGGATCTAAAGCATTCATTTTTGAGTGGAATTCCACTAAAAGGACTCCATCATTGGCATCCCAAATACTGGCCGAAGCATTTCTTCTAATCGCCTCACCTCGTCTACGTTTGATGTCTGCTACAGTAGTATCTTGAGCGCCTTTTAGAATTTGATTGTGTCCTCCAGTGAAATCCAGTCGAGTTATTTCGGCTTCCTCTATCCCGTAGAACGAACCGTGCTCTGCCGCAAGTGACAGGAATGGCGGAATTACAATATTAGATGATTTCATTTCTTTGACAAGCCAATCGATACCAATGGAATCCATCATTTCAAAAGGTCCCTTCTTCCAACTATATCCTACCTTCATCGCATCATCAATCGCATGAATATCTTCACTGACAGTCGGTACGAGTGAGGCAGCATAAGCAAACGTATCAAGCAATATTTCTTTGACGAAAGTAGCACCCTTGTCCGGGTGAGTCATAAGGCGCTTGAGTCCTTGCCGACCGACTTTAGCAGAAGAAAAAGCAGCCTTGCGATTAGCGGTTTGATATGCTCCGTCGACGAGACTTCTTGCTTCTTTAGTGCGCTTACCACCTTCGGTATTGAGTCTGAAGAATCCACCTTTACCCTTGCGCCCAGTATATCCATCAGAGATCATTTTCTCAATGACATCTACTCCCTTTCCTGCTATGGTGTGCAGTGGGTCCTCAGGTGGCAGATTATCCACCATGCTCTGGACAACGGCGGGAATAATATCGATTCCAACTAGGTCCATCAATGCGAAAACACCAGTCTTTGGTAAGCCAATAGGACGGCCAAGCATAGCATCTGCCTGTTCCACGGTGAAGCCATAATCTAATGTGGCTGCAATGGAACGTTGGACGAAGTATATTCCAAGACGATTGCCTATGAAGCCCGGAGTGTCATTGCAAAGAATTACTTTCTTTCCGAGTCTCTCGGATGCGAAGATATTCATTTTGTGGAATAAGTCCTCTTCCACTTCTTCTCCGACAACTAATTCCAGTAAAGGGAGATAGCGAGGGGGATTGAAAAAGTGTGTAATTAGGAATCTTGAAGCTAAAGATGAACTCATCCCCTTGACAAGAGACGATCTTGGAATTGTTGATGTGTTTGAAGATAAAATAGCACTTTTTGAAAGATGTTTTTCTATATTGGAATAGATGGTGTGCTTGATGTCAAGGCGTTCCACTACAACTTCCACTACCCAGTCTCTATCTTTGAGGAGATGCAAATCATCCTCAAGATTAACGGGGTGTATTCTTTGGGAATTTGATGGGTGCATAAGAGGTTCAGGGTTACTTTTTTTCATTCGTAATATTGCTTCTCGAGCAACAATAGACCTATCAGTGGCACCTTTTGGGACGATGTCGTATAGTAGAACATCGCAACCTGCATTTGCACAATGGGCGGCAATACCTGCGCCCATGATTCCACTTCCAATAACTGCAACTTTGTTGATAGAACCATTGCTCTTCAATTCGGTTTTAATCACAGGAGATTGGATGTCAAGTACCATCATTCAACCCTCCTGAGTACTGTGGCAATTCCCTGGCCACCGCCTATGCACATGGTTGCAAGTGCAATATTCGCTTTATTTCGTGTGAGTATTGTTACAGCACGTCCAACAATTCTTGCACCGCTGGCTCCAAGTGGGTGGCCAAGTGCGAGAGCACCCCCGTCGATGTTGACCTTGGAGGTGTCTATTCCAAGTTCTTCAATAACTGCAAGTGATTGTGCTGAAAATGCCTCATTAAGTTCGATTACATCGATATCTTCCAGGCCGACACCGGCTCTAGCCAGTGCTTTCTGAGATGCACCAACTGGACCTATGCCCATAATTTCGGGAGAGCAACCTGACACAGCAGTTGATTCTATAGATGCTAGTATCTTTAATCCTTGTGTGCGTGCAAATTCATCGCTACAAACGAGGACAAAGGCAGCACCATCTGTGAGCGGTGAAGAAGTTCCAGCGGTTACGCTACCATCCGCCTTGAATGCAGGCTTCAGTCTAGCAAGGGAACTTGTATTGGAATCGGGTCTAATACAACCATCAGTTGAGACCACTCCATCAGTAGTGGTTATTGGAATTATGACATCAGTGAAGTCAGCATTCGCTGCCTTGCGGTGGCTTTCAACAGCAAATTCTTCTTGATTTTTCCGTTCAATTTCATAGATTGCAGCAAGATTCTCAGCAGTCAATCCCATGTTTGTGAAAGCATCTGGCATTTCTGCTGCGAGTCTTGGATTAGGCATTGGATTAAAACCTGACATTGGTATTCTTGTCATAGATTCAACCCCTCCTGCGATAAATGCATCTCCCGAGCCCATAGCGATTCTACCGGCGGCATCATGAATCGCTTGCATTGAAGACCCACAAAACCGATTGACAGTAACCCCGGCGACTGTGTGTGGTAACTCGGTGAGGAAGGATAGCATTCTTCCCAAATTGAAGCCCTGTTCAGCTTCAGGAAAAGCGCAACCTAGTATCAAGTCTTCAATCAGATTTGGATCAATTCCAGTTTTTTCAATCAATCCCTTAACGACTTCAGCCGCTATGTCATCAGGTCGAGAACCTGCCAAATCTCCTTTTTTGGCGGGGGTGAATGGGGACCTATAGTATCCACAAATTACGGCTGGCATAACATTGTCACGGCGGTGTAATAATTAAACTGGCAAGTATCATCGGCAACACCTGATATAAATTCAGACAGTTGGTGCTTTAGGAGTGATAACCCAAACCACACCTTTGTGAACCAAGACCTCTTGCGATGTCTATGGCCAAGATACTGATGATTACCGCTACCTCGGATAATAATCTCGCTTTAGCAGAAAAGTTCGCAGATGCTGCAAGTGGTATGGGACACGAATCTGATATTGTTAATCTCGCGGAATTGGATATGCCAATGTTCACCGTTGCAAGATCTAAGGAACTTGATGTAGTTCCAGGAATGGCCGCCCTCAAAGAGGCTATGTCGTCTGCTGATTCTTGGATGATTGTAGCTCCTGAATACAACGGTTCTATGCCACCAACTCTCAACAATGCAGTAGCATGGCTTAGTACAGAATGGCAAGACTTCCGTGCATTGTTCAATCGTCGTAAAGTTGGACTTGCAACCCACAGTGGTGGCGGTGGCGAGCATGTAATCATGGCAATGCGCCAGATGTTTTCTTATCTTGGATGCAATGTTATTGGGCGAAAATTAGTTTCCAACAAGGATAAAGAAGCAAATCCAGAGACTATCGAGGATATGCTTAACCAGCTTGCTAACTGATTTCCTGTAGTAGAAATTACTATGACAGATGCGCTTTCAGTGCGTACTATGGAGAATAACGAGTGTTTCATCACCACCGTGGGTGAAGATTGGGAAAGAATCGAAGATTGCAATGTTCATATGAACGTAAAGCGCCGATTGCAGCGCACAGTTATTCGTGGTAATGAAGGAGATGACCTTCTTGATGAAGGTGCAGAATCCGCAGTTTACACAATCACAGGTAAGATGGATATGGACCAGTACAAGAGAATCCTAGTCATATTCAGAAAGGACCAACCAATCTTCCACGACCCATTCGAAGATCGCCAGATGAAGGCAGTATTCTCAACTATCGATTATGACAGTAGGAGTGGAGAATTCGAGTTCATTCTAGTCGAAGATGCTGAACAAGACGAAATCATGTCTTGATCACAGTAGCGGTCCAAAGTGAACGCCGACTGCAATAACAATGCTAGAAGCGATTACAATCAGCACGTTATCATCGATTGGCCCAAACTCATAGCGCTCAACAAATGAAGCAAGAGCGCCAGAGAGTGCTCCCCAAAGAGGTATTGAAGGGTCTGCATTCTTGCCGATTAGGTAGCCAAGTGGAATACAAAGAATTGCCATTCCAAGGTTTCCCCATGCACTCTTAGTTCGCTTTGCAAACATCTTGTTGCGAATAATTCCAGTTACTCCATCACCATATGCCATGAATAGGGCAGGAAGAATTGCCAGCCAGGCATCATCCAAGTAATGCCATAGAGCGAATACTGAGATTCCAAGCATGAATGCGAATGTAGCATCATTCATGTTCTGCTCAGTTTGCATCCACCAAAGTCTGCGGTCAGTCATGTGAGCCGCAGCTAAGCCAGCAGCACCTAGAAGTCCACCTAGAAGTGGATAGATTGGGTCTGTGAACACTATTGGACACAGGATTAGCGGAACTCCACCTGCTACCATATGTGCCACTTTGCGGTTGTAGTAAACCGCAACCATGTTCTCGCAGCCTTTCGACATTAGGTATGCGTGAAACGGCTTTATTGCCATCACTGTGATGAATGCAAAAGCCCCTAGGGCGAGAAACCATAGCAACTGTGAATCGAAGACCATGCTGAGTCGTCAGGCAACTAGTGCATAGTCATGACTGAATGACTATACCGCTGCTGCGAAGAAAAGCCAACCAATGTTCATGATGATTACGGGGGCTAAAAGGAACATGATGGTGATCATGACCGGAAATAATGTGATGATGAATGTCATCATGAAGATGACGGTCATTATCATCACAAATTTGGCCGTCGTTGCTGCATTATTTTTCTTGAAGGTCTCTACAATATTTATTTGCTCCATACACTATCCATCGTCGGTCAACATATTAAGGCCTGTTTCACACTAAGAGAAAATTCGCATACCATCAACTAGAACAAGATAGCATTGAGCATCCAACCCGATGGCGTGCCCATTCAGGTCTCTTCTGGTACCACTTGTCTTCATAGGTTTAATGCTCTTAGTAAGGGGTTTTGAGGAATTGAAGGGTCAGTATCTAATCGGAAAGATTCAAACCAGTTAACCCCTCGAAGTGTTATGAATAAATTAGTTAGTTTGCTATTTTGTGTATTAATCGCAACTGCACCACTCGCCGGTTGTTTAGACGATGAAATCGATCCTGCAGAAGAAATCGATTTACCAGTTATTGATCCTTCCTTTGATGAAACTAATGGAACTAACAACAGTAACGGAACAGGTACTCCAATAGATACTAACAATGGAACCAACAACACTGGTAACAACAATACTGGAAACAATAATTCTGGTAACAATAACACTGGTAACAACAATACTGGTAACAACAATACTGGTAACAACAATACTGGTAACAACAATACTGGTAACAACAATACTGGTAACAACAATACTGGTAACAATAACACAGGGAGCAACAATACTGGTAACAATACGATTGGTAACAATACCAATACTGGCAACAATACTGGTAACAATACCAACAACGGCAATAATACCACTGGCAATAGCACATCAGGCAATACTACAGGTGGAAATGTAACCGGTGGCAATACAACGGAATGTGGCGGAGATATTACCGGAACCTTCGCCTATTCCTTTACAGCATTTGACTACACTAATCATCCTGATTACACGAATTTAGGGGGAATCGAAATCGATTGTGATTTGAATGTCCTTTATGGGTATGCCTGGGATGAAACTAATTCGGAGGAGGTGTTTGTTTCTATCGACCCGAGTACAGGTTTGGTGTCATATCTAGCCACAATTCCAACAATTGAAATGGTTACACATTCTTCAACCTATGGTGAAGGGGAATATTTCGCTGTAATGCGTGATGGACAGGGTGTAGTAAATCTCATTCAGGTTTCGACACTCAATGGTAATTTAGTGTCAGTTACACCTTTTGATTATACCAATGCGCCTGATTTAGAGCAGGTTGGTGGAATTGAATATGATGAGGTAAACGATGTGATCTATGGATATGCATTTGACAGTACAAACGATGATGCTGTTTCAGTTTCGATTGAACCAAGTACTGGATTGATAACAGAACTAGGCGTTATTTCCGCTGGACCAACTTCGGTAACAGCTTTGTCTACTACCTTTGATGGCACTAATTACTACATTGGAATTAGAGATTCTCAGAGCGAACGTTGGCTTGGTATAGTTTCAGTAACTGGAACTTTTGGTGTAACTCTTTCAGAACTTTCAAATCCTACATCAGCAAACATTTTGTCATCAGTTGCCGGATTTGAAGTCGAATCAAACACTGGCTTCGTTTATGGATATGGATGGGATTCCTCAAATAACGAAGAAATATTTGTTGAATATGACCCGGCAACTGGGACTACGACTTCGATAGGAGTTCTTACTGGAATTACTCTTACAACTGCAACTGCAACATATTTTACAGGTAATTTTTATGCCATTATGGCAGACTCATCCAAGACACAATACCTAGTTCACATACAATTTTGAGATTGTAATACATTGAACGCATGTTTGAGTGCGACAATAATCAGTATTTTGCTAATGCGTTTTTGAACTCATTAGCATCGACTCGATTGTCGTTATTGTCATCTAATATTTTGATAATTTTAGAGATTTGGCCAAGTGACATATTATTCCCAGTGATATCTTTAATTCCATTATACAATTCTGGACCGCTAATTTTTCCATCACTATCAGCATCGATTTTATCAAAGATTTCATCGAGTGTCATTTCGCTTTGCTTTAGCAATCCGGCTAATGCTTCAATTGCTTTCTCGATGCTTAGTTCATCACTACCTGTATCTTCGGCCATGTCCCCTCTAAGCCCCTTGCGGACAAAACATTTCCCCACAAGCAATTTATTTTTTGGAGGCAAGTTGATAACATGCCGAGAACAGGACAAAATATGAACTCCACACTAGAGCACATGCTCTCACGTGAAACAATAATTGTTAAACAAGATACTGAGTTAACTAACATTATTTTGGGATTTGATGCAGCTAACCGCTATGTCCTTTTTGATCCAAGTGGTGAAGTCTTGGGCAATGCTGCCGAAGAAGGAAGTGGAGTCGGCGGTTGGTTAATGCGCCAGTTTTTGCAAAGCAGACGCCCATGTACGCTCCATATCTATGATACACAGGGCCAAGAAATAACCACTGGAAAGAAGCCATTTAAATTCTTATTCTCTGAAATGAATACAATAGTTAATCAACAAAATATCGGGTGTGCCCGTCGCCGTTTCAACATATTGAATCGCAAATATTCTATAGGTGCATCAGGTTCTTCTGGATTTGAAATAACAAGTAGTATCTTCCAGTTCGGAAAGCATTCTTTCGACATAACAAAGAACGGTCTAGTAGTTGCTAAAATCACGAAAAAATTCGAAGGTATGTTGAAAATGGCATTTACCCAAGCAGATACATTTTCAATTACATTTCATGACAAAAACTTGACACTGGAGGAGCGTTGTGTGCTCCTTCTAACTCTCTTCCTCATAGATTACGATGTATTTGAGCAAAGATGATTCCGCTCAAAGTTGGAACGGACGTGTAATTGCAAACGGGCGACCCCTCGCCCACTCCAGAAACGTCCGCCCCGGGTCTGGAGCAGGTTTAGGACGAAATCGACTGATATTAATCCATGGATGGCATTCTAAATGTGTCATCACGTTTGCATAATCAATACAAGGTATGAAAACTAAACCGATTTTGGTACATACATGGCAACTAAGCGCGTCAGTATTATTCTTCTCGTAATCCTAGTTGCATATCTTCCATCTCCTGTTGTGGCAGATGGCGATACTCAAGTCGTTTCTCAGTTTGGAGTAAGTTTCGAAGAGGTTGTAATTGCCGATTCTTCCGATGCTCTCTCCGATCCAAGAGATCTTGAATTCCATCCCGGTAGGGCTAACGAACTTTGGATTGCAAATCGGGCAACTGATAGTATGACCATAGTCCACAATACCGGGCTTGTAAACCAAACTTCAGAAAACCGTCATGATGCTTATGGCAACCATTTTCTTGAAGAGGTAAGTGCAATTTCTTTCGGGACATATCATCCTGAATTTGATTGGCAGTGGGGTTCAGCCCAAGAATCTGCTAATACTTACTGTGGACAAGGTAGTCCAAATAATTTCATGGGACCCACACTTTGGCCATCATCACTAAGTCACTATGCAGTGGAGCATCAAAGCGACCAATACCTCGGTAGTCACATCGACATGAACCATGAATCCCCGTACGGGATGGGGATTGCCCATGATTCAGGTAATTCATACTGGTACAATGATGGTCATAATGGTGAATTGGTTTACTATGATTTTCAAGAAGACCATGATACTGGTATGGACGACCATTCCGATGGTATAGTCCGACGATATTCCGATGTCCAGTTAACCCATTCTTATGGTACGCCGGGGCACATGGTACTCGACAAAAACTCTGGTATACTCTACATTTCAGACCCAGGTTCAAGCCGAGTCGTTTGGGTAAATACCGATGATACAACTTACAACACAGTGAACATAATGAGCGATTCATCTAGACTTGAACCACTAGCAGAGTATTCCCGCATCACTGGAATTGAATGGGGTGTTCTAGATACAGGTCTAAGTAAGCCTTCTGGAATCGCCTTGGAGGGCGATCAGTTATTTGTTTCATTGAAAGGCAATGGTCGCATTATCGCCTATGATTTGAGCACAAACGGAAAGAGTGCAACTGAAGCTGGCTCAATTCAAACATCCGCATCTGCCATAATGGGCTTAGAAATAGGTCCAAATGGACATATTTACTATGTTGACAATGGAGCTGATGAAGTAGTCAGAATAGACCCC
>Ga0233427_10000041_pt1 | contig 169678 bp, 165 predicted proteins | sample SI_118_April2016_5_FD_179885 | JGI IMG/M metagenome (GOLD analysis project Ga0233427, IMG submission 179885) | Seawater microbial communities from Saanich Inlet, British Columbia, Canada - SI_118_April2016_100_MG | ecosystem: Environmental > Aquatic > Marine > Inlet | place: Canada: British...
TTTTTCTCGCGTTTTATCTTGTCGTTGCTATTCTCAATATGGGGGTGGTTCGATCCCTTTTATTTACGGTGTTGGCCTATTTGATTGCTTTTCTCTGCGAGTACTCTTCAACTCGAAACGGATTTCCATTTGGATTTTACACCTATATTGAAACCACCCGCGATCAGGAATTATGGATCAGCAACGTGCCGTTCATGGATTCCCTATCCTTCTCATTTTTAATTTATGTTAGTTATACAGTGAGTCTTTTGCTTTGGGCTCCTCTTGTAAAAAATGGGTGGGATATTCGCCTGGGCAACATTCGACCCCTGAAACATTCAGTCCGAGTCATTGCCTCGGCTGCCGTCTTGTGCATGCTGCTGGATGTTATTATTGACCCGGCCGCCTTTTTAGGAGACCGCTGGTTTCTCGGAAAAATTTATTTTTACAAGGAAGAAGGGGAGTATTTCCACATCCCTTTGACTAATTTTGCTGGCTGGATTTTTGTGGCAGGAGTGACACTGTCATGTTTTGCTATTCTGGACCGTTGTCTGGATTCAAAAATTCCTTTCAACCCTCACTACCAACCATCGGCTTTACTTGGACCAGGGTTGTATTTTGGAGTGCTCGTCTTTAATCTCGGTGTAACGTTCTATATTGAAGAAATCTTCCTGGGTTGCCTGGGAACTCTGATCAGTCTTGGAATATTATTTTTAATCCTTTTCAGGATAAAGCGGTTTGAGGCGTAGGTAGGAATGATAAATATTTTTCTACATGGTTTTTGATCCCATATAAATTCCATATGCAATCGCGGCACCCACTAGAACCATAAGAAGGTTATCGATAGCTACCGCCCCCCAATCTGGTTGCCGTGCCCAGTTGAACCAGGGAACAATAATTATGAACAGGGAAAAAAAGCCCAGGATCAGAAGACCTGCAATTATTAAAGCTAATTTTTTTTCGTCCATAAAATAGGATACCCGCACAATTAATGCATTTTGGTATTCATATAAAACCCATACACAAAAAGAGCCACAGCAATGATTACTATTCCACTATCTAAAAGAGATTCCTTCCAGTTTGGCAGGGCGTAATTGACGAGCCAAGGCACCGCAATGAAAAATACTGCAAGGATACCTATCCCCAGCAGGCTGAGAATTGAAATAATTAATACCTTATCATTCATAAAAAATTCCTTCCACCCAGCGTGACGCTGAGCCCTGTAAGCAATGGATTTTACTGGCAAACCAAGAGTTATCTCGGCCCAAGAAGCTTTTTCCCAATCCCCTCCCGGGGTACTGGGGGGTTGGTGAACATCGAATTTCCCCCGACCTGAAAAGCTTTTGCCAGTTGCCCTTGCGGCTAGTAGTGATTGTAACAATTCTATTCAGCGTATGAAAACATTTGCTTCCACTAATTTTTGTTTTAGAATCTGCAGGACCCTTTCAACCCACTATCTCCTGTTTGAAAGGAAGAGTGTAAAACAATTTCCATTCATCAATAAAGGCGAATATGAAAGATGAAGACAGCAAACTGAATCATCCCCGCATTGAGGCTTTAATTAGGGAACTCTCACAACTGATGGGTCCTGGTGCCAAAGCGGAAATGTTTGAAAAAATATTCACTGATCTCGCATTGATTGGAAGAAAAAATCCGAACCTTGGCGATCATAAGCTTATCCATAAGACGTTGCACGAGTTGCGCAAGTCTTTAACGCTGTTTTTACCGCATCGTAATAAGCGCAAGGTCGCAATTTTTGGATCCGCTAGAGTTAGCGATTCCCATCCCAATTATGAAATTGCATTAGAGCTTGCACAAGGACTGGTCAAAAAAAATTATCAGGTAATAACTGGGGCAGGAAATGGAATCATGGAGGCGGCTAACCGGGGTGCCGGGCGAGAGAAAAGCTTCGGACTGAATATTAAGCTGCCTTTTGAGCAATCGGCTAATTCCTACATTGAAAACGACCCTCACCTGATTGAATTCAAGTACTTTTTTACCCGCAAGCTTATGTTCATCAAAGAATCTTCCGCCACCGTCCTATTACCAGGAGGATTTGGAACTCTGGATGAAGGATTCGAGAACCTCACCTTGTTTCAAACTGGGAAGTGTATGCCCCGCCCTATTGTTCTTTTGGATCATGAGGGTGACAATTATTGGGACCATTGGATGAACTTTATCCGTTCGGCAGTCATTGAAAAAGGGTACGCTATCGAGAATGACTTAAGTTTTATATACCGGGCACGCTCAAGCCAGGAAGCTATAGACCGGATTACCAATTACTACAAGGTTTTTCATTCATTGCGCTATATCGGTGATTTGACTGTTTTGAGGCTCACCAAACCTCTTCCCCTCGACCTTATAAAAACGTTGAATACCGAGTTTCAGGATATTGTAGTGAAAGGCTCCCTTCAATCCACCCCGCCTCATAAACAGGAATTGCAAAATAATGAATATCCAGAATTGCCTCGTTTATCCCTTTATTTTAATAAATCTGCATACGGCAGGCTTAATCAACTGATTGAAGCCATCAACCAAGCTTAATCCCCTCCAAATCGTCAAATTAGATAAATATTTTAATATATTTATCTAAATTTGATCTTTTTATCCACAGCCCTCCAAATATAAAAATATTTTAACACAAAAAATCTCTTTGTTTACCTATATTTGCGAATGATCGTCCTATGTTGCCCATTTTTGGCCTACTAATTGCAAATACTAGTAATTAGAAGATCCGACTCAAAGTTTGAAAGTCCAAATGAGATCGGAGAATCTAAGAAAAAACTTTTATTTAACAAAAGGATGGTGAGTTTCCATGAAGAAAGTTCATTACAAAAAATATGATTTAATCTTCACCGAAGGCGATCCGGGCAATTCTGCCTACATGATCGACGAGGGAAAGATTGCGATTATATCGGGTAAGGGCATGCATGGAAAACACAAGGTTTTGGCTATATTAAATAAGGATTCCATTTTTGGGGAGATGGCCTTGATCGATGAGAATGTTCGAACTGCAACAGCCTATGTTCTTGAGGATTGCCAGTTATCCATCATCACCTCAAAGACACTTCATCATTTAATGGAAAAGGAACCCTTGTCATTAAGTCCACTACTTGAAACTTTATCGCAACGATTGCGCCAAACCACAAAATTATTAAAAGATAAATTAAGAGGGCAAGATGTGCGGCGGCGCGATTTTGACACCTCCTACAAGGAGGGATATGGCCAACATTCTTCAAATTATCAAACCTTTAGTAACGGTGAAACTATTTTTCAAGAAGGCCAGCCTAGCGATTGCGCCTACATCATTAACTCTGGCAGTGTCGGAGTTTACAGGGAAGATTCACTGGGTAAACGATCATTGGTTCAAGAACTAGGCGCGCATGCCATGTTTGGGGAAATGGGCCTGATCGATAAATATCCCCGATCCGCAACCGTTGTTGCCTTGGAAAATACTAAATGCATGGTCATTGAAAGACCTCGGTTCGATTATCTAAAAAAGTTTAACTCGCATTTTATGATCAAACTTATTAAATCGTTTACGGAAAGATTAAGAGCTACCATCGCTAAGTTGAACCAGAGGGACCCTTCAAGCAAAAACAGTCCCGCAAACAAAATGGTAGCAATTAATAATTTTCATTAAAAGGAGATTACGAATATGAAAATTTTAAACTTTAATTCCGGAGAAGTGGTGTTCGAGGAAGGCAGCGACAGCAATTGTGCTTATCTCGTTGAAGAGGGTAAGTTTGAAGTATCGAGAATACATAATGGGAAAAAGCTGGTCATGGGAATTCTCAAGGCAAAAGATATTTTCGGAGAAATGGGAATTATTGACAACCAGCCCCGGTCAGCAACCGTTATCTCCTTGGAAAAAAGCAAAGTATCCCTGATCACTCAGGAATGCTTCCATTCTCTGGAACAAACTAACCCGCAAGCCCTGATGCCTCTTCTACGGGTACTTTCAGCACGTATCCGTGACACCTTCAAGCTGTCAAAAATGCAGCATTCCTCGTCCTAATCCTCGAAGCACACCCACGATCGACCAAGACCCGCAACCCATGTGTTTACAAGGGGTTATATTTCGTATAAAATATACTTGGATTATGGGTCAAGTTTATTTCCGTAATAACCGTTTTATATGTTGTATACACCAATATTAAACGGTTCGGCCCCAATTCGTGGACAGTTTGTATTTTGGATTACAAACATCCCGAAGGCATCTGGCTGACTCTTAAATGATTTTTCATTTTGTGCCTACTTGAAAGATCCCCTGTGAATGAAAACTCTTAGTTACCAAACTTTCAAATCAGAGACACACAAAGAGACAGCAGCTATCCAGAAGGATGATTTAGAAACCTTTTCGTCCCAGGAGCCCTTGACCCAACCACCTAAAACCCTGATCATCATTCCGGCCTACAATGAAGGAAAAAATATAGGCGCGGTTCTTGAGGGCATCCAAAAACAGTCACCCGGAATTCCTATATTGGTGATTGATGACGGCTCTTCTGACAACACAGAGAAAATAGTTCGAGAGCACAATGCCAAGGTCATTTCCCTGCCTTACAATTCAGGCTATGGCGTTGCCCTACAAACTGGATTTTTATATGCCGTAAAAAATAATTTTTCCATCGTAATACAAATGGATTCTGATGGTCAGCATGACCCTGCAAACATTAAAGACCTGATGGAGGAAGTTCAGAAGGATAATTGCGATGTGGTAATCGGCTCCCGTTTTTTAAGTAAAGACTCCTATAAAACATCTCTCGCCCGCCATGCAGGTATGTTTATATTTGGAAATATTGCGTCTCTGTTTTGTGGACAAAAAGTAACCGACCCTACTTCAGGATTTCAGGCATTAAAGGGACGCGCTATCGAGTTTATCGCCAGCGATAACTACCCTCCCGATTATCCGGATGCAGACTTTATTATTTTGATGAATCGCTGTGGATTTAAAATAAAAGAAATCCCGGTAACCATGCACGCTAGCCCAGACAAAGAATCCATGCATCACGGGCACAAAACAGTTTACTATGTGTTTAAAATGTTTCTTTCAATTTTTGTAACCCTTTTAAGAAAATCTCCCAAGAGGTAATCCATGCCCCCACGAATTCAAATAATCTCAATTTTGATATGTGTTTTTCTGGTCGCATATGTTTTCGAATTAGTTCGAAGAAAGCACTTGAGCGAGGAATACTCAATGGGATGGCTGCTCACCGGAACTTCAATGCTTATCCTATCTGTTTCTGAAGGTGCCATAAAATGGGTTTCAGGACTGGTTGGAGCCACTTTATTTACCTCAACCTTATTCTTTTTCGGACTTCTATTTCTCATGGTCATTTGTCTGCATTTTTCTATTCGCATTTCCGCTTTGACCAAACAAGTGCGAACCCTGACCCAACATATTGGAATCCTGGATCACGAAAAAAAAGCGCTGGAAGAGAAAGTTAACCAACCCCCCTGGCAAACAGGCACTTCCGGTCTGGAGCAAATTTGAAAGTCTTACGTACCATAGAAACTTTTTTACCCTACATTTGTGGGCCGACCAATCAGGCATTTCAAATTTCCAATCGCCTTGAAGAAAGAGGCATTCACTCCCCGGTTTATACCACCTACTCCGATGTTGACCCTGATCTGGCTCCTCATGAAAATTTTGAGCAGGTATCCGTATTCAGGTTTCGCCATCAGTTCAAGGTAATGCGCTATTCCATGAGTATGGGCATGCTTCCTCATTTTAATAGTTTCGATATTTTACATAGCCATAATTACCGAAATTTCCAAACGGATAGTAGTTTTTTTTTGCTCTCTTAAAGAATAAACCTTTCATCTTGAATACCCACGGTTCCCTTCTGGGTTTCAAACATTATCTCCCCTCATTCTTCCAGAAATTTCCATATTACGCATACGATTTGATAACATTGAAAACCAGCGCAAAAAGAGCCCAAGCCGTCGTTGTTTCCTCAAAATTTGAATATGAAGATGCCCTCGAGTTTGGAATCCCTAAAGATAAGCTTCATGTCATTCCCATGGGTATCAAGGTAACCGAAGGCATTAAGAAGAAAGCAGACAATGAAGTTCTGCAACTCCTGTTTGTCGGTCGAATTGCAAGGGTCCGGCGAATCGAATTATTATTGCAGGCCATTGGAAAATTAACATTCCCCTTTCATTTAACTATTGTTGGAGGCGAAGAAAAAACCAGTAGCCTCAGCCGATCGGGCTACCTTGAGGAGCTAAAGACACTTACCCAAGAGCTCAACTTAAAAAACAAAGTGACTTTTGTGGGAAAGAAATCCCCAGAAGAGTTAAAGGCCTATTACCAAAAAGCGGATGTGTTTGTATACCCTTCTAAGTATGAAAATTTTGGGCAACCCATCCTTGAAGCTGGGGCTCATGGCCTTCCGGTTGTAGCCACTGCAGTGGGTGTAGCTCGAGATATTGTCTTAGACGGAGAAACCGGATATTTAACTTCTGATGATCCGAAAGAAATGGGCCACTGCATTCAATTATTACGGGAAGGTGATCTCAGACAGAAAATGGGAGTGCAAATTAAAAATCTTATCAGGGAAAAATTTGACTGGGATAATATCATCAAACAATATATTAGCCTGTATAACTCATTTTGATTTTAATTCATGACAAAAGCATTCGACTCTTTTTCTAAAAACTACAATAAAGATTTAAATGATGCGCTTCGCCTAACGGGGTATGACTCAAGTACCCTGACTAAAGCAAAACTATTAAAACTTCAAGCTCTCTTTCCTGAACTCGTCCCGCTCCATTTCAATTTACTGGATTTTGGCTGCGGGATAGGGAACCTTTATGAATCTGTTAAACAGTTTTTTCCAAATGCCTCATACACTGGTGTTGACGATTCTGGAGAATCTATTAACAAAGCTCAATCTCGTTTCGGGAACAATTCAATCTTTCACAATCTCAACTCTGAAAACTGGAAAAAGACGCAGTATAACCTGATTTTCTCTGCAGGAGTTTTTCATCATATTCCTCATGATGAACATAAAAATATTTTAAAGGAACTTTCCGGACTTCTTAAGCCTAATGGGAAACTAGTAATCTGGGAGCACAACCCTTTCAACCCTATCACTAAAAAAATTGTCACCGATTGCGTTTTCGATCAAGACGCTGTTTTGATTTATCCACATCAGATGAAAAAAAATATGCTGGGAATCCCGCTTACAAATATTCGGATTGTCTACACCACATTTTTTCCAAAATCCTTATCTTTCTTAAACGTTCTAGATCCTTATATGGGCTGGCTTCCGTTAGGTGGGCAATTCGTGACCTATGGAGAAAAAATAGAATAATCCGGGATATTTCTTACAAATATCCACTCAGTCCGTCTTCCAATTTTCTCGGGGAATATGAAATTATCGTTGAGGTGTGGCTAATATCCTGATTCTTCCTGCATAGCAGTCGGGGAATTTGATCGGGGGTAAAAGAGCCCGGTTTCATTGATGATGCCAACGACACCCCCAATCTCGCAACCCATACAGGAATAAAAACCTTATATCTGCGAACTTGCAAAAAGCACGACAATCGATCTATCACATCTTTAAATGGAATGATTTCCGGTCCGCATAAGTTTAACTTCTGGCTTATCAAGCCAGGGCTCATCACTACCTGCGCCATTGCCTCTACGACATCATCAATGTATACAGGGCTCAGGCAATAAGAACCATCTCCAATGACAGGAATGCATTGTAAATTCTTAACCCATGAAATCAGTTTGCCAATGCCCTCTTCCATCTGCGGCCCGTAAACTTCTGAAGGTCTCAAAATATTCCACTCCAGTTTCGATTTGCAAACCAACTCCTCTGACTTCAGCTTGCTCAATCCATAAGCTCCACCTTCACCACTTGCAGCCGCGGAGCTAATGAATATAAATTTTTTCACATCATTCTTCTTGCAGGCCTCTAAAAGATTTTTGGTTCCCTCTAGATTAACCCTGAAATATTCAGCATCATTGCTGGAATGTGTCAAAGCTGCCAGATGGAGAACCCCATCCATCCCCTGGCATGCACGATCCAGAGACTCAGGATCATTCATATCCCCAGACACAGTTTCACACGATTCTATTTTGGCTGGCGAACGATGCTCCAGAAGTCGGAAAGAGAATCTACCCCTTTCGAGTAATAGGAGCACCAGTTTTGAGGCCAACGAACTTGATGCCCCCGTGATTAAAAGTTTCATTCACACTAAACCGGTTCAGAGGGTTTACTTCGCCCCGAATTCTTTGATGCGATACCAGATCAAATTTGCCAAGAATTCCAAAACAGCAAGAGGTTTTACAAAAGAAGGGCGGGTATCAATACTATGAAAAGTTGTTTCTATTGTTCCAATACTCATTTTCAGGCGTCGGGCAATTATCATGATTTCGGCATCAATAAACCAACCATTAGATCCCAGATTCATATTCTCATATAACTCCCGCGTTAATATTTTAGGCTTGGAGTTAACATCTCGGGCATCCATTCCCGGAAACAAAACATTAAACAAACGGTTGTAATTTGTAGATATAAGTTTTCGATAAAAACCATCGCTTCTTTCAACGCGAACTGTTTTTACCAAATCGTGTCTCTTTTCTTTCATGAGCTGATAAACACGAATCACATCTGTGCACGGCATTTGCCCATCCCCGTCAATAACCGCCAGTGTTTTTCCTGTTGTGGCTTGAAGGCCAGATTTCATATCCCATCCCATCATTCCCTCTTTAACGCGAACTACGGGTTTTATCCGAGAATTTCCAGCAGAAATCTTCTTAACCACTTCAGGCGTCTCATCACCTGTTCCTTCAAAATAATTACCAACCAGAATGATCTCCCAATCCAGTCTCTCATTCTCCAGCGAAGCAACCAAGGAGGACACAAATCCTTCAATAGTGAAAGCACTTCGATAGGCCAAAACAACCACTGAAATATCAGGTCTCTCCACTTCTCAACCCATTTAAGGCTAATATCAAATTCTCAGATGCCGATAAATCTAATAGACAAAAAAAGATCATACCATAAGGACTACTTGGAACTAACCGCATTATTTTTCAACCATGAAAGATCAGTTATCCTCTACAACCAAAGTTTTATATTCTGAGCACTTAACCGTCGAGTATAATAATCAGTCCAGATTTCTTCAATGGTTTGCAAAAGTGGCCCTCATCCCAAATTCCCTAAAATCCCATTTCCCCTTAATTTTTCTCATTCTTTTTTCTTTCCCTCTCATTTTCACAGGATTGGACGACACGGTATTACAGCTAGATGAGGGTGCAGATACATTTGTATCCACCACGATTTTAAAAAACGGATATCCCAAGCATTCCGATGGAACCAACTACACCATGCCTTATGCAGATATTTATGACGGCATCTTTGTATATCGAACATGGATTCCATATTACCTTCAATCTGCTTCTCTCCTGGTATTTGGGCAGAACACATTTTCGGCAAGACTTCCCTTTGCAATTATAGGGATATTTTCAATTTGGGGTATTTACAGTTTTACTTTACGATGGACCAATCAAAAAAATATTGCCTTCTTTGCATCTCTGTTACTCGCAACTTCCATTCCTGCTCTGCTCTATTTTCGCACTGCCCGTTACATTGCCATCCCCATCCTGCTGACCCCGCTTTTGCTAAAATTCTATATCACCATTTTTGACAAAGAAAAATGGAACCCGATACCTATTACAGTGGTATCAATTATTTATTTCCACACCATGTATGTTGAGTTTGCGGGACTTATAATAGGAATGTTGATCCACCTATATGTTTATCGGAGCCGAGTTTCAAGCAGCAACCTGTCCAAGGTAAAAGGTTCAGCAATTATCACTGCCGCGTTCTGCCTTCCATGGCTGGCTATCATTCCCGCTTTGATGGACAAGCTTTCCGAGTTTTACACTTCCGCCAGCCCATTGGTGGACACTTCATTGTGGCGTTTTCCAAAACACTTTTTTGCGTTCTTATTCCAAATCAATAATTATATTTTTCCTTTTATCCTGGCCCCATTTTTATTCATCACATACTTAAAACATCAGCGGTTCCAGGTTTCCCTGTTATCATTCTGTTCCATCTCAGTTCTCATTACTGCTTCTCTGCACTCGATTCCGCTCATGCAGTATATTTCCGCATGCATTCCTCTTTTATTGGTTCTTCTAGCCATGATCGTATTTTATATATTTGAGAAATCTATTGCCCGGCAATCCGCTCTTCTGCTGGTTCTAATTTTCACCAATCTCATTCACGTGGGCCCTCTTCTTCCCGTTAAACAAATAGCCCTCCGTTATCCCGAAAATTTTGTAGTTTCTGATTACAGACAATATGCCTACGAGACCTTCTTGAGGGAAGCAAACCTGAAGTCCGTATTTTATCAGTACTGGGAGGAATTGACCCATCGCTACCAGGGACCACTGGATAAATTGGTATTGTTTTTTGAAAAGAATGGAAAAAAAGGAGCCACCTGTTATATCGACAGCGAGTTCGAGTCGTTGACATTTTATACCGGGATGGAAATGATCCCAAATCAGCATCTTAGTCCACAGCATCCGCCTGACTGGATTGTACTACGAGGAATAGACAGGATCTTCGAGGGGAACCTTACTAAAGAGGCTCGGAATGTAAAAGAAGTCCTTCAGGCCAATACATATACTCGAATAGAATTGGACGCGCCGGCCATTCAGGCCAATAATACCTACGACATACAAATACACCAATTCCGTTCACCCTCTTCTAACGACAAAGTTTTCATCTATCAATTGTCCCAACACAAGAAGGCTCTCTGAGCGCCATTCTCCTAACCACCTATTTGCGAGACAATACATAATCCATTGCAATTAACGCATATGGAATCACAAGAGGAAACAAGATATACAACATGCGTCCTGCACTGTCGCTTAAAATCGTATACCCAAATGCTACAGGCACCATCCAAAGTAAAAAGCGTGGGATTTGGTAATCCGTAACCACCTTCTTATACTCAAGCCACGCACCAAAAATTGCTATCACCCAGAAAACTGAAAAGGGAGCAAAAAGACCGTGCCACCCTGATAAAGTGAAATAGCTTTGACTGAGGTTTTCTAATGCTGCCGCCATATGGCTTGTGATTGTAGCCAAAATCGGATCATCTGGCTTGACTGCCTCGGGCATAGTGGCAGTGACCAAGTTTCTCACCCAAAATAAAGTAGCAAATGAAAATGTCAAAGATAGAAGAATAAGTTTGCGGTTCATCGTCTTTATGAGGAGAGGCAGGAACAAAAATGGGACGACTGTTTCTTTTGTAAGAATTAGAAGAGGATTTAGCAAGCTGAGCAACAAGGAGCGCTGAGTCAAACATAAATAGACGATGATAATAATCGCCAGGTAGTATAAGGACTCAACAATAGGCGCCCCTGTTGAAAGGATTGTCATTCGACTCCCCAGAAATATGAACACTCCCAACAAAGACAATCTGGAGTCAAACTTCAATTCAACCAAAAAGAAAAAGAGAAATAAACCAGCCAGACTTGTAATGAGATAATTGACCGCATAGAAGCTAAGCGCATCAATCATAGGCAACAGGTCAGGAGTAATTAAGGGATGAATTACTTCCCGGACAATATCCACAAGAAAAGGAATAATAATTCGGTAACGATGGGTTGGGGAAACATTATAATCCCCATTTGACATGGCAAGGTAGTTTGCGGAATCACTCAAGCCTCTTGGGTCAGCCCAGTCAAAATGAAGAAATTGCTGGAAGCTCACGCCATAGTTAAACCCAAGGATGAGGGAAAATATCAGAAATGTTCTGGCAGTTTTGGAGATATCCACAATTTTTTCTATCCTTGAAAAGCCTCCTGGGCCTCATTATAGAATTGTTCCCGGCAGTCTTTATGTCGGGATGAAAAGTGAAAAACTTGAAGTTGTTTAACGCCGGCCTCTTTGGCCAGGGTACCCGCTTGACGAGATGTAAGATGATAACGCGCTTGTCCCCGTTCCTCTTCATTAGCCAGAAAAGGCGATTCACAAAAAAACACATCCGCGGATTCTACCAATTCCACAATCTTCTTTCTATTCCGGTCATTAAAAACCGTATCCACCACATAGCCAATTTTTTGTCCTGGAAAAATCTCGACCAATTCGATCTTTAGGTCGCCCAGTGGAATATCTTCTATTCTGAAGTTTCCTGACTCCTGGAATGGCACCTTTATGAGCGAGGAATCCTGCTCGCCTCTTGACACACTTTGTTTCAATTCATTCAACCAAGGACCGTGTTCGGCCTTCATTTCTTCCAGCTTGTCTTTATTAATATTGATATGAGGTTTTTCTTCCAGCGCAAACCCCAAGCAGGGAACCCGATGCTCTAATATCGCTGCACGAACCGAGAAAACTGGATTATCCACGATTAAGCCATCCACAAAAGGCTCTTCTATTTCATCGCAAATTTTAAATTTATCAATCGCCCGGAAGGACCCTTTGAGCAAACTGTTTTCGCGCACTTCAACCACTTCGATGGTGAGCGATTCAGAATACAGCTCAACCAGATTCCAGGTAAATCCAGCTAGTTTGCCTTTCACGTTTTCAATAATATTTTCCGGGCCAAAAATTGTTAGCGTTTTATCCCGGCCAAAAAGCGTTCTCAATAATCGATCAAAACCAATGAAATGGTCAATATGGGTGTGACTGACGAAAACATGGGAAACTTTAAGAAGGGTTCCATTCGACACAGCAGACAAATCTCCCAGGTCAAATAATAGTACCCGCTTTTCTAGAAGGAACTGCACCAACAGACCTGGGTCTCCAAATGGGTCATTGATCAAAGTAGGCTGAATCCCCGATTTCATTCCTTTTCTGTCTCCGCATTAGTTTTATCGTAACGCAAAAAAGCCTGAATGAAAGATTGAAGATCTCCATCAAGAACAGCATCTACATTTCCAACCTCGACATTCGTCCTCAAGTCTTTGATCAAGCGGTAAGGATGCAAAATGTAGGAACGGATTTGACTGCCCCATTCGATTTTTCTTTTTTGTTTTTCCATTTCCTTTTTTTCTTCACCCTGCTTTTCCTGCTCCAATTCATACAAACGGGATTTAAGAACCTTGATCGCCGAGTTCTTGTTTTTATGTTGCGACCTTTCATTTTGGCATTGGACTACAATTCCAGATGGGACATGCGTCAGCCGAACTGCAGAATCGGTAGTGTTCACCCCCTGACCTCCCGGCCCAGAGGCGCGGTAGACATCTATCTTCAGATCCTCTTCTTTAATTGCAACATCAATCTCTTCATCAACTTCTGGATAGGCAAAAACCGAGGCAAACGAGGTATGACGTCTTTTATTGGAATCGTAGGGTGAAATGCGTACCAGCCGATGAACTCCGATTTCTGCCTTCAAATATCCAAAGGCATAATCTCCTGTAAACAAAACCGTAGCACTTTTTATACCTGCTTCATCGCCATATTGCGTATCCAGAACTTCCGTTTTATAGTCATTGCGATCTCCCCAGCGCAGGTACATTCGCAAAAGCATTTCGGCCCAGTCCTGAGATTCTGTACCCCCCGCTCCAGAATTAATAGCGATGAAAGCATTATTAAAATCATTTTTGCCTGACAGCATGGCCTTCATTTCCGCCTGGGCAACTTGTTCTCCTAACTCAGCTAAAGCAGACCGAATCTCCTCATCCATGGAAGAGTCTTCTTCCTCTGCAGAAAGTTCCAGCATCGCACCCAGGTTTTCACCTTCTTTTTCCAGATTTTTCCAGATTTCTATGGAGCGTTGCAGACCAGACCTTTTTTGCAGAATCTTTTGGGCAGATTCATTATCATCCCAGAACCCAGATTGAGCCATTTTTACATCTAAGGGCTCAACTTCTTTCATCTTCCGATCAACGTCAAAGATACCTCCGGAGCAAATCAATCCTATTTTCGATATCTTTAAAAGCTTTTGTAAAATCATCTTGCATTTGAATCTCCTAGATCATTGACGTTTCAACCATTTTCCTCAATCTCGACCTGAAAAGCAAGCTGGCCATAGGATCGTTCGGGCCGAAATTGAAAGGTTGATACTACTTGCTCTGTTCTTTATACTCAGGGTGATTTAAATCGGTCCCTTTCGTAAAGTCGTCCCCCTCTTGAGCTAAAGATAGCTCTAAAATTAGCCGATTAATAAAGGATAAGGGAAATTTTTGCCCTCTAGCCAGAGAGGCTGTGATATTCCCTCCTTAGGTTTCATATCCCATCCTCTTCCTTATTTTTTGCTGTACGGGTAGAGGGAGTAAAAGGGCTAGAACCTGTCAAGCTGAACCAACACTATCATGGACCTGCTGACCCCGACATTTATAGTCATCATTTCGTTATCCGCGATCCTGTGCCGCAGACCCTTTCAAAATTTTCCCCTGGACGATGATTTCGCCATCTACACATACCGGGCTCGTTTCGCGTCACAAGGGTTTAAGTGGAAAAAAGATCTGCAAATCATCGGAATCCCCATGTGGAAAATGCTCCTGCTGGACAGGCTCTATGGCTCTAAAGAAGGAGGCGTTCAGCGTATCCGCCATTTGCAGACGGCATTTCATCTTGCCGCTTCACTGATCATCTATGGAGCTCTGTGGAGTTTCACTCATAACCCTTGGGCCAGTTTCACCGGTGGGCTGCTTTATTCCTTTTATGGCACCTCTCCAGACCTGACAGCTGGCTCCTTTAACTTTGAGCAATTTTATATTCCCTTTGTCTTTTCCGGATTGGCTTTGCTGCAAACTGGGCCTGAATGGGTGATCCTGGCCGGACTATGTTTTGGCCTTGCCACCATCCCAAAATACACAACCGCTCTATTCACCGCTGCCCTTGCACCTGCGGTCTGGTACGAATTTGGCTGGCTTGCCTCAGTCCAGTTTTCTCTAGCTTCGATTGGAGTTATGGCGCTTGCCAACCTGACAGAATGGAAGATGGGATTCTGGGACGCGGAATCGCGCAAGCAAATGAAAACCCGAATGGCCACCACTCTCAGGCTGACTCGCACCAAAAGCATGCACTTTAGCGTCTTGTTTGAAATCGGCCAATTGTTCAAGCAGGCCCTGCCTGTCTGGCTGGGTCTCCTTCCACTGGTATTATTTTTAGTCCAGAGCAAAAATACCTGGCTGGCAGCATTCACCCTCGTCCTGTTTAGCATGATCATTTTTCAACGAGCATTTTCCAGATACCACTATCTGCCCTTATTTGGTCTGCTTTCCTTGGCCTGTGGATTAGGAATGGATATGGTGTCGAGCCTGGAACCCACAACAGCGGGAATGATTCTTGCCAGTTTCGGAGTTTTGTTGGCATGGAATTTAAAAACTATGGCCTTTTATTATCTTCGACCCACTGAACCGGAAACTCTGGCCCAATACGAAAAATTTGACCAATACCTTTATCTACCCCGGCTGGGTAAAATTCTCAAACGTCTGATGAGAAGGCGCGGCGAAAGTGGTGAACGAATTTTTGTTTGGGGCACTTTTTCACAACTGTATCACCTAGTCGATTCACCAGCTTCCGACAACTTTCTGCATTACACTATTGGCCCCTGGGACACTCCGGATCTGGAAAGTTTTTATGACAGTTTTATAGGCGGACTATTGCAGCATAAGCCAAAATATCTAATCAAGAGTTTTCCCGATCTGGATATCCAATATCTTGAAGAAATTACCGGCCTGCGTTACAAACTACTAAAAGTCATGCTGGCCAGGTTTCCAGTTTACCGATTGGAATCTCAAGATTCACCCGCAGTTAATCCACTGAACTTGTCCTGGCAGGAAAAAATGGGGCAAATGGAATCCCTCACCCAAGCAGACTGGCATGCTCCAGGAATAATTCGTGCCGATGCAGATCAGGGCAAGCTGATCACTGCCCTCAGGGAATGTCGCAAATTGACAAAAATAAATCCTAATGACGTTGAAGGATATATTTATATGGGAGAGGTTTATGCTTTTCTTGGTCTTCCAGGAAAATCTGAAACGGCTTTTGAAACTGCCCTTCAACAAGCTTCAAATTGGCCCGACCTAAGAATCAAGCTGGCCCACCAAAAACTCCAACTGGAAAAGCTGGATGAAGCACTGACCCTAATCCAGGAAGAAATCAGGCAGTTTGATTACCATCCTGAAGACATCTTTTTACATGGCCTCATCATGAAACGGGAAGAAAGATATGAAGAGGCATTAATACGCTTTGATAAGGTAAGGAATGAAGGGCTCCGTCGACATGATTGCTGGGAACTATCTATAGAATGTCTTGTGAAATTGGGAGACGGAGACAGGCTCAACAACCTTTACCAAGAAACCTTGGGAATTAATGAACCCAAAGACCGTGAATGGTTACAGACTCTGATCATAAAAAATCTTGCTCAAATGAATTCCAACCAGAGACCAGAACATGAAACACTGGAATTTTATCTACAAAAAAACCCGGGAAATGGAATCCTGCGCTATGCATTCGCTTCGGCCTTGGAAAAATTTGGGGATCGACTTGAAGCTTATAAGTTATTTGAAGAGCTAGCGAAGTCGAAGCAGAATTACTCCCATATTCAAGCCAATGCCTGGTTCAGAATGGCTTTACTGGTTTCTCCTGATAAACAAACGCAATTCCTCCAACAATGTCTTAAAAAACAACCCTCTCATCAGGGAGCAAAAGATTTGCTGAAAAACCAACCTCAAGCAGAGAACACCCTGAAAGTTACTGTTCAGGATTTCGGAAAAAACACCGAAAAGGCAAAGACAAGCTCAAAACTCCAGAAAGGTTATCCCTTGAAAGTAAGCATTGTAGTCCCCAATTGGAATGGAATGCGGTTCGTCGGCATGTGCCTCGATTCCCTTGCCCAACTCGATTTCAAAGACTACGAAATCATCGTTATCGATAATGGCTCAACAGATGGCTCCCGCGAAATGATCGAAGAAAAATACCCCGAAGTGAGATTACTTAAACTTCCCGATAACATGGGGTTTGCCATTGCCTGTAATGAGGGTATTAAGGCCTCTAATGCGGAATATATTGTCCTGCTCAATAATGATATCGAGGTGACCCCCGACTGGCTGAGAGAACTCTATGAAGGCATGGAACGCCATCCTGAATGCGGCATGGGCACCACCAAAATGATGTTTCTCGACCAGCGCGATGTATTCTATAACACTGGCGACCTGTTCCACAGCTGGTCATCGGGTGGAGGGAGAGGACAGGGAGAAAAAGATCTGGGCCAGTATGAAAAAGAAGAATATGTTTTTGGGGCCTGTGCAGGTGCGGGTATTTACCGGCGAGAATTCTTCAAGCAAGTGGGTCTTTTCGATGAAGATTTTTTTATCTTCGCGGAAGATGTCGATCTCAATATGCGGGGGCAATTGCAAGGACTGAAAGCCGTTTACCTGCCTAAAGCCAAGGTCTACCACATCGGCACTGCCACGGTAGGCCTGTACAGCGACCGTTATGTTTATTTATGCAAGAGAAATGACATATGGGTATTCATCAAAAACTATTCCCTCAATATGTATTTTAAATACCTCTATTCCATCTGGAAACATCAGTTTTCAGATATCAAATACTTCACTTATCGAGGACAAGGTCAGGTTTTGCTGAAAAGTAAATGGGATGCATTGAAAATGCTCCCGCAAATGCTTTTTCGCCGATTCCAGATTCAACGAAATCGAACCTTTTCAGACTCCGAAATCAAAGAACATATCATCACCGATTGAAGAAAATTTCTTTCAAGGTAGCATCTATCCTATTTTGCTTAAAACCTCAAAGCACTTTCAGCTACCTTATCCAGAAGCCAAGGTATAACCCTTTATACTAAACCTGTTTTCACCCCTCCTCTTTTCCAAAAACTTCCCTCCAACCTATTAAGGTTTTGTTCTATTCCCCGATAAGATTATAATAACTCTTGTGTCTGTAGCTAATGAGTAACAGATGAAAAATTAACCATATAAGTGATCAAAGGATAGAAACTCTATGCCCCAAGTTGTCCTTCTCAAGCAGGAAGATCAGGTTGAAGAAATTTTTAGTGATCCCAATGATCCACGCCTTTTCGCCCATGATTTGCACCTGCAAGTAAAAATCAAGGGTCATTTATATGAATCACAATCCACAACCATTGATTTAGGCAATGACTCCGCGTGGAACAAGAACTGGAATGTTCTTCAGGTTCCAGTCACCGACAACTGCAATTTACTCTGCAAACATTGCCCAAGGGAAAGCAAATACCTTCGAAAAGACATCTCCTTGGAAAACTTTAAAAAATATCTCTCCAGATTTTCTCCTGAAAACTTCGAAAGCCTGTTACTCAGCGACTTTGGAGAGCCTCTGATAAGAACAGACTTGATGGATATATTGCGTTACGTCAAGAGCCGAGGCTTTAAACATGTACAAATCGTAACCACAGGATCTCTATTAACCGAAAAGTGGTGTAAAGCAATTGTTGAAGAAAACCTGCTACACCAAATCCTGATTTCCATCGAGGCTTCTTCAAAAGAACTTTATGAATACATTCGCGGTTCTGATTTCGATTTAATGAAAACCAATATCAAACACTTGACGGATTATAAGAAGTCCATGGGCTCTCCCTATCCTGTTTTGTATTTTAATGCGGTTTGTTTGAAAAAGAATATCGATGAACTTCCAGGCATCATGGACCTAGCCCATGAATTGGGTCTGGACTATGTCTACTTCGTTCATCTCAACGCCGTTCCTTCGGATATTTATAAGGACCGGAGAGAAGAACTTAGCGATAAATTGTATTTCAAGGACCAGCATTTGAACACCTGTGACAGAGAACATATTGAGAAGGTATTTGGAGAAATTGACAAAAAATCCAAAGAATATCAGATTCCTTATTTACCTCCTGAGGATTATCTCTCGCTTCCGCAAGCAAAACCCATTAGCGAAGAAAAATCTTCAGAAGAAAAAAAGGGCTGCCATATGCCCTATTCATGGGCCCAAGTAGACCCTGAAGGGAATGTTTATCCCTGTTGCCAGATTTCCCGCCGTTATTCTGTAGGGAACTTAAATGATCAGGACTTTGAAGGCATCTGGAACAGCAAAAAGTTCGTTGAGTTTCGTGAAGGGCTCACCAATGGAAAACCCAATAGATGGTGCGAGGTGTGCAACGTCTATAACGGTAAACGGTTTTAATCCTCATTTACATCTTCAACTGAGTATGGAGCAGCTTAAAAAAGAGATTATCCGTTTTATCCTTACCGACAACCTTGAACAAGCCAGCAACCTTTTCTCTCAGCATAACAATCCTGAGCTCAAAGACCTTGCCAAACTTCTCGACAAAATCCCTAGTCAGAGTCTCCCTTTAGCGGAGTGGAAATCGCCGCTTCCAAAATTCATCACCACCTCGGTTTCATACACCTGCGGTATCGGTTGCGAAATGTGCAATGCCGGATTTGCGGATAAAACTTCCCTGTTTGAAGATTACAAATACCTTTCCCCTGATGAATTTGAAGCCTTAGCTCCATGGATTCACAATGCCACCCATGTTGCCCTGGTAGGGCTAGGAGAAACTCTGGATTCCCCACACCTGGAGATTTTTCTGGAGAAACTTAGGGATAAGATCACATTCATTTCGACAAGTGGGGTACCACTGAATAAGAAAACCATCGAAAAACTAATTCGCGCCCAACTGCATTACCTCAACCTTTCGTTTGACGGCAAAACTACAGCCGGACATGGCGGAGGCCGGGACAGCTATATCAATAAATTCTGGGAAAAGGTTGGGCTCATCCAGAAAACCAAACAAGTTTTGAATGTTTCACATCCTATCCTTCACCTCACCGTGGCGGTCGATTCTGAAAACATCAATCAACTCGATGAAATCATAAAAACTGCAAAATCGCATGACATACCTTCAGTTGACCTTATCTATATGGTGCCACACAACCACTCTCTATACCAAAAATCCATTTTCACGGACCTGAAAATTTATCGCGAAAAAATCAATTCTGTGATGGCAAAATGGAACGCCCTGGAAATGCATGTGCGATTTTTTGAAAAAGCAGAAGTAGAAACTTCTCCCGAAACTTGCTATTTCGTGGACAAACATCTGATGTTTAATTTAAACCGGCAAAAGCCAGACTTGTGTTGCGGCTCACTCGACATCCCTCTGAATATTGATGAGCTTCTTCCCGAAGAGTACTGGAATTCCTTTCCCTTGCGTTATTTCCGCTCCCTTCATTTTTCGGGAATCCAGGAAAACCTTCCTGAAGTCTGCCAAACCTGCTGGGTGCTTAATCCTGAACAGTTGAAGGATTCCTTCGCAGGCGCGAAACCCAACGATGAAGATTGCCTGCCCTGGTATCGCGAGGCCGGACAGTACAAATCGGAAAATAAAATGGATAAAGCCGAATCCCTCTATCGAAAAATCACCCGGATTTCCAGAGATAGGCAATTGATCGGGAAGTCATGGTTTCATCTTGGAGTGATAAGCCTGAATAACAACCGACAAAAAGAAGCCCTGGAGCATATGAAAAATGCTGTGCGGTTCTGTTTCGACCATACCCTTGCTTTTGCCTTTCTTGCTCTTCTCATGCGTTACCCAAACAGCATGGAACCCTCTGTTTCTGCTAGAAAGACAAACTATGAATTCATCGATTTTTTCAAACCCGCTGTCTTTTCAAAAGTGGAAGAAGTGACCCTCCCTCAGTCCTCCTAATATTTAAATATTGGCTCGAAGTTAGATTTTTCTTTGAGTCAAAGCACTCCCAATATGATTTGTTTTATCATTGCAGTTATGATTAAATGCGGATGAATTCATTAGGCATTCCCCGCACGAAACCTCCAAAGGTTCACTCGTTCATGACAACCTCTTTGTTTCCCATGAAATTTGAAAATGCTTATCGGGCTGAAGACTCTTCCAATGAAGAATTGTCACCCCCTTCAGGATTATGTTTTTCCCATGATGGCAACCTTTTACTTTCCGATGATTTCAACCATCGTGTTCAAATTTATGATTCTCAATTTAACCTGCTAAATAGTTTTGGCTCGAAGGGGAAGGAGCCGGGGCAATTTCAATATCCCAAAGGCATTGCGGTGGACCCTGAAGGAAATATCTATGTTGCTGATAGTTGGAACCATCGTGTACAGAAATTTGATGCCAAGGGGACTTCTCTTCTTACTTTTGGCACCTGCGGAGATGGAAAAGGGGAGTTGAATGAGCCTTATGACATCATGGTGGAGCCTTCGGGGAACTTGATTGTCGTAGAACGTTACAACCATCGGATTCAGTTCTTTGACCCCCAAGGTTTGTCTCTGGGTTGGTTGGGAGATCGGGGAACAGTTTTAGAAAGGCAATTAGCGGAACTTCTTGGAACCCCCGAAAACCTGCTGGACCCTATTTTATTTGAACTCCCCACTTCCATCGCTAAAGACAGCCATGGAAATTTTTTTATCACCGATAGCGGCAACCATAGAGTTCGAAAATTCAGTCCTCAATGGCAGGAAATTTTATCGTTCGGAGAACAAGGTACCAAACCCGGACAGTTCCAGTATCCCCTTTGCGTGACCGTAGCTCCCAATGACTTGCTTTATATCGCAGACCTGAATAATGAACGTGTCCAGGTTATTTCTCCCTTTGGCCAGTATTTGTTTTCTATAGACCCCAGCAATTCAGGCCAGCCTTTTGAAGCGCCGTGTTTGACCGCAATAGATCCAAAAGGTTGCCTGCATATTGGCTTCACTTTCAATACCCGAATTTTTAAATATCTTATTCCACTTGTTTCACAGAATACTCTGGCAGAAAGTTTGGCTTCGGTTCCTGAGCCAGATCCTGCTCACATTTTATACCAGGCCCTTACTCTGGAAGATGCGAATGACAACCTAAAATCCCTGACAGCTATTGAAAAAACCCTGACCCTTTTGACCGAAAATAAATCAGAAACCACTCCTTTTAAAGACTCTAAGATAGACGCATCGCTTCCGCTCAGTCTCCTGTCTACCAAGGGAACAGTCATTACCGACACCGCCTTGGAACTTGCCTGCCAAGGGGCTGAACAACAATTACAAGATGCAAGGAACAAGGTTCTAGAATGTTTTCATTCCTGGCAGGATGTGGTTGCAATATTTACCGAGCATCTATATGAAGAGCAACGCAAGATTGTTAAAGACCCGGATGGAGTTCGTGATTTTAACCGCGACCTATACGTAGCTGAACAGGAAGATAAAAAATATTACCGCTTGACCCAAAATGAGTTTTATTGCTACCGAAAGAAGGTGCAAAAATTTTCCCGGTTTATTTGTAATTTAACTGAAAGCCATTTAGCCGAGACCCCATTAAAACCTGTAAAAGATGTTCTTCTCCAACAGGCGAAGGAAACCCTGAGCCTGATGAAAGAATTTTTCGAGCAAAAAGAAAAAAGCGAAGAATCCATGGTTCAGATTTTGGGAGAATCTCAAGGAGAAAAGGACAAACTATCGACCTTCCTCACCCAATATTATTCCAACTGTCGCATCATGGATTTGCAACAGCATCTGCTGTTTGAATTGCAATCTCACTGGTTCAATTTTAGAAGCCTTGCACGTAATACCGAACAGAATGTCAGTCCTGAAAATCTAGCCGGAAAAACGGCAGGCGATCTTTCCGGCTTGGAAGATCTCCTCAAAATTCTGATCGGATTTCATGAGGATTGGTTGACCTATCCCCGATTGGATCAGAAATTTTCAAGCACGTTGGATGCTCTTTTCAAAAATCATTCTTATAGTAAACCAGACCACATCATAGATCTCACCCTCGCAGACCTTGCTCCCATTTCGTATGACTCCGAGAACCTGGATTTAGAAGCAACTTTTAAAGCCTTTATTACAGAGGCCTCACCATTAATCAGTCAAGGTGAGGGACTGGTTTGGGGACAGGACGAGTTCCAGTTTCCCGGTTTTTCGGACCACAAAAAGGAGCTTGCACGTTGTGCTTTAAATTTGCTGGAAGCTCAAATTACCTACCAAGAAAAAGCCCAGGAACTCATTCAACAATTGGAAGAGTTGTCACAGAAGCGGAAGGATTTAGATGCCCAGTTGATAAAGGCAAAGGTCGAAGACAAGGTCTCTCCTATTACAATAAGTGACAATATCGCCATTGTGCAGTTTCAAATCAACCTGATTCGCAGAATGGTCATGAGCCTCGACATTAACCAGTCGCTCAACTTAAACCGTCTCGTTCTCGCCGGCGCCTTTTTGTCTCTGGCTGATAACGAAGGCCCAGAAGCAAAGCAATTTTTTGAGTCCTTTGATGATTTCCATTGTCAACGGGATCAACTAATTCGTGAAACCTCAAAATCCCGCAAGGAAAACACCTTCAAGCTCTCTGATTTGAATAACCAGTTGACGGACCTGGCTTCTAAATATCAGATCACGGAGATCTCTGATTCGATGAGCATTGAAAGGAAAATCGAGCAGGTAAAAATTGACCTCGATCAACTGGAGTTAGAACATCATAGGAACTCCAGAATAAAAAATGTTTTGGACAGGCTGGTAGAATTTCGCACTGGCCTTTCCTCTTCTGCAGAAAACCTGGATACAGGTTTTCTGGAAGTTCAGATTGTTGAAAAAGCCGGTGGAGAGATCGGTCAAACTCTGGCCCCGCAAGGAATCCACCATAACCACGAGGGTGATTTATTGATTGCCGATTATGAACATCATCAGGTATTCAGCTATTCACAAAAGGGGAATTACCAATTCCATTTTGGCGGATGGGGCAATGCGCCGGCCTGCTTGCAATACCCCGTCAATCTTTCGACCGACAGCGAAAATTCGATTTATGTTATTGACGAAAAGAATCGGGAAATCAAAAAATTTGATCGGGAGGGTAGATTCCTTCTCCGGTTCGGGCAAGGAGATTTTGGCCCCATCTTCTCACTTTCAATCGACACGAGTGATCATATCTGGGTAGCGGAATCCGAACACAATCGGGTAAGGATATTTGATGGGCAAGGTAAAATCCAAAGAACTTTGCAGAATGAAAATCTGAAAGAACCCGTCAGTGTCCATTGCCTGCCAAATGGTGAATACATTATCGGAGACCGATCAGAATCTTTGCTGAAACATTTTGATGCGCAAGGCACCCTGATCCACGAGACCAGCAAAGCCAATTTGGGTGTGGACGAAATTTATTTTCTGGCCTGGCATCCCACTCACGGCATATTTGGATCCGATTTCTGGAACAGCCAAATCGTACACCTCAATAATCAACTCGAAATTCAGAATGTTTACCACAAACCGGGCAGAAGAACCGGACAGTTAGGAAAGGTAGGAGGACTGTCCATCTTCAACGACCAGTTAGCCGTGGCCAATTTTGATGGAGGAAAGGTGCAGATTTTTGACCTCTCCAACTTCAAATAAAAATCAGTTCGTATTTTAATGGACGTTCGTGATGGGATAACGTCGATCTTTAGAGCTTTGCAGGTTTTCTCGCTCTACATCATGGAGAAATCCATTGCCCGAAGGATGGTCTTTAAATATTGCGGATGAATCTTCCCGGAATTTCCCCGGTCGATAAGTTTTCGCCACTTCTTCCATAGAAAAAGGTTCTGGCAGTTTTTGAAATGTTAGGGCCTTATCGCAGATTTTTTCTTCGCTCCAACGTTCCCCATCCGTAGCAATTGCCACCGTTGCAACCTTTTCATCATCTTCAAAACAATAAATATGAGGAAATACCGAGAGAAAAGTTTTGGTATCCCGGGGTTTCAAAGTGTTGCCTTTGCCATAAAGGTTTGACCCCACCACGCCCCCTGGCGCCAGTACCGCACGAATTTCCTGGTAAAACTCCTGGGTCTTCAAATGATAGGGGATCGATCCACTCTTAAACGCATCGAGAATAATCCAGTCATAGGGCTCCTGCTCTTTACGATTTTGAATGAACACTCTCCCATCTTCCTCAAAGACTCTACAGTTGCTGGATTCGCGAAGAGAAAAATATTTTTTTGACACCTCAATGACCTTTCCATCCACCTCCACAATATCTATTTTTAATTTTGGAAACCACTCGCCAAGACAGTTGGTGACTGCGCCTCCACCTAAACCCACCATAAGCATTCTTTGGGGTTTCGGGCAAAACAGCAAGGAAGCCATGATCATGCGAGAGTAAACCAGCGCAAGGGGGTTTTGTCCCAGGGTATCCATTCGGCTTTGCAGGTAATATTCCCCATCGCCTTTGAACCAGAGTTCACGGTTCACCCCGTTCTGAATGACATAAATATCGTTATATCGAGTATTTTCTCGTGCCAGAACCTTTATCTGAGGTTCCTCTTTTTTTTCGCCGAATAATCGAAACATTCTAAAACCTTAAAGTTTTATTTCTAAAGAGCTGTTTCCAGACCAAAAAGCGTTTTTCATTCCCCTTAAATATGATAAACTTTGTTATAAATCTGTGATTTTATCAGCAAAGCAAGGCGAAACGAAAAAAATCATTCCCTTTCAATAGGTTACAACCATCACCCTTATATCATAAAGGAATCTTTTCCATGCCGCAAAAAGTTTTAAAGCATAAAGTTGGGTTGGAAACGCATGGCCTTAAAAATCTGAAAACGATTCACTGGAATTTATCTACTCCGCAACTCTACGAACACATCATCAACAACCAAGAGGGATTTCTATCCCATTTAGGACCAGTATGTGTGACAACAGGAGAACACACAGGACGAGCCCCTAACGACAAGTTTATCGTCCAGGAACCATCCAGTCAGGAAAATATTTGGTGGGGAAAAGTCAACCGACCTTATACCGTAGAGCAGTTTGAAGCCTTATATTCCAGGGTTCTGGCCTATTTACAGGGCAAAGAAGTTTATGTTCAGGATTGTTGCGCAGGCTCTGATCCCAAGCACCAAACCCATATTCGTGTGATTACCGAGCAAGCTTGGCACAGCCTGTTTGCCAGAAATATGTTTATCCAGATCAGGGATATGGAAAAACTGGAAACTCATGAGCCAGCGTTCACCGTCATTCAGGTTCCCGGCTTCAAAGCTGTGCCTGCCATTGACGGAACGAATTCAGAAGTTTTTGTCATCGTTGATTTTGCCAAACAGTTGGTTTTGATCGGTGGAACAAGTTATGCCGGAGAAATCAAAAAATCTGTTTTCTCAATTTTGAATTATTTGCTTCCGCAAAAGCAATCCGTTTTATCAATGCATTGCTCAGCGAATATCAGTAGTAAAGGGGATTCCGCAGTTTTTTTCGGACTTTCCGGAACAGGGAAAACCACCTTGTCCGCCGATCCTACTCGCAAATTGATTGGCGATGATGAGCATGGATGGAGCGATCGGGGCGTTTTTAATTTTGAGGGGGGCTGTTACGCCAAGGTGATCCGCCTGTCCAAAAAATCTGAACCTGAAATTTATGACTGCACCCGTCGATTTGGCACATTGCTGGAAAATGTGGTGCTAGACCAGGATTCACGCCGCCTCAATCTGGATGATGGCAGCCTCACGGAAAATACCCGAGCCAGTTACCCCATCACCCACATTCAAAATGCCGTGCTCAATGGCATGGGAGGCCACCCCAATAACGTGATCATGTTGACTTGTGATGCCTATGGAGTAATGCCTCCAGTTTCCAAGCTCACGCCGGAGCAGGCTATGTATCATTTCATTTCCGGGTACACCGCTAAGGTGGCAGGCACCGAAAAAGGGATGGGTCGCGAACCCACGGCAATATTCAGCACCTGTTTTGGAGCTCCATTTATGTCTCTCCACCCATCTGTTTATGCAGATATGCTTGGAGAGAAAATTGCCAAGTACGACGTTTCCTGTTGGCTTGTAAATACCGGATGGACGGGAGGACCCTATGGTGTGGGGCACCGGATAGAAATCAAATATACTCGAACTATGATCAAGGCTATCCTCGAGGGGAAACTGGACGATGTGGAAACCCAGGCAGACCCAATATTTGGCGTACATGTCCCCCTAAAGGTCAAGGGAGTTCCAGATGAAATCCTTCAGCCCAGAAACACTTGGAAAAATCAAGATTCCTACGATGAAAAGGCTCGGGAACTTGCCATCCAATTTGTAGAAAATTTCAAAGAATACCAAAACAACGTAGACAAGAAAATCTTGGATGCAAGTCCAAATCCTTCCGGGATATCAAAAAAGAAAAATGGAAAAATTCATAAACTAAGAAAATGATCTGACTTAGGATTATGATATTTCTAATCTTTTAAATAGAGTTAAATTTGTGGATGTAGCACCTATTATTGCATTAACCATGGGCGACCCAGCGGGGATCGGTCCTGAGGTCATAGTTAAAGCTTTTCAGGATGACACCCTGCCTCTCCAAGCTCGGGTAGTAGTCATTGGGGATGCTCGCCTGATTCAAGCGACCGCAAAAGAATGTGCCTCGGAGATTCTAGTTCACAAAATTAATAAGCCGGATGAAGGCTGGTACCAGACCCGCACCATTGACGTCATTGACCTAAATAATGTTCCCGAAAATATTCCCATTGGCAAACCCAGTGCGGTTGCCGGACAGGCCAGTTATGAGGCGATCAAAACCGCTGTGGACCTGGCACTCCGCGATGAAGTCTCAGCCATCACTACGGCACCCATTAATAAAAAGAGTCTTCATCTGGCGGGCTATCCTTTTCCCGGACATACCGAATTACTGGCCCATTTCACTAAATCAAAAGAGTCCGCCCTCATGATGGCAGGCAACACCATGAGGGTTGTTCTTGTCACCACCCATGTTCCTTTGGAACAGGTCAAATCTCTTATTACCGAAGAAAAGGTGCTCAACGCTATTCACCTGACTCACAACTGGCTGGCTCAACATGTAACAGATGTTCCCAATATCGCGGTGACCGGACTCAATCCGCATTGCGGCGATGGAGGCATTTTTGGACAGGAGGAAAATGATTTCATTTTGCCCGCAATAAAAACTGTGCAAACACAAGGTATTCAGGCTAGTGGGCCTTTTTCTGCCGATGCTCTGTTTGGTAGACCCGGTTCCCAGAAGTATGACGCAGTGGTCTGCATGTATCATGACCAGGGAATGATACCGGTAAAAATGGACTCCGCCGGACAAGGAGTAAACATCACACTGGGAATACCCATATTGAGAACCTCCGTAGATCATGGCACGGCATTCGATATTGCTGGAAGAGATAAAGCCTGCTCCGAAAATCTTAAAATGGCTCTGCGGACAGCGGCCCGATTGTCTCAATCCACCCTATCCATGCAATGAAGAAGAGGCCGCTCGGGCAAAACTTCCTGATTGATCCCAACATCGCTCAGAATATAATCCAACTCGCTCAAATTCAGCCGGGCGAACCTGTGGTGGAAATTGGACCCGGAAAAGGTGTCCTCACCCAACTCCTGATCAACGAAGCAGATTCACTAACCGCCATTGAGTTGGACCCTAAGCTTTCCCGCGAGCTTCAAAACCGGTTCAGCAAATCTCCCTCATTTAAATTGATAGAGGGTGATGCCGCTAAGTTTGATTACGGCTCCCTGGGAACAGGGCTTAATGTCGTTTCCAATCTTCCCTATTACGCCGCCACCCACATTATGAAAAAACTGATCCATTATCGTAACAATATCCGCTCCATGACATTGATGTTACAAAAAGAAGTGGTGGATCGCTTAACCGCTAAACCCGGCTTGCGGTCATATGGTTCGCTCTCCGTCTACGTCCAGTATCATTGCGAGGTTCAACGATTGCTTGAAATTCCCAATACTGCGTTTTCGCCGAAACCAAAAATTGATTCTTCTCTAATAGGCCTTAAGCCTCTGCCTCAACCTCGGGTGCAGGTGAAAGATCCACAACTATTTTTTAAAATGGTGCACTCAGCATTTTTTCATAAAAGAAAAATGCTAAAAAATAATTTAAAAGATTGGGAACACTTGTTTAATGAGGAAAATGGGCAGGCCCAATTGGCCGGCATTGATCTTAACCGCCGCGGAGAAACCCTCTCCCTCAACGATTTTGCAGATATTGCCAACCATGTTCACACTCTCACGGCCGCCTGAGTTGGGGAAAAACAAAGCCGATTCGATGGATGCCATGGAAAACCTGATTACTGATGAATAACATAAAAATACCCACCCTCAAATTATGACCAATAAAAATAAAGGACTAGTGGTTCTGGTCGGTGCTGGGCCAGGGGATATGGGTCTTTTGACTTTGAGCGGCAAACAGTGGTTGCAAAAAGCCGATGTCGTTTTATACGACCATCTGGTCAACCCTGACATGATTCGCTTTACGCAAAAATCGGCAGAAATGATCTATGTGGGAAAAAAGGAAGGCGTCGCTTCCATGGAACAGGAGCAGATCAACAACCTGCTCATTAACAAAGCTCGTGAAGAAAAAATTGTAGTCCGGTTAAAAGGAGGAGATCCTTTTATTTTTGGACGCGGAGGAGAAGAGATTCAGGCCATTCAGGCAGTAGGCATCCCTTTCATCATTGTTCCGGGCGTGACCTCGGTGACAGGGGTTGCCGCTTATGCCGGCATCCCGCTCACGCACCGCCATCTTTCTTCTACCCTTTCTATCATTACCGGGAGTAACGAAAAAAATCAGGGTGATATTCATATCGATTGGGAAAAAATCGCCTCTCGATCCGGGACGCTGGTCTTTCTCATGGGCGCACGTAAGCTTCCCTTGATTGTCGAAAAACTCATAAAATTTGGCAAAAGCCCGGACACTCCTATTGCCGTTGTGCAATGGGGCACAACAGCCCGACAGAAAACCTGGACCGGCACACTTGGCACCATTGTGGAAATATCTGCTGAAGATAAAATTTTGCCTCCTGCATTGACCATCATCGGAGAAGTGGTAAATCTGAAATCCAAAATTGAGTGGTATGAGCATCTTCCACTATTCGGTAAAACCGTTGTCGTTACGCGAAAAGGCGACCAGGCTGATTCAATGATCGATCGTCTGCGGGAACTGGGAGCAGAGCCCTTCTTTTTTCCTGTGATTGAAACCATTGCCCCGGATGACTGGTCACCCCTGGATAATGCGCTGAATAACCTCTCTCAATACGATGGCCTGATATTCACCAGTGTTAATGGCGTTCGTTTTTTTGCTGAACGGCTCAAGACAATTGAACAGGATATTCGCGAACTGAAAGGCGCTCGTGTCTATACCATTGGCCCCAAAACCGCCGAGGCCGTTCGGGACCTGGGAATTCGCGTAGATGTGGTTCCTGAAAATTTTGTTGCAGAATCCTTGATCGAAAGCATCGGAAACGCAGAAGGTAAACGGTTTCTTATACCCCGTGCTACCGTTGCCCGGGAAACCCTGCCTGAGCAACTCCGAAAGATGGGAGCACTCGTCGATGTCGCCCCGGCGTATAAAACAGTCCTGCCATCCCAATCGGTAGATGCCTTGGAAAAAAGACTTAAAGAAGGGAGTGTTGATGTCATCACCTTTACCTCCTCGTCAACCGTCACAAATTTTTTGACTCTCACTGGCGAACAACTCCTCCCCGCAATAAAAAACACAAAGATTGCCTGCATAGGACCCATCACCGCTAAAACCGCCAGAGATGCAGGCTTAAATGTAGAGATCATGCCGGAACAATACACCGTATCGTCCCTCATGGATGCTATCGAAATATTTTATCAATGACAGGGATTGAGTAATAGCTATCTTTAGTGGCCGTGATATTTGTGATTACAACATTAGCCTTCATGCCCGGCACGGGTACTTCCTCCACGCTCGTGCCCCAGTTATATCTTCTTCATTTGTCTTCATGCCCCAAATGGGGAGGTAAAAAAGTATAGGCGGCTTGGCGAGTTTCTGCTATCTGCTTCCCTCGCTAGAGGTTGGGTTGCCACCCATTTGTGTAACGGGTATAATAGCCACATACAGAATTCCATTTACTAACAACTACGCAGGACGGGAACGCCGATATGTCGATACGATCTATTCGAGTCAGCCACATTGTTTTGAGCACCGAGGATCTTGCCAAAGTACTTATTGATCACCTCAAAGAGGATGAGTATAAGGACCGCGAGATGCTGTTTAAAGTATTTGCCAAAATGGCAAAAAAATACAGCGCCTGCGGTAGCCGCCATAAAGGCGGTGACCTCGGATTTCTTGAGCACAATACTTCTGCTCCCGAACTGGAAAAAGCCGCCATGGAAGCCCCTGTGGGTGAAGTTCGAGGACCCATTAAAAGCAAATTTGGTTTCCATATTTTTGTTGTGACCGAGGAAGAAGAAATGGGAGATCTGGGTATGGACGGCCTGGAATCATCGATGGCCTCAGGCCCCGGCACCCTTTAACAGTTCAACATGCAACTCAAAGGCATTCACCACATCGCATTAAATGTGACAGATTTGGACCGCTCTGAGCATTTTTACACAGACGTACTCGGGTTCAACGTCACCCACCGGTTTTCCAAAGGATTAAGACATATCATGCTGGATACGGGCAACGCCCTCCTTGCCCTATTTGAAACTCCCGATCTGAATATGGAATCGGCTTTGGAACAACTCAGCGATAAAGGTTATATGCATTTTGCCTTTGAAACCAACCGGGAAGAATTTATTAAAATCATCGATGAGCTGAAAGATAAAAAAGTGCCTGTCGACAGTGGCCCTGTCGTACGCGGTGAAGGAGAATCCATTTATTTCAAAGACCCGGACCAAAACCACCTTGAAATCCGGTGCGATGCCAAATCATGATAGAACCCGTCCTGGAAAAAGCTCTTGCCGGCCAAAGAATCGAGCCTGAAGAAGCACTAAAGCTATTTTCCACCACTGATATTCTTCTTCTTGGGAATGTCGCTTCCAGATTGGCCCGAAAAAAAAGAACCGATAAAACCGTCACCTATATTGTAGATCGCAATATCAATTACACCAATGTCTGCGTTACCGATTGCTCTTTCTGTGCATTCTATCGTAAGGAATCGGACACTGACTCGTATGTCCTGCCCTTTGAGACTATCGCACAAAAAATTGAGGAAACCGTAGCGGCAGGAGGCAATCAGATTTTGCTACAAGGCGGGCATCATCAAAATTTGAAGATCGATTATTTTGAGGATTTGTTTCAAAAAATTAAACATCGTTTCGGCATTCACCTTCATGCTCTGTCACCCTCCGAAATCATTCATACCAGTCGAATATCTAAAATTTCTCTGGATGAAACTCTCACAAGACTTAAACAGGCAGGACTCGACTCCATACCTGGCGGCGGTGCGGAGATTCTTGTTGACCGAGTACGCCAAATCATCAGCCCAAAAAAATGCACATCGGATGAATGGCTGGAAGTGATGGAACATGCTCACAACATGGGTATCCCCACCACTGCAACCATGATGTTCGGCCATGTCGAAACTCTCGAAGAACGCATCGAGCATCTTGAAAGACTTAGAAAGCTACAGGATAAAACCCAAGGCTTCACTGCTTTCATCGCCTGGGGATTCCAGCCGGGCAACACGCAACTGCAAGGGGACACAGGAATAACGACTGCCGTGACAGGATTCGAATACCTCAAAACCCTTGCCATCAGCCGCATTTTCCTCGACAACTTCAGTAACCTGCAGTCCTCATGGGTTACTCAGGGTCCAAAAATTGGACAAGTCTCGCTCTATTATGGAGCCAACGATATGGGCAGTACCATGATGGAAGAAAATGTGGTCGCCGCTGCGGGCACAGTCTATTGCATGGATGAGGAGGAAATCAGACGACTCATCACCGACGGCGGATTTGTACCTCAACGCCGAAACATGAAATACGATTACCTCCCCCACTAGGCGGGGGAAACTGGGAAAGAGTTTGATTTAGCCGAGGTAGTTCTTTTACCCCTTCTACCCCATTCGGAGCATGAAGTAAGAATATCACGGCCACCAAATAAAGCGATGGCACACGGGCTCCACGCCTAGTGGTTAGAGTGCTCTGCGGCCTAACAAGTTTTGCACCGCTATACGGTCGGTTCCTTTTGCCAGCATAAATGCGGTGAATGATTGACGAAGTGAATGTGGAGTGACCGCTTTCTCCACTCCTGATGTTGTCAATGCAATTTTAAAAAATTTGGTGACACTGCGAGTTGTCAGCTTACCCCCGCGTTCACTGGGAAATAAATAGTCGCCCGGGTTCTTATTTCCAATCTGCCTTTGCAGAGCATCTTTTAGGCTGGCAGAAAAGATTGTGGTGCGTGCGCCCAGCTTTCCAATTCCCGGAACAAACAACATCAATTTATCGAGATTCACATGTTGAACCTTGACCCCGACCAGTTCAGAAACACGTAATCCCGCTGTATAGGCGACCTCTATCATCAGACGGTGCTTCAAGTTCTCCGCCGAGATTGCTATTTTTCGTACTTCACTAACTGTTAGCACCACCGGTTTCAACTTTTTCTTGCGCGGCCGTTTAAATCCATCCAGAATCAGGTCATGGTTATAGACCGCCATATAAAAATAACTGAGAGCGTTATAAGCTTGGTCCACAGTTGACCTCGATTTCCCTTCCTCAACAAGACCTTCCAGGTAAGCTCTGATATCGTCACTGGAAACGTTTTGCGGATTGGTCAGGTTTTTGTCTCGCACAAAATTCCGCAACTGACCCAGATAGGCCTTTATAGTTTGCGGGCTGTATGCACGTTGTTCAAGGTTACCCTGAATAGCGCTGAATAGTCTTGTCAGGGATAAAGGACTGGTGGTAACGCGGTTCATGATGAATTCTCCAGGTAAGGCGGCCAGCGTGATGCTGAACTCAATGGGTGATGGCGCATAAGGCCAAGAAACGGTTTGAGCCTAGCAAAGAGTAACTGCCAAGCTTTCCAGCGGGCGAGAGGCCCGGGGTTAGCGGAACACTGATTTCCGCTATTGAAGACCAATATAATCAATGCGTTACAAAAGGTCAAGGGGAAAGATCAGAAAAAACAGTGAGTTAGGCCCGATCTCTAACTCTCAGCTAATGGGAGGAGTACAACGAAGAAGCTTTATATTGCACAATGCCTCGAGACAGGAGGACATTCAGGACGGCGACTCCGGGGACACCAAGGATCATCCCCGTAATTCCAAATAATTCCCCACCCAGCAATACAGCAAAAATAACAGCTACCGGATGGAGCCCAATATTATCTCCCACAACCCTTGGTGTGATGAACATGCCTTCCAGAGCTTGAACAAATGCAAAGACCCCCACGACACCGACCACCGGTAACCACTCCTGAGTGTGTATAAAAGTCAAAACTGCTGAAGGCACCAAGCCTAAAATCAGGCCAAGATAAGGAACCAGGTTGACCAACCCGGCCATCATCCCAAGCGACAGGCTCATCGGGGTATCGCACAAAAACAAGCCTACCGAATACAGAACACCCATCAAACCGGCAACCAACAATTGTCCGCGAACAAAACGTGAGAGAACCTGATCAATTTCCAAAACAACATCTTTGGTTTTTTCCTGAAACCGTGTGGGAACCAGCCGTAACAATTTTGCGTTGATTGAATCAAAGTCGCGTAGCATATAAAACATCACGACAGGAATGATCACCAGGTTGGCAAACATTAAAACAATATTGAAGAGGTTGGAAATCGATCCCCAGATAAATTTACTGGAAAATTGCAAAGCTTTCATTGGCAATTCGCCAAAACGTGACAACCCTTCATTGAGGAACTCTTCCACCCGCGCAGGGTCCAATCCACGGATCAAATCCAAAGCCGGGCGCATCCACTCCTGAAAAATTCCAACATAGGCAGGAATATTTTTTGCGAGGCTTTCCGCCTGCATGCTAAATACCGGGATAAGCAATATCACCGAACCCAGCACCAGTAGGAAAAAGGCCAGCATCAAACCCAAAACGGACAAGGTTCGTGAAAATTTTAATGAAGCCAATCGGTCTACAAGAGGGTCCAGCAGATAGGCCAAGGCAAAGGCTATGAAAAAGGGTGCTACCACACGCCGCGAAAAATAAAGGGCAACGCAGGCCCCAAGAATCAAAGCAAAAGTAATGAAAAACAGATTTTTATTATTTTCCTGATTCATTTTTACATATCCGACATGGACATGGGTGGAGCCTCTGGGGCCTTCTTCGTGGGCAACTCCACCCCCTTTTCCCGATAACGATGGAACGAGGGAGTAAGAAAATCTGAAAGTTTTTTACTAGCAATATCAAAAGCTTCTAGTTCTGCCTGCAAAGCCTGCCCATGTTTGATGGTCGAAAATTCAGTCTTCGCAGTAATCAACGAAGATTCTAAAGTGGATACCACCTTAACATTAATATTGGCCTGAACGGTTTTAGTGCCTTTATTAATATTTTCTTCGCGCAGGCTGGACACCGCCGTACCTACGATAACGATATCGGCACCGGCTTTCAACCCTATCTTTCTGGCAAAACTCAAATCGCCTTGGATCGCTTTCAAGACCGTTCTTTCAGAAACTATATCCCGCAGATTTTCTCGGTCTACAACAGTTATTCCATTTTCAGTAAGGTTATTAGCAAGTTGGGTCTCCGAAATGGGAATGATATCCCAAAACGAGGTAACCGGTGCTGAAGTAAAACTTTTTTCATTGATTAGAAGAACCACTTTATTTTCGTTGACAGGTCCTGCAATCACTCCTAATCCAGCCAGGGTCTGGTTCACCGCAGAGGAGAAGAACCGCATTTCCAACCTCACCTCACTGGTTAGATTGGCCGGATCATCATAGGCTTCTAAAAAGCGATAGCTTTTTACATAATGCGAGGCGTGTCTCAAAATTTTTCGAAGGTCTCTCTGACTCGCTTCAAATTCCTCCTCTCCCATTATTTCTTTTAACGCTTCTTTCAATCCATTCTTCAAGGCAAGCTGTACAGCCTTATTCCGGGAGACCACATAGTTTTCTCTCTTCACCTCAACGGTTGCGAAACCCTCATAAACATCACGCATCCTTTCTTGCGCAAGAACCTCAACACTGCAAAACCCAGCAGAAATAAAAAACAAAAAACCCATCCAAAGAGCCGAAACACATCTCAATGAAATCATTTTTTTACCCGCTTCTTTCTACTTACTTTCACCGGATCGGGTTCTTTAGCAACAAGACTTTTAAGTGTTTTAATTTCTTTAGGACTGAGAAAACGGCAAGCCCCTAAAGGAAGGCCTGTCAGGTTCAATCCCCCAAAATGGGTGCGCTGTAACTTGATCACCGGGTGCCCGATATGCTCACAAACTCTTTTGATATGACGATTTTTTCCTTCCGTCAGAGTCAATATAAGAAAACAGTTTTTGCCACTGGCTCTATGCACCTTTGCTTCTATAGGGCGAAACTGGCTGTCCTCAAGGTGCACCCCGCGCGCCAGTCTTTTTAAAGTTTTTTCAGTAGGAACGCCTGACACCTTGACCTTATAGGTTCGTGGCACACCATATCTGGGGTCCAATAGTTTTTTTGAGAGAAGACCATCATTCGTAAATAGAAGTAGCCCCTGGGTATTAAAATCCAAACGCCCCACGGGAAAAACACGGGTCTGCACTACCCGAACAAATTCCATAACGGTTGTTCGTCCACGTTTGTCATCATCTGTAGTAGTCAAGCAAGATGTAGGCTTATTCAGGATGAGGTAGGCGGGTTTCTGGTGCCGGGGTATTGGTTTCCCATCAATCTCGATATTATCCTTGGTCGGGTTCGCCAAGGTCCCCAACTCGGTGACAACCTGTTTATTGACACTAACCTTGCCCTGCTCAATCCATCTTTCCGCTTCACGGCGAGATGCGAGCCCAGCATCGGCGATTATTTTTTGCAAACGAATTTTCATAATATTAGAGAAGTATGATTAGGGAAGGAAGAATACCACGGCCCCACAGATGGTGGGAGGTTTAATCGTCTGTAGAATCTTCCCCGCTTTCGGGGACTGATCCAGCCACGCTGGACACGTCCGTCTTGGAGGTCGAAAATTCGATTTGGGTCTGAAGCGGAGGATCTTCTCCCTCAATCTCTTCCCTCAAATCTTCCAGAGTGGGCAAATCGCTCAAATCTTTCAAGCCAAAATATTCCAAAAATTTTTGGGTCGTACGATACATAATAGGCCGACCGGGTACCTTTTTCCGTCCTGCAGGACCTATCACCTTTTTTTCTAAAAGAGTCTTCATCACTCCACTTGAATCCACTCCGCGGATGTCATCCACCTCCTGCCGGGTGAGTGGTTGTTTGTAGGCAATGATCGACAAGGTATCCAAGCTAGGTTGAGATAACCGGGTTGACCGGTCAAGCTTCAAATACTTCCTGATAAAATCATTATATTCATGTCGGGTACAAAGTTGATAACCATCCGCTACCTCCACGACCTGCAAGTTGCGCGAATTATACTCTTCCTTCAATTCCTCAAGAATGGAATGTAGTTCGTCTTTATCCGTTCCATCCAGGAAAATCTTGGAAAGCTCATTGGCATTGATCGGCTGATCTGCCGCCAAAAGAACATTCTCAACAACCGATTTTAATTCTTCTCGTTCCATATTTATTTTAATACCATTGGTTACTAAAACTGCCGGCTTATGCAAACCCCCTGATTCCCCCTTATCAGGGGGAGACATTAAAGTATTGCGATTCAGTCCGCTTTACGGGCAATGCAGTGCTGGCCCCACGTCCAGTAGCTAATGGTCGGGGTCGAAATATTTACTTAAAGCCAAACCTTGCGAGTGGTAATTAGAATTCAGAGCCAGACCATACACCTTTTCAGGCCGTTCCACCACTTTATCAAATTTCAAGCGACAAAATGTCTGACCATGTTCTACCATAAAAGGGACATCATGGGGTCGCACTTCCATCACCGCCCGGGTACCCTGATTCATGAGTTCATCCGTTCCATTCCACCCAAAGCCTGAATCAAAAAAACCGGCGTAATGCGTCCTTAATTCCCCGCTGTTGGGCTCGTAGGCAACCATCTCAGCCAACCAGTCGGGCCAGATGCAGATTTTTTCTTTCGACATCATTATATAAAAACTTTCCGGCTCCAAAATCAATCGATTCTTCTTGGGACGGTAAATCGGTTCCCAGAAATCGTCCGCCTTATAATGCCGAATTTTGGAAAGGTCGATCACGCTGGAATTGGTCTTGGCCTTATAAGCCACGATGGAATCAGGCTGGTCACCCGACACATCCACCCCGACATAGACTCCCCCTTCCACCTTTACCTGATCGTATGGAATGACGAATCCACTTTTATCAAATAAAATCGGATTCTTTTTGTACTTGGCCTCCAAGCCTTGTTTACCCAGGGTGTCTAATTTGACATGCGCCAACCTTAACTGATTCAACGAAAGCCCTGTCTTGACTTTTACGGGAAAGGAACGGGGAATGACTTCCAGATATAGCTTGCCCCGATAACCTCTCGGAATTTCATCGAAACGATGCCCCTCATCCACAATGACACGAGTGAACATATCCAGTCTGCCGGTCGAGCTCTTTGGGTTGGCAAGACCATAAAACGCGGGAGGCAAATTTAACTCCTCCATAAGGGGAATCAGGTAAATGGCATTTTTTTCTAAAATTCCCCCGTTGGCGATTTCGAAATCATAAAGCGTTACTTCTTTTAGCTTGGTTTCTACCGACTCATTTTCAGGTAAAAAGCTACACTGAATTCGATAAGCCTTGGTCCCCAGCCGCAAATCCAAACTCACAGGTTGTACCTGCGAAGCCTCTATAGGTACTTGGGAGTGGATTATTCCTTCTCTGAGAGCCATTTCAATCAACTGGCAGGGAAGATACCCCGACTTCCCTTTTAAATTGGCCAACAGTTCTGATTCCAATATTTTATCTTCCGCCGCTGAGCTCATTAACTTTTAAATCTCACGATAGTGTTAAAAAACCTGCCCGATTCAACCATTTTGGCTAAAAAACTTCCTCATTACTTCCTTATTCAAAGACACTCCCGGTTGACAGGCCGTTTGAGGCTATGATTTAATCGTATTCCTCAACATAATTCAACTTGATTATTTTAATAAGCATAGCAAGCGGGAGTATGGAAGTTTTTAACCGTTCCTTAAACCCGCCTGCAAACAGAATTATGGCAGAAAGCATTTATTAAGGAATAAATTTCATTTACCGACGATCTTTAGTCGATTAGTCCTATTAACAAAGGTTTCCCCCTAAGTAAGGAAAGTTATGAGTTCAAAAAATAAAATGATTGAGTCACCCAGCAGTCCCCTGAAACGCACCTTTCTGACATTGAGCTGGGTGGGCATATTAGCTGTAGGGCTGTGGGCCTTGATGCACTATTCCGCACCTGAAAGCAATCTCGAACCTTATAACAAATTCCAGGAAGCCAAAGCGGAACGTGAAAAAGCAGAACTTGAGAAAGCGGAACGCGCAAATGCGGAAAATATAAAAGCTCAGCCGAATAATAATAAGGAATCGGAAAAACCCGAACTTAAGCTCCCCAGTGACTTTGATACAGGCAATCTGATTAAGGCCGCCACAACCCTTCCGACACCACGTTCCCAACTTCCCCGGCGAACACTGGAGCATATCCAGAAAGGCATGCTCTTTACCGAAGAGGGCAAGTTCAACGCCGGAGATATGGAGTTTGAAGAAGCCTCCAAAATCAGCCCCAATTCACCGGAACTATATTCTATCTGGGGTGCGGCTCTACGGATGGCGAAAAAGTATGAAGGGGCCAACAGACGTTTTGCCCGAGCCCATGAACTCTCACCCAATGATGAGGAGATCACTTTTAACTGGGCCATGTCCGAGCTGGAAGCGGATCACCCTGAAGAAGCCATACGTCTGTTTCAAAAAACTGTAAAGCTTTCACCCGATAATTATATGGCCTACAGCATGCTGGGAAAAGCTTTTGGCCGCAAAAAAATGTATGAAAAGGAGAAATCTGCCTACAAAAAGGCCCTGGAAATCAATCCGGATTTTGCACAAGGACATTTCGATCTGGGCATTGTATTGGGTATCCAGAAAAAGTTTAAAACCGCGGGTCCGCATTTTCTCAAAGCCATTGAAATGGACAAACAATTCGAAAAACCCTTCGTCATCCAGATGCTGACCGCCTTGGGACTTTATGATCCAGCGGCTGAGAAACCGATCAAAAAAGAAGCAGCCCCGGTTCAGCAAGCGAAGATCGAAACCCCTCCAGCAGCTAAAAAAATTGCTGACGATAAAAAACCCGAGGGTTCAGGCTCCGATCACAAGATGGAAGAAGGATCCAAGAAAGTTAAAAACTCCACACTGGTAACAGGCAATATCAAGATCAATGGTCAAAAACCCGGTCCCAATACCCTGGTGTTTCTAGAAACCAAAAGTAAGCTTCGTGTTGGCAATCAAAAAATGCAGGAGTTGACCATCGACCAGAACGGCTTGAGTTTCTTCCCCCAACACTCGGTAATAACGGTGGGGTCTACCGTGACGTTTGCCAATAAAGACCGAGAGGTTCACAATATTTTTTCCAAGTCTTTAAGCAATCAATTCAACCTGGGGGCCATGGCATCCGGCTCTTTCAAAACCATAGAGTTCACGCAGGCCGGGCCAGTAGTACTAAGATGCAATATGCATAAAGATATGATCGGGACCATCTTCGTCGTCCCCAATGGTTATTACACCAAACCCGATAATAACGGCGACTATAAATTCGATAGCGTAAAAAGCGAAGGCTACATCATGCAGGTTTGGGACCCGATGCTGGCTCCCGGCGAAGTGGAAGCCAACCTCACGTCCGCAGATTTGACCGGCGTTGACCAGACCTTCGATTTTGATATCAAGTCCGCTTCGGTTCCGGGAGAAATCCATGACATGACCGACCCGACCGATTACAACGCCATTGTCGACAATATCGAAAGAGAAATGTTCCAGGCAATTGAAGACTGGAAAAACGGCAAAAAATTCATTTCCCGCAAGCGTATGCTGATGGCTGTGACCAAACATTATGCAGGAGAAGGATTGAAAGGCGCCATCGCCAAAAGTTTCAGTTCCAAACGCAGTATCCTGCTGGAACAGAAACTCGATACCATCCGCAAAGAAATTTCCGGGTACGGCAAATCAGAAGAACCTATAACGGAAGCATCACTGAAGAGTCAGGCCAAGTTCGCTGTCTCGCAACTGCGCCTGAACGTCAAAGAACTCGAAGAACGTCTCAATCCCGCTCCCGTGGAGAGGAAGTAGCAAAGCTTTTGCTCGCCAGATGATTGACCTCCCCCTGACTAAGGGAGAAGATTTTTTCAAACCGCCCAAAAACTAACTTTTCGCCAGAAATGATTGCCACCTATCCGCATCCGGTCGCTGGGCCGGTTGCTTCCCTCGCTAGAGGGTGATATTTTATCTGCATGAGCCTATTTATCTATAATACCATGACCCGGAAAAAAGAGGAATTCGTTCCTTTAAAAGAAAACCAGATCGGCATGTATGTATGCGGTGTCACCGTCTACGACTACTGCCATGTCGGTCATGCCCGCGCCGCCATTGTCTTCGACACCTTTTACCGTTATTTCCAATACCGGGGATATGAAGTCCTTTTCGTGCGCAACTTCACCGACATTGATGACAAGATCATCAATCGCGCCAATGAACAGGGTGTGGACTGGCAGGAGATCAACCGAAAATATATCGATGCTTTCTACGAAGACATGGGACGCCTGAATATCGCCGCTCCCACCGAAGAGCCGAAAGCAACCGACCACATTCCCGAAATGCTAGAAATGATCCAGTCCCTTGTAGATCAGGACAAGGCTTATGAATCGGAGGGTGATGTTTTCTATTCCATAAAGTCCTTCAAAGAATACGGTTGTCTTTCCGGCAAAAACAATGATGACCTGCAATCGGGAGCCCGTGTCGAGGTCAACGAAACCAAACGCAATCCGCTGGATTTTGCCTTATGGAAAAAGAGCAAACCCGGCGAACCTTTCTGGGACAGCCCCTGGGGTCCGGGCCGACCCGGCTGGCATATTGAATGCTCGGCCATGAGCAAAAAATATCTCGGAGACACCTTTGACATCCACGGCGGTGGTAAAGACCTGGTCTTCCCCCATCACGAAAACGAAATCGCGCAGTCCTGCGGTTGCACCGGCAAACAGCCGGTTCGTTACTGGGTGCATAATGGATTCGTCAATATCGATAAAGAAAAAATGTCCAAATCTCTGGGCAACTTTTTTACCATTCGCGAAGTCTATAAAAAATACCACCCTGAAGTTTTGCGATTGTTTCTCATCAGCAGTCATTACCGCAGTCCGATCGACTTTTCGGAAAAAAATCTGGAAGACGCCACCAAAGTGCTTTCCCGATTTTATGAAGGACTGGCAGGGGTGCAGGAAAAAATCGGCAGTCTGGATTCAGCATCCATCCCGGACTTCTCGAAGAAAGTAAAGGACCATCCTTTGACGCAAAAGTTTGAAGCGGCGATGAACGATGACCTGAACACCGCCGTGGCAATGGCCCTTATGAATGAAGAACTGCGGAAACTCAATACCGCAGTGCAGATAAAAAACTCTGACAACCTGGGAAAACTTGCGGTTGCCGTAACAGCCTGGAAAGACGCTGGAAAGATCCTGGGAATCTTCTGCCTCACCCCCGAAGAGTTTGAAAAAGAACTTTTCGAGATAAAAAATAGTAACCTGGGTTTGGATGTTGAAAAAATTGAAAAATTGATCGCGGATCGCAAATCCGCACGTCAATCCAAAAACTGGGCCGAAGCGGACCGTTGTCGGGATGATTTGACCGAAATGGGAGTCCTCATCGAAGACACCCCGACCGGCACCGAGTGGAAATTAAAATGACTGCGCCTGCTGCATTTTCCGATGCATACCTGAAGTTCACTCAAGTATACAATCAAATGCAGGTGCGCGAAGAAGACCACACCATCCGCGTCCCGGAAAAAGTCATACGCTGTATCTGGAACGACCAACTGTTTTGCACACCCTCCCTCAAAACTCAGGACGGCCAGAACCTGGAAATCGTTTATCCTGGATACTGGAATTTCGGTAAGGGTCCCGACTTCACCAGCGCGACCATCAAGGTAGACGGAAAAACTTATGAAGGCGATGTTGAGCTACACGTTCACTCCACCGATTGGAACGCTCATGGGCATTCCAGTAACCCGGACTTCGATAACGTTATCCTGCATGTCTATATGTGGCAGGGCCGAGGTAAAAGCCCTCGGGCAAAAGGGGAACACCTTCCCTTCCAGTTTGAAATCAAGGATTACCTGACCAAAGGAATTCTCGATCTCAATGACGAACTCGATTTCGAAACTTATCCCGTACTCAATCACTGCAATGTCGGCCTATGCCATCAACCTTTGGCGCAACTTTCGCAAGAAAAGCTCACCCAGCTTTTGAATGCGGCCGGTGAAGCCCGGGTATTCACTAAGATGGAGAGGTTCCACGATTCGGTCATTATTGAGGGTTACGAACAAACTTTTTATCGGGGCGTTGCCGAGGCAATGGGGTATCCCGAAAACAAGCAGGCTTTTCAGACATTGGCCGACGCTTTACCTTTGGCCGAATTAAAAAACCTGTTGCCTGCAAAACAAGCAGAACGAGTTCTGCATACCCAGGCCTTGCTCTTTGGCATATCCGGTTTGATGACTGACGATAAGAAAAACAAATCCGGGTTCGCAAAACTCTTGCCAATATGGAAGTCTTACCGTGACAGGATTCCCCCCTCCCCTCTTACGGTAAAGGATTGGAGCTTCCGCGCAATTCGTCCTGCCAATTATCCTTACCGGCGCATTGCAGGCCTGGCCTATTTAATCGCGCGCCACGAAAGAGAGGGAATGTTTGCCGACTTTATAAAATCATACCAAAAAATCCTCGTGTCTTCTGGCAATGAAATTCCTGACAAAAAAACTCTGAACACGTTCAATGATTTCTTTTGTGTTTCCGCCGATGATTACTGGGCAAACCATTACACTCCAGACGGCAAAACGCTTGCGCAATCCCAGCAACTGGTTGGCTCGGCGCGGTCACGCGAAATCATCATCAACATTGGTCTGCCCATCGGCCTGATCTTTGCCCGGGCAGGAAAGTTTAAAGAATTGGAAACGGGACTCAACGCTCTTTTTCAAATCGGTAAAAAAGCCAGCGACCACAAACTGCTCCGCTTCATGAAGCACTATATTTTTGGCAATAAAGAGGATATGCTCCGCGTATTGCACTCCGAAAAACAAATTCAGGGGTTGATGCAGGTTTATCAGGATTTTTGCACGTAAAACCAGAATAATTGCCTGCATTGTCCTTTTCCCGATGTGGTAAACAAACATTTTTCATAAAATTTGCCGCAAAAAGCGTCAAACTCATTGATCTATCGCTCTATTTCCTCTAAAATCGACATCCCCCTTGATTGTATTGAACTTTCGAGATAAAGTGGTTGTTTCCCCATTCAGTAATAAGGAATAACGGTGGATCATTTAGACGAGCTGGAAAATCAAAGCATATTCATCCTACGCGAAGCGTATAAGAACTTCAAAAACCTAGCAATGCTATGGTCGATTGGAAAGGATTCCACCATTCTGGTCTGGCTGGCGCGCAAAGCCTTTTTTGGTCATTGTCCCATTCCTCTGGTTCACATCGATACGACCTACAAGATTCCTGCAATGATTGAGTATCGGGATCGGGTTGCTAAAGAGTGGGGACTGAATCTAGTAGTCGGAAAGAACCAAAAAGCCCTGGATGAAGGCATGAATCATGAGAAGGGGCGATTGGTTTGTTGTGAAGCATTAAAGACCCAGGGTCTGCAATGCATCATGGAAGAACACGGTTATACCGGACTGATTCTGGGTATTCGAAGGGATGAGGAAGGCACTCGCGCCAAAGAACGCTACTTCTCACCCCGGGATAAAAATTTTGAATGGAACTTCAAAGACCAGCCGCCTGAATTATGGGACCAATATAAAACCAGTTTCGCCGATGACACGCATATCCGCATTCATCCCATCCTGCACTGGACAGAACTGAATGTCTGGGAATATATACAGAGGGAGAAAATCCCCATCATCGACCTTTACTTTGCGAGTCCAGAAGGAACGCGTTACCGGTCTTTAGGTTGCGCCCCATGTACTGGCACCATCGATTCCACAGCCAAAAATGTGGATGAAATTGTAGAAGAACTTAAAAACTGCACCACATCAGAGCGCTCCGGCCGGGCACAGGATCAGGAAAACACCTATGCCATGCAGAAACTGCGAGCCCGGGGATATATGTAAATGGGCAATAACGGAAACGCTCCAGATCTTTCCAGCCGTCTTTTACGGCTGGTCATTGTGGGTCATGTTGACCATGGTAAGTCCACCCTTGTAGGACGTCTTCTCTCCGATACAGGAACCCTGCCCGAGGGCAAGCTCGACTTTATCCGCGACATCTGTAAACAACAAGGTAAGGATTTCGAATACGCCTTTTTGCTGGATGCTCTGGAAGAAGAGCAGGAGCAAGGCATTACCATTGATACCTCACAGATTTTTTTCAGTACCGCAAAACGCAAATACGTCATCATCGACGCACCGGGTCACAAAGAGTTTTTGAAAAATATGGTAACAGGTGCCGCCGATGCCGAGGCCGCCCTCCTGCTGATTGATGCAAATGAGGGAGTTCAGGAACAATCGCGCCGACACGGCTACATTTTAAAACTGCTGGGGCTGACCCAGGTTGCCGTGGTGATCAACAAAATGGATCTGGTCGGTTACGACGAGAAGGTTTATTCCAATATCAAAAAAGAATATACCGCTTTCATGGAATCGCTGGGAATTGAAGCCCGGGAGTTTATTCCTGTATCCGCAAAACTCGGTGTGAACATTGCCGCGTTGAAAGATGAAATGCCCTGGTACAAAGGGCCCTCAGTTCTGGATATGGTCGATCAGTTCGAGAAAAAACCCCCACCGGATCATCTGCCGTTTCGGTTTCCGGTGCAGGATGTTTATAAATTTGACGAACGGCGCATCATCGCCGGGCGGGTTGAGTCAGGCAAATTAAAGGCCGGGGACAGAGTAACCTTCTCCCCTTCCAACAAGCAGGCAGTGGTGAAAACCATCGAAGCTTGGAGCGTGCCAGAGCAACCCTCTGCTGCCACATCTTCAGAGTCCATAGGGTTCACTCTCGATGAGCAAATATTTGTAGAGCGCGGGGACGTGTGCACTCTGACGGACCAGTTACCGATTGTCTCCACCACTTTCGATGCCAACGTTTTTTGGATGGGAAAACGCAACCTGGAAAAAGGCAGGAAGTTTGTCATCAAACTAAATACGCAGGAGGTGGAATGCGAAGTGGTTGATTTCAAAAAAGCCATTGATGCCTCTACCCTGGAGACGCTGACTAATCAGGACTATATCGCCAAGAATGATGTTGCTGAATTGACCTTGAGTACGAGAAATCCGGTTGCCTTTGATCTATTCGGGTCTATCGCCACCACCGGCCGGTTCGTTCTGGTTGATGAATTCGATGTCTGCGGAGGCGGAATCATCACCACCTACACTCCGGCTACGAAGGAAGATAAGCTTCGAGACGAAGTTCGTACACGGGATTTCAATTGGATCAAAAGCGAAATCAAGCCGGAAGAAAGAGCCTACCGCAATGGGCACAGGGCAACATTGATTCTTATCACCGGCGACCCCGGTACCGGTAAAGGCCCGCTAGCGAGAACCCTGGAGCACAGCCTTTTCCAAAATAATTTCCAAAGTTATTTGCTCGACCGAAGGAATGTTAATCTCGGACTCGGAGCCGATCTGGATGATCCCAAAAGCAATAGCGAAAGCGAATCGGCCCGGAGGTTGGGCGAAGTAGCTAAATTATTTCTCGATGCCGGCCATGTGGTGATCTCCACCTCCAACGCCTTCCATCAGGAAGACCAGGCCGATCTCAAACTATTGGCGAACCCTTACCCAGTGGTAGAAATACAAGTGGCCTCGCAACCTACAGGGGAACCGGATATTGCCCTCACTCTAGAGGAGGCGCAAAACGCAAAAGATGCATCCCATAAAATTCAGGAATTTCTTAAAGAAAAGAAAATCCTTATGGGCCACAATTACTCCATTTAACTGCTCACCGCAGGAGCAATCAGGATGGGCTCGTTGACCTCGCGACTAGTGGAAATAAGGATTGACATCGACCCAGATATGGGGCATTAATAGCTTTCCTTATAGGCCGGAAAACCCGAGTTGGAGCTTAGATTTAAATGCCAAAAATCAAGGTTATAAACACCGAAACCGAAGAAACCATTGATTTAAAAGCTGGTTATGGAGCGAACCTAAGAAAGGCCGCGCTGTATAACGATGCCGAGGTATATAAAGGACTCAGCAAGTTTTTAAACTGTCGCGGACATGGCCTGTGCGGAAAATGCGTGGTAGAAATTGAGCCTATGGAAAACGTCAACCCACGCACCTTTTTTGAAAATCTCCACAAACTCGAACCCCACCAGAAACTCGGTTGTCGCGTTAAAGTTTACGGCGATATCACCGTCAAAGCCGCCATCGTAGACTGACCCCAGAACAACCCTCTCAACCCCAAGCACTTTCTCCTTGCAGTAAATTTCCTTTCATATCCTTAGAACAATCAGTAGTGGCAGGAGTATCAGTCCCATTGCTGCAATGAAAGCGTGGACTAGTATGTCCCAGCGTTTGCTGAATGGAACGATTGTGATAAAGTATAGACAGACCAAATAATCCAGTAGCGTGTTCTCATCATGAGTCTGGTTCATGAGCAGGTAATAACCCAGACAAAATGCGATGGTGTAAAACAAGAGCCGGTGAATTTTCAGGCTTTGAGCGGTCCTCTTTCTGAAAGCCATAAATAATCCCAGAAAGATATTGATGATATAAAATCCAATCGCGGCTACTACCCAGACCAGCGAAGGGGAAGACGTGATTTTTGGGATTAGCGTTGGCTCCATATATTAAAAATCTCGAAAAGGTCAAATTAAGGAAGGCATCTTAACATGGGCTCAAATTTGAATAGTCGAAAAGTGATCATCACCGGGGCTGGTGATGGAATTGGCCGAACGCTTGCCCTGGCTTTTGCCAAAGAAGGTGCCCAGGTTGCTGCCTGCGCCCGCAGCCAGGATCGCCTTGACTCCTTATCTGAGGAAATGCAAGGGACCGGTCATATTTGCTTTTCCGCTGATCTTGGCAAGGTAGAAGGAGTCGAAGCTTTTTACGAAAGCGCGATGAAAGAACTGAGGCAGGTCGATGTTCTGATCAATAATGTCGGGGCGATTTTAAAATTGGCTGATTTTTTTGAATTGACCGATCAAGACTGGGAAGATTCGTTTCAGATCAATCTGATGTCAGCCGTACGGCTGAGTCGGCACTGCATTCCCTCTCTAAAACAATCTGCTTGCGCCAGAATCATAAATATTTCATCCATAGCGGCGGCTAGTCCGCAAGATGTTTTCCCCCATTACAGTGCTATGAAGGCCGGACTTTCCAACTTTACTGTTTCTCTCGCCCAGACCCTGGCAGCGGATAAGATTCTGGTCAATTCCATTTCCCCGGGCCCTGTGTGGAGTAAATCATGGGACAACGAAACACAAAATAGCGATTCTTCCCCGGAACAAGCGAAAAAAGAAATCATGGAACAGACTGGCGCAACCATTCCTTTAAAAAGAATGGGCATGCCGGAAGATTTAACTGGACTGGCCCTGTTCCTGGCTTCTGACCAATCCGGGTGGATCACGGCCACAAACTTTGCTGTAGATGGTGGCTTAACCCGGAACCCATTTTAAAAAATGCCTTTATGAGAACTAGAAAAACTAAATTCGGCTTGACGCTCATTATTTTTCTTGTCCTGCTTGCCGGGTGCTCGGTTTCCCGAACCGCCAATGTGGGTAAAATTCTGGTTGATAAGGAATCCCCTATTTTTGACAAACGATTTGAGACCGTCGCGCTAAAGGATATTAATCTGGATAAATTCTGGGATCATGGCGATTCGTCGGATGACCGCGAACCGGTTCCGTTGGACAACCACACCTTTTCCCGCATCACCACTAAAGTAAAACAAGCGGTAGTAAATATTTACACCATTCGGATTGAAGAGCGTGACACCAAATTTGGTATTTCTCCCAACGATCTTCTACCGATACGAATTCCCATTGTTTCCAGCATTCTGGATATCGTTCCCTTTCAGGTCCCTATCCCGTTTAAGTCAGAAGGATTCAGCCTGGGCTCGGGTTTCCTCATCAACCGGGAAGGCTACATCCTCACCAATGCTCATGTAATTTCCAACTCAGTAAATATTCGTGTTGTTCTGGCAGAGGGGAAAAAAGAATACCCCGCAAAAATTATAGGAATTGACCGACTGACTGATACCGCCCTGATTAAAATTGAACCCGACTTCATTCCCACCATTCTCCCCTTCGGCGATTCAGACAAGCTGAAAATGGGCGAGGTGGTTCTGGCAATGGGGAATCCGTTAGGGTTCCAACATTCCGTAACATCTGGATTGATCAGTGCTAAAGAGAGAGTGGCTCCCCACGCCGGAGACCGTTACGTAAACTTTTTGCAAACAGACTCAGCCATAAACCCCGGCAGTAGCGGAGGACCCCTCATCAATCTTTATGGAGAAGTGGTGGGAATCAATACAGCTATTGTTGAACAGGCGCAATTGATCGGATTCGCAATTCCTATCAATACTGTGAAGGATGTCATGGGTATGTTGATCATCGGCAAAACAGAAAGAGGATGGTTTGGAGCCCACGCAACCCCTCTCACCACTGAAGAGGCCTTGGAACTAAACTATCCGGATTCACTGGGAATGGTCATTAAAGGCTTAGAAAAAGACAGCCCGGCTGAACAGGCCAACTTAAAAATAAATGACATCATTACAGGAATCAATAAAGAACCGATCACCAACCTGGCCATCTTTCGGCGCAAACTATTGGCTCTCATGCCGGGACAGGAAATTCACCTAACCATCTACAGGGATGGTAAAACTTTCGAAGTCACCAGCACTCTAGCCCATAAAAAATCTGAGGAAGAAAACGTAACCGAACCCGCCTCCTGAAACCATAGCCAGCCTGACTTGCGTTTTTGGAAAAGTCGCAGTATTCTCACATCCTGAAGCTAATTGCCCTGTGTATTTTTCGCAGGTTCTATCGATAACTTTTAATCACAAATCGTATATATTATGACCACTGAAATAAATCCTCAAATTTTTCGTGAATATGATATTCGCGGCGTTGTTGGCCCAGACCTTACCCCTGAAACGGTTCAATATATCGGTCAGGCTATCGGCACATATATGAAACGCCAGGGAGGAAAAACCCTGGTGATGGGATGGGACATTCGTTCCAGTTCAATAGAGTTCCGCGATATTTTATCCAAAGCTTTGACCTCTACCGGATGCGATGTGGTAGACATTGGAAAAGTCCCTACACCCGTCTCCTACTTTGCCCTTCACCATCTTAAGGCAGATGGCGGCGTGATGATTACGGGTAGCCACAACCCTCCGGAGTTCAACGGCTTCAAAATCAGCCAAGGCCAAAACAGTTTGTATGGAGAAAAAATCCAAGAGTTAAAAAAAATGATCGATGCCAAAGATTTTGAAACCGGGTCAGGAAAAGTTGAACAAGCAAATATTATGGAATCCTACATGGATCATATTTGCTCCATCCTGAATATATCCAGAAAAGTAAAAGTGGTTGTAGATGGAGGTAACGGATGCTTCGGAATTGTGGGACCCGAACTCCTGAGAAAACTTGGACAGGAACCCATAGAAATATTTTGTGAACCAGATGGAACCTTTCCCAACCATCATCCAGATCCGACTGTAGAGAAAAACCTGGAAGGATTGATCCAAAAAGTCCGTGCCGAAAATGCAGAGTTGGGTATCGGGTTTGATGGTGATGCGGACCGCATTGGCCTGGTTGATGAAAAAGGCAATATCTTATGGGGCGATCAACTGTTGACTATTTTCGCAAGAGATATTCTTTCGAGAAACCCGGGTGCCACTATTGTGGGCGAAGTTAAATGTTCTCAGAACCTGTATCAAGATATCGAAAAGCATGGCGGGGTCCCGGTCATGGCACCGGCAGGCCACTCCCTGATCAAAAAGAAAATGAAAGAAACCGGCGCACTTCTTGCCGGGGAAATGAGCGGCCATGTCTGTTTCGCCGATAATTATTTAGGATTCGATGATGCGATTTTTGCCGCAGGCCGGATATTGCAGATTGTTGCGCAGTCTAGCCAAAAAGTTTCTGAAATGCTTGCCGACCTTCCAAAAACTGCCTACACACCAGAGATCCGCATTGACTGCCCCGATGATAGAAAGTTTGAAATCGTAAGTGAATTAACCGAACTGTTCAGAAAACAATATGAAGTCATTGACATTGATGGCGTGCGGGTCAATTTTGGTGATGGCTGGGCTTTGATTCGCGCCTCCAACACTCAGCCTGTACTGGTATTGAGGTTTGAGGCTGAAACCCAGGCCCGTCTTAAAGAGCTGGTAGCTATCATAAAAAAACAAATGGATCATTACCAGCCGGTTGTTCAATTCGACTACCAGGCGTAATTATGCGGCGAGCCGGCGGGAGCAAAATGGTGAAAAATTCCCTATGTATATCTTATCTTTTTATGGTGTTTCTGTTGTCAATTTCTAACGCCTTTGCCGATGAAGCTTATAGAGCGGTAAAAATTATAAAACCAGCGCATAAAGCTGTGGTCTCTAATCCGGTTGAGATTTGCATGGAAGCGTACGGCTTGGAAGTGGAATCGACAAAGAATGGAGTGAATGAAGGCAAGGGTCACCATCATATAATGCTAGATATGTACGCACCTGTCTTCTCTGAAATGGATAAGCCTCTTAAAAAAGATTCTAAGTTTATTCATATGAGCGATGGTTCCGCATGTATAAAGCTGGATTTGCCCACGGGTCGTCATTTCATTAGAACTCTGTTCGCAAGAGGAAACCACATTCCATATAGTCCTCTAATTTCGGACACCATAATTATTCACATAAAATAATCTATGGTGGTTTGGTATGACCCTATTAATATTTTATCAGGGATTAGGTCTACTTCCGACCCATAGCAGACGTTGCTACAAAGATGAGATTCTCCTAGGAGGTAGAAGTCTACCGCCTTGTGGACGGCGACCATAATATCGACTTCAAGATTACCGGTATCGGAGCAATGATGTTAAAGTCGGAATTTGTTAAGAAGGCCTGAGATGAAAGCAAAGCTCTCCAAAGATCGAGTTGTCTACTCCACCGAACAAGGTAGAATCTGTCCCGCCTGTGGTAATCCCGTTAACCAATGCACCTGTCGTAAACAGACATCACCATCCGGTGATGGTAACGTTCGAGTCTCCCGTGAGACCAAGGGCAGAAAAGGTAAAGGTGTCACGTTGATTAAAGGGCTCAATATGGATGCTGTTACCTTGGCATTGATGGGCAAGAAGCTCAAAGTGATGTGCGGTTCTGGCGGTACGGTCAAAGAAGGCGTCATCGAGATCCAAGGGGACCATATTGAACGTATACTTGACTATTTGAAGAAGCAAGGCGTGAAGGCCAAACGGGCTGGTGGGTGAAGAGGACCCCATCAGGATCAGGAGGAGCAACAGATTGAGGTTCCTCACCAGATTTGGCCGAAAAGAGTTTCAGTCCCTTAATGTGCAGTATTTAGTAATCCCTTCAAAAAACCAACTGATAACTAATCAGCAGGTCCTCTCGGCGAGCGTTGTGGCACAAATCACAAAAACCTTAATGTCCGCTTTTGGCCGATAGCTGCCTATAACAAACTAGCGAAACATTCTTTTAACAAATTGCCCACTAATACCGGGAAGATCACCTTAAGCCATTCGATGAACATGGACAATTACTAGATTGAGCATTACTATAATACCCTGCTATCTCTTCAGACGGGTTTAAGGGAAAATAGTTAAGAAGGTTGGGATTACTAGTTGGAGCATATCAAGGGAAAACCTTGACCTGACTATTTCTAATGTCATGCATATTAACGAAAATTCAACAGAGAAAATTCTAGCCGATCCCATTTCTGAGGCCACTCGGGGACAACGCAAATCTCTATTGGCTGCCAGTGCTACGGGGATAATAATGGCAACATTAGAGCTTTTCCCAACAAAAATACTTTCCCTCGGCCTTGAATTTACTGACACTGACAAAGGGACTTTAATATTAATTGTTGTGGCTATCATAAGCTATTTTTTAGTTGGATTTTTGATTTACGGGTTTAATGATTGTTTTAAATGGCGAATATCAAGAATCAATACCTTAAGAATTCAGTCCAATTTAGAAAACCGGCTCGAGGAGATAGGCTTTCAATTTGATGAAGAAGGACAGGATGTAGTAAATAAAACATTAAAATCCATTAAAGAAGCAAGAGATGAGAAAAAAACCGTCCTCCTTCTGAAAAGCCTGGCAAAAACCGCATTGAAATATAAAGGTATAGATGTAGAGAAGGACGACTTGGCAAGGAGGAAGGAGCTACTTTCATTAGCGAAAGAACAATCGGATTTAATATTTGAAAAAAACCTCACTTCAAGCAAATTAATTGGGACCGCTTACTTTATCAGATTAATTTTTGATTTTTTCCTGCCGTTTGCGTTCAGCATTTATTCAATTTATATTTTGCTAGATTATTTTTTCACACTTCCTATTAAATAATTCCAAACACGATACAATTACCATACAATCGCACTAATAATATTAGTCAACCCATGTCCGCTTTTGGCCGTTTCCAGACATAGGCTAAATAGTATTTAATTTTTTTCAATTATGATCAAAAGATATCTTCACACTCGCTTTCGAGTTTCTGACATGGAACTGTCCATTCGGTTTTACCGGGATATTCTGGGCATGGAAGTCCTGGAGCAGAAAACCTCACCACGCGGCTCAATATTGGTGTTCTTGCGATTTCCCGATACCAATTGCGAATTAGAGTTGTGCTCATTCCCTAATTCGGGAAAAGTTGAAGTCCCTGAAGATCTTGTGCACTTGGCCTTTGAGGTCGAAAACCTGGACAACTGTATCTTCAAGTTAGAACACGCCAGAATCCCCATCACTGAAGGGCCGATCGAAACCTCAAATGGAACGCGTTTTATATTCACCGAAGATCCCGACAAATATGAAATCGAATTAATGCAGTACCCCCGCAACTAGCCCGGTGAACCGTCAACGATTAGTACCCGTTTCCGTGGGAGGGAATGGACAAAGGTTTGACTGCGCCGAGACAACCTTTTGCTTTCCAGTTAAAACAATTGCACTTTGGGTCCAGCGTCACGCTGGCTAGTGGATTATCAGTCCTGCGTAACCCACGACCTTATCCATATCCCCGCTCACTTCACCCGAGGTCATATATTTGACCAACTCCGCCTCTTTGGCACCCAGACTTTCGCAACAATGCAACATGACACTTACCGGATTCACCCCACACATCGTAATATTTTCTGATCGCACTGTTTCATACAAGCCAGCGGGGTCACGTTTTTTAATGCAAGCAATAGCCTTTCGATCCAGAGTTTCCGCCTTGGCATGCGATTCATAATGTGTCATGTCTGAACTGGCAACCAGCAAGACAGGCCTCCCAAAACGATTGACCGCCCGCATAATTCCTTCACTGAGAGTTTTACACGTTGAGACTTGCAAACGCTGAAGGCAAATAGGTACGATTTTAAATTCCTTTTTAAAATATTGCAGGAAGGGTAACTGGGTTTCAAGGGAATGCTCAAACCGGTGCGCAGAAGCGTCCGGTTTCGCCATGGACGTTTCTTCACATATTGCGTTTGCCAGTTCCTGGTCTATGGCAATGTCCCCCATCGGCATAGACCAAACTCCGTCTGTCATGACGGCCACTTTCTCGCCTCGGCCCGTATGATTAGGACCGATTAAAATAACTGTATCTGGAATTTCTATTCTTGAATAGACCGCCCCTGCAACATCCCCGGAATACTTAAACCCGGCATGCGGCGCAACGATGCCCAGAACCGGACTCTTTGCCGCATTCCGCTCAATATGAGCTTCCACTTCCAGGATTAGAGCTTCGCGATCTTCAGGATAAAACCTGCCAGCCACCGCTGGTTGGCGTTTTTTTAATTTCTCATTATTCGAACCAAAAAATTTCATTGCCGAATTTCTCCGGTCATTGGCACGAACACCACAGCAGTTATGAACTTCTCTTTCAAGCTTCCATCTTCCAGCTTGGTCAGCACAATCAGGTCCTGCGAACCCTTGGTTTTTCCCAGTGGAAGTACCATCCTTCCACCCACTTTTAACTGATCAATCAGAAGTTGAGGAATTTTTGGTGCCGCCGCAGTGATAAGGATCGCATCGAATGGCGATTGTTCAGGCCATCCTCTATACCCATCGCCGTGTCGTACCGTTACGTTTTTATAATCCAATTTTTTTAATTTATCCTTTGCGGTCTGGGCAAGGGACTCAACGATCCCAATGGTATAAACTTTCTGGACGATTTCTGCCAACACCGCCGCTTGATAGGCCGAACCCGTACCGATTTCCAAAACACGGTCATCAGCCTTCAACATTGCACTCTGGGTCATGAGAGCAACGATATAAGGTTGCGAAATAGTCTGATTTTCTTTTATGGGAAGAGCAGAGTCGGAATAAGCCCGGCTTAAAAACTTGGGCTCTACAAAGAGGTGCCGGGGAACTTGAAGCAGGGCTCGCAAAACAGCCCTATCGAAAATGCCACGACGCTTGATCTGGTTTTCAACCATCGCATTTCGAGCAGAATCAAAATCTACAGAAAGGACAGCCTTGGGCATAAAGAAGGTCGAACAGAAAGCCGTAACCAAGTAAGGAAAAAAAACCTTAAAAAATGAGCCCGTTTTTCTTAAGCCATTCCTGGGTATCAAACTTTTTATTGGTAAACTCCTGAAATTCAATTTCTTTTTTAGAAAGTTCCTGTCCATCGATGAACTGCGACTTTTTGGAAGCCTTTTTACTTTTACGCTTTTTAGGCGCAGGCCGCTCGTCAATAGTTTCTTCTTCGACTTCTAGCTCAAGCGAATCCGTCAACACTTCCATTTTAAGAACCAATACCATAAAACTCTTGGGACAAATATTGTCGTCTTTCTGAATTTCAGCAACAATTTTTTTAACTTTGGGTGAAGTCATGACCGCTTCGGTGATTGCTTTGGATAATTTTTCAAAACTGCGTTCAGACCCATCAGAATCACTCACAATATCCCCCTTTCAGTTTCCATATAAAAATAGTTCGACCAGTTCTCTGTTTCTTACTTAACCTTAAACTTCTCCTGCTACCTTGTCAACCCACCAGCGTTGCCCCTTACCAGAAGAGGCATATACCGCTGGCCGATTAATATAAAGGTACTGAGGAATCAACTTTCTCAGACCATTCGTTGATGCCTCCGCGCATGGACTTCAGGTTGCGGAATCCCATTTCTTCTAGTGCTTTCAACGCTTTCATCGAACGCACCCCGGCTTTGCAGTGCAGCACGATTTCATCGTCCTGATTCAATCCGTTTAATTTTGCAGGGTCTTTATCCTCAATATCACCCAGAGGAATCAAAGCCGCAGCGTCAATTTTGCAGATTTCGTATTCAGACGGTTCGCGCACATCAATTAATTTGAACGCATGCTTCTCGTCCAACATTTGTTTGACCTGCTCCACAGTAATTTCCTTTTCCGTATCAGCGGAAGAATCTTCAACCGGTAAGATACCGCAGAATTCCTCATAGTCGATCAACTCCGTGATGGTGGGGTTGTCGCCGCAGATGGGGCAATCCTTATCCTTACGCAATTTCATTTCCCTGAACTTCATCGACAAAGCATCGAACAACAGAAGCCGTCCCACCAGCGATTCGCCTTTACCCAGAATCAGCTTTATCACCTCGTTGGCCTGAATCAAACCGACAATGCCTGGAAGAATTCCGATTACTCCGCCCTCAGCACAACTTGGTACCAGGCCTGGTGGTGGGGGTTCGGGATACAGGCAGCGGTAGCACGGTCCCACTCGGGAATCGAACACCGAAGCCTGACCTTCAAAGCGCAAAATACAGCCATATATATAAGGCTTCTTCAACAACACACAGGCATCGCTAGCCAGATAACGGGTGGGGAAATTATCAGTGCCATCTACAATGATGTCGTAGTCGGCAAAAATCTCCATCACGTTTTCCGAAGACAAACGCGTGTTGTAAGTGGTGACATTAATGCTGGAATTCAAGTCGGCAATACGAGCTTTGGCCGAATCCACTTTCAACTTTCCAACCGTCGATTCTCCATGCGCTACCTGCCTTTGCAAATTACTGAGATCGACCACGTCAAAATCTATCAGGCCCAGGTTGCCTACCCCAGCCGCCGCAAGATAAAGAGCGAGCGGTGAGCCTAGCCCGCCAGTGCCAATCAAAAGCACCTTGGAATCACAAATTTTTTCCTGTCCTTCAACCCCCACCTCAGGCAGAAGCAAATGCCTGCTGTACCGGTTGATCTGATCTTGTGTCAATGCCATAACAAACCATCCTTTACAATTCGATCACTATTTTCACTAATGCTGATTAGATTCAATTCTACCAGAAAAGATTCTCCAGATAACCCTCTGAAATATGACGGAAGGCTACCCCACAATCAAGACTCTTTGGGCTTATCCTTACACTCCTCGTAGGCCTGTTCAAATCCAGCGATGGCGCCTTCGATGACTGAGTCGGGGAAACAATAGGAAACACGGAAATAACCTGGCTGGCCAAATCCTCTACCGGGCACGACCAGTACTTTTTTATCAGCCAATCGTTTGGCAAACTCCACCTCATCCAGTATGGGAGATTTCGGGAAAAAATAAAACGCCCCTTGTGGTTTGACCACCTCATATCCGATCCGCGTTAGTTCTTTATATAAATAATCACGTTTCCGGCGATACTGTTCCACATCCACCGTCACACTCTGCACCTGTTTCACCACACGTTGGATCAGTGCAGGAGCATTCACGAATCCTAATACCCGGTTGCTGAAAATCAGGCCTGCCATGAGTGACTCAGCAGACTCACATTGAGGATGCACCGCCACAAATCCAATACGCTCACCCGGAAGAGCAATGTCCTTGGAATGCGAGGTGATGTAAATACTGTTGGGGTAAAATTCCATGATGTTCGGTGCTTCCACGCCATCAAATACGATCTTTTTATAAGGGTCGTCCGAGATCAGGTATAAAGGCTTGCCGAGCCGAGCCGAATGGGCTTTTAAAACATCCGCCAGTTCCTGCAACTCTTTGCGGGAATAAACCACTCCAGTGGGATTATTCGGGGAGTTGATGATGACCGCCTTGGTTTTTTCGTTGAGCGCGCTTTTCAACGCCGAAAAATCGAGACGAAAATCATCCAGGGTGGGCACCGCCACCGCCTTGCCGCCATGATTGTCGGCATAGAACAAATATTCGACAAAATAAGGCGCGAAGATGATGACCTCATCGTCCGGGTCGAGCAGGGTTTTTAAAGTGATATTGAGTCCGCCCGCCGCACCACAGATCATCACCACATCGTTGGCCGAAAGCTCGACGTTGCATTCGGGAGACAAAGATTCGGCGATTACCGCACGCACATCAGCGAACCCCGCATTGGGCATATAACGGTGTAGTCCCGAAGATTCATCTCTCGCGCAATCTACCAAAGCCTTACGGACTTCTTCCGGTGGTTCCATCACTGGATTTCCCAGAGAGAGGTCGAACACATTTTCTTCACCAAATTCCTGTTTCAGCCGGATGCCTTCCTCAAACATTTTACGAATCCAGGAAGATTTTTCCATGAACCCGCTGACCTTTTGCGAGATCGCCATATTTAACTCCAAGATATAAAAAGCTTTACGGATCCATTCCTATCATATTCCTCAGGCGGGATCAACGCCGACCCATGCTATATTGGGAGGGAGTTTTTTTTAATATACTTTTTCTTTATGACCACACCTATCATTCAATTTATTGATGTCTTTAAAACCTACCAGAGCGGGTCCCAGCCGGTCACCGCATTGGAAGCCGTGAACCTGAGCCTCAATGCCGGGGATTTCGCCACCATCATGGGTCCCAGTGGCGGTGGAAAAACCACTTTGCTCAATCTTCTGGCAGGACTCGATCTACCCGACCGGGGACAAATTATCCTCAACGGCCGCAAAGTGTCCGATTTTTCCGACCATGAACTAACCTTACTGCGCCGAAAAGAGATCGGTATTGTATTCCAGTTTTTCAACCTTATGCCAACCCTCACGGTAATGGAAAATATAGAACTTCCGCTTCTACTTGCACATTCATCCAGAACCGATGAAAAGCACATTAATGTTCTACTCGAATATGTCGGACTCTTGCATCGTTCCGACTCTTTTCCCGCAGAGCTCTCGGGAGGAGAGATGCAAAGAGTCGCCATCGCCCGCGCCCTGGTGCACCAGCCTTCCATACTTCTTGCCGACGAGCCTACCGGCAACCTCGACTCGGATAATGGATTAAAAATTCTCGATCTTATGAAACAAGCATCGACAGACTTTGGAACAACCGTGATCATGGTGACCCACAATCCACAGGTCGCGAAATTTGGAAACTGCCATTACGAAATTCGTGATGGCAAACTTACCAACAAAATACCGTGAGCTTTCTGTTTTATTTTAAAGACCTGTTCACGGCACTCATTCTGCGCCCCTTACTGCGAGACCCGTTTCGCACCCTTATCACCATACTGGGCGTGGCAGTAGGTGTCGCCGTGTTTCTCAGCATCCGCCTGGCAAATCAGCAAACCATGATGTCGTTCACCGAAAGCGTGGACCTTGTTTTAGGCAGAGCCAATGCGGTTATAAGGGTAGAGGGACTGGATTTTGATGAATCGGTTTTTGAAAAACTTCATACCCTCAGACATGAGATTAAAGCCTATCCAGTGATCGAAGGATATGGGGTCGAATCCACCAGCGGTGAGGTGATTGAAATTATCGGCACCGACCTTTTACAGGACAGCGGCATCCGCGACTTTTCTATCAAAACTGTTGAAAAAGATCTGAAAGGTTTGCTACCCCTCTTATTGGATCCATATGGAGTCATCCTCCCCGAAAAGTTCATACCTGGCACCCAATTTGCTCCCGGCGATACGATTCAACTCCTGATAAAGGGCAAAGAAAAATCTCTCAACGTCAATGCTGTGCTGGAAAACAAAGGAATAGCCAAAGCCCTCAATGGAAATTTTGCTCTGATGGATATCGCGGCGGCACAAATTGTATTTGAAAAGTTAGGTCGACTGGATCGCATCGACATTCAATTTCTTAACCCAGTTGACTTCGAACTCATGCAGAAAAAAATTGCGGCACTTCTTCCCGAATTTATGAAAGCAGAACGCCCACAACGCAAGAACCGTCAGGTTGAAAAAATGTTGCAGGCGTTTCAATACAATCTTACGGCTTTAAGTTTCGTGGCCCTGCTGGTAGCCCTTTACCTGATCTACAACATGATCGCCCTTTCGGTAGTGCGGCGAAGGGTTGAAATTGGTACCCTGCGCGCAATAGGTGCCACCCCTACTCTGATCGCTCTAATTTTTTTCCTTGAAGCTGGTGTCATCGGTGCCCTCGGCTCCCTACTGGGAATCGGATTAGGATATTTTTTCGCCCAGTTTTCTCTGGATGCTGTTTCCCTCACCGTTAACAATCTATATGCACCAAGCTATGTTACGAAGGTTGATTTCCAATGGAGTCAAATGACTCCCTATTTCATATTGGGAGTTACGCTTTCATTTATTTCCGCCCTTATCCCAGCGTGGGATGCAGCTACCACCCCACCGACTTCTGTCATGCGACGCGGCAGTTACGACCTAAAACTATTTCGCGGAAGCCGCGGATTAAACATGACCGCCCTAGCAGTAGTTCTTCTCGCAACATTCTGCACTCAACTGCCGCCGATAAATCATTTCCCTTATTTTGGGTTTTTTTCAGTATTCCTGATCATTCTCGGCGTCTCCCTGTTATCCCCTTCAGTTTTACTGTGGACCCGCGACCGACTGCATTTCTTTTTCAAAAACCGTTTTGGGGGAGAAGGGTTGCTGGCCTGCATGAACCTTTCACAAAATGTAGGGCGCAATGCTCTGGCCGTCTCGTCACTCGCCATCGCATTCATGATGGTAATCAGTATGTCTATCATGGTACACAGCTTTCGCGAAACCGTGATCGTTTGGATCGACCAGACATTACGGGCCGATCTCTTTGTGCGGATAGCGGGAGGAAGGGATATCGACTACCAGCATACCTTACCCTCCGAATCCGTGGAGCAATTGAAGTCCCTGAAAAGTGTTGCCGCAGTCGACCAGTTCCGCGCCATCGACATCACTTATAACGAACTACCCGTAGTGCTGGCCACTGGTGATTTTTCCGTGCTCTCGCAATACGGGAATCTGGTAATTAAATCCGGACCAACTGCTCAAGAGTTGGATCAATTAATGATCGGTGAGGATCGGGCTCTGATATCTGAAGCTTTTTCTCTCAAACACAAAGTAAGTGTAGGAGATAATCTGGAATTAAAGACTCCTAACGGTCTAACTGAAATAAAAGTCGCCGCCATCTATTTCGATTATTCGCGTGAACGTGGCTATATCATTCTCGACCGCACTACATTTTTAAAATATTATGATGAAACCGAGATCAACAGTTTTGTTATTTATCTTGAAGATAAAACCCGACTGGAGTCCATACGAAAAGAAGTTCTGAAAACATTAAAAGACCATCGGCTCATCATCCGTTCCAATTCCGAATTGAAACATCAAGTTCTCGAAGTATTTGATAAAACCTTCGCCATCACCTATTCACTGGAAATCATTGCCATACTGGTGGCAGTGCTGGGACTATTCAACACTCTGGTCTCTTTAATTCTGGAACGTAAAAGGGAAATAGGAATTCTGCGTTTTATTGGCGCTTTCACCAGACAAATAAAACGTATGGTATTAATAGAAGCGGGGATACTCGGGCTGATCGGGTCAGCAATGGGGTTTGTGGCGGGAGTGATCGTTTCCTATATCCTGATCTTCGTGATCAATAAACAATCCTTCGGCTGGACCATTCAGGTTCATTTCCCCACCCTGTTCATACTGGTAATGGTAACGCTATTCTGGGGAATTTCATTATTGTCCGGACTTTATCCCGCCCGGTTGGCAGCAAAATTAAATCCTAAAGAAGCAGTACGAGTCGAATAACCCCGACCCATCGCCGCAAGGGCAGTGAGTCATAAGGGTTAGTTCAATTCTCTTGAGGCCAGCAAAACCATGAAAATTTCAATCTGCATACTACTTGTAGTAACAACCCTTGCCGTTTACTGGCCAACTCAAGACCATGAATTCATTAATTATGATGATAAAGAATATATAACTGAAAACTGGAATGTGAAATCCAAGTTAACCCAAGATAGTATTACCTGGGCATTTACCACATCTCATGCTGCCAACTGGCATCCGATAACCTGGCTTTCACATATGGTTGACTATCAGTTTTACGGGTCAAATCCCAAAGGTCATCACCTGACCAACTTGTTTTTTCACACCGCTAATGCCCTGCTCCTTTTCTTCATTCTCTTCCGAATGACAGGAACATTATGGCAGAGCGGTTTCGTAGCAGCCCTCTTTGCACTTCACCCTTTCAATGTTGAATCCGTTGCGTGGGTTGCCGAGCGCAAAAGTGTTCTCAGTACTTTCTTTTGGTTCCTAACCATGTGGGCTTACATTCACTATTCCAAGAAACCGGGTGTCAAGAGATACAGTTTGGTAGCTCTACTCTTTGCCCTGGGCTTAATGTCAAAGCCCATGTTGGTCACATTACCCTTTGTCCTTCTCATGATGGACTATTGGCCTTTGCGACGATTGAGATTTGAGCAGGATGAAGGCCCTGAGGAAATCACAGAAAATTATTCGGGTAAGAAATTAGAATTCTGGCACCTTGTCTGGGAAAAATTCCCTTTAATTTTACTTACAACAGGTTCAAGCATCGCGACGGTTATAGTTCAAAGAAGTGGGGGCGCATTACAGAACATAGAAGCTTTTTCACTGTCCGCACGTTTTACTAACGCAATGGTTTCGTATCTGGATTATTTAAAAAAAGCGGTATGGCCAGAGGGACTGGCAGTGTTCTATCCTCATCCCGGAAATGCTTTGGAAGTATGGAAAGGAGTACTGTGCGCAATAGCATTGGTAGCCATTTCAGCAGTAGCCATTAAGTTTATCAGGAAGGCACCTTATTTTGCATTTGGATGGTTTTGGTATCTTGGAACCCTGGCTCCTGTGATTGGGGTTGTACAGGTAGGGGGGCAAGCAATGGCCGACCGATATGCTTATGTACCTCTTATTGGAATCTTCATCATTATAGCTTGGGGAGTGCCAGAGCTTTTGGCAAAGTGGCGCCATAGAAACAAGGTTTTGGTTGCTCTGGCAGGAATATATATTCCAGCATTAATGGTAATGACCTGGAGCCAGGTGAGTCATTGGAAAAACAGTATTACCATTTTTAAACATGCTATTAGCGTAACCGATAAAGTGTATCCGAATTTTGCCCTCGCACATGCCAACCTTGGAAGTGCTCTGTCTGCGGAACGGAAGACTGAAGATGCAATTTTCCATTTCACGAAGGCTATTAAACTCGAACCCAACTTCACCCTGGCCCATAACAACCTTGGGAACGCTCTGTCTGATGCAGGAAAAACTGAGGAAGCTATTTCTCATTACAAGCTGGCTATTAAGCTTAAACCTGGCTACGCCGCTGCACACAACAATCTTGGGATTGCCCTGTCCAACTCAAGAAAAATTGACGAAGCAATTTCACATTACAAAATGGCTATCAAGTTCAAGCCAAACTTCGCCCAATCCCACTATAATCTTGGGCTTGATTTGTTGACGGCGGTAAAGGTTCAGGAAGCTATTTCTCATTTCAAAATAGCTATTAATCTCAAGCCCGACTTTGCCTTGGCACGTAACAACCTCAAAATAGCTCTAAATATATCAGAGGGTGAAAAGTAAACGTGAGGACCGACCCTTTATGACCTCTTGCTAGTTCCATTCGGTAGAGCATAAACGGATATCTAAAAGTTTTATCTCTAACTTTTCTCTACCGTTCCAGGTGTTGGGGTTGAGTTCATAGGCAATATCGAAAAGGTCTGTAGGAGGGTCGACCGATTCAAACACATCGGCAAAACCAAACCCAACCCCTTCAATCCGTCCCTTACCTTGTTGCGCACGAAAGCGGACGTGATTCTTTTCCTTGCCTATAAATTTTACTTCCTGAAATTTCACACCCCGCGACAAAAAACTGGGAACTGGGTTTTCAGCGCCAAAGGGTTCCAGTAAAGCCATTCGGCTATAAAGGGAATGGTTGACTTCCTCCAAGCATAACTCAGTATCCATCCGCACTTCAGGAATGAGGTCTTCTTCTGTTAGATAATGATGGCCCACTTCGTTCATAGCAATACGAAACGCTTCAATCTGATCTTCCTGGATGCTGAGTCCTGCGGCGTAAGCATGACCTCCATACTGAATAAGATGTTCAGAGCAACCTGTAAACGCCTTGAACAAGTTGAAGGTAGGAATGCTGCGTCCCGACCCCTTCCCTTGACCTTCTTCCAACGCAATCAAGACAGTGGGTCGGTGGTATTTATCAACCAGTCGGGAAGCGGCAATACCTATCACTCCCGGATGAAAAATTTCCGAAGCCAACACAATCACACGATCATTTTCAATATTGATGTCGCGACGAAAAAGAGATTCTGCTTCCGCCACAGTTTCTTCCTGAATTTCTTTGCGCTCCTTGTTGGTTTGTTCCAGTTCCAGTGCAAGAACTTTGGCTTCTTTTAGATCGGTGGAGGTTAGCAAGTGCAGGCCATTATCAGCCCGGCCTAACCTGCCAGCGGCGTTGAGTCGTGGACCAAGCCCAAATCCCACCGAGCGCGCATCGACATTTCCCACAATTCCCGCTGCTTCCTTCAATGCCACCAACCCAGGCTTGGAGGTAGTGGCCAACATTTCCAGTCCGTGCAATGTCAGAATATGATTTTCTCCCGTCAACGGCGCAACATCGGCAATGGTTCCCAAGGCAAACAAATCTAAATGCCGTTTTAAATTTGGCAAACGTTCCTTGGTCCATCCCGCCGCATGCAATGTATTCCGCACTGCGATGGCCAGCTTGAAGGCCAACCCCACTCCACATAAAAATCGATAAGGGTATTCGCAATCTGAGCGATGCGGATTGAGGACCGCGATGGCGGGGGGTAATCCCTCCTCCCCCACTTGGTGATGATCGGTGATAATAACATCTAACCCGATTTCGTTAGCCAGAGCCACTTCTTTCACACCGGTGATACCACAATCAGCTGTGATCATCAGGCCCGCGCCCTGCTCACGAATTTTTCGAACGGCGTCCGAATTGAGCCCATAACCTTCCGTTTGACGTTCAGGCAAATAGGCCTCGACCGGATAATCCAGGTCTCGGAAAAAATGTGTGAGAAAAGCGGCAGAAGTCACACCGTCAACATCGTAATCGCAAAAAACGGTGATGGCCTCTTTATGTTCCAATGCCTGAATCACCCTATCGACAGCCTTGCGCATTCCTGTCATCAGAAATGGATCGTGCAGACGGGCAAAATCTGCTTCTATAAAATCCTTGGCTGATTCTATGGAAGTCACTCCACGATTTGCAAGAAGCACCGCCACCGCAGTGGGAAGCTGGAGTCCACTCTCCAATAAAGAAACTGTTTCTACAGACGGTTCAACCAGACACCATTTTTTATTCAGCAATGAAAGCATGCAAAACTAACCTTTCAAATATTCTGTAACACCCTTAAATGTTCTGCGGTGGATAGGGCAAGGACCATATTCAGCTATCAAACCTTTGTGCAGTTTTGTTCCATAGCCTTTGTGCCGGGCAAACTCATAATTCGGGTATAGACGATGATAGTCTTCCATAATGTGATCCCGAGTCACTTTTGCCAGGACTGAAGCAGCAGCGATGAAAAAACTTTTGGCATCTCCTTTCACAATGACCCACTGCTCTATGGACGCGTCAATCTTCTGGTTTCCATCAATGAGCAGAAGGTCGGGGTCGAGCAATAATTTTTCCACCGACTGTTTCATGGCTAACCGCGCCGCTTGGAGAATATTGATTTCATCAATCACTTCCGGATTGACCACGGCCACGGCATGAGCCAATGCTTGCATTTTTATTTCAGGAAATAACTTCTCACGTTTTGCAGGAGAAAGTTTTTTAGAATCGTTCAACCCCGGAAGATCAGCATCAAAGGGTAAAACGACAGCGGCTGCTACCACTGGTCCGGCTAAGGGACCTCGCCCGGCCTCATCCACCCCGGCAATAAATTGATAACCCTGGGCGCGAGCTTTATTTTCAAAGTCCCATAAATCCTGTTCCATAATCAGAGAATAAGACATTCCCATAATGGATTCAACCCGCTTCACTCTTTTCCTGCTATTGAAAACCATCGCCGAGCCTTCTATAATTGATATATGCCAAATTTATTTAAAGTAATTCTTATTGTTTTTCTTTTGACCGCTTGCGCCACCACACCGATTTCAGATAGGCAGGCCCTCATCCTCATCCCTGAGTCGCAGGAAATTGCATTCGGTAAACAGGCTTATAATAAAGCGCTTAAAGATCAAGAGGATTCCAAAGATGCCCATTTAAATCAAGTGCTTCAACGCGTAGGCCGAAGGATCGCGGAAGTCAGCGATATGCCAAAACTGGATTGGGAGTTCAGACTGATTGAATCGAACGACAAAAATGCTTTTGCCCTGCCGGGCGGTAAAGTAGCGGTATATACCGGTATGCTAAGAATATGTGAAAATGAGGCAGGGCTGGCCACTGTACTGAGCCACGAAATCGCCCATGTGATTGCACGGCATGGAGCCCAAAGAATGTCGCAACAATTTTTGCTTACCGGAGCCATGATTGGCGCTAATATCAGCCTGCAAAGTAATACCCAGCGAGGAATTATTATGAGCGCTTTAGGACTGGGAGTTTTATACGGCATCCAACTGCCTTTCAGTCGTGCCGATGAAGGAGAAGCCGACCAGATTGGGCTGGTCTACATGGCTAAAGCCGGATACGACCCTGATGAAGCCATCCGATTTTGGAAACGGTTCAGTGAAGAAAAAGGGGACAGTGATCCTCCCGAGTGGGCCTCCACCCACCCCGCCGACAAAACACGCGTTAAAGGACTTAAGGCCTATCTTTCTCGCGCCAAATACAGTTACCAGAACATCAAGCTGAAGCACGGCCTGGGAGAAACTTTCAAATTACCTCCGGAAAAAAACAGCCCGCCAAAACCCAAACCCGTTCCCGGTGTTTCCGTTGAAACTTTCAACTAACCATCACCCAGTGTGAGGTTATGAACACTCGGGCAGGGCAGTTGCAATAAGCCTGGGCCAAGCTTGTTCCCAACCCTTGGAATGAGTGGCACCCTTCACAGTTTGTATTTTTATGCAGTCTGCTCGCCCAGCCCTGGAAAGAAAACTTTCTGCAACATACTGCCCAATATTTTCATCCTGACTACCGACGTAGTGGATTTGGGGAATGTTTGCGACTTTTTCCGCGACATCTGCCGCATTCAATGATCCATCTAGAGAATCAACTTTATGGTGTCGGGTCCACGCTCTATGATCCAGATTGCCTGCTACGGTGCGGATACCACTAACATCCGAACGGCGAGCCGCCACCAGCACTGCCACCGCGCCTCCGCCGGAAAATCCAACAATCTCAAGTTTATTTGCCCGCGCCTTTTCCTTTCCCAGGTTGATCACCGCCGACACACTATCGATGACCTCAGTCGAAAAGCGCTTGCCAGTCCAATAGGGGTATTCGCAGTGGGGATTCTTTTCGAAAGAAACGTACTGGCACGGACGTGCGATGTACATAACATTTTTTCCTGGTTCGCGCGCTGCCAGGTGTAACGCAACAGGATTTCTTGGAGATGGATTGCGGGAAACGCTTGTCCCACTCAGCCACGCTCTGCCATCCCCTTCCAAATAAATGTGCAGTGGCGCTCCAGGATTATCAAATTTGTAATAGACGCGCAGGACAAAGTCTCCCCCTCTAAGCTCATCCGCCTGCAACCCTGCCATTTTGGAGATTTTCAAGTCAGTGTTTTCGGGACTATGGCTTGCACAACTTTGAGTTAGCAATAGAACCAGAGTCAGGCTCGTCAACAATCCGCCCCTTAATCTTTGCCGAGTTTTATCCAAATTCAGACATCCAATCTTTAGAAACTCCATCGATATTTTAGCAAAGCAGAATGGCTGGTAAAATCTTCTTTGGCTTCAATATCATAAGTCGCGATGAACTCAAAATTGTTGTGGTCTGCAAAGGTAATACCCAGCCCACCTAAAACACTGTGATTTGCAGGGCCGAACCCAGTTGTCGTGAAGGTGTTTCCACCCCCGGTAAATGCCGAGACAGTTTGAATTTTTTCATCCAGCGCTTCATAGTTATAACCGAGGTGGATTTCAGGAGTTAGACTTCCTTCACTGACATCCCAAGTACGGCGAAGTTCTCCACGCAGGGTTAGGTTTAGGATATCGTAATCTTGATCATTAATAATGAGGTTGGAAGTTCCTGCTCCTGTTTCAGTATAGCCGTTAATCTCAATATGACTCCAGGATAGACCCAGGCTGGGAGTAAATTCAAAATGGTTCCCAAAAAACATATCACGACCAAGTCCTAATTGGGTAAGGACCTGATAACCCTCATAGTCAGCAACTGCGGTTCGATCAACGGCGCCTACGGTAATGAAACGGTTCCCATCATACGTGTTATAGGCCAAACCAATCTGACCATTTATGAAATAGTTTTTGTCAAATTCATACGAACTGTAGATCATTCCCTGGTAACTGTTTACAGTGGTCCCATTTTTCGAAAGACGGGTATCCACATCTGTATGGGCAAAGCTCCCTGCAAGGCCTAAAAGTAGAGCATTGCTGATTTGACTGTCGGCACCATAAGCGACACCCCCGGTGGACGAAGTAAATCCCTCAATCCCTTCCCGCTTGCCCTGGTCCGCATATGTTCCGAACCCTTGGATCCAGAACCTTTTGTCTTTTTCTATTTCATCACCGGAGGATAAACCTTGTCCGGCAGAAATGCCTGTGCGCAGACTTGCAATACGGGAAGATACAGTGCTTAAGGCCGCTCCACCTGCCGATACGGCTCCGAGGACAGCCCCTCCGCTCACAACAGGTGTCAGGGTTTCAAGAGCAGTTTCCAATTGAGCGTTACTCGACATGCTGTTCAATTCACTTAGCAAAGTTTCACCGGAAAATGCTGTATCTACTATGTCATTGATCTCCGCAGTCGCACCAGCAAGTCCCAACGATGATGAAGATACGGTTGTGGCGGTGAGGGTTAGATTATTGGAAGACTGTGCCGCTACAAAATCTATCCGCAGGTTATTGTCAGTAATTGTGGGAACGGTGACCGCCGCATTACTTTGGATAATGGTGATAACCTGACCGGAAGTAATGGCACCAGTTATAGTCGGAGTAATGGTGGTTCCAGATTGCAAACTTATACCGTTAGCCGTTGCTATGATTGACCCGTTATTATCTCCAATAGTAATATTTAAAGTGGCAGAAGCACCCAATGTTACGGCTTGTGAAACGTTAACGTCTGTTGTTCCAATATCGAGGATACCCGTTCCCGAAGATGTGATCGCCCCGGTAACGGACGTTGCCGACTTGGTAAATTTTAACGTTGCTAAATTGCTGATGGTCGTTGTCGTTGCTTTTAGATCGCCGGCGAATGTTGCAGTTTTTCCACTACCTTGAATATTTACGGCATTTAATCCGGCAGTGGTCGAACCTACATCGCCGCTGAAGGTACTGGTACCTGCCACATTCAAAGTTCCTTCATTCGTGGTCGCATTGGTGATGGTGCCGGTAAAGTTCTTGCCATCCGCAAGAGAAATAGTGGCAGCATTTCCGTTTGTGACATTCAAAACACCGGTAAAATTCCCATCCAGAACGATATTACCCGAGCCATTCGTTGACAGGAGGGTGGTTGTTACATCACTGGAAAAAGTCGCTGTCTTGCCAGCAGCACCCGCGTTAATGGCTTGAAGGCCAGCCCCCGTCGAACCCACCGCACCACTGACCGTGGTGGTTCCCGATAGAGTCAAGGTTCCTTCGTTCGTGGTCGTGTTGGTGATGGCACCTGTAAAATTAAATCCATCCGCAACAGTAGCGGTGGCGCCCGCACCGCTAGCAAAATTAAGATTACCGGTAAACGAATTATTCAGAGCTATGTTACCCGTACCTGTAGTTGTCAGCAGGCTAGTTGTTACCGCACTGGAAAAAGTAGCTGTCTTGCCAGTAGCCCCTGCATTGATGGCTTTAAGTCCAACTCCCGTTGAACCCACCGCACCACTGACCGTGGTGGTTCCCGATAGAGTCAAAGTTCCTTGATTCGTTGTCGTATTGGTGACGGCCCCTGTGATATTCACAGTATCCGCAACGCTTACCGTTCCATCAGCGGCGAAGTCGATAGTCCCGGTCACTGAGCCATTGAAGGTAGTGGTATTGGTACTTGAAATATTAATGGTATCAGCGGCCACAGTACTGGCAAAGGTTGCAGTAGTGCTTGCACCAATATTCATAATGTCAATTGCTGCGCTAGAACCAATGGCCTGTGAAAAATTGATTGTGTTAGCACCACCATTGGAATTGTTGACATTCATGGTGATCGTATCTGATGCATTTGAGGCTGTGATGGAGGCATCGAAAATAATATTTTCAGCGTTCGATGTATCAAAGGTCAGAGATAAAGTAGAAGTTCCCGTACCACCCACTATGGCAATTGAGTTCGCTCCACCCCCGGAGGTCGTTGCGTTGCCCTGAAAGGTAATATTGTCGTCTATGCCTGTCACCGTCAAACTATTAGTGAACGCAGTACTGCTCACCACAAGGTCATCGGCAAAGATCACCCCATTACTCGTGCCTGAAGTGTTGACATTGATTCCCTGGGTCGTGCTTCCTGAGGATTCAGTAAGCGTGAATGAATCATTCGGTGTTGTGTTGTTTCCAATCGTAACCGTACCGGAATTACTGTCAATAGTGATATTGGTTCCTGCGGTTTCATTAGATTCGAGCAGACCACTAGAAATTCCTGAGGTTCCTGAGGTCACCGTTTGACCGCTAGTGACTTCCGTAACCGCATCGGCCGCCAGAGTCTTCCCGGCGAAACCAGTTACCATAAAAAGAGATAAGGCAAGAAGGCCTAAAACATTTCGAAGAATGCTAAACGCCTTTAGCAAACTCATTCTCTGCTACAAAAGGTCCATTTCATGCCACACCTCTTTTCAGATTACAAATGTATGCATTCTTAAGGCAGGAGCACTCCTACTCAATGTCAGACAAGCGAGTATTTTGATAAAAAATTATTAGCGCTCCATATTTTATGTAATAAAATTTTACATTAATAATCAACAACTTACAACGCATAAATCGGTTTTCCGATATCCGAAGATGGATACAATATCCATGCAAGATTTTGACTAGGGATATTGGTTAATTAAAAATTTATGATGCTGTTTGGGTTTCAGAACGGATTAAGTACGGATAAAAGAGTTTTTGCGGTGGTATTCTTTCTAAACGGGAAGGCAGAACCTATAGGTTTTTTGAGGAGGGAGGAAGAAATAAAATACCCCCTCTTATTAAAAGAGGGGGCTAATTATTTTCCCTATTTGACGGAATCCGCGTTAAGCGGAGTCAACAAACTATTGCGGCATCCCTTCCACAGGGGTGGATTAGGCGCTTTTAGCAGCAGCCTTTGCGGCTTTGGCTTTTTTGCCACGTGTCTTGGTCTTTTTCGCCTTTGTTGTGGGCCGCGGTGCTTTGAGCTCTTTCAAACGGGCCGCTTTACCACGCAGTTCGCGCAGGTAATAAAGTTTAGCCTGGCGTACCTTGGCACGTCTAACAATTTCAATTTTTTCGACACGCGGGGAATGGAACGGAAATATACGTTCCACACCGATGCCAAAAGATATTTTTCGAACCGTCAGGGTCTTGCGAGCCCCACCGCCACGCATTTTGATGACCACGCCTTCGATGACCTGAATACGTTCTTTCTCTCCTTCAACGATACGCATATGTACCTTGACCGTATCGCCAATATGAACATCGGAAACATCCTTTTTCATCTCTTTCGCTTCAATCTGATCTACTAAGTTCATGAACCTCTCTCCTTGGGAAATACCTCTTACTTCATTAATTATTTTCGATTCTGATTTTAAAAAAATTTTCTATCAAGATCCGCCCCTGCCCAGCAAGCGGTCTAATATAATTGCTATCGCTCCCCGTACTGGCAAATGATTGAAGTCGCTATTACCTTCAATGGGCTCCAGTACATAATCGGCATTTTGAACCAGGTTTTTTTCCAAGCCCCAACCCGTGCCAAAAACCAGGAGCATGGGTTCCTTCAATTGTTGCTTTAATTCTGCAAACCCAATGCTGTTTGGCACCTGCTTGGCACCCGTAACCACTACACTGGGTTTTTTCCCACATTGTTCGGTCACCTCTGCCACTACCGCATCCAGGCTTTTCATGACCCGGGTTTGAAGCAGTGCTTCCTTCCGAGTTGGATTGTATTCCGCCCCATGACCCTTCAGCCAGTGGCCGACCAATCTTTCCACCAATTCCTGCTGGGTCTTTAAAGGGGTGACCACATAAAAATTACCGACCCCAAATGTCCGGCAGACGCGCGAAATATCATGCACATCCAAAGTTGTTACGGATGAGACCACCACTTCCCCGGTTTTGTTATAGACGGGAAAATGGATCAGCGCCAGATGAATATTCGAATAGTAAGCCAATGCTGTCCTGTATCAAGACCGGTTCTTTTTCAGCAGGTCAGGCCGAACCCGCGCGGTTTTTTTCAAAGCTTCTGCCCGTTGCCAGTCGCGTATTTTTTTATGATCGCCAGAAACCAAAATCTCTGGAACTTCTAATCCTTCGTAATCCCGAGGCCGAGTGTATTGTGGATATTCCAGCAAATCATCGGCGAAAGACTCTTCCACCACCGACTCCGGATCACCCAGCACTCCCGGCAGTAACCTTGTTATGGCCTCAACAAGAACCATGGCGGGAATTTCCCCACCTGTCAAAACATAGTCACCGATGGAAATTTCCTCATCGACAAAATGCTGCCGCACCCGCTCGTCGATGCCTTCATAGCGACCACAAATTAAAGTCAGGCTCGGTAAACGAGAAAGCTCCCAGGCTTTTTTCTGATTAAAGGGCCGCCCTCCCGGTGATAATAATATCGTTCGGGTTTCGGGGACTTCCTTTTTAACCGCTGTAATGGCTCGGGCAATGGGCTCGACATTCATAACCATGCCCACTCCACCTCCGAAGGGGGCATCATCCACCTTCTTGTGCTTGTTCAGGCTGTAGTCGCGTAAATCATGAACGCGAAGATCCAGCAATCCTTCTTCCCGGGCTCGTTGCAAAATGCTATCCCCGAAAGGGGACTCAAACATCCCCGGGAATATGCTGACAATGTCAAACCGGAGTGTCCTCAAGCAAACCCTCAATACGATGAAAAACTAATTTACCCTGTTCCAAGTCTATGGACTTGACGACCAAATCTATCATGGGGAGCATCCACTCATGGTCCCCGTTTCGCACCACGTACACATCATTACTCCCCGTAGGGATGATGTCTTCGATGACTCCATGAGGACGACCCTCTTCATCGAAGACCTCAAGGCCTTCAATTTCGAATCGGTAATACTCCCCCTCAGGGAGAGATTGAAAATCCTCACGGCTTGCCAGAACTTCCTTACCCGTCAGGAGCTTGGCAGATTCGATTTGATCAACACCCTCTAGTTTGATAATGAAGGGCGTGTTAGCCCCGCGAATCGATTGAATCTTTATTTTGTTTTCTGTCCCTTCCAGCATGACGGTCTGTCCGTCGAAAAACTCAATACCATCCGGGTCCTGAGGATAAAACTTTATCTCCCCTTTCAGGCCATGAGTTCGGGCTAATTTACCAACCGGAATCCAATCCATATCACTCAATAATTTCAAGCACAGCCCGTTTTTTTAATTTTGTTGCCGTCGCATTTAAAATGGTACGCATGGCCTTGGCCGTTTTTCCCTGCTTGCCAATCACCTTGCCCAGATCTTCTTTCGCGACTCTCAATTCAAGCACCGTTGTTTTTTCGCCTTCCACTTCCTGCAAACTAACTTCATCCGGCTTGTCCACTAGCGCTTTAACCATCGTTAATATGAGATCTTTCATAACTCCCTCCTAGTTTACAGGAAACGAATTCCTAACTAGGGAGAAGCACGTTCACGCTTTTAACGAATTGTGGTTTTGCGAAAATATTTTTCGGATCTAAACTCCGACCCCAGCCTTTTTGAAGAGGGTTCCGACAGTTTTGCTGGGCTTGGCACCTTTTTTTATCCAAGCCATTGCTTTATCCGCGTCCACCTTACAACCCACTTCATCATTCAGGGGATCGTAGGTTCCCAGAATTTCAAGAAATCTTCCATCTCTTGGCATTCGGGAATCTGCTGCCACAATCCTGTAAAAGGGTTTCTTTTTTGCTCCTCGCCGAGTTAATCGAATTACAACTGCCAATTTACTTCCTCCTAAGTTACGGGCCTTGCCCGGTATACATGGCGTTCATACCCCGGTAGGAATACAACCGCCATTAATTAAAAACTTCGTTTAAAAGGACCGCCCTCCTGGCATTCCGCGTCCTCCCATTAGACTGCCAAAATTGAGACCACCGCCTCGGGCAACCTTCTTCATCATTTTTTGCATTTGCACAAACTGTTTCAACAATTTGTTGACATCATTTACACGGGTGCCGCTTCCCTGAGCTATCCTGCGCTTTCTGCTGGCATTGATGATGTTGTGCTTTCTTCGTTCCGCTGAGGTCATGGAGTTGATGATCGCTTCGACCTGAACAAAAGCGTTATCATCAACCTTCAAACCTTTCATCATTTTTCCGGCACCGGGGATCATTCCCAACAACTGCTCCATCGACCCCATCTTCTGAACCTGTTTCAACTGGTCACGAAAATCTTCCAGGGTAAAAGCATTACCCTTAATTTTTTTCTGTAATGCTGCCTGTTCTTCCTGCTCGAAATTTTCCTCGGCCTTTTCGACCAGGGACATGACATCACCCATGCCCAAAATACGGGAAACAATTCGCTCAGGGTGGAACGGCTCAAGCGCGTCCAGCTTTTCTCCCATACCCACAAACCGAATCGGTTTGCCGGTTACCCTCTTAATGGAAAACGCTGCACCGCCGCGCGCATCACCATCCATCTTGGTCAAGACCACGCCATCAATACCAATTGCATCGTTAAACGTTTTCGCAATATCGGCAGACTGCTGGCCCATCATCGCATCCGCCACAAACAACACCTCGTGCGGCTGGACTGTTTCCTTGATGCGCTTTAATTCGTCCATCAGAGCATCATCAACCTGCTGACGACCCGCAGTATCAATGATCACTACCTGACTCATTTTGTTGACGGCTTCATCCAGCGCTTTTTTACAAATAGCTACCGGATCATTCTCTCCCTCGGCGTCATACACTGACACATCGAGGTCCCGTCCTAAAACATGCAACTGCTCAATCGCTGCGGGACGATAAACGTCCGCCGGAACGAGAAGACAGTTTCTTCCTTTTTCTTTAAACCGCTTGGCAAGCTTCCCCACAGTGGTGGTTTTACCCGCCCCCTGAAGCCCCGCCATCAAAATAATAGTCGGCGGTTTTTGAGCAAACTGAATATCGACAAACTCATCGCCCAGCAAATGGGTCAAGTCATCGTTGACGATCTTGACCATCTGATGCCCCGGAGTCAGGCTTTTCAAAACCTCCTGACCGACAGCTTTTTCCCGGACTAATACGATGAAATCTTTGATAACCGGAAGGCTGACATCCGCCTCGATCAACGCAACACGAATCTCGCCCAAGGCCTCATCAACATCGGCCTCTTTAAGAACACCACGACCCTTTAATTTTTTGTAGACCGCCTCAAGGCGATCGGATAAATTATCGAACATGTAAATCCGGGCTAAACCCTTTAAATTTAAGGGTACTATCAGGTTTATTTTAAGCGGATTAGTATATAATAACAACCTCCATTCCGCAAGGACATTAGAGAAACCCTTTACGATCCGGGAAAACCTATGAAAGCAGTTGTTTTATTGAGCGGTGGGCTGGATTCCACCACCACCCTGGCCATGGCCAAAAAAGAAGGATTCGACCTCTTCGCCCTCACCTTCGATTACGGCCAACGGCATCGAATAGAGCTGGATCGGGCTCGGGACATCGCCAAACATTTCGGGGCGACCGACCACCAAATCGTCAAAATTGACCTTCGCCAATTTGGAGGCTCCGCATTGACCGATTCCATCGACGTTCCGACCCATCGGGATCAGGAAGAAATGGCAGCAAAAGTTCCCGTCACATACGTACCCGCCCGCAACACCATTTTTCTTTCGTTCTGTTTGGCGTATGCAGAGGTTAAAGAATCCAACGATATTTTTATCGGGGTCAACGCCGTCGATTACAGCGGCTACCCCGATTGCCGACCCGAGTTCATCGCCGCGTTTGAAACTCTCGCCAACCTCGCCACCAAAGCTGGTGTAGAAGGAAAAAAGCAATTGAATATCCATACCCCACTGATCAAACTGACCAAGGCAGAAATCATCCAAAAAGGGCTGGGACTAGGAGTGGATTATGGCATGACGCATAGTTGCTACAATCCGGGAGAAAACGGAATGTCCTGCGGTGTGTGCGACAGTTGCCAACTACGCCTGAAAGGATTCCAACAAGCCGGCGTCCAAGACCCGATTGAGTATAGCTCTCCCTTACAAAGAGGATAATAAAAAACCCCCTCCCGATTCGGGAGAGGGTTAATGCTTCGACTTGACTCAGCATGACACTCCAGGCTCTCTAAGCCAAGCTAACTTGTCACTAGCCCCTTAACGCTTTGCACACTGGCCCCACGCCTAGTGGTTACATTTTGCTTCCTTCTTCCATACGTTTATGTTCCATTTCTTTCCGTTTCATGGCTTCATCTTTCATGCCACTTCCTTCATCCATTGTCTCTTTTTTTTCATGGTCATATTTTCCATACTTCTTGTCATAATATTCTTTGGAATGCTTTTCGACTCCACCACCATGCTCTTCTTTATATTCATGAGCCATTCCACTGGCTTTGTGATCCATTCCCATCGCTGAACCGCCACTGCCTTCTTCATATAATTCTTTAGCGTGAGCTTCACCGTCGTGGGCCATAGCCGTTGAAGAAAATACCAATAACATTCCGACCAACGGAATCATAAAAAGCTTCTTGTTCATTTGTCACTCCTTAAAATTTTTTCGGGGACCTTATTGACTATAAGAATACCAGTTTTCAATTTGTTATGGGAAGCGCAAAATTCTTACACCTCACCGGCGGGGGCTGACTAGCAGTGGGATGAACCACCATCGACGAACAGGGTTTCGCCATTAACAAATTGATTTTCCATTAAATAGTCGAGAGCCTGCAGAAGATTTTCGATTTTTCCGTGAGTTCGAGTCGGAACATTTTTGGCGGCTTTTTCCAGATAATCGGGGTCGCCGCCCTGGGGAGGGAGGATGAGTCCCGGAGCTAGGCCATTAACGCGAACCGTTTGCCCCCACTCCACCGCCGCCAGTTCCGTCAAATGTTTTAACCCCACTTTACTGACAGAATATGCTGCGAAGGTAGGGATGGTTTTTTCCACTCGTTCATCAAGAATATTGACAATCAACCCTTTATTGACCTTACGCTTGTATTCACGCATCAACAGGTAGGGAGCCATAAGGTTAAGGTTGAGAGTATCGACCAGCGTATCGAACTGCGTTTGCTCTATATTTTCCTGAATAAAATTAGCCGCAGAATTTATCAGCAGTTCCACATTATCCAAGTCCTGTAAAACTTTATTGATAAACGATTCCGCCTCATCTAATTTCCTTAAGTCTTCCAGGTAACCCTGACACCGGACCCCATGTGACCGGATTTCCTGAATCGTTTTCTCGCTAGCTGCTGAGGACTTGTGATAAAGCAGGGCGATGTCGAATCCTTTTCCCGCAAGGTGCAGGGCCATCGCCCGGCCTATTCGAATCGCTCCTCCTGTTACAATGGCTGTCGGCATTTCTATTCCACCTTATGTTATAATGAGAGTCATTAAACTTTAAATTCCTTTTAAAATCCACTCAAAATCAGTTTGATTTTTAGCAAAATCCTAAAGGATTTCGCACATAGTTTATATTTTGTTAACAGGAGATCAGGAAAACATCATGAGCGAAAAAAAATGTGTGAACATCGCAGTATTAACGGTTTCTGACACTCGAACCGAAGCGGATGACAAGTCGGGCCAGGTGTTGGTAGACCGAATTCAAGGAGCCGGGCATAACCTGGTAGAGAAGAAAATCATAAAAGATGAAAAAGACCTGCTTCAGGAGCAATTGAAAAAATGGATCGCCAGCACCGAAGTCGACGTGGTGGTTGCGACAGGGGGAACCGGTGTAACGGGGCGCGACATCACACCAGAAGCTTTTGAGGAACTGTATGAAAAGTCGATTCCCGGGTTTGGCGAACTGTTTCGTATGTTGAGTTATGAGAGCATCCGGACATCCAGCTTACAGTCGCGCTGTACAGCAGGGGTTGCCAACGGCACTTTCCTTTTTGCTCTACCGGGATCAACCGGAGCCTGCAAGGATGGATGGGACCAAATCCTCATCCACCAGCTGGACAGCACTCACAAACCCTGCAACCTTGTTGAATTGATGCCGCGCCTTCTGGAAAAATAACCAGCGTAGCGCTGGACCCAGTAAGCAATAACTTTTACTGGCAAACAAGTGGTGTTGGCAACTTTTTAAGTTTTTGCTATTTGTCTCCACGGCTCAATATACTTTTACCCTTGGCCTCTCCTGCTAAGGGTACCTACTGGTTATGGAACAATACGAATATAAAGTAGACGCTGATTCGAGCCGGGAACGGCTTGATGTTTTTTTATCCGCCCAACAAACGGAGATCAGCCGGTCTCGTTTAAAAAAATTGATTGTTGAAGGTCGGGTAACAGTGAATGGTTTGAAGCGGCCTGTTGGATATAAGGTTCGAGAAGGGGACCAGATAACGATTCAGGTGCCCGCTCTGGTTTCCCTGGACACTTCGCCTGAGCCCATTCCTCTCAATATTATTTTTGAGGACGAATATTTAATCGCTCTGGACAAACCAGCAGGTATGGTGGTTCATCCGGGGCCCGGGCATTCCACAGGAACTCTGGTCAACGCCTTACTGCATCATTGCACTGATCTTTCAGGCATTGGCGGTGTCGAACGTCCCGGCATTGTTCACCGGCTGGACAAGGACACTTCTGGATTAGTCTTGGTTGCCAAAACTGAACCCACCCATAAAAACCTCTCCAGCCAGTTCAAAAATCGTGAAATTCACAAAGAATATTTGGCCATAGTTAAAGGCAACGTTAAAAAGGATAGGGATTCTATCCATTCAGCCATTGGCCGGCATAAAACACATCGCAAAAAAATGGATACCACAACTTTAAAGGGACGGGAAGCTTATACCGAATACCAAGTCATTCACCGTTCCAAGAGTTGGTCTTACCTTCGGCTTTTGCCCAGAACAGGAAGAACCCATCAGATTCGGGTCCATTTGGCATCGATCCACCACCCTGTAATTGGTGATGATCTCTACGGCGGGAAATCTGGCAACCCAAAAATGGAAAGACAGGCTTTGCATGCCCACCTATTAGAGCTGAAACATCCCATCACGGGGGCGAATTTATCTTTTTGTGCCCCGATTCCTCCAGATATAGCAGCTTTTCTAGAAACCAATGGATACGACCCTAAATAATTTTTGACGTATTTGCTAAAAGTAAGATTAGCTCACCGTTAAGACTAAAGCTTAAAAATTCAAGTCCTCTGGGAATCCTCAATTGTGAATTAATTGTGGAAAACTTATCACATATCAGAAAACCGATATTTTTAAACTACGGCAAATAATTTTTGTGTCACAAGAACGCACCAGCATCTCTTTAATTTTCAAGCAGAAAAACTAATTCGACCTTCCTGTACGAAAAATATTGACACGAATTTTATTATTCTTGTTTTTCCACATATTTCAAATTAGAAAGGGTTCCTGCATGAACCCCTAAAGTAGAGGTGAAAAAAGGGTATCAATTTCCTGTCATCTATTTCCCCTTATATTTAGGCTGTCAAAAAACATTACATTATGAATGCCCTAACATTACCCTCACCGAGCTTAGAAGTAGAGGGAAATAAGGTTTCAGAATTTTGACACCTCAAATGCCCTTAGTATATATGGGGGAACCTGAACAAAGCCTTTTATTGCCTTGGTTCAGCCAATGTTTTAAGGGTTCTGAGAAAACATTATTGAGTTCACCCAATGCAACGCAGGCTTTCTCCTTTATCGATGCCCATCTCTATGCCTGGAAAGGGTTTCAAGGGTTCTCTACTTGGCAAACCACCTTTTCCACACCTAATGTGAAAAACCTGTGGAAAACCTCGATAAATTATCCTCTAACCTAGACCCGTAAAGGCTTTGGGGGTTGTCGATTAGAAAGTATGCAGCCTAAAAAACCATTGATTTTAAAGAGATTATTTTGGGCAGACCTCCCAAACTGAAGGGTGCCTATAAAAGCATCGCTTAGGACTCTTTTTCTCTAAATTCTAGTGCTGGAAGAATAGGTTTTGATGTCATCAATCCAACAAAATTTCTTCCTTAAGGGAGGTTCTATGAGGCGAAAATAACGGGAAAGAGTCTAAAGATAAATTGGGGGGGGGTATCAAGCATCTCTATTCCATAGGTCAACCACAACATTTTTTATACTTTTTTCCACTCCCACAAGGGCAAGGATCGTTTCTGCCAACTTTAGCTTCATCGCGCACAAAGGTTTTAGGTTTTTCCTGGGGTGAAACCGGAACAGGGGGAAGAGTAGAATCTTTGCGGCTATAAACCCAGCGACCATTGATCTTATAAAAGCGTGAGGATTCCCGCATCGTTTGCTCGGAATCATCCTTAATATACTGTGCGACAAAATCGACTTGGCCTTCAGAGTCATCTTGACCTCCGGCCCGGGTACCCACGATTTCCAGCTTTTTCCAAACCACCTCATCATCAACCAGAGCAGGCCCCAGTTTGGCCATTTCTTTTTTTTCTTCCGGGTGGCTGGTAATTACCAGATATTCCCAGTTTTTCTGGGTGAACGCGGTATACCGCGAACGCATTAGATCTTCCGCCGTATCCGGAAAACCGGTTCCCCTAATCAACGGGCCACAACAATCTGTGAAAGGAAAATTTGAACCACAAGGGCAATCTTTCATTTTTGATAATCCTGTCTTTCTAGGTTCACTTTTTTTAACAAATCTCGAAAATGATCTTCCGCACAAAGAGAAGAGAATCTATCTTTGTAACGGGATGTTCCTTCCAAAGTTGCAAATCCAGGCAAAGACATGAGCCCTCACTCTATTAAGTAGAAATCAAGAAAACCAACCGAGGCCTTGAGTACAGTTTTCAAACTAAGAAAAGACCCATTAAATCGGTTTTCTCTTGAAGGGAAATGCCGGACGCTGGCCTTTGCGCTCCGCCAGACGGGAAGGTTTATTTTCACTGCGGGGACTATCCTTTTCTTCCTTCTTAACTGAAGACTCCTCTTCCTTATGGTCTTTATCTTGATTCGGGTCGTTCATCCTAGTTCTCCCAATCGTTCAATCTTTTTAATTCTTTAACAGCATACTTAAAACAAGCGCCACTCTCCAAAAAATGTTTCAAATTCATGGACCGGCTATTCCATTATTGTCAGATCCCCCAGAATAATCTCTCGGCTGACCGAGATATTTTTAAGATTAATGCAAGTAGACTGGGAATTATGAACTGGCACCCATCCCCCACGAATAAGCGATTAATATTTTTTTTCTTGAAAACTTACCCTCTAAAATGTGCAAAAAACGTAAAAATTGTATAAAATAAGATAAATCTATGCTTATCAAATACAATATATAAATCCCATTATTGTGGGGGCAATAAAAAAACAATCCACAACATATTGAATATAGGGATTTAATTTTACCGTGCTCAGATGGCCAAGAAATTTGGCCTCTATTTTGCTTTAGTAATTATTGAGGATTAAAGATGAAAACCAGGAAACTGCCAGAAAAAAGAAGTAAAGAGATTAGACGTTTCCTGGAGTCTCAGGATGGCTTCACTTTAATCGAAATGTTAATAACTTTAGCAGTTATAGGGATAGCGTTTGCCATGTCTGCTCCAAATTTTTCAAAATGGAAAGATAAGCACCAGATCAACGGTCAGGCGCAAAGAGTATATTTTGACTTGATGCTAGCCCGTACCACAGCAGTCAAAAACAATAACAATGTTCTGGTCACATTCAGCACCACTAACGATTCCTATTCGATTCATGACGACACCGATGGAGATGGAGTAGAAGATGCCAGTGAGTCTACAAAATCTGTAAGCCTGGAGGAAAATGCCCAGTTCGCATTCAACTCCGGGATTTCAGATATTGACGGCAATGCCGTTTCCGCAGCAGTTTCATTTGGCGGATCTCAAGTGGTTACTTTCGACTCCAGAGGCCAGGCCAGCGCAAGCGGATCAGTATTTTTGTTGCACGAAAATGATGTCGGAATTACTAACGCCCGCGCACGTACCATCAGTGTGTTGAAAGCTACCGGCGCAGTGGATTACTGGACTTATGACTCAACCGTTTCGCCTCCCTGGAGTTAGTGATGAAGATATTAACCTCCACAACTCACAAAGGCTTGTTGCCACGCGGCAATAATCAGGGAGGTTTTACTTTAATAGAAGTGTTGATCAGCATGGTGATTCTGACCATTGGCATCTTCGGCCTTATCCAAACTGCCAGCTCCGTCATTTTTTTCCAGAAGCATTCCGCAAATGTTACCGAGGCTACGTTGAAAACTGCGAACAAAATTGAAGAAGTAAAACGTTTATCTGCTAATGAGCCAACAGGGGGTATATTTGGCTTCACTTACCTGACTTCTACTTATTTGACGGACGAAGGCTTTACCGAGGTTGATGATCAGACCTATTCTAAAGCTGAAACAGATGGAGATTTCACCCAAACTTTGGTTTTGCAGATTTATCCCACAGGCACAACCGAAACGTTTGATGAGCCGACAGGGATTCATATGCTGGAAGTTTTGGTGACAACAGAATGGACGGACAGCCGAGGTAGTGATCGGGAGGTAGAAATGGCAGCGGTACTTCACAGGAGGCAATTCATTGAATGAATACTATATTTAACAGCAATCCTTTGAAATTAATCCGGCAGGAACAGGGAAGCACCATGTTGGTTTATCTTTTTGTTCTCTCCGCAATGGCGGCGGTTGCCATAGCTGCATTGCAGACAATCACTTTGAATCTGGAAACTTCTCAATCGCATAAAAAAGGAAAGAATGCCTTTTATTCTGCGGAGGTCGGCCTCGATCTTGCGGTAAATGCAATCATCGAGGACTTTGAAGATTTAATCCCCTACACCGAATCCGCAGATGTCGATGGTGCCGATTCGGATGGTTTTATCAGCGTTGCAAATTACCGCAACTATGAGGTCAAATATAATGTCACCAATCCGCTTGACGAGTTTCTATACCAGACAGTTGTAGGCAATACTATTATTTATCATTATGCCTACACCTATAACATAGAAGCTGAGTCAAGTTCGCTCAATGATTCTTCAAGAGAAACCGTGAACGAACAGATTCGCATTCTGGAAACGCCTTTGGTTCAGTACTTCGTTTTTTATGGTCAAAGCGGAAATTCCGCCGACATGGAATTGTTCCCGGGTCCGGATATGAACAGCTGGGGGCGCATTCATTCCAACGGTGACATATATATTGGAGCATCCTCAGCAGGCAATCATATTAATATACGTAACTACGATGAGGACGACAACTTGTCTCCGCATTCCATGACTGCCTCGGGCAGTATTTTTACCTATGCGAAAGACACCGGTAACGACTATGCAGATACCGTTTATGTCAAAACCTCCAGCGTTGGAATCACTAATGAAGATGCAGAAAAAGAATTACTGACAGATAATATTACTTCCAGCAATGAAGCAGATGAAGAAGCCCGGTTCAACAATTTTGTTTTGGTAAATGAAGAACCTTACAGCACACCTTCAAAAGATTTGTTTGAACGCGGCGGGTTTTATGAGCAGAGAGCCGAGGAACCTGGCAAAGACACAATCGACAGTATGACCATCATTGGCACCGGAGGTTTGGGAGCAGGAAATATAGAAGTCTTTGTTTCGCGCCCATCATTAACTGATGTCACTGCCCTGGTTCTGGCTGGGGAATCTTCAGCTGGCAATGCGGTAGCGGGTCTTCCATTTCCTGTCATTCAGGAAACCAGTGAAGCGTTTGAAGACTGCCGGGAAGGAGACCGGGATGTAGACACCACCGATATTGATCTTTATGCTCTCGGCCTCTGGTATGAAGCCTATCTTGAAGACCAAGGTCTTACCCTCGCGGGAGATGGAATGTTGATCTATACCTCTCGCTCTCCTAATGCCGCATTCACCAACAACGATGCGGACGTCCAGGCAATTCGACTACTAGAAATAGCCGCCACCTCCAGTCCGCAATTATCTGATGAAACCACTTTAGCAACGGATAATCCGATTTACATCCATGGCGATTTCAACACCGTTGACACAAAGGGCGTCGCGCTGATTGGTGACGCGATGAATATTCTCTCAAATGCCTTCGGCAATAAAAGTTGCGGAATCAATTTCAACACACTGGTTAACGATCACAGTGCCAGCACAACCACCGTAAATGCAGCTCTTTTTGCCGGACATGTCCCCACCGATAACGATACCGGCGCGTACAGTGGCGGTGTGCATACTTATCCGCGGCTCCATGAAGATTGGACACGCCGCAATGGTAATACAACCAAGTCATTAAATATTAACGGCTCGTTTATCAATCTTTGGGACAGTGTGCAGGCAGATGGTGAATGGTGCCTGGGTGGAGATTGCTATTCAGGACCAACAAGAAACTGGGGCTGGGATGTTCGCTTTCAGGATCCTGATTTCTGGCCGCCTTTTATCCCATCCATATTCAGCGTTGAACGAGTGGGCTTTCTGGAATAGCTATAAGACGAGGAAAATATGATGAATCAGTCACTAAAAACACCTGAAATGAATGAACGCGGATTCACCCTGACCGAAGTACTGGTAGGCACCGCCATCTCTTTAGCCCTTCTTGCCTTGATAGCCGGTGTCATTCAATCACAGGGAGACACCTTCTCGAGACAGAGCCAGTTGGGCCAAATGCAGGCCAACGGCAGGGGAGCGACTGACTTTGTCACTCGCAGTGTCCAGAACGCGGGATTCAATGTTACCCGTGGGAAAAGGTTTCTGGCGGCTTCCGATCATTACATCACCATGGTGTACGATGAAGATAATGACGGAGTGATTCAAAATGATGAGGTGCTGACTTATGCCGTCTCCGATCCGACAGGCGCTAACAACGAGACCTTTACCATCTCTCCATTTTTCGATGAAGATGGTGACGATGATGTTGCCAGCACGGAAACTCGGGATTACTTAATTTCTCTGGCCATAACGGGTCCCCCGTTTCAGTTTTACCTCATCACTCCCAATAACTCAGACAGTGGTGTCGTGCAAAACAAAGTGGCTCGAGATATCGATAATATCGTCTTCCGCTATTATGATAAGGATGGAGATGCTTTACCAGAAGGGGTAACGGTTGATGGAAATGGAGACCCCGTTCCTCCTTATGTCATTCCTGCAGATGAATTGAACGATATCCGCAAAGTTGAAATGGATATCACTGCACTGTCGAAAGATGAAGACCCGAATGATGAATACCTGAACAGTGGCGCTTATTTATCGGGCAGTGTCGCCGCCGTCGCAGGCGGAACCACTGCCTTCAGCGACCACTTTCATCGAGAAACCTTTTCAGCAGTCACTTCACCGAGAAACCTGGTTACCGCTCCCTGGGGAAAAATTTCATTAGCTGCCGATCCCACTCCTGTCAGTTGCCCCGACGACTCGACCACTATTACGGCGAGTGTCGTGGATTCGGAAGGGGAAGGTGTCGACTCCGGCGTTTCGGTCACTTTTAACACCAGTGATGGCACGGTCAGCCCTGAATCAAATTCGACCGTTGGATCGGGGAACGCCACTACCACCCTGACTTACGATTGGTCGTCTCCCAGTATTACTGTAACTCTTTCTGCCAGCGCTCTCATTGATGTAGACGGAGAAGATTATCCCGTGTTCAACGCCATTCCGGTTTCTTTTGAATCGGGCACAGGAATTTTCACGGATGATTTTTCCGATGGGGACAGCGATGGATGGACCGAAACGGGAGGTGCCAACTGGAATGTCGCATCTGAACAGTATAAAACCGCATCCAACAATGAGGCCTATTCCTCAAATGGTTGCGCCGCCTGGCAGGATTACGAAGCCCAGGTGGAAATCAAGCGCAACGGATCATTGAGCGCAGCCGAACATGTAGGCCTTGCCCTGAGATATCAGGACTCGGATCAGTATTATATGGCAAAAATTTCCTGCTCAACCAATTGTGGAGGCAGCCCCAACGATGACCAATATGTTTTAGAGCTGGTGAAGAATGATACCGCCGAAACCACTTTAGTCAGTTCAGCCGCCTTTGACTTTGATAACAACGAATATTATACCTTAAAGGCCAGTGTCGTCGGGGATGATCTCAGCGCAAAGTTCTGGCAAACGAGCACTACGGAACCCGCAGATTACGACATCACCACAGTCGACACAACCCATACTCAGGGTCAAATTGCATTAATCACCGCTACCAGTAGCACAACATACGACAATGTTTCTGTCACTCCTTCATCCTGAAGTGACCCCATTGAGGGACTCACTTCATAATTAAACCTCGACATCAAACTGGAAGGGGATGCTAAGTGATAGCATCCCCTAAGGTTTTTGAAACATACCATGCGGAAGAAATTTTTCTGCCTGTTCCCTCCCCCCTTAATCTGCCAAAGAGACACCGAGCACCCTAAGCCACCCGACCACCAACAGGAGAGGCTAAAACACTCCATAATTTTCAACATGTTATGATAAAATACTCGCATGATTGATCAGCGCTTAGCTTCTAATTTCAACTGGATATTTTTTCTAACATGCCTGGGAATATCTATTCTCGGTGTGGTGACAATATACAGTGCCAACCATGGCCGGCCAGAAGCTTTTTTTCGCGGACTTTACATCAAACAAATTTACTGGATTGGCTACGGGCTGGTTGCCATGCTCATCGCCCTTGCACTGGATTACCGCTGGTTTAGTCGCTATGCCTACCTCATTTATATTTTAACTCTGCTAGCCCTTGGTTATGTGCTGGTCAACGGAGTGGTTGCATCCGGTTCTCGTCGCTGGGTTTACATAGGCTCAGTCAGCATCCAGGTTTCCGAATTTGCCAAAGTGTCATTGATCATTGCCTTGGCCAAATACTTCGAATCGGGAAAGATGTCGGGACAATACACGTTAAAAGATTTAATCATCCCAGCCTTGATGACCTCGGTTCTGGGGGGGCTCATTGTTGTCCAGCCGGACCTCGGAACCACCATGATGATATTTTTCATTTTCCTGGTTTTCATAGTCGCTATCGAAATGGAAAAATCAACTTTGATAAAACTATTCAGCTGTGGCCTCTTGTTGGCTCCGGCAATCTGGTTCTTCCTCAAGGATTATCAGAAAACCCGACTCTTCACCTTGTTCAATCCGGAATTGGATCCGCTTGGAGCTGGCTACCATTCTATCCAGTCCAAAATCGCCATTGGGTCAGGTGGATTTTGGGGGAAAGGTCTCCTCGCAGGAACTCAAAGTCGGCTCAACTTTCTGCCAGAAAAGCATACAGACTTTATTTTTTCAGTTTTCGCTGAGGAAACCGGTTTTTTTGGTGTCGCCATTCTTTTATCTTTATTTCTCTTTATCATCCTGAAAGGATTGAATATCGCTTTTCGGGCTGGAGATCGATTCGGTTTTTTTCTAGCTCTGGGCCTTATCAGTTCCATCTCATTTTATATTATTTTTAATGTCGGTATGACCATCGGCCTGTTCCCCATCACGGGCATTCCCCTTCCCCTCCTGAGCTATGGAGGCTCTTCTCTCATTACCAATTTTTTTGCAATAGGACTTCTTCTTAATGTTGAAATGCGAAGAACAATGCATTAAGACAAAAATCTCCTGCCTGGTTTTTCTCAAGTTTTGATCTTCATGCCATGTTATAATTTTCTAAACACCCAATATAAACAGGATATTCATGTCGTCTGAAATACTTATAAATTCCAACCAGCGCGAAATCCGTGTTGCCCTGATGGAGAACCATCAGGTCGCGGAACTGTTTATTGAGCATAAAACCAACAAAGGAATTGTAGGAAATATTTATCGCGGCAAGGTCACCAAAATTCTTCCGGGAATGCAAGTTGCCTTCGTCGATATTGGACTAGAGAAAGCCGGCTTCCTTTATGTTGGGGATATCGACGTCATTGATATGCTCGGCCTCGAAGACGATATGGACCCCCCACCTCTGCATGATGACAAAGATGATTCCTTTACTGGAAAACCCGGCAGACCCAACCATGAAATCCGTATTCAGGATATTTTGCAGGAAGGCCAGGAAATTCTGGTACAGGTTGCCAAGAATCCGCTGGGAACCAAAGGAGCACGCATCACCAATTATATTACTCTACCTGGGCGCTACTTAGTCTATATGCCCACGATCAATCATATCAGCGTATCCCGGCGAATTGAGGATGAAGATGAAAAAGAACGGTTAAAGAACTTGATCAGCAAAATTGGCAACCCCGGCGAAGGTTATATTGTAAGAACCGCGGGGCAAGACGCCGCTGCTGCTGATTTTGAATCGGATCTCAAATTTTTACATCGCCTTTGGCAAAACCTGGAACTCCAATCTGAAAACAGGAGTGCTCCACATCTTGTTTATGAAGACCTGAACCTGATCTTCCGTTCCATCCGCGATCTTTTCGCCAGTGACACCGAGCGGCTTGTGATTGACTCAAAATTGGATTTCACCAAATGCCTGGAATTCTGCTCCACGTATCTTCCCCATTTGTCCGACAAGATTGAGCAATATAAAGACCCTATGCCTATTTTTGATCACTATGGGATAGAGATGGATATCAGCCGCGCTTTAGGTCGAACCATATGGCTGAAGTCTGGGGGTTATATCACTATCGACCAAACGGAAGCCCTGGTTGCCATTGATGTCAATACCGGGAAATACGTTGGACACAATGATCCAGAAGATACCATCCTTAAAACTAATCTTGAGGCGGTTAAAGAATTTGTTTATCAGCTTCGCCTCAGAAATATTGGCGGTATCATCATCGTGGATTTCATCGATATGGCAAAGGAAGAAAGTAAGGAAATGGTAACCAACGCTCTCAAGCTGGCACTTAAAGCAGATCGTTCACGAACCCGCATCCTAAAAATTTCCGAATTGGGCCTGGTGGAAATGACACGCAAACGCGTGCGCGCAAGTTTGGTTCAAACCCTTTGTGACCCCTGTGATTATTGTAATGGGAAAGGCTATATCAAAGGCACTACGACTGTTTGCCACGAAATCATCCGGGAAATCCAACGCCGGGAAACCGACAACATCACTAAAAAGCAAATTTGCATTGAAGTGCACCCAACAGTTTATGACATGCTATTTGAGGAAGAGAGCAGCTTTCTCGAAGAAATGGAAAAGCAAAACAATATTGAAATCACCTTTCAAGTAAATCCAAAATTGCATCGGGAAAAATACAATATTTTGGCGTCATCAAAATGAGAACCTGACAAATGAAAATAATCTCCTTTCATACATTTAATGCAATTCTTTTATCAGGCTTGCTATTCACCTACGGTTGCGGCACTGCCGGAAAAAACTTTAATGAGTCTCTTTATAAAAACATTGTTATAGGAACAACGACTCAAAAAGAAATCTACTCCATGTTTGGAGCTCCTTTTAAAAAAGGTATCCAGAACGGTTATCCGGTTTGGACTTATGAATACAATTTTTACAATTCCTTGGGTGAAGATATCACCAAAGATATGGTCATTGTTTTTAATCATCGTGGAGTAGTGAAATCACATCAAATGATGACCAACCAGCCTGAGTCTGTTGATGGCAGATCATAAAAGAATTATGCAATCATCTTCCGTTTTTAGCATTCTCCCTGTCCTGTATTACTCCTGCACATTTTTTTATTCCCCAAAATTTGAATCCGATCCGCCCTCTACGGACTCCAAGTAATACCTATCGCAGTTTATTGTTCTCCGCTTATTTGATGAGGTTATGATTTTCTTTCCCAAGTACTTCCGCAAACACTGCCCAAGCGAGGCAACAGAATGCTAGGTTTCAGCAAAACCCAATGGGGCACTCTGCACCTGAACTGGGTCGCATTCTTTATGACCTTTGTGGCCTGGTTCAACATGGCACCGTTCAATACGACAATCATGCACGCCTTGGGTCTGTCCTCCGCTGAAATCAATGTGTTGATGATTTGCAATGTGGCATTAACCATTCCTGCACGGATCATTATCGGTTTCTGGGTTGATAAATATGGCCCACAAAAAGTATTCAGTAGTCTTTTAATATTTTCCGGCTTGGTTTGTTTCGGGTTTGCCCTGTCACAAGGGTTTAAATCGCTGCTTTTCACCCGCTTGCTGATGGGAATTGTCGGCGGTGGATTTGTGGTCGGCATAAAAATGATTGCCGAATGGTTCCCGCCTGAAAAAATGGGAACCGCCCAGGGTATTTACGCGGGTTGGGGGAACTTCGGTTCTGCTTTTGCGGTATTTTTCCTTCCGCTTATAGCCCTTCCCTTTTCTGAAGATATCGGGTGGCGGGTTGCCACAGGTTTCTCAGGGTTATCTTGTCTGATATGGGCAGGGGTCTATTACAAGTTTTGTCCTGATGCCCCAGGAAAAGGCCGGGGTTTCCCTGTTCACTTGCATGGGGTGATAGAGGTGACTTCCTATCGGGATTTGATCTTGCACATCCTGATTCTCATACCCATTTATGGGGCCATGGCTCTGTTCATCTGGAAACTTTCCGAACCTCCATTTTCACTGATACCGAACTCTCTTTCTATGGTCTTGATTCTCGGTATGGTATTTCTTTTAATTCTGAATGGCTTTCGATGTTGGCAAGTGAACACGGCTAGATTACAGCACACCGTGCCCGAGGAAGAAAAATATGCGTTCAGCCAGATCGCTATATTGAGCCTGGTATATTCTCTTACATTCGGTTCCGAGTTGGCAGTCATTTCGATGTTCCCGCAGTTTCTGCAAACGACTTTTTCACTTTCTGTGGGGTTAGCCGGAATACTGGCCTCCAGTTACGCTTTCATGAATCTAATCGCTCGCCCCGGAGGGGGATGGATTTCTGATCGCTTTGGCCGAAAAAGAACCCTTTTCATCATGGTCATGGGTGGAATGGTAAGTCACTGGTTTATGAGTGATATAAATTCCAACTGGCAACTTACCAGCGCAATAGCCCTTACAATAGTAGGTTCCATCTTTTTAAAAGCCGGCAGCGGTGCCTGTTTTGCGGTGATTCCCTTGATATCCAAACCGCTTACTGGAAAAATGGCTGGGCTTGCAGGAGCCTACGGTAGTGTTGGAGCAGTTTTTTTCCTCACCCTGTTCAGTTTCGTGACCCCACAAATATTTTTTAAAATCATCGCTGGCTACTCTTTTCTGGTATTCTTGTGCCTGTTTTTCTTACAACCATTTTCATCTTCAAAAAAAATCAACAACTAAAGGAGTAAGACTTCAAATGGGATTCACCTGTGGCCTCGTCGGCCTCCCCAATGCGGGAAAATCAACTCTATTCGGTGCTTTGACAAGAACAAAAGCTCAAGCAGGAAATTATGCGTTCACAACTATCGAACCCAATAGCGGAATCGTTCCCGTTCCCGATAAACGCCTGGACACCATCACCCACTACGTCCAGACCAAAAAAATTGTTCCCACGACTATGGAATTTGTCGACATAGCCGGACTCATTAAGGGTGCCTCTAAAGGAGAGGGCTTGGGAAATAAGTTTCTCGGCCACATTCGTGAGGTAGATGCCATCGCGCATGTGGTCCGCTGTTTCGAGGATGGTAATGTGCCGCATGTCAGCGACATCATCGACCCGGCTTCCGATATCGATACCATCAATACAGAATTGATCATCTCCGACATAGAGAACCTGGACCGCCGCAAAACCAAAATTGAAAAACTGGCTAAATCCGGAGACAAAGAAGCGCGCATGCAGGTAGAAGTGATTGCCAAACTTGCAGAGGCCCTCGATCAAAACCAACCGGCACGAGCGGTTAAAGGATTCAATGATGAGCAGGAACAGTATGTAAAAAGTCTGACTCTGTTGAGTGCCAAGCCGGTTCTTTATATTTGCAATGTTATGGATCCCGGTGATACCGAAAACGAGCTCGTGCAAAAGGTCAAACAAATTGCTGAGCAGGATGGCTCATCGGTCGTGGCTCTTGCAGGGAAAATTGAAGGGGAAATTATGGAAATCGAAGACCCCGAAGAACAGCAAATGTTTATGGAAGAAATGGGGCTGACCGAAACCGGACTCGACCGCATGATCTCCGCTGGGTATGGTCTACTCGAACTCTCCACCTATTTTACAGCAGGAGAAAAAGAAACCCGGGCCTGGACGATCCCCAAAAATGCAAAAGCTCCGGTAGCCGCAGGAGTAATCCATACCGACTTTGAGAAAGGTTTTATTCGTGCCGAAGTCTATAGCCTGGAAGACCTGGTTCTGCATAAATCTGAAGCCGCGATTAAAGAAGCAGGGAAATTGAGAGTCGAAGGAAAAGATTACACTGTCCAGGACGGCGATATCATGCACTTTCGCTTTAACGTTTGACTCGCATCATTTTTGCCATGAAGGCACCAGACAACGTGGGGTTTTTCCTCCCAAAGCATCCAACACGTTATTCGCCACAAGATCGGCCATTTTATCTCTTGTCTCATGACTTGCACTGCCAATATGCGGCAGCAACATCAGGTTTTCCAGCTCGGTCATACCTTCGGTAAGCGCCGGCTCGTTTTCATAAACATCCAGTGCTGCGCCAGCAATACCGCCTTTTTTCAACGCTTCAACCAGAGCCTTATCGTCCACCACCTTACCTCGAGCAGTATGAATGAAGTAAGCCGAAGACTTCATCATTTCGAACTGCTCCTTGCCGATTATATATTGCGTCTGCTCTGTCAACGGAGCATGGACGGTCACAAAGTCAGATTCCCGGAGCAATTCTTCCAGCGAAACGTAGACCGCGTTTAACTCCCGTTCCTTTTCTGCTGGCAGTTGGTTGCGGTTGTGATAGAGAACTCGCATATCGAAACCCGATGCTCTGCGGGCGACCGCCGAGCCGATTTCACCACAACCGATAACTCCCAGGGTTTTGCCATAAACATCGCCGCCAAGATACATCTTCGCCTGCCAACCTTTGAACCGGTTTTCGCGGGTAAAGCGTTCAGCGGGAACAATACAACGAGCGGCTCCCAGAATCATTGCCCAGGTTAAATCTGCAGTGGTTTCATGCAGGACCCCAGGAGTATTTGTCACCCAAATTCCTTTATTTGCAGCATACGCAACGTCAATATTGTTGAATCCGGCCCCATAATTGGCAATGAGCTTCAAATTCTCTCCACAATCAATAATGTCCCGGTCTATTTTGTCCGATAAGTAAGTGATAATCGCCGCACTTTCAGACGCGTACTTTTTGAGATTATCAGAAGTAGGCGGGTTCTCAGTCTGATTGGTCCGCAATTCACAATGTGAGTCCAGCTTTTCCAAAGCGGCCTCGGGAAACATATTGGTAACGGTAACGATGGGCTTCACTCTGAACCGTCCTTTCATATTTTCTGTGGTAAAATGAAATTCTGATTTTAAGGGAAAAACTTGATCAATCCCATGAAAATTTTATTCCTCGTCCCGCCTGAAACCATTTCGCTGGAATCCTCCGTGCCAAGAGCTCTGGAAGGGGGTAAAGGCTATTATCCGAAACTCGGGCTACTCTACGTCGCCGCTTACTACGAACGCGAAACTGGAAACACCGCAACTTTTATCGACTGTCCACCGGAAAACGTATCAGAAGAAGCTTTACTCGCCCGTGTCCGGGAAATTGAACCAGACATGATAGCCATGAGCATCATGACTTTTAACCTGCTCGATGCTCTTCGCACGGCAAAGGTCCTGAAGCAAGAACACCCGAACCTGAAAGTCTGCCTCGGTGGACCTCATGTCAACTTATACCCAAAAGAAACTCTCAACCTGCCAGAAATTGATTATGTAGTTTTTGGTGAAGGTGAAAAAATATTTACCCGTTTGATACAGGCTTTGGGGGACGATGAGCAATCATTATCGTCCATAAACGGACTGGGCTGGAAGCAGAATGGAAACTCACATATCAACCCGGCAGAAACCGAGCTTCTTGATCTCAATGAATTACCTTTTCCCGCTCGTCATCTGGTGGATATTTCAAGCTACCAGCATATTATTGGGGAAGGTCGGCAGTTTTTCACTATCCAGGCGACTAGAGGGTGCCCAGCGGCTTGTTCCTTCTGCGATATTCGCAAAACTAAGTTTCGCATCCGCAGTCCCGAAAGCGTTGTCAGCGAAATTGAAGAGCTGGTCAAGATAGGAGTGGACGATCTGTTTTTTGTTGATGACACCATCACCATCGACAAAAAAAATGTGTTGGCAATTTGCAACCTGATCGTTGAGCGGGGAATCAAAATAAGTTTTAAAATATCCGCCCGGGTTGACACCATCAACAAGGAAGTGGTGACCGCGCTCAAGAAGGCCGGGTGTTACCGTATCCATTTTGGAATAGAGTCCGCGAGTCCGAAACATTTAAAGTACTTGCAAAAAGGCCAGACGCCGGAAAAAGTGGAGCGGGCAATTGAAATGACCCGTGAAGCTGGAATAGGTTTCTTCGCTTATATGATGATCGGTATTCCTCATGAAACCAAAGAAGAAATGTTCGCCACCGTCGATTTTGCTAAAAAACTGCGGCCCGATTACGCCCAGTTTTCCATCTGTACCCCTTATCCCAAGGTAGAGCTCTATTACCAAATGCTGGAAGAAGGAATCGTGCCGGAAGACTACTGGCAAGAATTTGCTGAAAATCCTACTGCTGAATTTAAAATTAAATTCTGGAATAAGGATTTCACCGAAGAGGAATTGCGCCAGATCCAGGATGAGTGCCACGCCAGATTTTACCGCAGTCCCACATACATCATGAAACAGATTACCCAATTAAGATCCTGGGCCGACTTCACCGCCAAAGCCCGAATGGGAACCAAAATTCTTACCAGCCGATTAGGGATTTAGGATTAGCAACCAGCAAGCTAGTTTTTTTAATTTCTTTAAAGCTTATCTAAATCTATATCACCATAAGTTCCCTGATATTGCTCAATCCATTTGGGAATACGATGATGAAGACCTACCATTCTTAAGTATCCCTGATCAATTTTAAAAGGCACATTTAGATCGCCTTCCTTTAACATTTCCTCTTCAAATGCATTGGCAACATGGACAAAAGTTAGCGGAGAAGGAGTGCTGGAGGTACACTCAGCAGGGGTTTCATGAAACAAGATGGCTTCCACAATCGGGTCTGGAAGTCCCCACAAACCGACCAGGTGGGCACCAATTTTCGCATGGCTGAAACCAAATACCTCCTCCTCCATTTCATGGTTACTTCGATCCCTGTTCCTTAATTTCACCTCCAAAAATTCTTTAAACTTTTCTGGAAAGTTTATAAGCAAAATAATTTTCCCGATTTCATGAAGCAACCCCGCCGTGAACGCAAAGTTTTCAATTTCCGCATCAACCCCTTCATCCCTAGCCAGCAGCATTGACGTCCCCGCAACATCAATGCTGTGCTTCCAAATCCGGTCAAATATTAATTTCCCCGACTTGAAATCCCCCAGCTTGGAAAACACTTCATAAGTCAAAACAAGATTTTGAATCAAATCCATTCCTAGAATTTGCACGGCGTGAAGGGGACTGGACACTTTTTGAGAGTAACCAAAGAATCCCGAGTTGGCGACCTGAAGAATCTTGGATGTCATCCCAACATCCCGAGAAATTATATCGCCAATCCTTTCTAAGGATGAATCAGCAGACTCCAATTCATTCATCAACTCGCAATACAAATCTGGAAGACTGGGAAGGGAATCAACCTCTAGGAGAAGTTTTTTAATCTCTTTATTACTATGCAAATAGTTTCTCAAGGACAAACCTCTATTAATGGAGCCTTTCAAAACTTCGAAATCACAAGGTTTGGCCAGGAACTGGTGCATGGAACCCAATGAGCGCAGGAAAACTCTTTCTTCGGCCTGGCCCGACAAGACAAACCTCATGGTCTCAGGATAAAGGTGTTTGACTTGAGTTAAAAGCTCCGCTCCATCCATTTCCGGCATGCGCATATCCGAGACCACCAAGTCATAACTTTCATGGGATAAAACACTTAGTGCTTCCTTTCCACTGCTGACGTATTCGCAGTCCCATTCCTTGTGCATAATTCGCAGAGAACGAGCGAGCGACTGAAGCATTACTATTTCATCATCTACAAATAGAATTCTTAATTTTCCCGTCTTAGTCATCTTGATTCCCCTGCCACAAATTTCGATTCAATTCTTATTAAGCTATCAGGTCCATTTTTATAACCTCGAATAACATATTGAGATCAATTTGAATCCTAACAATTGCTGATTGTGGTTTTTTTTAAAGCCACCCCACACGATTAAAAGCCTGGCATTACCATGCAGAAAAAATAATTTTTCCTATTGATCAGCCTAATTCCTTGATAGGCTTTTGTAATAAAGGAAGTTGAAAGCGAAAAGTTGTTCCAATTCCTACTTCCGACTCAAATTCAATTGTCCCTTGATGCTTTTTAACTATGAGCGCATGAACAATAGCCAATCCCTGGCCGGTTCCCTTACCAACATCTTTAGTCGTAAAAAAAGGGTCAAAAATATTTTGTTGAATACTTTCCGGTATTCCCCGGCCCGTATCAGACACCGAAATTTCCACCCATTTTCCCCGCAACTTGGTTGTGATGCTGATGGTTCCGCTTATTCCCTTATTGATTTCAGCTTTCTCCTTTATGGAATGTACCGCATTGATGATCAGGTTTAACATTACTTGATTGAAATCATTCAGATAACAAGGCACAAGCGGCAATGTCATATCCAGGCTTGTAACCATTTCGGCAAGGTATTTCCATTCGTTTCGAGAAACATTCAGGGTAGTATTTATTGCTCTATTGATATCACTGGGTCTTTTTTCGTCTGACCCTGGGTGGGAGAATTCCTTCAGGGCCTGAACAATTTTATTTACCCGGTCAATTCCTTCCAGTGATTGATTGATTGCCTCTGGAATTTCATCTGCAAGATAATCAAATTCCTTCTCTTTTCTACTTTTTTCAATAGCGTCCAATTGCTCAAGAGAAAACATACCGGTATTATTAAATTCAACCAACTTGATATATTCTTTAAACAAACTTAAAATATCAACAAATGAATCCCTGAGAAACCGAGCATTGTCTCCTATGTATTGCAAAGGAGTATTAATTTCATGAGCGATTCCAGCAGCCATTTGCCCTATTGATTCCATCTTTTGCGCATGGTTTAGTTGAACCTGCATCAGCTTACGATTTGTAATATCTTCACCAATTCCCATGAGCCCGTTCAGTTTTCCATTGCTGTCATACCTTGGTGATATGGCCAGATTCACCCAAATGTTTTCACCAGATTTAGTTTTTTCCTCAACTTCTGCGATCAGTCCAGTACCATCTTTAACAATTGATTGTATATGACTGGCAATAACCTGTTTTGTTATTTCATTTGCATATAAGATTTCAATATCCTTTTTGCCGACCATTTCCTCTGCAGTATATCCAAGCATTCGTTCCGCACCTTTATTCCAAAAGATTACTTTTCTATCAAGGTCGGTTGAAATAATGGATATATTGGTTGGGCTATTAAGAATATTGTTTAAAAATTCATTGATTTGCTGAATTTTTTCGCCGTCTTCATCTTTTATACTAATTTCATTTTTGTAACTCGCATTCTTAATAATCTGCCCGGCTAATTCAGCCACCTTTTCTGAAATATCCAAATCCTCGTTTATTCTCAAGTCCTGAAGTTCTTTTTCAGCAGCATCTAATTTGGACTGGAGTTCCTTTCTCTGTCCAGCGGCTTTAATGAACCCAAATGCCATTCCAGATAGCAACAACACCCCAAAAATTATTTCTATTTGATTCATTTTTAGGTTCCGTTGCCCGTCAGAACTTCTTCCGAGTCCAATTTTATTACAGGAATCTCAAGAGTGAATGTAGACCCCACCCCAATTTCACTTTCTACCAAGATATCTCCTCCCAGAAACTGTGCCAGGCTTTTACTAATAGCCAGGCCCAAACCTGCCCCCCCGTATCTCCGTGTGGAGGAAGAATCACCCTGCACAAATGGTTTAAAAAGACCATCAATCTGATCTCGAGTCATCCCAATTCCAGTATCCGAAATTTCAAAATTGATAGTATCTTTGTTTGGCTTTCCTCTTATTACCGTAAAAGTAATTTGGCCTTTTGGAGTAAACTTTATCGCATTATTCATTAGATTAAGTAAAATTTGCTTTAGTTTTGCCCGATCCACAAATAAACTGGGACCTTCAAGATCTCCTTCATACGAAATGGTATCCTGTTCTTTTTCAGCCAACGGATGAAGAGTCATATCCAGTTCTCTCACCAACTCAGGAATATCAACACGGCCCAATTCTATTTCTATTTTTTCTGTTTCAAACCTTGAAAAACTTAAAATATCATCAATAAGTTGCAGCAAATGCCTCCCTGCCTTATTGATTATTTTTAATTCCCGCTCAATCTCTCCTCCCTCACTTTTTGGAAATGATTTTAATCCCAACAAATCGCTAAAACCAATAATGGAGTTTAGCGGCGTCCTCAGCTCATGGCTTATATTATTTAGAAAAATACTTTTCGCCTTACTGGCCAACTCCGCCTCCTGTCGGGCTATCTCCAAATTTTTATTTGCCTCCACCAATTCTCTGGTCCTTTCATTTACCTTCTTCACAAGAGTAGCATTAAATTCTGTAATCTGATCCAAGTACTCCTTTTCACGAAGAGAGCTGACCAAACGTGCTATAAGTTCTTCCGACTCAATGGGTTTGTTCAGAATATCTGCAGCTCCCAGACTTAATGCCCGACGTTTTAATTCCGCATCATTCCTTCCCGTGATCATAATTATTGGGATGGTGTGTGCTTGAACTCCATTTTTTAAATACTCCAACAATTCCATACCGCCTGTTCCCGGCATAAAAACATCAGAAATAATCACATCTATTTCATTCTCTCTTATTGTCTTAAACGCCTGAGATACACTTGTATTCAGAACCAATTCCCACTCCTGCTCGCGATGTCTTAATCGGCGAGCAATACTAGCCAGAAAATTTTGATCGTCATCCACAAAGAGCAGCTTTTTCCTCATAGTCACCCTCTTTATATCAGCGAGGTTAGATAACTTTAATACCGGTAATAGAGATGGAGTATTTTCTCAGCCCATTTCAGCATTTCATTTGGCTTCACTAATCTCAGGCATTTCCATTTACTTTGGCCACCCGAGTTACATCAATCTTTGTTACTTAGTCTGGTGTTTTTCATTTGGATAAAGAGCACTAACCAAACTTGCTATAAGTTCCTCAGGCTCAAAAGGTTTCTTCAATAAATCTACAGCGCCCAGATTTATAGCCCGACGTTTCAATTCCTCATCATTTTTTCCGGTTATCATAATTATGGGAATCGTTTTCGTATGAATTCCCTCTTTTAAAAACCCCAAAAATTCCATCCCCCCTGCTCCCGGCATAAAAACATCAGAAATAATCACATCTATTTCAGATTCTCTTATTTTCTGAAAAGCATCTAACACGCTTGTTGCCAGAATCATTTCCCACTCCTGCTCGCGAGATCTTAAACGTCGAACAATGCCCGCCAGGAAATTCTCATCATCATCCACAAAGAGCAGTTTTTTCTTCATAATCACCCTCTTTAAATTCAGCAAGGTTAGACAATTTTAATACCTGCAATTGAAATAGAGCAATTTCAAAGCCGAACGAAAAAAATTCCTAACTACTCTTTATTAAAGGCGTTACAAATTAGGTGGGAACAGGGGGATTTCAATTATCAACGAGGATCCGTTTATTCAGTGATCTAAAAAACGGTTTTCCGTTAAAATCCCGAACAAAATCTAGATATAATTTTCTCGCTGGAATCCAAATTTTTTCATCTTGTCGCGGAGAGTCTGGCGGGGGATTTGGAGAGCATTTAGTGTTTTATTAATATTACCTTTACTGCGGATCAATTCATTTTCAATCAATTTTTTCTCATATTCGGAGACTTTTTTAGACAGGGTCAGCCCATCCAATGCTATTGCTTGGGTTGAATCTGCAGTTCCATGAATTGCCGGGGCACTCATGAAATCATCGGTCATTCCAAGAGCATATTTTTCCGCTTCATTTTTTAATTCACGGATATTGCCCTCCCATGGGGATTCAATTAGGCGGCTATAATATTTACTGGATATGACTGAAGGTTTTTTATTATGGTTTTTGCAACATTGTTCTACGAAGTACTGAAACAAAAGAGGAATATCCTCTTTACGTTCCCTTAGTGGAGGAAGGCAAACCTGAATCACATTTAATCGGTAAAAAAGATCCAATCTAAATTGACCTCTATCGCAGGCATCTTTTAAATCAACCTTGGTAGCAGCAATCACTCTAATATTTATAGGAATTAGTTTATTGGAACCCATTCTTTCAACAACTCTTTCCTGTAAAACACGCAACAATTTTACCTGCATATTGAGCGGCATACTTTCAATTTCGTCCAGAAAAACAGTTCCTTGATTGGCAAATTCAAATTTCCCAATACGTTTCTGATCTGCTCCGGTAAATGCCCCCGCTTCATGCCCAAAAAGTTCACTTTCAAAAATTGCTTCCGGAATCGCTCCACAATTTATGGCCACAAAAGGTTGATCCCGCCTTTGACTTTGGTTATGCAAACACCGGGCGACCAAATCCTTACCCGTTCCCGTTTCACCACAAATCAGAATATCTGACTGCGAATCCGCAACATTTCGTATGATCTTCCTAAGTTGTTCCATGGACGGAGAAGTACCCATTAATGTCAATGAACTTTGATCGTAGCTGGCAATTTGGGCACGAAGCTTTCTTAACTCCAAAACAAAACGTCGCTTTTCCAACGCATGTTCCATAACTTTTTGAAGCGATTCCATTTCAACGGGTTTTTCCAGAAAGTCATACGCCCCATCTCTTATAGCTTCAACCGCCATTGGAATGTCTCCTCTGCCGGTGACAAGAACCACAGGAAGATCCGGATCAAAATATTTCACTTTTTTCATTACAGTTAATCCATCTATTCCAGGCATCATAATATCTGTCACCACGATACCCGGCCAATCGCTTGTCAGGTCGGAAAGAGCCTTTTGAGCAGAATCATAGATTTCTATTTCCAAGCCCAATCGCTTCAGGCTTCTTTTATAGGACTGTCCTAATTTCTGGTCATCATCAACCATCATTATTTTGCCACATGTATTCATATTGCCTCATTTTCCTATTGATGCAAATCGATCATGTATTATGCCTATCTCTAACTATAAACAGGTGCCAAGCATTAAAATGTTACAGTTTGGAAAACTTTTTAATGCTATTAATAAGCCATCAATTTTTCAATGATTTTAATAACATAATTTTTACAAAAGATGTCCTGATTCCCCCCATCTTCTATCAACTATCGGGAATCAGGCTTGGGCAATCTGTGCTTCAATCGTTGAAAATTTTGGTGGGTTTGCCGTCAATACTAGTTTGATTGTTTTTCTTCCAGTACTTTTTGACCCCTTCATCACCAATTTTTTCTGTCCATTGAACAAGGTCTTCCCGATCCTGCTTGTATTGATAATTGGGGACCGCGAAGCCACAGGAGGTCTGTGCCGATTCGACATCGAGCAAAAATATCTGCCGCGAGCCGGGGTATTCCGGGAACAATTTGATCCAGTTCTCCCACTCATCATCTCTGGGGTGTATGGCCCGGGCTTTTCCGTAAACTCTTAATATCCACGGTTTCCCCTCAAACGCACAGAACATGAGGGTCATGCGAGGTTGCTCCAGCAAGTGAGCGGTGGTTTCGTTGCCACTCCCTGTAAGGTTGAGCCATATCAACTGGTTGGAGTTAAGGACTTTAAGACTGTCCATACCCTTTGGGGATACATTGACCCGGCCTTCAGAAGCGGCAGTGCCGACAAAGAATATTTTCTGGCCAGCAATAAATTCCTGCAGTTTATTATCCAGTTCCGTATAGAATTTAGCCAAAGTTTAGTGAACCCCCTGTCAAAAATAATGTAAAATTAAGCTAACTCATTTAACGGTTAAAATCCATACAGAAACTCGAAAACCGCATGCTTAAAGTCAACGAAATCTATGCCAGCATTCAGGGGGAATCGTCTCACACTGGCCTGCCCTGTGTTTTTATCCGTTTAACGGGATGCAACCTGCGTTGTTCATGGTGTGACACCGCCTATGCATTTCATGACGGCAAAAATCTTACTTTGGCGCAAACCCTGGAGCAGGTGGAAACCTTCAATTTACCACTGGTCGAAATCACGGGTGGAGAACCTTTAATGCAGGAAGAAGTTTATCCGCTTATGGAATCACTCCTGAAAAAGGGATATCGCGTTATGTTGGAAACAGGAGGGTCTCTATCGATTGACAAAGTCCCGGAAAAAGTAATAAAAATTCTCGACATTAAATGTCCCGGTAGCGGTGAGGAAAAAAAGAATCATCTTGAGAATCTAAAGCACCTTTCCCCGCACGATGAAATCAAGTTCGTTCTTCTTGATCGCACTGACTATGAATGGAGCCGCAGTTTGATGCAAAAACATGATCTGGCCTCCTTTACGCAGGTATTATTTTCCCCGGTTTATGACAAGCTTGACTTGAAAGATCTCTCACAATGGATACTTGAAGACCAGCTACCGGTTCGCCTGCAAACCCAACTTCACAAAGTCATCTGGAGCAAAGATGCCATCGGTGTGTGACCGGTAGCATGCCCCCCCGCTTTTCTCCTAAAACTTTGCAACGACAATTGCTGAACTGGTATGAAGAAGAAAAACGTGAGATGCCCTGGCGGAATAACCGGGATCCCTATCGCATTCTCGTGTCAGAGTTCATGTTGCAACAGACTCAGGTAAAGACGGTCATTCCGTATTTTGAACGTTGGATAAAATCTTTTCCCACTTTGCAAAAACTGGCACAGGCTCGGGAGTCCACAGTATTAAAACACTGGGAGGGGCTGGGTTATTATTCCCGCGCCCGCAATTTGAGGAAAACCGCACAAATAATCCAACAGGAATACTCAGGAAAAGTTCCGGAATCCTTGAGTGAAATCATGAAACTTCCCGGAGTCGGTCGTTACACAGCCGGTGCTGTCCTCAGCATTGCTTTCGACCAAAGGGTTCCCGTACTCGATGGAAATGTCAAAAGAGTTTTGTCACGGATTTTTCTGCTCAAGGAAAACGGAGGTAATCGCAAATCAGAAAATGTATTGTGGGAAGTCATGCAGAACCTTCTCCCAAAAATGGAAACCGGCAATTTCAATCAGGCTTTTATGGAACTGGGCGCTACGGTATGCCTCCCGAAAAAACCCCTCTGCCTTCTTTGCCCCCTGAAGCGAACCTGCCAGGCACAGGAATCGGGAAAGCAAAATCATTACCCACCTCGCAAACAGCCCCCGCCTTCTTCCAAAATTGAAGTCAGCGCGGGAGTCATCCTCCGTCGAAATAAAATCTTTATTCAAAAGAGAAAGACAGGTGGGCTGATGGGAGGACTATGGGAGTTCCCCGGAGGAAAATTTGAACCAGGAGAATCTCCGGAACAATGTCTGCATCGTGAAATTCAGGAAGAGTTAGGGGTGACTCTTCATATTGATGAAAAACTTATGGTGGTCAAACACAGCTACACCCGGTTCCGAGTCACTCTGCATGTTTTCTTTTGCAGGATCCGTTCTGGCCGACTTTCACCTACCGCTTGCGAGGAATGGGATTGGGTGAAAATGGAAGAATTGGAAACGTATCCCTTTCCAGCAGCAAATGTTAAAATTATAAAGAGATTGATGACCACTAGAGGTAGGGCCAGTAGCACGTGATATTTCTTCATTAGCATTCATGCCCTGAAAGGGTACAACATGCCCTTGCCCAGCACCTTTTTCTGCCAAGGGGCCAGCATTACGCTGGCGCATTTGAAAAGACTATGACCCCAGGAATCCGAGCCATTGTTGTTGGCATGATTGCCAACATTCTACTTTCCCTTTTTAAATTTGCAGGAGGGATATTAGGAAACAGTGTGGCTTTAGTGGCCGATGCCATCCACTCCCTTTCCGATCTGGTGACAGATATTATCGTCCTGTTCACCCACCGAATCGGGCAAATGCCGCAGGATGAAGACCACCCCTATGGGCATGGGCGTGCGGAAACAATTGGAGCCGCCATCATTGGCCTGCTAATCATTGCCACTGGCATCGGGGTCATCCATGAAACCTGGGAAACAATGTCTGACAACCCCGGTAAAGCACCAGGTTTACTAGCAGCTTCCGCCGCCGTACTTTCCATTCTCATCAACGAAGGACTTTTTCATTATTCCCTCCGTGTAGGGAAGACCACACAAAGTCCTTCTTTAATCGCCAATGCCTGGCACCACAGAACCGATGCCATTTCTTCTATCGCCGCACTCATAGGGATTGTCGGGGCCTCACAGGGATTTGCTTTCATGGACCCTCTAGCAGGAGCTATAGTCGGTTGCATGATCGTAAAGGTCGGCATAGACATAGCCCGACAGGGAATGCGGGACTTGATGGATACTGCTCTGAGCGATGAGCACACAAAACAAATCCATTCCATTTTAAAAGAAATCCCCGAGGTTCTTCATTTTCATGATTTGCGCACCCGAGTCATAGGTGGGGAGTTCCTCATCGACGTGCATATCCTTGTCGATCCTGAAATGACAGTCACTGAAGGCCACCGAATAGCCGAAATCGCGCGACGCAATCTCATCAACGCCATCCACAATATTCAGGATGTTCTGGTTCATGTCGATGGCGAACACGATACAGATGTCGAAGGCATCTACCCCGTAACGAGAAAAGAGCTGATCGATATTACACGACCAATAATTTCAGAATTGGGTATTTCACCACCCGAAATTCGGGTGCATCATATCAAGGGAAAGAATATTGTGGATGTTTTTATAAAGATCGATTCGAAGCAAGACATGGAGGCTTCCCGCTCTTTGGTCGCAAACATTAAGTCCAAACTTGAGACCACCCCTCAAATTGATCAAGCGCGGGTATTTCTGGATCTTAATGCGGAATGAGCAAAAGCACATTAAGCTGAGGGAGGAACGTCGCGACCGCTAGCAACGTTGTTCTCGGACCAATGGGCCTAGTTACCACCGGGCGTTGCCCGGCGGGCCATTTTTTTCAGGGTATCGCCTTCCCATTCAAAGTCCATTCGAGGGCGCCCTTTATAGAGTCCTTTCTGGAAAGCATAACCATAAATCATGGGAAGCGAGACACTGGGCTCAACAAATGCCATGCTGTGCGTCGCCTCTTTATTTATTTTCCCCCACGACTGCGCTTCGGCCAACGTGCTCCCACTCAACCCTCCCCAATGGGGTGAGTCTGTAGTGACCTGCAAAGCATATTTATGACCCCCGGTATCTTTCCCAAAGATATAGGACATGACCACCGAATCGTTGACATAATTTTTAGGAACGCCTCCCGCGACATAAAAGGCTGCCGTTCGTGTTGAGTTCACCACAACCTGGGTCAATTCGTAATTGTCTCGAATGGAATCGATGGTAATCGGTGTACGCCCTTCTTTACGGGCCGAGTAGTAATGTTCCGTCAACCCTATTCCCAGGCTGGAGTCGTTAATGGCCGGACAAAAAACTGGAATATTATTTTTTCTGGCAGTTACAAGAATGGAATCTTCATCATCAATGGTTTCGGAAAGCCTGGAGATAAAATCTCTACTGGAATAATTTCCAGGCTCCAGAGTATCGGCGAACCTTCCCACCAGGGTGTCGTCTTCGACAAATAATTCATCATCCACATAAGTGTCATAAATCCGGTTGATGAAGAGTTCTCTGAGTTGGGTATCATTGGCATTTGGGCTACCATAATAATGGCCACCACCCAGGGCATTATAATAATCCTGGTATAAAATCGCCCCGGTTGAAACAATCACGTCCACCATATTGTAATGAACCATATCCCGGATGACTTTTCTCAGTCCTGCCGCGATCAGAGGACCCGCCAGCCCCAAAATAATAGTGGGTTTCTCTTCATCCTGAAGCATGTTCCCAAATATTTTAGCGCATTGCCCGAGGTTTCGGGCTTGAATGGAAGCCGATTGGAATGATTCCACCAAGTCAGCCACATCATTAATATTTTCAAAATCAACCGGAGCAATCCGGGTATGCAAAATTTCTTTTTTTTTCTTCTTCTTGCCTTCATCCAAGGGTTCAGGCATATAAGATTCTTTGTACCCCATTTTTTGCTCCCCGCCAGAAATTTAGTGAAAAGGGATCATACCCCCCCAGTCCGGCAACGTCAACCAGCGCGCCGCTAGACCCAATGAGCTGCGGATTCATACCCTTGCCAAAAGATTAAAGCCGGGAGCATAGATCTTTGGAATGGCTCTTGGTATCGACACTTTCGATACTCTCGAGAATTTTCCCATCTTCTCCGATCACATATGTGATGCGAGCCGCGTGTTGCTCTTCAGCACTTTTAACTGCATGATAGCCTAAAGTAATTTCCCGGTTCACGTCACAAAGCAAAGGATAAGGAAAGGAGAATTTTTCTGCAAAGGCTTTATTATCCGCTTCGTTATCCAGACTCACTCCGAATATTTGAACATTCTTGTCTTCAAAACTTTTAAAATCATCTCGAAAACCCTGGCCTTCCATAGTGCAACCGGGGGTGTCAGCCTTGGGGTAAAACCAAAGCACAACTTTTTTCCCACTTAAGTCTTTTAGACTGACAGCATTTCCATTATGATCCTTTACAGAAAAATCGGGCGCATCGGTTCCGGGTTGCAACATTTTTTTCTCCTTTGATAAAGATAAAATTAATTTTTAGGCTGGCACAGGTATTAGATGATCCGAGGACTTTTAGGAAGCAGAAAATTTTGGAATGTGCTGAAAAATCTTTATAGATCAGGAAACAATTTCCCGGCAATGCTTTCTCCCAATAGCAAATCTTCTGGGCGGGTGATTTTAAGGTTCCATTCGGACCCATCCACAATCCGGACTTCCTGGCCCAGATATTCAATGAGAGAGCCTTCATCCGTACCATAAAACGAATCTGCCTGGGCTTTAAGAAAAGCCTCCCCGAGCAGATCAAAACGAAAAGCCTGTGGAGTCTGAACACGCCATAAACCTTCCCGCTCCACGGTTCGCAAAACCGTTCCGGAATTATTTACCTGTTTGAGTGTGTCATTAACCGGAATAGCCGTGATCGCCGCACCAAATTTATCAGCAACTTCAAGGGTTTCTTGAATCATTTCTTTCGACAAAAAAGGCCGCACTCCATCATGAACCAAAACAATATCTGTATTTTTGGGAAGAACTTGGTACCCATTAAAAACAGAATCCTGCCTTTTCTCACCCCCCACCACAACTTGTTTAACCACTGGGGGACGATTCAACCAATCGGCACGGGCATTAACCAATTCCTTTTCCGGCACCACCAAAACCAACGAATCAATGAGATCTGATTCTTGAAGTGTTCTCAAGGTGTAATGCAGGACAGGCTTCCCTTTTAAGGCTTGAAACTGTTTAGGAACAGTTCCTCCCATTCGGGTTCCCTGGCCTCCAGCCGGAATGATCGCGCAAACATTCATAATTGGTTAATCAACTTTCTCTCCCTAAGCGGACAAAGTGACTCAATGAAGGTTTCTAAAAATGACGTGGCAAACCGCAGGGGCAAGCCCTGGTTATAGGATTAAAATAAATGCTCAAATACTTCCGAAAGATTTTTTACAAAAATCAACTCAACGCCCTCATCGGGCAAACTCTTAACGTTTTTTGCAGAATGTGGGATTATGCAACGCTTAAAACCAAGCCTTTTGGCTTCGATGATTCGGGCATCCAACTGCATGACGGAACGCACCTCCCCTGTCAGTCCCACCTCTCCAACTAGCACTGTTAACGGATCTATGACCTTGTCCTGAAAGCTTCCTGCTATAGCTGCCGCGACGGCTAAATCCAGAGCCGGTTCAGTAATCTTTATCCCCCCTGTCAGATTCACAAAAATATCTTCACCCTGTAAATTGAGCTCCATCCTTTTTTCCATTATGGCAATCAACAGAGACATCCGGTTGTGGTCGAAACCCGTAGACATTCTTCTCGGCATTCCTATAGAAGAAGATGTGCTGACCAAGGCTTGAACCTCTACCAATAAAGTACGACTTCCTTCCAGAGTGGCCGCAATGGCAGAACCTGAGGAGTTTTCAGGTCGCTCAGATAAAAACCATTCAGAAGGATTTTCCACCGGCACCAATCCCTCGGGTGCCATTTGAAAAACTCCGATTTCTGGAGTGGGACCAAACCTGTTCTTAGTCGCCCTCAAGGCCCTGTAAGCATGGCCTCGCTCGCCTTCAAAATAAACCACCGTGTCCACAATATGCTCTAAAGATTTTGGACCCGCTATCGCCCCATCTTTATTAATGTGACCGATCAAAAGAGTAGGAATACTGCGATGCTTAACTGCCTGAAAAATTTTAAATGCCACTTCCCGCACCTGACCGATACTTCCCGGAGCTGATTGCAAATCCGCGGTGTAAAATGTTTGCACCGAATCCAGCACCAGCACATCGGGTTCAACCTTATCTATCCACTTTAGAATATCCTCCACACATATTTCGGAACACACCAGTAGGTTTTCTGACAAAGCATTGAGGCGTTCAGCACGGAGCTTGATTTGAGACCCCGACTCCTCCCCGGAAACATAAAGAACCTTTTTCCCGAGCCGGGCCAAATGGCCCATACTTTGTAAAGTGATTGTGGACTTTCCGATTCCCGGTTCTCCTCCAATCAGAATGAGCGAACCCTCGACCATGCCTCCCCCCAAGACCCGGTCGAACTCTCCTATACCCGTCGTCAGACGGTTATCGGCAATAGACTGAACTTCTGTAATTGGGACTAGCACCGAGGAGTTGGAACTTCGTTTAGAGTTGCGCAAACTTGACTGTTGACGCGAGGCTTCTTCCACCAAGCTATTCCAGGACAAACACTCAGGGCACTTTCCCATCCACTTAGGAGTCTGGTGCCCGCATCCCTGACAAACAAAAATAGTAGTGGTTTTAGCCATAATGTGGCAGGACAGTGGGATTTAGCGATCGGTCAAACTTTGAAAATAACCGATGCATTTTTATTGAAGAAAAAGCTTTTTTTCGCCCGGCAGTTTTATTTCCCACCGGCTCCACTTTTAGCGGAACTTAATTTCCCAAGAGTTTTCTTAATATCGTCGCCTCGGGAGATATTTACATTCGCTTTTCGGCGCAGATCAGCGAGAGCTTTCATGATTTCTTCCTGATTTTTTTTCAAACCTGCCTGAGCCTTTTGCAAAGCTCCCTGCTCTTTTTGCATAGTACCCAGAGTCGTGGCAACGGGACCCAGCTTTGCCTGTTCCTTAGCAATCGTTTTGAGAATTTCAATCAGTCGGGAGAGCTTTTCATTTGCCAAATCCACTTTGGTATTACCGGCATCATCTTTTTGCGCTGACTCCTTCAACTGCCCCACCATCGAACTTTCCAGTTCCGTGGAATGAATAGCAAGCTCTGTGGAAAGGTCTATAAGCTTATTAAACTTTTCATCCGCTAACTTATTAAACTCCCCGGTAAGTTCCAGGTCGACCTTGAGAGCGGAAAGCGCTGCATTGGAAGCGATGTTTTGAGTTTGCAGAGCTTTCAAGCTTTCTGCCAGCTTATTATTTTTTTCATCTGCCATCAAAAGATTTTTATTCGCAACAACCACAGCCTTGTGGGTTTGCTCCACCACAGAATTACTGCCAACAATATCTTGCTTTACCTCTTCCAGCCCCACATGAGTGACTCCAATATCTTTCTTGATGCCATCCAGCATGGATTTAGTTTCCAAACCTTGCTTCAGATTTTCCTGGAGAATCTCTCTTAGCTTCTGGTTCACCTCCTGGTTTTTTGCGAAGAAGGCCGCAAGACTTTTTCTAGTTTCCAGGTTGGATTGCTCCAAATGCTTCAGAACCAATTGCCGGTTCTTCTCGTTTTCTTCGGCAATGGTGGGAATAACCTCCGTGCGAAAAAGGGCAATGGTATCATCGAAACCTTTTTGAATCGTGGCGCTCTGAGCCTCCCCCTGCTGAACAACTTTACCCAGGGTGTCGCTATTGGCCGAGGCAAACTGCCGAAAATTTGTTTTGCTGGATTGTTCAAATTTTTCTATGTCCTGCGCGAGACCCTCTTTCAGTCTTTCCTGGCCTTTCTGGAACTGGTCCAGGATCTTGTTTTGCTGGTGGATTTTATCCAACACCTGATGTTTTACTTCCGCTTCCAAATCACTTATTTTTAAATTAGTTTTGCCCAGACTACTGATTGTTTCCGCCTTATTCTGGTCAATCGCTCCCAATAACTGGGGAAGAATCTGCTTGATTTCTTCAATCTGGCGCAACATTTCTTCTTGTTGTCCTTGCAAACTTTTAACCTGGGTATTTTTTAAATTCTCTAGATGAAAATTGAATTTTTTTAACTCAGTTTCTATTTTTAATAAGTCCTCTTCATCGGCGCCAAATAGCTGGGCAAACGCATTGACCGGAGAAAGTATTAGGAGGAGTAAAAATAAAGAAAGTGAATAGAGGGATTTCGCCTTCATGGATTCTGCTCTTTCGTAGATTTCAAGATACCTAGGTTATTGGTTCAAATTTCCTTGCCATAAAAAAAACAAGCCGCGCCAGGGATGTCTCCCCAACGCGGCCTATTATATACAGATTCCATCCGGAATCATTAAAAACGCGAAATGATTACTCTGAAACCATGAAATGCGCCCGACGATTTTCTTGCCAGCAGGCTTCGCCGCTACCAAAGCAAAAAGGTTTTTCTTCGCCATAGCTTATAACATGCACATTTCTGGAGCTCACACCTTGAGATATCAAATATTTCTTGGTTGAATGAGCCCGTCGCTCTCCCAGAGCTATATTATAATTATTGGTGCCTCTCTCATCACAATGACCCTGAACCTCCACATGCACGTTCGGATTGCTTTTGAGAAACTCAGCATTTTTTTGCAGTACAGCTCTGGAGTTATCGTCCAGGTCATATTGATCAAATTTAAAGTGAATATCTTTCAAATCTGATGATGACTTAAAGGACTGTAACCTGGACTCTTGAATTCCAGAGCCTGTTCCAGAACCACTTCCACCATTTGATGCAAAAGGATTGGCATCAAAAGAACCACTTGAACCATTGCCGATATTGGCTTGACCGCCAGAACCAAAGTCTCCATTACCGGAACCGCCCAGACTTCCTGGACCTGAATTTCCAGATAGACCGCTTCCCGCAGAGCCACTGGAGCTTCCAGCATCAAAACTTCCTGAGGAGGAACTTTGTTCCAATACAGGTTCCTCACTGAAGAAACCAGAGTCTCCGGGCCCACCTGATCCGCCAAAGCTATCCTCTGACGATCCTGAAGAAGAGGCTGTGAACTCCGACCCTTCACTGATACCCCCTGAAGTTTCGATCTCAGGCGGCATAAGTTTTTTCGAACAAGCCGTCGTTAAGAACAAACAAACTACTGCGGTGATGATTATCTTCCAATTCATAGTTTTCATATATTAGCCCTCGCCTAAAAAAATTTTCCCCAAATTTATCTACTAAATAGTGCCTTCTGCAAACCAAGTTGAACTAAGTTTCAGAATCTATTGGTCTTAAAAATTTATCGTATAAAAATATCATCCTATAATTATATTAAAATTACAACAAAAATATAGAAATTTTTATTATTTCCTTATAACTGCCGATATTCCAAACGTTTTGTTTTTAAAGAAGAAACTGCTGAAAAGGGGTATATAAATATGTTAAAGGAAACGGCTTTTAACCACAACCCCTAATTTACATTTATTTTGCCTTTGGAAAGAGCTTAGTGTTTGAAATAAGAGGACCATGCGGGACTATGTCCCTTGCCAGAGAAAGTCAATTGCCTTGCCACATTACTCCCCACTTTCTGGATGAAAAGATCGAATCGATCATTTTCTCTCCCTCTATATATAATGAATCGGCCATCGGGAGACCAACTGGGTTGCTCATAGCTTCCAGAACCTGTAGTCACGACCCGGCTCTTATGAGTATTCAGGTCATAGATGCTAATTTTGAACCTTTTCCCAACTCTCGATGTGTATGCAATTTGGTCACCATTAGGGGACCAGGCAGGGTTATCGTTATAGGCAGAACCAAAAGAGATTCGAGTTACCTTGGACTGGTCACCTTTTTCAGAATCCATAATATAAATTTGTGGGGATCCGGTTCCTGAGCGATCAGAAGTGAAGGCTATTTTTTTTCCATCGGGTGACCAGGTGGGGGATGTATCAATATTAAAATGGCGGGTTAAGCGTTTCAGTTGATGATCTTTATTCAAAATATAAACTTCTGAATTTTGATCTCTACTCAACACCAACGCAATTTTCTGCATATCTGGAGACCATGACGGTGCGGCATTCAAACCCGGAAGGCGATGCAAGGTCTGCCGTCTTTTTCCTGAGGTATCTATCATGATCAAATCAGGGTTACGGGCAGCATAGGAGGTATAAATAATCCACTTACCATCAGGCGACCAGGCCGGGCTAAGGTTGAGGGTTCGATCATGGGTCAACCGCCTCAGATTATATCCGTCAAAATCTATAAGATAGATTTCCTTGCCTGCATTTTCCTGACTCAGGAAAGCTATTTGAGTTTCTGCAATGCCACGTTTTCCCGTCAACTGCATGACCACTTCATCGGCAAACCGGTGCAGGGTTGTTCTAAGCAGGTCGCTCGAAGCTTTATAGCGCTTGCCCAAAAGGAATCGTTTGTTCACAGCATCATATAATCGGAAAGTAAAAACCTGACCTTTCCCATTTTTTAATACGCTGTATTCGGTTTTAATAAGCCATTGAGCTCCTACCTGACGCCAGCTCCTGTAGTCAATCACCGAAGTTGAAGGTTCCATATTTTCCAGTTCCTGAAATGCCGGCTTTCGCAAAAGAGAAAACCATTCGGAAAGCATTAAGTCCTTCTCCAGAATTTTTTTGGTTTCCTTTCCAATCCCCATAAAATCTTCCATGGAACCTTTCAGCACAAAATCTGTAATCGCTATGGTAACTTTTTTCCGCGTCTCGCGTTCCAGATCAATGCGGGCTCGGGATTCCGCCAAGGCGGTTCCTGCCTGCAACAACACCAGAACCATTAAAATCAGTGATGAATAAAAACTGAACTTACTAGTCTTTGGGAACATATTTAAAATATATATTTATATGAAGGTTAGACATCTTTAACTCCCTGGGAAATTCAGGGAAAGGAACCGAATCCAAAACCGCCCTAACAGCCAGCGTATTCAGGGCTTCCACTCCAGAGCTTTTTTTTATAAATGGCTTATCAATATTTCCACTAGGAAAAATGAAAAAGGAAACCACCACTTCCTGATTATGTTTTTCAGCTAAAGGCTCTCGCCAATTTTTAAAAATCTTTTCCTGAATCATTCCCACATACAACGATTGCGCATCCGCGCCCGTGGGTCCTTCTTTTTTCGTAAAAACATACGAGTTTCCTGTTTCCGACTCATCGGTTACCTGCGAGGCCCTGGGAAGAGTTCGCAATTTACTTTGAAAACTGGAAGAATCGAGCCGGGTATTGGAAACTTCCACATTTATCGGTTCTGACTCGATGGAAAAGGAACTCAGCTTTTCGATAATAGGGTCATAGGATTCACTGCTTTTCTCTATTCTTTCTACTGGCTCCGGTTCTCCTGCTTTCAGGTCAGGAACAAGCACGGGCGAGGCATCCAACTTAGCCACCTGCTCTAATTCCTGCAATAAATCCCTTTTAGGGGCTTTAGGTTTTTCAGGTTCTTTGCTTTCAGAAACTGATTCTTGTAGCTTCGCCAAAGAAGCTGGTGTCTCGGGAAGGCTTTCTTCAATTTCAGGCACTTCAACATCCTCCAGAATTTCTGTTGGAGGAGGAGGAACGGGAACAATAGTCTTTTTTTCTTTGATGCTTTTATTCTTTAATGCCTCTAAATCTCGAATCGTTTCCTCGTTAATGGGTTTCTGCTTATCCGGTTTAGGTGGCGAAGGCTTAATTTTGGAGGTTTCCAGCCGTGCCACCTGGGCCAATTCCTCAACAACATTTGGAGTCGCTAGAGCCATCTTTCCTTCCAGTTTATTCAACGCCTCCAAGACTCCGTTAGTCTTGGGTGTTTTGATCGCAGAAGACTTTTTCACTTTAGCAGGTTTGGAGATCGGACTTTTTTTTGTCGCAGCTTTCTTTTCAACACTCTTTTTTTTTGCTCTTGCTTTAAGTTCAGAGCGTTTCGACCCAGCCTTTTTAAATCCTGTTGGTTCACTGACAAGGTTTACCATAAATGCAGGAACAACCGTTTTTCCTGGGTAAGAAGGTTTCGGAAGAAACATGACGATTGTCAAAAACAGAAGGTGCACGAAAACAGAAAACACAAGCATCTGATTAAAGTCAAAAGACTGAGGAAACTCTACTCTCATGACTCTGCAGGGTCGGTCACCATCCCAATATTCTGTACTCCGGCCTGTTTTACCGTGGATAAGATATGCATAACAAAACCATAGTCCAGATTTTTGTCTGCTCGCAGATACACTCCACCATCTTTATTGGCTTCTATATACTGCTCCACTTTACGGGTTAACCCCATCAAGTTTGCCAATTCCTCCTGCTTCCAGAATATTTTTTTATTGCTCCGTAAAGTAATGGTGGGGATTTCTTTGAGAGGGATAGGGGAAATCGATTCTTTAGGAAGCTGGACCTCCATACCGTGTTGCATGAGTGGCGCTGTTATCATGAAAATAACCAGCAACACCAACATAACATCCACAAAGGGAGTCACATTAATTTCCGCTACAAACGGTCTTCGTCGCTTTAACATAAACGTTTTAATTTAAAAATATGCGGCCAAAACCAACTAACAGGTCATGAAAGATCGAACGTTCTTTCCTTCGCCGGTTCCCGCAAGAAGTTTTTTTCTGCCATATAGATAAAATCCTGCAAAAAATCATCCATTACAGATGTAAAGAGTATAATTTTGTTATTGAAGTAATTGAAGAAAATGACAGCCGGGATGGCCGCCACTAGTCCAGCCGCAGTTGCTATAAGCGCCTCAGCTATTCCCGGAGCCACTCCCCCTATACTAGCGGTCCCCTGTAAACCAATAGACCTGAATGAATGCATGATCCCCCAAACCGTTCCAAACAACCCTATAAAGGGAGTTGTGCTCCCTGTTGTTGCCAGAAACTCTAATCTGCGTGACATACGTTCTATTTCCCGATTAATGGCTTTATTAAGAGCGAGACTAATGCCTTTCAGGTCACGGGGTGTTACCGACTCTCCACTGGTTGATGGAGGCTCTCCACGTTTTTTACGCTCCTCCTTTGCCATCTCCTGAAAAACATATAGTTCACGATAACCGGTCAAGAAAATCCGGGCCAAAGGACTCATGCGTAATTCTTTCGCGAAATTATAAATATGCGTCAGGTTTTCCGTTTTCGTGAAGGTTTCCAAAAATCGACTGTCTTCATTTTTTGCCTGCCGATAGATCCTGAACTTGCTCACAATAATCGCCCACGATACGATGGAAAATATCATTAGCAAAACCAGAACACCTTTGGCCATCAAACTCGATTGCATGACCAGTTCAACAATGCTTAAGGGGCTATCAGAAATTACATTTTGCACACGGAACCTCTTGGTAGAAAAGTGAGGCCGAAAGGCAGGACGCCAAAAGGTATAAAATTATTTTCTTCTAAATAAATCAACAGTTTACTTTAATTAAATCTCTGGTTTAAGTCAAATCTTATTGGGAAAAGAAGACGAGGGGGAAATAACCGAGGTAATTTTAATAAGAGAGAGTATTCATTCTCCGGCCTTCATCATCATTTCTTCGCCCGCTCTAAATACTCTCCCGACGTAGTCGAAACATTCACCATCTCACCAATTTGAATAAATTGTGGAACCGTCACAACCAGACCCGTTTCAAGCGTTGCAGGTTTGCCTGAGCCGGAAGCTGTAGCTCCTTTTAAAGGAGGTTCGGTATCGGTCACCTTGAGAGTCACCGTCTCAGGAAAAGACACACCAATGGGGCTATCGTCACAAAACTCGATTTTGACCCGAGCATTGGGCAAAAGAAATTTCTTGTCATCACCCATGACTTTATCATCCAGGAACGTCTGCTCATAGGTTTCACAATTCATAAAACATAAGCCCGAAGGATCATCGTATAGATATTCCATCTCCACCTGTTCCATTTCAGCGCGCTCTACCGACTCATCGGCACGAAACTTAATTTCCGTTTGCGTTCCATCCTTTAGTTTTCTAAGCTTGGCCTGCATGGAGGCCTTCCCTTTTCCAGGGGTGCGATGTTCGGCCGCCATAACCCGATATAAATCACCTTTAACTTTGATCACATAACCGGGACGAAGCCCGTTACCATTAACAAAAGCAACCATTTGACAAATTCCTAAAATTTATTGATTATTTTGAGCAGGATAAAACGAAATACTCACCCCATAGATTGAACGATTATCATAGAGCAGATGTTAAGAATCAAGGAAAATTTAGATCGCAACCAAAACGCCTCAGAAGAAATAAGAAGATGAAATGTCCAATGTGTGGTTTTTCAGCCGATTTTCTGACCTTGGGAGAAAACCGAGAATACTGGCTCTGCCCTCAATGCCGGGCAATATCTGTTCCAGCAGAACTCCATATTTCCCCGGATGATGAGGTTAAGCGCTATCTGGAACATGAGAATAGTTTAGAGAGCGAAGGATATGTCCGTATGTTTCAGGAAAAAATTGATATTCTTCAAACCTACCCAATTAAATCAGCACTGGATTATGGTTGCGGTTATGAGCCTGTACTGAAAATCCTTCTAACGAGACTGGGAATTGAAGCAGATGGGTATGACCCCAACTTTTTTCCCGAAATTCGTTTAGATAAGCGTTATGACCTGGTCATTTCCACAGAAACCTTTGAGCATTTTAGAAATCCGGCTGAAGAAATCCAACGTATAATTGATCGAGTAGTTCCGGGAGGTTATCTCGCAATCATGACCCGGTTTTACCCAACAGAGGATAATAGATTCCAACCTGATAAATTCGCCAACTGGTATTACAAACGCGATCCGACTCATATTATTTTTTACTGCACAAAAACCTTCCAGTGGTTGGCGGAAAATATTGGGTTTAAAATGGTTTTTAACAATGATCATGATTTTGTGGTATTAAAGAAGCCCCTGCCCACTCCCGTGGGGAAGGGCTAGCAATAACTTTTACTAACTAACAAATTTTATATCGGATCAAGAAGTCTTTGTCCGATTAAGTATTACGCTGGCGCTTGATGGGCCGGAATAACTTTTCATATAAAGAGGTATTATGTCGGGAGAATATATTTTTACCATGCAGGACCTGATCAAACGTTATGGACGTAATGAGGTGCTGAGTGGAATCAATCTTAGTTTTTACCATGGCGCAAAGATCGGAATCGTTGGAGAAAATGGATCGGGGAAATCCACCCTTCTTAAAATTATGGCAGGAGCAGACACCGAATTTGAAGGACGAGCTGCCCCTTTAAAAGGAACCACAATCGGATTCCTATCCCAAGAGCCCGCTCTGGACAATGAGCAAACCGTCCGGGAAAATGTTGAACAAGCTTTTGGGGATATCAAACAAATGATTGAGGAGTTCAACGGAATCAGCGCAAAAATGGCTGAACCCATGTCCGATGAGGAAATGGAAAAAGCCATGGAAAAAATGGGCCGGCTTCAAGATCAAATCGATGCCGCAGATGGTTGGGAATTGGACCGTCAGGTAGAAGTCGCCATGGATGCGCTTGTACTACCGCCTGATGACCAAAAAGCAGGAACCCTTTCTGGAGGCGAAGCCCGTCGAGTTGCGCTGTGCAAACTGCTTCTGCAAAAACCCGATATGATCCTTCTTGATGAGCCCACCAACCACCTGGATGCAGAAACTGTACAATGGTTGGAAAATACACTCGCTAATTATCCCGGCAATATTATCGTTTCCACCCATGACCGATATTTTCTCGACAATATTACTAAATGGATTCTGGAGCTTGAAAGCGGCAAAGGAAGACCGTTTGAAGGCAATTACAGTTCCTGGCTGGAACAAAAGGCTGAAATCTTAAGGAAGAGGGAAAAAACTGCTTCGACCCTGCAAAAACGACTGGAAAAGGAATTGCAATGGTTAAAGGAAACTCCCGGCGCACGGCGTAAACACAATAAAGGTAGAGTCAACGAATATGAAAAGTTGTCTTCACGAAAGGTAGACCTGGATGATAATTCGCTTGAGATTCAGATCGCCCCCGGCCCTCAACTCGGCGAACAAGTTATTCTGACAGATTCTCTTAGTAAAGGTTATGGAGAACCCATCATAAAAGATCTCACCTTCTCGGTACCTCGTGGAGCGGTTGTCGGATTGATTGGTCCCAATGGCGCCGGGAAAACCACCTTATTTCGCATGATAGCAGGAGAAGAACAGCCCGATGCAGGATATCTCAAGCTGGGTTCAACCGTACAACTTTCTTACGTAGATCAACATCGTCACGATCTAAATCCTGAAAATACTGTTTTCGAGGAAATCACCGGCGGCACTGAGCATATTGAAGTCGCTGGAAAAACGATCATCTCCCGAGCTTATGTAGGGCGGTTCAACTTTAAAGGTCCCGATCAACAAAAAAAGGTAGGCGAGCTTTCCGGCGGAGAACGAAACCGGGTCCATCTGGCAAAGCTACTCAGGAGAGGCGGAAACGTCCTGTTACTGGATGAACCTACAAACGATCTGGATGTAACCACTCTGCGTAATCTCGAAAATGCCATTCTCGAATTTAGTGGATGTGTACTGGTTATCAGCCATGACCGGTTTTTTCTGGATCGCATCTGCACGCACCTTCTGGTTTTTGAAGGAAATAGCAAAGTAAGATGGTTCGAAGGGAATTTTGAAGAATATCAGGAAAAACGCAAAATAGAGTTGGGAGGCAAAGAAGAAAATCGCAGATCCAAATACAAAAAGCTAACCATTCACTAACCAGCCGGTGGCTAATTGCGATTGCTTATCGAACTATCAACATGATTTGAGCAGGGTAAAGTTATTGATCGCGGTACCCCTTCGAAGCAGGAAAGCCGAGGAAGAAAATCACCGCCACACACCTATTGGGAGGTGCGAATATAATGAATCAATACCCAGATTTGCCAATCTGCCAGATCAGGATACGCTGGCATAGCGGTACCGGGGACACCATTCCTGATAACCCAGAACATCTGCCCGTCTGAAATAGTTTCCATCGTTGCAGAGCAAGTGAAGTTTCGCGCGGGAGGGTTGGCCTCCAGCCCCATATGCCCAACCCCATTTCCTTTTTCGCCGTGGCAATGCCTGCACTGAAGTGGAGCTGACTGCGTTTGATAAATCGATTCCCCTTTCGCAATCCGTTTGGCCGTAACAGGAAGAGGATTCACCAAACTCAAAAAATCACCTGGAGCCTTTAGGGTCTGCCGCTTTTGAGGACATTGTGCTTTCTCCGGTTCATGGTCGGCAAATGCCGGTGGCATCCATACCACTGCTATAAAAAAAAAAGCCAGTTACCCCATATATATTCTTTATAATTTTTTTCAAATTTAATTCAAAAGTTACGCGTGATGAGAATTGAGAATAAAGAATTCCCTTTTCAGGGATTGTACTTCACCAGGACAAACAATAAATATAAACTTTTCACATCTGGCTGGCTGGAAATGTCAGGGAGAACGTAGTTCCTTTTCCTTCCCGGGAAGAGACATCAATCGTCCCGCCATATTTCGATACCAGTTGATGGACAATGTTCAGTCCCAAGCCAGTTCCCTTACCCTGCTCTTTAGTAGTAAAAAAAGGATCATAAATTTTCGACAAATATTCTTTTGGAATTCCCGGCCCCGTATCCCTGATTGTCGCATGAACATTCCCATTTTCGCCCCCGGTTGAAATTAGCAACTCTCCCTTGCCTTCCATCGCTTGCACTGCATTAGTCAGCAAGTTGGTAAAAATCTGCTGAATCTCTTCAGGTTTTGCCTTGATCAGAGGAAGCTCAGAAAACTTTTTATCCAATTTGATATCATTATTATAAGAAGTAAGAATTGCAATATCAATGGCCGCATCGATCCGCTCATTGAGATTTACTTCCTTTTCTTCCGTCGACATTGCCGACCGCATATAACCCGACATATTGAGAATAATCGATGCCATGTGCCGGGAGCGGTCAAAAACTTTATTCGCATATTTATGAATTTTTGCTGAATCTTTTTCGTCAAGAATGGCTTCAGTAAATCCCATTATCGAAACCAGAGGATTGTTTAATTCATGGGCAATTCCAGCAGTAAGCGTGCCCAAGCCAGAAAGCTTTTCTGCCATAGCCAGTTGGTCATGCAATTCCACATCCTCTGTGACATCCCTTAAAAGGAGCCCCAACCGCTTGCCACTGTCGTCATGAATGACAATATCAAAAATCTGAAAGGCAAAAATCTTTCCATCCAGCTTGACGGTTTGCTTCATGCTTTGCAGGGAGGGAGATTCTTTAGGGGCAAGAGGATCTTGGGCGGTATAACATTGTATGGTCTGGTTCCCCAGGTTTCGGGAACCAATGGGAACTACTTCACTATAAAAATTCAGAAGCGCATCCTGCACCTCTTGCCAAGTGGATGCAGATTCAGGACCCAAGTCTATTAAAGTATGCCCAAGAAGTTGGTCGGCAGTTTGCTGGGCAACCCTTTCAAACTCCGCATTCATATATTCTATTTTTAGATTGGGATCAAAAATAACCACTGCATCGGGGACGCTTTTTAGAATGCTGTCAGTGTATTCCTTAAGATATTGAACCTCCTCAGTTTTTTCAAGCACCTGGTGTTCTAATCCTGAAAAAGATTTTTGTAGCAAATCATTCATTTGATTTACTTCATTGGCGAGTGCCTCAAGCTCGTCACCAGTTTTAATTTCCAGCGCATCTACTTTTTCGCCTTTACCAATACGTTCTGCGGCTTTCTGAAGTTTGCGAATCGGTTGGACAATTTTCTTCGCCGCCAGAGAACCCATACCCCCAATCAACAGAATGGAAACCACCCCTGCCATTGAGATCCATAAAAAAAGTTTTTGCATGGGGGCAAATAGCTCATCCGAAGCCTGCCACGCAAAGGTATACCAGGTTTTCCCTTCGGACTTGACAATCCACTCTCGTGTTTGCTTTAAAGGTGAAAACCCAATAATAGAAAGCTCTTCGCCACCATGGCCGTCACCCATGGTCTTGACCCAATCTGGGTTTCGCCCTGTAACACTCTTTACCAGAACCGGGTCCGGCAACATAAATCCCGTTGGCAATATAGGGCAGTCGAGTACCATTCCTCCCGAATCGATCAACATGACATGGCCTGTCTCGCCAAAAGTAATTGGTTCCAGATAACCGGAAAAAAATTCCTTCACGTCAAATATATGGTGGAGAACCCCGATGGTCTTTTCTTTTTCATTCAGAATTGGGAAGGCAAAGGTCGTCAAAAAAGATTCGGTCTTTTTGTTATGGTTGGCTGGTCCTATATAAACAAAATCTTTACCGCTGGAAATGGTTTTTTCCCAATCGGGTTTTCCAACATGAACAAACTCAGGAAAGTCATTAACGCTGGCCCTGAGAACCCCGAACGCGTCGGTGATATACAAGGCCTGAGTCGCGAGGGAAGAGAGGGTTTTTCTTTTTAGGAAACTTTGAAGCACTGCGCTGGCTTCTTCTTCCAGAAGGGACCGGGAAGAACCTGTGGCTTGCTCCTGAATATTTTTTTCCCGCGTTACCGGGTCAAGCGAAAGAAGACCTTGATTGAAGCTCTCGACAGTAGACCTGATGACCGGGTGCGCCGCATGGCGGATATTGCTGGAGATTTCACCCTCAATCAACAAGTCTATCTTGGTGGAGGTTTCATGCGCCAAGGCCTTGAAGCTGGTTCCAATCACTCCCTGCAAAGATTTTGTTCCTTGCAAATAGGAAAGGATCATCGCCAGCATCAAGGGCAAGGCCCCAACCCCAAGCATGGTCCAGATCAGTTTATTTTTTAATCCGGTCCTTATGCCCTTTCGTGTTTCATTTTCCTCGGAGCTTCCTCTGTGAATAGAGGAACCACCATGAGCGGTATCCATTGAATGGACTCCTTTTTATGGATACGCAACTCATACATAATTAAAATCTTGTGGAGCCGCAAGCACTTCGGCAACTTTCTCTAACAGCTTCGCCTTCTCAATGGGCTTGACCATATAATCCTTCACACCCTTCTTTAATAAAGAAACTGCCAAGTCTGAATCCGGATAACCCGTGACCACTATAATTGGAATGGAGGGAGCGTTTTTCTTTAAAAAATCAATCGCCTCGATGCCATTGACCTTTGGCATTCTGATATCACAAATAATCATTCCTACTTGAAGCAGGTTGGAACCCGACTTCATCATGTTGACTCCTTCTTCACCATCGGTGGCTTCAATCACATTGTAATTGGCAGATTCCAAATGAAGCCTTAATACTTCTCTCACCTCTGATTCGTCATCAATGATCAGAATTTTTCCTTTGGTGCTGGATGCGTTATCTATAAGGGACATGACAACCTCCTACTCAGGAATTAGAAACAAGGTCCACTGCTTGGAAAAAACTAGCAAACTTAATTTTTCACAAAAAGTGAACTTGACTACTAACTTTAGGGAATATAATTCCTAAAAATGGATCCCGCCATAGTTTGCAAATTAAAAATTTTAATTAAAAAATTTTTAGGAACAAAGTTCGGAGTGGAAAGCCTGACTTAAGGCCTTGTATTTAAAGAAAGAAGATTTTCGGATTGGAGCCAGCGGGAATAGGCTTTGTGCCCTGGACAGGGCGCAAAGCCTTAGTCCCTTATTGGCCTTTAAAGGTAGATCGGACATAAGCAATGACATCGGCAAGGCTTTGCTCAGGCAAAGTCAAACCCCAGTCCGGCATATTGGGAGATTTGCCAACACTCTTTCCGCCATAAAAAATCAGGTTATATAAATAATCCTCAGGGTAGTCGGATAGCGGTAAATCCGCATGCACTGCTGGTTTCGGGTCGAGACCTTTAGCTCCAGGTCCATCGCCCTTACCCTTAGGCCCATGACATTGCACACAATATTCTTTATAGACCTGGGCTCCGCGTTTTGCATCTGCATTTTTGAATGCCTTTGAATTCCACGGTTCATGGAATTTAAAATCCTTCACACCTAGAGTCATGAGATATCCAATAATATGGCGCGCCTTACGAAGGCTAATGTCAGCAAGGTATTCTCCGCTATGTGGGGTAAAGTCTTGCGGGTTTTCTGCAAACCGACTCCACCAATCCAAGGTATAGCGATTGCCCGCATCAAAGAGATCGACGCTGATCGGTCCGCCCATTTTATTCCCCTCGTCATCTTTAAGCTGATGACAACCTAAGCAGGAATATTCCCGAAAAATATCGGCTCCCAAGCTGGCTTCCATTTCTGTAAAAGTTGACATGTCGACAAAGCTTTTCTTTATTCGTGGGTCGCGGTAAGTTTTTTCCATATATTCAGCGAGCACTGTGGCTTCTTCGCGTGTCGAGATCATGTGTTTGGGGGAGAATCTGGATTTGTCCCAGCGGTAACTGTTGGGGTAGAGATTGTCCTCCTGCCCCATCAACCAGCGAATTAACCAGGGACGCTGGTATTTCACTCCACTCCACATTAAGTCGGGGGCTTTTAATTTAAATTTTGATTTTGGTTTGCCTTCAAAGCGATGACAGTTACTGCATTGACTGCCGATTATTTTTTCGGCGAACCCGTCATCGCCCGCCCACAAGACAGATGGTGCTGAAAACATAACCAGTAACAAAACTGCGAAACTCCTGATCGATAATTTCCACATAACTTTTCTCCTGATTACATTTAAAAGTTACTAAACTTCAGGCCCTAAGAAACCCCTTTATAAACCAAATCAGCTGCCAGATTTCCTCAGGTTTCAATGTCGATTTATGAGGCGGCATGTCGGTACCACGAGATCCGTTCTGAATAATCCAGAACAACTGACCGGCTGGCAGGTCTTTCATCACCTCTGCACAGGTAAAGTTTCGTGGCGGAGGATCCATCCTTCTTGCAAGACTGCCATTGCCATTTCCCTTTGCCCCATGGCAAAGTTTACATGCCGTCGGTTTAGCATCCTGATTAAAAAGTTTTTCTCCCTTGGTAATATTTTCAAGAGTGAGTGGAATTGGGTTCTTCTTGTTCAAATACCTGCTCGGGGCTTTTCTGGTTTTGCGGTTTTGTGGACAAATCCCCGAAACCCGTTGCATTTGAAACGACCCTTCCAGACCTTTAATTTCTGAAAACCCAGGTAAAATATAATCCGCCAAGGCCTCTTTCACTCCGCTGACCGAAAACAATACAACGATCAGAACCAACGCCCGGATCATCATTTCACCTGCGCCGAGGTTGAGAGAGCTTGCGCAAATAATGAACGATTTGCCAAATTTCACGGTCCTTGAGATTCTTAAAAGCAGGCATACCTGTTCCCGGCGAGCCATTGCGAATGATCCAGAACATCTGACCATCGGAAATTTCTTTCATCGTTTCCTTGCAGTTGAAGTTTCGAGGTGAAGGATTCAGTCCCTGTGCCATGATACCCAACCCGTTCCCATTCACTCCGTGACAAATTTTGCAGGCAACCGGTTGTACATCCACCTGAAATAAGGTTTCCCCGGAGTAAAGAGTTTCCTGACTCGCCTCCAAAGGGTTGGCCTGATTACCGATTGCATCAGGAGCCTGAACGGTGGTCCGCAACTGCGGACAAAACCCATCTCCCGCAAAACCCTGCCCATGATGTCCCTGATGGCTTCGCAAATGATGCCGACGTCCATGCCCTAAAGGCGGCCCGGCCCAGACCTCGGCAATCAACCCGAACAACAACATTCCCAAGACCAACCCCACTATAGACTTTCGATTCCTGCATATACCCTGATTCATAAATTTGTTACCTATGAAAATTTATCCCTATTAATCGGCTTGAGAAAAAGTACGGATGAAGTGGATCACGTTCCAACCTTCTTCCTCGCTGATAACTTTTCCTACCCGGACCGGCATCTGCGTTCCAGGGCTTCCGTTTCTCAACACCCACATCATCTCCCCATCGGTGCGAATATCCTGCCATTTTGGATCGGTGAAATCTCTCGGCGTATGGCCAGGAAGTTCAACTCCTTTTCCGTCATGGCTATGGCAGGTAACACACAAACCTTTACCAAAATATATTTCTCGCCCGGCCTCAATCCTTTCCGGGCTCGGAGGATAGGGGTTATCCATATCCTGAAGATATTCCAAAAGCTTTGGAGGAACCCTCGGCTCATAGATATCCAGGTGAAACGCACCTGCTAAGCTCCCCCATGCAAGTAGAGAAACAAAGCTAGTTATTAGATTTAAATGGATCATTCGCATTGTTTAGATCCATTATTATCAAAATTTTCGAAGGGATGCCACCCCTACTGGCAACAAGGCTTTATTCATTTACCAAAGGATCGAACATATAAAATCACGTGCCAGGCTTCCTCCTCTGTTAAGACAAGAGGAATGAATGAGGCCATTGCTGTTCCCTCGCTACCATTTTTCAATATCCACAACAGTTCACCATCCTTCCGCACAGCTTGCCATGCCTTGTCGGTAAAATTTCGTGGGAGTTTCCCTACCAACCCCGGGACATCGATATACCCTCTACCATCCCTTCCATGACAAGTAACACAAAATGCCTTGCCGTGAAAAAGCACTTTGCCCTTTTCAATATTTTCTTGGGTCGAGGGAAATGGGTTGACCCATGTTTTTGCTTCTTCAATTTGGTCAGAGGGCACACGAGGATTCAATACTTCCGAATCAGTAGCTTCAATCCATCCAGGCCAAAATCCCAGACACAGCGCAAAAAAGACCCATAGACTAATTTTATTCCCAATCATGTCTTTACTCTCATGATGTATTGTTAAACACAGGGAGAACGTATCAACGTCCTCCCTGTATCCTGATCGTTTATTTGGTTCGATAAACGTGACCCACAGAAGTCGGTATTGTCACAGTTCCATCTGGTACCACTTGATCTTTTCCCCAAAGATGAAAAATCACACCATCTGTTTTACCGGCGGCTTCCGCAAGGGCTTTCACTTCCTTTGGATCTTCAATATCAAGAATTACCACTCGACCTGTATCAATCTCGACCTGATGATCATGAAATGCCCGGTTCCACTGAATCAATGGCACATTTTTTCTAGCGAGATCCTTGGCAATAAAATATTCTACCGCCACCAGCTTGGCATCGGGTGCAGTAGTTTGAAAGAGGAGGCATTGTAGAATTTCTCCCCCCTGAATCCCTTTGCAGTAATGGTGGTAAGGTCCACCCACAGTGCCATCAGCCATCATATGAGGAGCCTGGACGTGGATATCATATCCATCAGCGGGTCCTGCGCTCATAGCCGGGTTTACCAGAAAACCTAAACCCGCCAGGCTTATGACACCCATCATCAAAATCGTTTTAATTGTATGTTTCATTGTTACCTCCTAATTAAAAATAAATAGAATTAAAATTTGGTCCTACACATTTAACGTCCAAAACATATTTAAAGTTTTTTCTGTTCCAGACGTGCTATCAGGTTAAAAATACCCATAGCTAATACAAACAAAGCCAAAATAAACCACCATGCAGACCAGCCTGTCATGGATGGCAAAGTTGCTTTTCCTATGTTTCCAATATTCAGAATATTTGCCTTTACCCAGGGATAAACTTCCGCATATAAACCCGCACCCACAATCATTCCAATAACTCCCGGTACCGCATGCCTGGAACCCTCACCTATTGCAGCTACAGCGGTGCCGGGGCAATAACCCAAAACAGCCATACCCGCGCCAAAAATCAGTCCACCTAAAGCATTTCCAAGGAGGGCCGTGGCCTTGATATGCAGATCGATGTCAAACCCCAAAGCTCGCATGCCATAAATACCAACACTACCCACCACTATCGCCGTCAACATTATTTTGAGAACTGTAAAATCTTTGAGCAGGAATTGGCCAACAATCACGCTGAATCGGGTCACACCACCTTTTTGCAGTAAAAAGCCAAATAGAAATCCAGTGACTCCCCCCATCAAAATGGTAGTCGGGTTTGCAAAAAAATTCTCAAACATGATCTTTGCCTCCCTTGCCATATAGTAGCCAAGCGGTAACAATTCCCGAAGCGAACAAACAAAGAAAAAATATCCAGGACGAGACCGCTAACTGCAGGCCACCTGAAATCCCATGACCTGAGGTGCAACCTCCAGCCAGACGTGCTCCGAAAATCACAACGATCCCTGCCAAAAAAGCCCCAGCGAAACGAAGCCTCTTAGAAGAACCAAACCGCCATCTCCAAAGATCCGGAACTGCTTCCTGTATTCGAGAGGACGAAAGAAGCGATGCACAAAACGCACCGACAACGAGCATGACCACTAATGAAAATTGCCACTCGAGAATAGGATTGGGTTCTGCAACCGTTCCCAGATATTTCAAAAAATAGGGATTTGACTTCACATAGGTTTCAGATACCAACCCTTCAACAGCTCCGGCGGTCCGGACCATGGTTGTGGAAACCCCTAAAGCTTTATTCATCAAAGCAAAGGTAATCCAGGAAAGTATACCTATTCCTGTTCCCACTGCATAAGGGGACCACCGGGCTTTTTTAAATATTGAAATCATTTTCATCTTTCCTTTTCAATGATCTCCGATTACATCTGGTGATGTTTACAGGTATTGATGCCAAATAATGTGTAGGCTGGGCAATTCCCCATTAAACCCGTCCCAAGTGGTACCAATCCGACAACACCTATGATTATTCCCTGGGACCCTGATGTTACGACCCCAACAATTACCAATACTACTCCCAAGGCTACTCTCAACAGTCGATCTGTTTTTCCAATATTACAATTCATTATTTTCTTGCCTCCCTGATAAAGTTTTTAATGTAGGCCTTCCGGTTGAGATCATCGAAAAGCCCTAATTGAGATGTTTCCAGATACCAGCTAAAGAAGTAAAAAGCCTGGTATCTGCGCATCCAGTTTTCTTTTCAACTCTCCGGATAATTTTCTAACCTTGCCAGGCCCTGGATTTAAACCCAACTCCTGGTCCTTAATATTTTTCCAGTAATTACGACTCAACTCCTGACTGGAAAGTGTTTTTTTTAGTTTCATCTTCGCACTATAAATTCGAACTTCATGAAACATAATCCACCTCCTTCAAATGAATCAAAAGGCAAGTTGACTTCCCTTTTGTTTTTTACTCAGCTGACTTAGAATTTTCACAATCAACTCAAACTCCAGTGATTTATTAAAAACGAAACCTGCTCCCGCTATTTTCAATTGAACTTCAATATCCTCATAGGGTTGCTCCGTCAAAATCATAAAGGAAGGTTTCATTGTTGAGGACCTCATTTTCTCCATGACATCCAAGGCTGTTCCGTCCAATAGGTACAAATCAAGCACCAACACATCCGGTTTTAGACTATTGATAGACTCGGTGATCTCTTTTACTTTGATCAACGTAATCATTGGGTCCACTCCGGGAATGCTCTCAATCAATCGATATAAACGGTCCAAAACGCCCTTTGAATTATCCACCGCCAGCAAGACTTTCATTACTCGGCTCCTTAGTTTCATTCACTAGAATTAGTATGGGCGACAAACAGGAAATAAAATATCGTTGTGCTTGGGGTTTTAGGGGTCAGTGAAAGAGGATTTAGCTTGTCGTAGATATTCGACAGGGGGGGGTTGCGAATTGAGTCAGTGTCAGGAAATTATTCTATGAGTTGGTTTTTCAGCGCGTAATGGATGAGCTCGGCGTTGGACTTCAGGTTCATCTTTTCCAATATTCGCGATCGGTGGGTACTTACTGTGGTAACACCTACCGAAAGTTCCTCGGCAATATCTTTCAATGATTTACCGGACGCAATGGAACAAAAGACCTGAAACTCTCTAGGAGAAAGAGTTTCGTGTGGAGACTTGTCAGAATCCTTCCCCAGTTCATCGACCAGCCGCTCGGCCATTTCAGGGCTGATAAATTTTCCTCCACTCGCAACTTTGCGGATCGCCTGAACAAGCTGGTCAGGTGCGCCAGCTTTGGTCAAATATGCCGAAGCTCCGGCTTTGAGAAATCTCATTCCATACATATCCTCGGAATGAATGCTCAAAATGATAATAGGAAGCTTTGGGTACAGACTTTTCAATTGCGGGAGGACTTCCCAGCCACTTTTTACAGGCATTTCAATATCCATGACGACCACATCAGGAGGGGAGGCTTTAACCTTTTCCAGTACCTCTTTGCCATTTTCCGCCTCATCAACGACAGAGAGATCAGGAGTCTTGGACAATATCTGTTTGATGCCCTGACGGACCACGGCATGGTCATCCGCAACAAGGACTTTGATCATATCTGATTTAGTCATGGTTCAAGTGGGATATTAACAACAACCTTTGTCCCCTCACCCGGTTTACTTAAAAACTCAACGTCTCCATCTAAAAAAAGAATCCGCTCGCGAATTCCTATTAGTCCAAGAGATTGAGAATGATCGATTTTTTCTAGAGGCATGCCTTTACCATTATCCTCAATTTCCATAGTCAAGCGGTTACCTTTCTGGAGAAAACCAACACGAACCCGATCTGCCTCAGCATGGCGAACAACATTGGTCAACGCTTCCTGAAAAATCCTGAACAAATCTGTAGTCAACTCCTTGTTCAATGGAATATGCTCACAATTAAGATCAAACTGAAGGTTTGTTCTTTTCTGATATTCCTTGGCCTGCCAGGCAATGGCCTCACACAATCCCATTACATCCAAAATCTGAGGCCGCAATTCTGAAGATATTCTTTGAACCGAGGTAATGGTTGAGTCAATCAAGCCGGACATGGACTGGACCCTCTCCGCCAGTTCAGCCCGTTGCTCGGGCAATTCATCTTTCAAACATACCAGATCCATTTTAAGAGCTGTTAAAGACTGGCCCAATTCATCATGAACTTCGCGGGCGATCCGGGTTTTTTCTTCCTCACGGATGTTCTGCAAATGGTTACTCAGATTGCGCAATTGCTCCCGAATATTTTTTAACTCGTTTTCCGCATTGGTCCTTTCCACCACCTCCTTCTGCAATGTGGTGTTGACCTGTTTTAAATCTATGGTCCTTTCGACCACCCGTTCTTCTAATTCGTTTCGGTATCTGGTCAATTCTTCTTCCACAAGACTATGTTCAATAGCATCAGCCACCAATCCCCCGATAGAAAGAAGAACCTCCTGGCTATGCTTGTACCAGGAAGGATTCGTGTTGGTGTACAAAAACATCACCCCGAGGAGTTTTTCCCTTGTTTTAAGAGGAACAATATAATGACCGTGAGCCTGCATGCCTTCATACCTGCGTTCATGCCGGGCATCGCTGAAACAACTTTCACTCATCAGTAACTCACCCGACTCGGCAACCCTGCCGCAAAGGCAATCACCATAGGGAATCACCTGCTCATTTTCCAGAAACACGGAAGTGAACTCACCCAAAGTGCAATACAAGTTGAGAACTTTTTTATCAGGATCGGCAAGAAAAATGCCAGCCTTTCTTTCAACTTTCAATTCATCGAATCCGGTGAGAACCAACAGAACATTCTCCAACATGCTTTTCATTCCCTGGGAAGAATGGAGAACACGGGCAACTTCATGGAGCACTTCGTATTCCTGGGTCAGGAGCCGGGATTCAGATTCGGTCGGTTTGGATGACATAGGATTTAATATAAAAGGACGGGTTAAAAGCCATTATTAGTTGCCGCCGGTCACCGGCCGAACCAGTCTTAAGAAAGCATCGGTGCCGGATATTTTATCCTGATAAGCCTGGCCGCCTTCGTCTTTATAAGAGACCGCTACTGCTTTATTACGTTTTTCTTCACTGGTCCAGGTACTCCAACCCGCGCCTTTTGGGAACATGCTGTCGATAAAGATTTTATCGCCGTCTTTATCCAGATTGCGTTTTCTTCGGTCATACAACGTAGCGGCTTCTTTGGGAGTGGGTAAACGCCAGTCCTGGTACCCAGCAAAATTTTTATTATTCATACGCTGGGCAAACTCGTTAGCGGTGTACCAGTTGACCCACTTAGCATTCACCTGCCAGTAGTCGTTGGTCATCCAAAGCAAACTCGTTTTTCTATCCAGAGTTGTACCGTCTGCAAAATTGGCAAAACGTTTATCGGCGGATTCGGCAATCGTTTTTTGATCCGCCCAAACACTTGTAGTAAAAAGCAGAGCCATAAAAATGATCCCCACCCTTGAAATACTTAGTGATGACATAACCTTCACTCCATTGATGAAAAATTCACAGCTTCCCTAATATCGTAGAATGTAACAATTCTACCTGCTCACCAAACCCAAGTAAACGGGAAATCCCCTTGAACAGGTTTTGTGCTTCCGGTAAACTGAAAGGACAATTCACTCTAGGGTTCTCCTATGAAAACTTATCGCGATCTTCAACGCATTATACTTTTAACGACGCTTTTCCTTTTAATTTCCTGCTGGTCTGTATTTGCCCATCCCAAAGATAAGGACCGTTGGGACAATAAATACAGTACCGAGGTTTATCTGTTTGGGGAAAAACCTATTCCATTTCTAGTGGAAAATGTTCGCCTGCTCCCGAAGGGCAAGGTTCTGGATATCGCTATGGGAGAAGGCAGGAACGGAGTTTATCTCGCCACTCAAGGGTTCGATGTGACGGGCCTGGATATTTCCGCAAAAGGACTGGAAAAAGCTCATAAATTAGCGGAAAAAAATAACGTCACCATTGAGACAAAAGTGGTCGATCTTGAAAGTTTTCAACTGGAACCTAATACCTATGACGTAATCCTTTGCTCTTACTATATGCAAAGAGATCTTTTCAAACAGTTCCAGTCAGCACTGAAACCGGGTGGCATGATCGTGGTCGAAACCTATAATGTCGATTACCTGAAATATGCCCGGTTCAGCCGTAAGTGGGCCCTTGATACCAACGAACTGCTTGATATCTTTAAGGACATGCGAGTCATCCGTTATCAGGATTATGATGACGGCAAAGAAGCCTATTCCAGCATCATCGCGCAGAATCCCTGACCACTCATTTAGTGAATTCTGTCGAACGATTTTTTATTGCGCTGGCAAATCTATTTCCCATCTGGGTACTGACCGGAGCCGGGCTCGCCCTCTGGAAACCGGAAACCGCCACCTGGTTTCAACCTAATTGGATCCCTTATTTTCTCGGTCTCATCATGCTGAGTATGGGGCTGACCCTGAACTTAGAAAATTTTTCCCGCGTCCTGAGGATGCCGAAATCCATCTTGCTTGGTGTTGGCCTGCAATACACCATCATGCCGGGGTTGGGCTATGCATTGGCACTGGCTTTCAACCTGCCCATCGACTTTGTTATCGGGCTCGTTCTGGTTGCCTGCTGTCCCGGCGGCACTGCCTCCAATGTAGTCTGCTTCATTGCCAAAACCCATGTCGCCCTTTCCGTCAGCCTGACCACCTGCTCAACATTGCTGGCTGTTCTTCTCACTCCGTTTCTAACTACATGGTGGGTGGAGTCCATATCTCTTGAATTAACCGGACTGAAAGTGGATGTCGACACCCTGGGGCTTTTACTTAAAACCTTGAAGGTGGTCATCCTGCCCGTTTTGATTGGGATCTTTCTGAATCATTTTTTCCACCGCGCGGTAAAAAGAGTGGAGGCCTATACCCCTTTTATCGCTGTGTTGTCTATCGTATTCATCGTGGACTTTATCCTGGCGGCTAAAAAATCTGCCATTCTGGAAATTGGGACTTCATTAATTTATGCGGTGATTTTGCTTCACTTGGCGGGGTTTATATTGGGATATGTTTTATCGCGCCTGCTGCATTTTTCCGAGGGAGATGCTCAAACAGTATCGATTGAGGTAGGGATGCAAAATTCCGGTCTGGCAACCGAACTGGCGAGGAGCAATTTCCCCGCTTACGGTTTGGCGACCGTACCGGGAGCTATATCCGCCCTCACCCATTGCATATTAGGCAGCATTGCCGCTGGCCTGTGCCGATGGCGCAATAAAGATAAGACAGAGCCTCGTTAAAGCTTTAGAGAGAAAACATTTCCCATGTGAGGATTTGTTCGGCAGATATGGCGACCTTGGAAGATTTTCCCAGTACACGATCTAACTCGTTGGGTGGGATTCCCGTGCCCGGACGTTTGCAAGCCAGCATGGTTGGTTCTAAAAGGGTTCCAGCCGGAATATCGACCCGTGCCACCAAACTGCGTCTGGCGGATAACCGGACAGGGATTTCCGACTCCTGGATTTCCTTTTTTCCTTCACCCAGAATTTTTGTAACATTAAGAATATCTGATTTCAACTGGCGAAGGTCTGTCGGTTGCATCGAAATGGACTGATCGACTCCAGGAAGTTTGCGATCAAGAGTAAAATGTTTTTCTATTAGTACCGCCCCTTGAGAAGCCGCAACCACAGCGGACAAATTATCCAAAGTATGGTCGGATAAGCCCACCGGCAATTCAAATTCACCACTCAATCCTCTTAGGCACCCGAGATTCATCTCTTCATATTGCGAAGGATAATTAGAAACACAATGAAGAAGAATCACAGATTTTGCTTCGCGCAGAGCATGCAGAGCCTCACCGATTTCCTCGTCATTGCCCATTCCCGTCGAGAGCACAATGGGCAATCCCGTTTCGGCCGCTTTTTTCAGAAAAGGCGTGTAGGTTAAATCTGGAGAAGCAATTTTCAGCGCGGGCACACCCAGATCCACCAGCATTTCCAGCGAGGCATCATCAAAAGGCGTGGAAAACAGTGGGATATTTAAACTGCGGGCATGGGTAATGAGAACCTCGTAGTCCTCACGGGAAAGTTCGTAGCGTTGAAAAAATTCATAGAAAGGGATTTCGTTACCCGGGTTGTCCGGGTCATCGGCCATCAAGGTATTTGAAATCATCTCACGGGCCAGGAAGGTTTGCAGTTTCACCGCATCAGCGCCATTCTCTGCGGCGGAATCAATCATACGTTTGGCCAGGTCCACATTCCCGTTATGGTTGAAACCTATTTCTGCCACGAGAAACGCAGGATGCCCCGCTCCCAAAAGTTTTCCGCAAAACTCGAAACTATCGTTATATATCATTTAATTCCATCCTTAATTTTTCTCCAAATAGACAACGGCCTGATCCCCTTTCGACTCCAAGTTTAACTCATGGGCCATTTTCTTGTAGTTTTTTATCTCTGCCTCAGAAAAAATCGATTGTGATGGATTCCTTCCATAAGAGTTCTCTGACATTAAAGGTATATTTTCTAAGTATTGTTGGCTCCCCCAAAACTGAAATTCATTGGAGTCATAGGCAATTTCCCTAATTCTAAATTTAGTTTTCTCGGCAAGCACTTTCAAGCTTTCAATAGAATATAAAAAGAAATGTCGAGGCGCATCCAACTGCACCCAATGGACTCCATACTTTTTCCAGGCTTCAGACGAAACTATGGGAATTCTAAGCAAACAGGTTCCACCCGGAGGCATCAAGCGATAAACCTTTTCAAGAGTCTCGATCGGGTTCGGCAAATGCTCAAAGGAATGATGAAACATAACCACATCCTGCTCTTCTTCTAATTCATGTAGCCATGCTTTTTTTATAGTTAAGCCATTGGGATACTCGATATCCTTTTCTATATGGGGTTCTACTCCCAATACATTTTCGAATCCTGCTTCTTTAAGAAAATAAAGCAGGAAGCCCGTTCCGCACCCCACATCAACAATTCTTTTTTTGCGGTCCAATTTTAAACGCGACATGCTGGACATATCATCGTCCTCCGGGTGAAACAGCCTTATCAGGCTGCCCCATATCCCCTCATTTAAAACACTATAGCTATCCCTTTTTCTTCTAGCCCAACCCACAACAGAATTCGGATATAAATTTTCCGGGCTCTGCGAAAGACTGTAATAATCTTGCTGATAGTAAGAGGACATGTCTGGAGGAAATTCTGATATTTGCAGACACTCGCATTTTGCGCACTGAAAGTAATCAAACTCTTCCTTCAATCCAAACATCATTTCACGAACGGTATAAACAGGGTTTTCACCTGAAAACCCGCAAATACGACAAGGACGACTCTCAATATTGTTCATTATATAAATTAATTCCTTGAAGGACGAACAAACCACTTTGACCAGCGATCCAATTTCGGATAAACATTTATAAACAGTTGCCGCTGTTCATCATTAAAAGGCTTCACAAAAATAAGTAATGCCAGCAGTGTGATTAAATATAAAATCAAATTAGTTACCAAATGTCCGCTACCCAACCAGGACAATATCAGGGGCGGTATGGAGGCTACGAGGCAGTACAAAAAACAATATCCAATAACGGAAAATACCGGGGTAATTTCCATTTCTGCTGTGAGGGTTTTTAACTGCCTTAAAACCATATAAACCATCACTAGTCCTGTTGCCGTTATAGCTCCCATCATGCCAAAAGTTGGGATCAGCATAAGGTTTAACCCAATATTCAATATGCTGCCTTCTACCGTGGAGCGAAGAGCCACACCCTGACGCCGGATAACATATAAGGAAGAGACGGTAAAATTTATTCCCAAAGCGGTTTGAATGCCTGCAAAGGTTGCATAAACTCCCAATGCGCCAGCTCCCTCTACAAACTCCGAGCCATATATAAAACTGATCAGATGAGAAGCGTTTAGAACACAAAAAACATATATGGGAATGGTCAAATAGGAAGCCAGCCCAACAATTTGACAATACAGGTTTGACAGACTCTTAATCCCATCCTTTGCAAAGGTCTCAGAAAACAGAGACAGCGCCATGGGCGCCACACCGGCAAGAAGAAAGGCCATCGTTCCCCCGAGCCCTGTAACCAAATGATACAACCCTACATCCCCACGACCCACATTAAAAAAATTCAACAATAAGACATCACTTTGCGTCATGAGACCAAAACCCAAAAAGCTGATCCCATAGGACACCCAGGCTAAATGACCCATGTCGTCCCATTCGGGTTTTTTTGTCGGCCCTATATACTGCCTGCGCGCCAAAACCAAATAAATGATACTGGTCACACTTGCGGAAAAAATATAAGCATAAAGAACTCCGCTGATTCCATAATCTAGCGAAATAAACAATCCCAGTAAAATTAGGTTGAGCAGAGCTCCTAAAATTTCTGTTTTGGCCAAAGTTTTAAAGCGCAGCAATGTCATGAACAAAGTGCTCAAGATAGAGTCAACAGTTATGACAATGAAATATAGAATCAATATCCAACGAAATTCTATAAGCTGCTGGTAATTAATAAAATCGAGGTAAAACGGCAAAATGAAATACAACAGGATGCAGAAACAAAAGGTTGTCAAAAATCTTAAAACCAGCAACCTCCCAACCAGATATTTCCCCTGCAAGCCTGAAGGATCTTGAACATTAAGCTCAGGAAGTTTTTTATTAATCAGCGTCTCCAGACCCAAGGAGTTCATAAGTCTGATAAATACCGGGATCACTAGCAGAGTGGCATAGTCCCCCAAACGTTCTTTACCCAGATAACGTGTGAGAAGAATCGAAACACCAAAAAGCAGGATCTGTACGCAGACCTTGCCGAGAACACTCCAGGATATATTTGATATGAATCTTTGAAAGGAAGACAAGTGGAATTGCTCCAGCGGGGCGAACACCCCCATGAATGCAGATCAGGACAATAATAGTACCCGTGCAAGCCCAGACCCTATGGTTTTAAAACATTACACGTTCTGGACGGCTTATTATACACTAGGCTTTACATATATTTTAAATCCTTAAAAAGGAGAAACCTCTTGCAGTACAAAGTTTTCATCGCCGTAGAATTTAAAGGTTTAGGGGAAGAGGGCCTTAAGGAGATTGCAGAACGGCTGGAAGAACATGGTTTGGAGAAAATTCCTACAGTCAGTTCTGCATGGGAGTACGCCTGCGAAGCGGAGGACGATACCGATGCCAAAGATAAAGCTATTCAGGAGGTTGTCAATGTAGTCCGAACTTATCCCTGCGAGATGGGAATTGTCGTTCAGGCCGGGACATCCCAAATACTCAGACGAAAGAAAAAATTCGATCCGTAAACATTGCCGACCTTTTCCTAACATCAAATGGTATGATATACACCACTCTAGAAAATAATAGTAAATCCGCAATTTGCCCCATCAGATAAGGGTATATACGGCTTGAGGAGCTGAACAGAACCGTTTCGGGTCCTCGAAGAGATAATCCAATGAATATAATTTTAAACAGTTACTGCAATCTAACCTGCAATTACTGTTTTGCAGATGAGTACATGGAAGAAACGGTGAAGACACCGGGAAAATCCATGGAATATGAGTATTTCCAAAACGAGTTCCTGCCAAAAATCAAAAATGCGCCCATCATCAATTTCATGGGTGGGGAACCTACTCTACATCCCCAGTTCAATGATATTTTTCAAAATACTTTTGACCAGATCCTACCATTTTCTCATTTAAGTGTATTCACTAATGGGTTGATGCCGGAAAAAGTGTTGGACTTGATACTGAAGACTGCCAGTCCAAGTGGTGCCCACAGCAAACAAATCACCTTTGCAATTCTATTGAATTGGCAAACAAGGGAAAATATTTCAGAAAAAAACCACGAACGATGTAAGGAAGTCGCCGAACGTATGTTGCGGGTCAATGGGTATAGCGTTACCTTTAGCATCAACCTTTACTCCAAGGATCAGGATCTCGAAAAACAGTGCGAGGAAATCGATACGATTTACCAGAAAGCCGGCCTACCCCGTGACAAGCCATACAAAATCCGGGTCAGCCCTGCATTCCCCATCATAGGAGGGGAAGCCAACACTTATCTCCCCATTAGAGATTTTCCAAAAGTTGGAAAACAAATGCTTAAAATTATGGAGCGATTCCCGCAATTATGTTTTCGATTTGATTGCTCGCTGCCTCCTTGTTTTCTGGATGATATCAGCGAAGACCAGCTTGCATTTACCGATCGGATTTATTATCACGGCAACAAACAGGTTCCCCCGATGGAAGAATGGAACCGAAACGAATTCTATTTCGGATGTGCGGACGGTAGCCCAATGGATATTGACTCCAAAGGGGACTGCTTCAACTGTTTTCCCTTTCACAACCTAACACTGGGAAATGTTGCAGATTTTAAAGAGGTGAACTCTATCGCTATGGCTCAGATGGGAGCTAAATTTCTGACCACGGTATTCGAGAAAACCGAGGCAAAAGAACCTTGCCGATCCTGCCCGCATTATATGGTTCGGTGCTCAAGTGGTTGCTTTGCTTACAATTTTGTTGGGGAAGGCGGCGAACCGCCGCAGGTAACTGAGCACCCCTTAGCAGGGGAGGCAGATAGGGCTACGCCTTGAGGAAATGAGCAAATACTTGATTGCACCGAGAAAAGCGTTGCCAGCAACTATTGCATACTGAGTCCAGCGTCACGCTGGTGGCGATTAAAGAATCCGGTCCAGCTTGACTTCCTGGCACATGATTCCAATATGAAACCCTTCGTAAGACTCCACCGGACCAAATACTAATCCTTTATGTAAGGTCATTTTTTCAAGCCCGTCACGAATAAAGTCATCCAACTCGTCATTCTTCAACATTTTAAAACCGCCGCGTGGTTGCCGGGGGTCGTTCTTATTCCAGCCAACTTCCAGCCAGCCCAGGTTGCCGCCATCCTCTTTGGAAGCAGAACATACGCTGTATTTTTCGGCCAGAGTCATCAGCATTTTGACTCGAGCCGTTTCCCCAGGAATACTATCGATCGTCTCCTTGAGCAATTCCGCGACGTCTTTTTTTTCAACCAGAATATGTCGTATCTGAATTTGATGCGTTGCACCCGCCATACCAGTTCCTTAGATGAGTAGATTAAGATTTATACTAAATAGGTAATGGAACAATATATAGGATTTGGTTTTCAATTTCCACCCTCTAGCGAGGGAGGCACTGGGCAAAGGCTTGTTAAGCCGCCAAAACTACTTGCTCGCCAAATAAAGTTATTGCAAATTGTTGGCTGCCGCTTGGCCCCTTGGCAGGGGAGGCCGCTGGCAGGAGTTTTTTTCAGCCGAGAGAATCGTTGCTAGCCAGCGAAAGCCATTGCTCATTGGCCCCACGCTTAGTGGGTTGTGCCCGAATTTTATTTCATGTATGTTGCGGGGTCTATGACCGAGAACACACCAAAACTTATTCTTGCATCACAATCTCCCCGCAGGTTGGAGCTGTTACAGCAAATTACCGACCAATTTGAAGTTGTCCCCAGCTCGGTGGAGGAAAAGCTGGATTATGGATTGCGCCCGGAAGAAAATGTCCGGTTATTGGCCCGTGCCAAGGCAGAGAATGTCGCTAAAAATTATCCTGAATGCTGGGTGATCGGTGCCGATACTCTTGTAGCTCTACACCAGGAAATATTAGGCAAGCCTGTGGATGTTTCTGATGCACATAGAATTCTCAGCCGCTTGAGCGGTAAAGAACACCGTGTCATGACCGGCGTTTGTGTTGTCAGTCCGAAAAAAACACTCGACACGGCTGTAACCTCAAATGTCCGTTTCAAATCCCTAACCGATGAAGAAATATCAAACTATATCCAAACCGGAGAACCAATGGATAAAGCCGGTGCTTACGCTATACAAGGAAAGGGGAATTTTATGATCCGCGAATTTTCTGGCTCGAAATCTAATATTATTGGGCTCCCCATAGACGAATTAAAAACCCTCCTGGCAAAAACCGGTTTCCCGCCCACCTCTGTAAACGGATAACCCTTTTTTGCCACACCTTGAACCTCTGACAATTTTCTAAAACACAAGTGAGCCAACGAAAAACCTTGACTTTTCAACAAGGTTGAGCATTTTAAACATCATAGTTTTTTAAAATTTGCTTGCGGATTAGGTCTCTTTGTAATTTAATTTATATGTAGCATCTGTTAATCAAAGACTGGAAACAAAAGAATGCACTCATTGCGAAACAATATGGAGATCCACGGCAAGTGTCCAAAATGCCAGGGGCCGATTTTCCTGAACAGCAGCATGGACTGGTATGGCAATACCATAATGAGCCTTAATTGTTGGAATGGGCATTACCAGTGGATCAACATAGAAAACATTGAAGAGTCCAAGGACCTCTCACCAGAAACCAAGCGGGACCTTGTTGCTCATATCGGATTTTTTGATTTGTCATGACCTCACGGTGCGCCAGACCCTATTACCTCTTTTCTTTCCTTTTCCTTTTCACAATTACTTTTCTGCACTCTCCCGCACTGGCTCAACCTAAAGCTCCCCCAGGAATGATCTATATCCCTAAAGGTTATTTTCAAATGGGGTCTTCATCTGGAAAAGAAGATGAAAAACCCATGCATTTTGTTTTCACCCCCGGTTATTTCATCGATAAATATGAAGTGAGCAATAAGAACTATGCAGCGTTCATGCTGGCAACAGAACACCAGGCCCCAAAATTCTGGAATGACTCCCGCTTCAATGAGCCAGACCAGCCTGTTGTTGGAGTGAGCTGGCATGATGCGATGGCATACGCAAAATGGAAAAAACGAAGACTGCCTACAGAAGCAGAATGGGAAAAGGCCGCACGGGGAAACGACGGACGTCTTTGGCCTTGGGGAAGAAAATTCGATAAAGGCTTCAACTTTTTCTTCGTTAATATTTTTGGAGAAAACGATAACTATGCCTACACCGCACCCGTTAACTATTACCATTCCGGAGTCAGCCCTTTTGGGTTATACAATACCGCTGGGAATGTCTGGGAGTGGTGCCTGGATTGGTACGATAAAAACTATTATAGTGCCAGCCCCGAAATCAATCCGGAAGGCCCGCGAGGACCTTTAAAAATGAAAGTGCTCCGAGGAGGGTCTTGGATCAATAGTGTTGAAGGCATAAAAGTTGTCAAACGTGCGCGCAATTTCCCCTATATAAAAAACGAAATTTACGGATTCCGCACCGCGCAATCTCCTCAGTGAGCCAGACCTCCAACCCCAAAAAACTCGCGATCTTCTCCTGGTGCCTGTACGATTTCGCCAACACCATTTTTTCCATGAACGTGATTTCACTGTATTTCGCGTTGTGGGTTACGGTCGATCATGACGGCCAGGATATTTTATACAGCACCGCTCTTTCCCTTTCCATGCTGGCCGTGGCATTAAGCGTTCCAGTTTTCGGAGCCCTTTCAGACACTACCGGAAAACGCCGGGCTCCCCTGATTGGACTCACCCTTCTTTGTATTTTCTCAACCGGTCTGATCGGTACCACCGACCATCTATGGACAGGCCTGATATTGTTCATGGTAGCTAACTACGGTTATCAATCGGCATTGGTTTTTTATAACGGCATGCTTCCCTCCATTTCGCAAGGCAGCCATGTTGGCCTGGTTTCAGGATATGGAGTGGCTCTCGGTTATCTGGGTTCCATAATCGGTATGTTAATGGTGAAACCTTTTGTCGAGTCCGGCGGTCGCTCTTCAGCCTTTCTTCCTACTGCCGGTTTACTGTTGCTCTTTTCTCTCCCCTGCTTCCTGTTTGTTAAAGATCGTGAAACTCGGTCCGTTCCCTTTTTCCGCATTAAGGAAGCATTCAATACTCTCAAGAAAACTTTTCTTCGTGCCCGGCAATACCATACTTTGTTCCGGTTTATTCTGATTCATTTTCTGGTTCTCGATGCGGTGAACACGATTATCGCTTTCATGTCGATATATGCCAGCAAGGTAATAGGATTCGACGACGGACAAATCATTAAATTTCTGATCTCCTCAACGGTAGGAGCAATGATCGGATCATTGATCATTGGCATTTTGGTTAAACGTAAAGGAACCATCTGGTCCTACTGGCTGGTATTGGGACTCTGGATCGTTTCTCTTTCTCTGGCTGCCGTAAGTCAGAGCGAATCCCTGTTCTGGCTGGTAGGCCCCATCGCCGGAGTAGGAATGGGAGGCGTTTGGGTAGTCAGTCGAGCTTTCATTGTAGAACTGTCCCCCCCAGAAAAAGTCGGTGAATTTTTCGGATTGTATGGGCTTGCAGGCAAAGCGGCATCCATTTTAGGCCCCATGCTCTGGGGAGGTGTAGTATGGGCCCTAAATACAACTGGAACGCTCAAGTACCGGGTTGCAGTAACAGTACTGTTGGGCATCGTAATTGCCGCAGCATTCCTCTTTCGCGGTCTAACCCAACGACTAAAGCCTCAATAAATCGGTTGACATCGAGAGATCGAATGATTAGTTTTAATGACATCTCTTAATTTTTAAATCACATTTGTAGAATGCACCGTATAGAAAGGGTGACCCGCATGAAGCGATTTGTTTCCTTGAGTTTATATTTGATCCTATTAGGCACCGGGCTCTTTATTTCCGCCATTCCGGTAAATGTTTGGGCTCATTCCGGCCATAAGCACGATGAGTTAAAAGTCAAACTTCCCAAAGTGGTTGCCCAAGTCAATGGTGTGGATATTAGTGGTGATGCCATTTCCCGTGAATTAAAAAAAGCCGCAAAACAATACAAGAAACGCGGCATGCCTCTCAATACGGATCAGGAAAAAGCCGCCGCAAAACAACTGATTGAAGACGAAATCGGGCGCACCCTGCTGGTCTTGAAGGCGAAAGATTCGGGAATTAATATAACGAAAAATATGTTGGAAAAGCGGATTCAGGAAGTCCAGGCCAAGTTCAAATCTGAGGCTGTTTTTGCTCACAAACTTGCTGACCGGGGTATGACCCTGGATCAATATAAAAAAGAACTTGAAACCGATTTATATATGGATCAAATTATCAAAAAAGAAATCGAACCTAAAATCCAGATCCCTGAAAATGAATCCCGGGACTATTACGAAAAAAATAAAAATAAGTTCACCCGTCAGGAACAAGTCAAGGCCAGCATCATCCTGCTAAAATTTAATCCTTCAGAGGGGAAAGCCGGAGAACAGAAGACCCTCAAAAAGTTTAATTCTATTCTCGATCAGGCTCGCAGCGGAACCGACTTTTCGGCATTAGCCAGGAAGTTTTCCCAAGACAGCCTAGCTTCTCTGGGAGGAGATTTGGGTTACTTCACTCGCAAACAAATGCTTCCGGCCTTCAGTGATAGAGCTTTTAAATTAAAGGTAGGCGAAGTCAGTGATATTTTTCGCACCGGGCACGGATTCCACATCCTTAAAGTCACAGATAAAAAACTGGCGGGAACCAGTCCTTTTGAAACTGAAAAAGCAAAGATCAAAACCTTTCTCAGCCAAAAGAAAGTTTCACAAGCCACCCGTGACTACATCGAAATCCTGAAAAAACAGGCAAAAATCAAAACTTATTTTTAAGGGCTCCGAATATTGAAAATAGTTTTTAGACAACAAAATCACTCGAGGATTTACAAATGAAAAAAAGTCTAACTCTTGGTTGTTTTGCTTTAGCTGGAATTATTATGACAATGTTTTTATCTAGCTGTGCATCGGTAGTGACTAATGCAGCACAAAAGGCATGGGAAAGCCGCAGTACCGAAGATCAGGTTACAGATTCAAAAATTCATACTGGCATTCTCGATAAATTAAAGGACAAAGACAAAAGCCTGCTTCTAGATGTGAATGTTGATGTCTGGGAACAAAGAGTACTTCTTACAGGAACCCTGGATGATGCGGGATTACGTTCTGAAGTAGAAAGCCTGGTCAAACAAGACTCGCGTATTAAAATCCTTCACAACCATATCAATGTAGTTACCCCAGCAGAAAAAGAAGCTCGACGTAAACAGAAAGAAGAAGGCGGCAGTAAAAAAGGCGAGGAAGGTGGAGCTATCAATGACTTCTGGATCGAGACCAAAATAAAAGCACAATTATTGACCCAGTCTAATGTCACCTCCGTCAATTATTTCTATCGATCGGTTTTGAATCAGGTCTATGTGATTGGCGAGGCCGCCAATGGTGTCGAAAAAAGCCTGGTTCTTTCAATCATCAATGCTACTGAAGGGGTCCAATCCGTTCAAGAATACATCGCTGTCTCGGATAACTATTAATTAAGGTGGGGCTGTCCTCTCCCATACAGGGAGAGGATAGAGGATTTATTTTTTCTTGGATTTTCCGCCGTCAACCTGGCTGATTTTACGCTTAACGGTTTTTTGCTTATCTTTGTCGAAATCGACTTTCAGATAAACCGTTTTGGGGAATACTTTATCTACTGTCGCGTCTTTTTTCTTTCCAGCAAAATCAATTTTAATCTTATCTCCTGCTTTCATAGCTCCACCTCTTCCTAATATTCAAAAAATCTGTTTCTATGCGGCGTATCCGCAACTTAAGCGACCTATATGCTTTGAAAAAGTTGAGATTAGAGCAAAATCTCCAGCGAGTCAATTTTTTTTACCCCTTAGTAGCGGAAGAAAATAGCCATGGCCCTATCTAGCAGCAAACCATCATGACCTATTGGCCCCACGCCGAGTGGGTGGTACAATCTGGAAAATTTCTGAAAGTCCTGCCCAGATGAATAGCCAGACCCAGTTAAAAATCGAACCCTTTGACGCGATACCTTCAACAGAAAAGCCATATGCCGAGGTGGTGTTCAATCTTCCCCTCAGGGATCCGTTCACCTATATCATTCCTCCAAAATTGTTGGGGAAGGTCCGAGTCGGCATGCGGGTTCTCGTACCTTTTGGCAGAAGACGCATTACCGGGTATGTGGTCAATCTTGTGGAAAAATGGGACAAACCCATAGCCCTCAAGACCATCGCCGAGCTTCCGGACCTCGAACCTATCGTGAGCGAAGAGATTCTATCTCTCACCCGCTGGTTGGCGGACTATTACCAATCCGCATGGGGTGAGGCCATCAGTTCCGCTCTCCCGGCAGGACTCGATAAGACCAGCTACCAGCTTGTCAAAGCTGTTCGCCTTGCCAGCAATCTGCCAACAGAGGAAGAAATAACAGACCTGCTCAAGCGCAGTCCCAAACAGAAAAGTGTGTTTGATCTTGTTCGGCAAAAAGAGATCAACCTGGCGGAACTGGAAACTCTGATTCCTGGTGGTAAATCCGCCCTCCGCAGTCTTAAAGAAAAAAAACTGGTGGAGGTTTTTACCGAGAAAAAAGAGCGCCAGGCTTTGGTGCCTGAAGGCACCATGGACCAGCCATTCGGATCTCACTTGACCTTTACACCTGAACAGGAAGCCGTATTCAATGAGATTTCCTCAACAATCGATGCAGGTAAATTTCAATCTTTCCTGCTTCATGGAATCACCGGAAGCGGTAAAACAGAAGTATATATCCGATGCATCCAGCGTATTCTGGAAATGGATAAAACCGCGATCATGATGGTTCCTGAAATCTCCTTAACCCCGCAAACGGTCAAGCGGTTTCGTCAGCGTTTCGGCGATCGAGTTGCCATTCTGCATAGTGGTTTATCGCAAACCGAACGCTATCTGGAATGGAAAAAAATCTACGAGGAAAAAGTGTCGATCGCCGTCGGTGCCCGTTCGGCTGTATTTGCTCCCTTTAAAAACCTGGGCATTATAGTTATAGATGAAGAACACGATGGCTCTTACAAACAGGATTCTAACCCCCGCTATCATGCTCGGGATACCGCTGTAATGCGTGCCCGGTCAGCGAATGCAGTCGTCCTTATGGGATCAGCAACCCCTTCCATGGAGTCCGTTCATAATACCCAGTTAAAGAAATATAAATATTTATCTCTGAAAAGCCGGATCGGTGAAAGCATGCTTCCCATTGTGAGCATGGTGGATATGAAACGTGAGCGCAAAGAATTTAAAAATTTTGCCATGCTTTCCGGAGTTCTGCGTAGCGCAATTCGCGACAGACTTTCCCGCAATGAACAGATTTTCCTTTTTCTCAATCGCCGCGGAACCGCACGATTTGTTTTTTGCCCTGACTGCGGTTACGTATTAGAATGTGCCCATTGCAGTGTCACCCTCACCTTTCACGGCACGGAAGACCGGCTGCTCTGCCATTATTGTAATTTCAAGGCACGAATGCCAAACCACTGCGTGGAATGCCATGGAGAAGTGATTCGTTTTAGCGGTTTTGGCACCCAAAAAATGGAGGAAGAAGTAAATAAATTATTTCCGCATGCTCGAACCACCCGAATCGATCGAGACACCACTCGAGGACGCGACTCTTTTGCCGCTATGCACCGGGATATGAATGCGGGGAATATCGATATCCTCATCGGCACCCAAATGATTACTAAAGGACATGATTTCCCGAACGTCACACTGGTCGGGGTGATACATGCAGATTTAGCTTTGAACATACCCGATTTCAGATCATGCGAGAGAGCTTTCCAGTTGTTGACCCAGGTCGCAGGGCGGGCGGGACGCGGAAAAGTTCCTGGTAAAGTAATTATTCAGACCAACAATCCCGATCATTATATGTTTGAGTTCGTCCAGGAACATGATGTCAACGCTTTCCACGAAAAGGAATTAAAGTTGAGGCGCCAACTCAACTATCCGCCATTCACCCGACTTGTAGCTATAGAACTTGTCAGCGATAATGAATCGTTGGTAAAGAGCACCTCTGAAAAACTGGGACGTGCTCTTACTCGGCAGGCAACACGAAATAAAGGAGTTGAAATATTAGGACCCTCTAAGGCGGCTTTGTATCAGATTCAAAACAAATTCCGCTGGCATGTGATATTACGAGGTCAGAAAATGCAGGCCCTGCAAGGGATTCTGGCAGACAGCCGGGAACTGCAAGAACTCAAATCCGCTTCGAGTGGTAAACTCAAGATCTCTGTTGATGTTGATCCTTTCAACCTTCAATGAGTCCGGTTTAGCAGAAACCCATTAACCTTATATTGAAATTACATCCATGAAAATTATTCGATCTATGTACGATTGGGTCCTGCAATGGGCCGCTACCCCTTATGCACTCCCGGCCTTATTTTTTGTTTCGTTTGTGGAGTCATCGTTTTTCCCGATTCCTCCAGATGTTTTATTGATCGCCATGACGGTAGCCGTCCCGGCACTCTGGATCAGGTTTTCTCTCTTTTGCTCCATTGCATCCGTGCTGGGAGGAATGTTTGGTTATTTTATCGGGTATCAGTTCATGGATCTTATCGGCAACCGCATTGTGGAGTTTTACCATTTGCAGGCCAAGTTTGAGAAAATTGGTGGTCTCTATGACGAGCACCAGGCATGGGCCGTTGCCGCCGCCGGCTTCACACCTTTGCCTTATAAAATTTTCACCTTGGCGGCAGGAGCGTTCAAAATCAATTTCCCGACCTTCGTTCTGGCGTCGGCAATCAGCCGTTCAGCCCGATTCTTCCTGGTCGGATTTATCATTTACAAATTTGGACCACCGATCAAGGTGATCATCGAAAAATATTTCAATATATTCAGTATCGTATTTTTCATCCTTCTTGTTCTAGGATTTTATCTATTAAAATTTGTACTTTGATGAGGACCTACCATGAGTGAGCATTGCGTACTATTCATCACCGTCGAGTCAAAAGAGGAAGCGGATAAAATAAGCCGGGGATTAGTCGAAGACAAACTGGCTTTCTGTGTCAGCACCGTTCCAGGAATTCAGTCCACCTACCACTGGGAAGGAAAGCTCCATGTTGATGAAGAATTTCTTTTGATCATTAAAACCCGGAAAGACCGCTATGATGCCTTGGAAACCTGGGTCAAAATAAATCACAGCTATGAGGTACCAGAAATCATCGCTCTGCCCATCGAACAGGGGCTCCCTGCCTACTTGACGGGAATTGACAACTGGGTCACCAATAAGGACTCATAAGAAATGGCTCATATCCATTTAAAAAATGAATGGGGGATTGCAGACAATCTGGCCACACCGGAGTCGGCATACCTCCGCCGGCGAGAATTTCTAAAAGGAACAGCACTGACCACTGCAGCCACTATTGGGACTCTTTATGGTTGCGGACCCTCCGTTCCCCCGAAGGTTCTACCTGAAGTGGAATGGAGCGAACTGGATAAATCCATCTATCCCGCAAAAAGAAACACAGCTTATGAGTTGGACCGACCTCTGACTCCAGAAAATATCGCCTCAAGCTACAATAATTTTTATGAATTCGGATCCGATAAAACCGACCCGGTGCATTACGCGCAGAAACTCACTACCCGTCCCTGGGCCATTCAGGTAGGCGGTCTGGTCAACAAACCAAAAACTTTCGATACGGATGACTTGCTGAAAACCATGCCCATTGAGGAACGCGTATGCAGACTGCGTTGCGTGGAAGCCTGGGCCATGGCCGTACCCTGGACCGGGTTTCCGTTGAAAGAACTTCTCAAGCAAGTCGAACCAAAACCTACAGCCACCCATGTGAGGCTGGAAACTTTTTATACACCCTTCACCGCCCAGGGCCAACTGGCCTTCTGGGAACCCTGGCCTTATGTGGAAGGATTAACCCTCAAAGAAGCCATGAATGAGCTAGCATTTTTAGCCACCGGAATTTATGGACATCCGCTATCCAAACAACATGGTGCCCCCATCCGTCTTGTTGTCCCCTGGAAATACGGATTCAAAAATATAAAGTCAATCGTGAAGATCGAACTGGTAGACTATCGTCCATCAACCTTCTGGAATACGCTTCAAGGACTGGAGTATGATTTTACCGCCAATGTGGACCCGCGGATTCCGCACCCACGCTGGCCCCAGACCCGCGAGAAGATGATCGGAACCGGGGACATCCGCCCGACTCTTCTCTATAACGGTTATGAAAAATTTGTTGGTAACTTATATTCATGAGGAGTTTCTCAGTGATCCCATCCAAAATAAGCAGTTTTCTTTTTTGCGTCCTACTTCTTTTTCCCTTCACCGCATGGTCCGAGGATGGAAAGGTGCAGGAGGAAAAACACATCTATACCGTCATTGAATTCGAGTCCACCTTCATGAACCGTAGAAAAGAAAAAGTGCTGGAGGTTCTTGGTGAGCCAGATAATAAATGGGAACATCAAGGTAAAGAAATTTGGAAGTACTTTCAGGTCATTACAGATCAAGACAAACTATGGGATCAAAATCTCATGTTCGATTTCGGCAGAGTCAACGCAATGTGGCCCACCAAGCCTAACCCGGAGTAGGGGTTTTGGTTTTCCTACTTGCAAGCGGATATATATTTTTCTATCAACCAAGACAAGTCGTTGCTAGTCAAAAAAAATCATCGTTCATCGCCCCCACGACCAGTGGTGAAAAATTGTTGAATTTGTGCGCCCATGAATCCGGCAATGGCACCTCCGCTTCCTGCGGCAATGATCAATATATCTCGGTCTCCAGTGCGGTAGCCCAAAAAGGCCCCTAGCAAAACTCCCAGGCAGACAATGACCATAAATAATCGACCCCCCAGCCAGCCGATAAATCCACCTACCACCAAACCCAAAATACCGGCAATGGTCATTAAAAGCGGACTGTGCACCACCCATCCCATAGCCAGGCCGGTCATACCCATCAACCCCATTCCCAGGAAAATTTCACTTTTGTTTTGCAATTTAGGCATACAAGCTTTTCTAAAAATGAAAAATTAGTCACTTATGCTAAAGTTGGACCATGAAAGCCATCATAGCAAATTTGCTCACCGTCTTTTTGTTTATCCCTCATCCCGCCCAAGCATTTCGCATTAACGCCTTAAAGGCCCCTGCAAGTTTTATTGTTGACCCGGCTTTAGGAAATTATTTCATCTCCAACATCAACGGCAATCCGGCGAGCCGAGACAATAATGGGTTCATCGTAAAGTTCGACTCATCTGGAAAAACCCTGCTTGTGATCCGCGGAGAAGATCCACAAGTGACTCTGCATGCTCCCGATGGACTGGCCCTTCATGGCGACATCCTTTATGTGACAGACATCCATTCATTGCGCTGGTTTGACAAGAATAACGGGAAAACACTGGGCCATATTGATTTGACCGGAATCGGGGCGAAGCGATTGAAAGATTTAACATTCGATAGCGAGGGCAACCTCTACATCTCCGATATTTTTGCGAACGCCATTTACAAGGTTGCCACCAAGGACAACCACAAAGTTTCTGTTTTCAAAAAAGATAATCAGCTGGGCAATCCCAGTGGAATTATATATGACTCTATACGCCAGCGATTGATTGTAGTGGCTCGGGCTACAGGAAAAATTTTGGGGATTGGGTTGGATGGAAAGATCGCACAAATCCTCCGTACGAAAACAATATTCAAAAATCTAAATGGAGTGGATTGGGACCGGGAGGGGAACTTGCTGGTGTCCGATGAAGCAGAAGGAAAAATTTACAGGATCCATAATTTTTCCCGGGTAGAAATTGTCAGGGGAAATATTCTGACTCCGGCAAATATCTCTTTTGACTATGCCCGCAACCTTATTCTGGTGCCCTCCTCAAAGGGCAACCTGGCTTTCACGATTCCCTAAAAAAAAATCCCCCTGCCGCTTCAAGAAACGGAGGGGGACAAACAGCAATTTTTTACTACAGGTTTTTGAAAACCTCATCCAGGCTTTTTCTAGCATCGCCAAACAACATGCGCGTGTTCTCTTTGAAGAACAACGGATTCTGGACTCCGGCATAACCTGTTGCCATCCCGCGTTTCAGCACGATGGTGGTAGTACCTTTCCAAGGCTCCATCACCGGCATACCGGCGATCGGGCTATCCGGATCCGTTTGCGCGGAAGGATTGACAATGTCATTGGCCCCAATGACGATCGAAACATCAATTTTCGGAAAATCATCATTGATTTCATCCATCTCAAAAACGATGTCATAGGGCACCTTGGCTTCGGCCAGTAAAACATTCATGTGCCCCGGCATTCTTCCCGCAACGGGATGAATTCCAAACCGCACATTAACTTTTTTGGCCCTGAGAGTTTTAGTGATTTCGCATACGATATGCTGGGCCTGAGCTACGGCCATTCCATAACCCGGAATGATCATGACCTCTTTAGACTCCGCCAACAACGCGGCTACTTCAGGAGCATGCATCTCAACCACTTCTCCCTGATCTTCAACAGAGGCCGATGATGCACCGCTACCCGTTGTTGTGCCAAATCCTCCAGCAATGACCGATAAAAATTTCCGGTTCATTGCTCGACACATGATGTAACTGAGGATGGCACCACTACTACCTACCAATGCTCCAGTCACAATGAGTAAGTCGTTGCTGAGCATGAACCCTGTGGCAGAAGCCGCCCAACCGGAGTAACTGTTGAGCATGGATACCACTACCGGCATGTCTGCCCCACCGATGGCCATGACCATATGAATCCCGAACAACAGCGCGATTCCTGTCATGATCAATAGTGGCGTGAGTCCATCGCCAGCAGCCGATTGATCCACAAACATTTTACATAAATAGATTGAGCCTAGTAGCAAACACAGGTTCATCCAATGCCGGGCCGGTAATAACATCGGGTTGCCACCAATTTTGCCGCTCAGTTTTCCAAACGCGATAACAGAACCTGATAAGGTAATGGCACCAATGAGGATCCCTAAATAAGTCTCCACATCATGAATGGTCAACTCTATACCGGTGTAATGTAGCAATCTTCCCGGGTCCATGAAATTGGCGAATCCAACCAAAACTGCGGCAAGCCCTACAAGGCTGTGCAACATAGCAACCAGCTCAGGCATTTGAGTCATTTGCACCCGCTTGGCTAAAATCAAGCCAATGGTTGAGCCCAATAACAAGCCACCAATGAGTATCCCCAGGTTAGCTGTTACGGCAGACATCGTGGCGATCAGAGCCACGGCCATGCCAATCATTCCGAACAGGTTGCCGCGTCTTGCAGTCTCCTGATTGCTCAACCCACCTAATGCTAAAATAAATAAAATTGTTGCCCCTACATAAGAGGCGGTTACAATCCCTTCGCTCATCTTCGCCTCCTATCTACGAAACATTTCAAGCATGCGACGCGTTACCGCGAAGCCGCCTGTGATATTAATTGATGTAATCAACACTGCAAATCCGGCCACCCATACGATCGCCTGCTCCTCTGAACTGATTTGCAATAGAGCTCCAATAATAATGATACTGCTGATGGCATTGGTCACACTCATAAGTGGAGTGTGTAACGCCGCTGACACATTCCAGATCACCATATAGCCAACAAAGCAGGCCAGCACAAATACTGTAAAATGAGCCATGAAGGATGCTGGAGCAACCGCACCTAATCCGAATAAAGCCAAGGCTCCCACTCCAAAAGTGATAAATGGACCCATCACCGAGGGTTTTTCTTCCTTGGCTTCCACGGGTTTTGCGGCCTCCACCGGTTTGGCCGGTGCCGCTGAAAGTTTTGGTGCAGGGGGAGGAAAAGTAATTTCCCCCTCTTTCACCGCCGTGGCTCCGCGAACCACCTCGTCGTCAAAATCGATTTTGGCGTTACCGTCTTTTTCCTTGGTCATGTCTGTCAGCAGGTGGCGCAGATTAGTGCCATATAACTGACTGGCCTGTGCCGCCATGCGGCTGGGCAAGTCGGTGTATCCAATGATGGAAACCCCATGCTTCTTGACCACTTTTCCGGCTTCTGACAGTTTGCAGTTACCGCCCTGTTCGGCGGCAAGGTCAACGACCACGCTACCGTCTTTCATGGCGACAACATGTTCTTCCAAGATCAGCTCTGGTGCAGGTTTTCCAGGAATCAGAGCCGTGGTGATGATGATATCCACTTCCTTCGCCTGTTCCGCAAACAGAGCCATTTCTGCTGCAATAAATTCTTTACTCATCACCTTCGCATATCCACCGGTACCCGAACCATCTTCCTCAAAATCAACTTCCAGGAATTCCGCGTCCATGCTCTCAATCTGTTCTTTCACTTCCGGTCGGGTATCGAAAGCCCGCACAATAGCACCCATGCTCTTAGCGGCACCAATGGCGGCAAGACCCGCAACGCCGGCACCGATCACCATAACTTTAGCCGGAGGAACTTTGCCCGCCGCGGTGATCTGACCAGTGAAAAATCGACCAAAATGCTGGGCCGCTTCCACCACTGCCCGGTAACCCGCAATATTCGCCATGGAACTGAGCGCATCCAGTTTCTGAGCCCGCGATATCCGCGGTATCATGTCCATCGCCATAGCGGTGACTTTTTTATCGGCTAACTTTTTTAGGAGTTCGGGATTCTGCGCCGGCCAGAGAAACGAAATATAAATCTGGCCTTCTTTTAGCAGGTCCACCTCTTCCACGTTAAGGTCCGGGTGCAGTTCCGGGCCTCGGACTTTCAGAATAATGTCGCTTTCGTTCCAGATCTCCCTGGTGTTTTTGACAACCGTTACGCCGGCTTCGACGTAGGAAGCATCGGAGTAATGAGCGGCAGAACCCGCACCCGCCTCAATGGCGACTTCAAAACCCAGCTTAATAAGCTGTTTCGCGACCTCAGGAGTGGTCGCCACTCGTTTTTCACCAGCATGGACTTCTTTAGGAATACCAATCTTCATCACTTTTTCTCTCTCAGTAAAGAAATAGGTTGGGGGAAATATAAGCGCATAAGACTACCATAAAATTGAAAAATTTTCTAACCCCTTAGCAGGGGAGGCAAATAGCAGGGACTCGTCAAGCCGAGAACACGGTTGCTAGCATAAAATGTTAAGGCGCAAACTGGCCCCGGCCTCTTAGTACCCCTTCGGGGCATGAAGACAAATGAGGGGAACATAACACATGGGAGGCAAATAGCAGGGATTCGTCAAGCCGGGAACACGCTTGCTAGCCAGCAGAATAGTGCTCATTAGGATCCAGCGTCACGCTGATTAGTCATCCTGGTCGTCGAAGAGGTTTGAGGCGAGGCTTTTGCGGGCGGTGCGGGCTTCCTGATCCGCACGAGTGATGCCTCCATCGTAGTCATTGTAATCCACGAACTGCAGGACTGGCTCCATCTCCGGGCAGCGTTTTAAGTAGAGGCGCGCCATCATTTGCGCCGTGCGCCGGTATTTAGGATGTCCGGCTTTCTGGGTACGCAGTTCCACAAGATGCCCCAACTCCCTGAGATTCATACCCACATTCCAGCGGATAAAATGATTGAACAATGTTGCATATTGGGCCTCCTGCTCCATACCAGCCCGTTTCAGATCGCGATGCAAGGACTCGGTACGTTCGAAACATTCCTGTACATCCTGACCCATGCCAATTTCTTCAATTTCTTCCGGCACGGAATATCCCAAGTCCACCCCCAGGTCCTGCCTTTGCTGGGTGAGCATGCGGTGACGTTGCAGGTCTCGGTACTCGGCGAATCCAGCAAGAATATCAAATTGAATGGGATAGCCATATTCTAACCCCCTGCCGGGACGGTCGCGCTTGCTTTGCCGTGAACCAATATAGGTTTCAAAAATTTGTCTTTTTCGTTCTTCAGGTAAGGACTTCACCACTTCACGAATTTGGCGGGAAGAATGACGGACATAAGGGAAAACCATATTCGATAGCAGATTGACCCACTGGGCTTCAGGACTATCTTCCAACAACTCCACTTCGGCTGAGGTTTCAATCTTGACCGATGTAAAAAACTCTCTGCATAATTCCCGCATTTTCCGGTGATTGTCTGCCAGATACGCATTTCGCCCTGCCCGCTTGATAAAAGTAGGAATCTGAGTATTGAGAGCTTTTCGAACCGAATCGGCCAACTCATGCGCTTCGCATAAATCATGCGACAGGAGTTTGGTGATCAAACCTGAGAAAAAACGTCCATTGCCTACTAACCCGACGTTGGCCTGAGTGCAGGCTGGAAGAATACAGCGAATCACATCACATGCCGCGCTACGGATAGTGAAATTGTAAGCAATGCGATGAGCTTTTATTTCGTTATCACCTTCCAGAAGTTTCAACCCTGCCTTTTGAACTTTTCCATCTCGTTCTACTTCAATTTCGAACGCATCCTGAGTGAGACGTTTGCGAAACAACTCCTGCATGGGTTCCACCATCTTCGCATACGTTTCAAAAAGAAAATCCATATTGGCGGTAAATGCATTGCCAAGCCCGGACTCCTTGATGTTTTCCGGACACACATAACGCCAACGGCCGTTTTTTTTGGCATCATAAAGAACATAGCGGGTCGATTCTTCGATGGGCGAACCACCAATCCTGCAATCTTCAATGACCTTGGTCATCAGGTTTGAGATTTCTTCCATGCACAGGGGAGCTACCGCCAGTTCGGCCACCGATTCATCGCCAAATTTGTTCACCACCCGGTCGATCATCTGCGACCCTTTGACATCGTTGGGGCTGCCATCAGGATTCAAAAACTCACGCACTACCGTTTCTTTGAATCCGGTTGGAGCGCGGCTGTAACGGGCCAGAGCTCCGCCGATCACTTCAGGATTCAGGTTCTCCAACGCAAATACATTGGCATCCACATCCGAGAGATAGGGCTTTAACAGTTCACGTTCCCGGTCGGTCAACTCATCAGATCGTTTTGGTTTATTTGTCATGGTTAGCTAATTGTTTTCCGATTCAAGAGGCGCAGACTTGGCACAACGAAACCCAGAATCGTTGAACTTGACATCGGGCTTACTCCACCTGCGATAAGCACTCCTCAGGGTACCAGCATAATTGACCCAAGACCCGCCACGAAGAGTTTTAAACTCTCCATCTTCATAGCCTTGAGGGTTGTCTATAGACCCATGAGTGTAATAAGTGCGGCTATACCAGTCGTCCACCCATTCCCAAACATTGCCTGCCATATCATGCACCCCATAAACTGAAACTCCAGTCGGATAGGTGCCAACATTGGTCATGGTATAAATCCCTCTCCATTTTTTTTTGAAGGTCGCCCTTCCCTTGGGGAAAGCATTCCCCCATGGGTATATACTGCCACTGGGCCCGCGAGCGGCTTTTTCCCATTCCGCTTCTGTTGGCAGGCGCTTGCCTCTCCACTTGCAGTAGGCCTGTGCATCATGCCAGCTCACCTGTGTAACGGGTTGATTACGGATGACTGATGGAAAAGAATTCTCTTTCCACAAGTTTCCTTCCCAACACCCATCAGTGGTACAGGAATCATCCAGGGCGGGAGGATACCCGGTCGTTTTCACAAACTCCAAGTATTTTGCATTCGTCACTTCGTAGATATCTATCAAGTAACTATCGAGTGTTACCAATTTCAAGGGGTACTCGTCAGAGAACCACCAGAGTTTGCAGGATTTATCATACTTGCGGCAGGTTTTATAAGCTGCCTTATTCTGTTTAAAACTGGATCCTCTAACAAACTTGCCCCCTCGAACGAAAGCCATATCAGAACTATCTTTCGAAGCAGGCTCGACAACCTGTTTCTTTTCAAGGTACTCTGGCTTTTTGTATGACGGGTCATACTGTTGTGGATCACGCTCTTGCTGATTAGCAAACGATGTAGCAATGCACGCTCCGAAATAAAGAAAAAAAACGGAACATGACAAAAACCATTTAAGGGGTATGGGGCGTATTGAAAAATATTTTTTTGTGCTCAAGCAGAGAACCTCTGCTGGTGACTGGCAATGTTGTTAAATTGCGGGCAATCGGCCTCTCGGCTTAATGGGCTATTGCTCATTGGCCTCACGCCTAGTGGCGAAACGAGCCATCTCTTTGCCACTTATATAGAATAACGTTAAACCCAAGACCATATTCACAGTATAGATCCAGGTCAGCTTGGAGTGATAACGATCAAACTGGATTTTCAATTTTTGATCTGCTGGATTCGCTTTTTTGAGCTTATCCATGGCATGCATCTCAGGCCGGAGAACACTACCAATATACAAGGCCAAAACGATCATGATAGCCAGGCATACCTCGCGGGTGTATTTACGCTTGGTAACCACTTGCGGTTCGTAACCAGCGGAACTGTATTTAGCTACCAAAAACTTGATCACCTCGGCCAGAACCATGAACGTGATACAGGTATAAATAATATGGACATTAAAAACATCCATGACCTTATTCATGATTGTGCTGGCAACTTGAGGCTGATCCTTCAAATTAATCCGCACCATGATTTCTACCAGGATACCAAGCAGGAACATCCCTCCAACCCAAAGGCAAAGAGAGAACAGGTAAAACCAGTTAGAAATAAATACTAAACGTTTCATTTTTAGTCCAATGCAAAATTACAATTTCATATTCCTAAAGCCGAGACAATCACTTGCATGTAAGAGAGAGCCATTGCTACCTGCCACCGGCGGCTCGCCGGTTAGTGGCCGCCAGAAACTCTTTTGCGGGTGAATTTAAAACTTGCTTTGATCTCCGCTTCTTCTCTTTCACGTGCATCAACAATGGATTGGCTATCCCCGCCAAACCAGGTTTTAACGGTGGTCCCTACTTTTTCTCGATTAATCTCATTGAGAATCGACAAATAAATAATCCCATAAAAAACTGCGATACCATAAAAAATCCAAGGGACCAGTGATCGCAGACGCTGTTTTTCTTTGACTGACCGGTGGTCCCACACCCGGTACCATAAGGAATGTTTTTCACCCTCGGCCATATCTATCTCCTATTGCCGAAGAACCTTTAAATACATAGATATAACTGATTCTTCTCATAAATCCCCAAGAAAACTAGATCATATCAGAATCCCCTAAACGAAACAACCAGCCCACTCCCGTGGGAGGGACCTAGCAAGAAGCCATTGAGCCGCCTATTCCTATTGCTCGCCAGAGAAAGCTATTGCTATATGCCCCCCTGCTAAAGGGTGTGGTATATTTTCTTTATTTTAACCCTCAATTTTCTCAGACCTTGATAGAAATCAATCCTATACAGAATCTTCAAGCAACCGTTACCATTCCCGGTTCCAAAAGTTATACCAACCGGGCATTGTTGATAGCGGGGCTCACCGATGGTGAGTGCCGGTTAGAAAAACCCCTGATCAGTGATGACACGAAGTACATGATTCAGGCTTTGCGATCATTTGGTGTCCCTGTGCTGGAAGAAGAAGAAACGTTTATTGTTACCGGTAAAGGCGGAAAACTGTCTGCATCCAGCAAAGATATTTTTATAGGAAACGCCGGAACAGCAATGCGATTTCTAACTACTTTGTCTGCATTAGTGCCTGGTAACACCCGGCTAGATGGCGATGAGCGGATGCGAGAGAGACCTCTGGCTGATCTTTTGGATTGCCTGACACAAATGAGAATTAAGGCAGTATCCGCAAATAACAACGGTTGCCCTCCTATAGATATTGCAGGCGGGGAAGTGCCGGGAGGAAACATTTCGCTGGCGGGGGACAAAAGCAGCCAATATCTCACTTCCATTTTACTTTCAGCCCCTTATTTCAAAAATGATACTTGCGTAAACATCCAAGGGGAACTCACTTCAAAATCTTATGCTGACATCACTCTCGACATCATGAAGACCTTCGGAGTCCATGTTGAAAATGAGAGTTACCAGCGTTTTACCGTCAAAGCAGGAGACCGCTATCAAGCTCAAACGTACCGGGTGGAAAGCGACTGGTCGAGCGCCACATATTTTTTGGCGGCGGCAGCAGTGACTGGCGGGGAGGTAACCCTCATAGATATCAATCCCCATAGCGTGCAGGGAGACGCAAAATTTGCCTCCGTTCTCGAATCAATGGGTTGCCGGGTAGAGAAAAAATCCAACTCCCTGCATATTAAAGGAAACCCTTTGAGGGGAATTAACATCAATATGAATAATATGCCAGATGCGGTCCAGACTTTAGCTGTGACAGCCTTGTTTGCAAAAGGAGAAACGGTGATTCAGGGGATCGGCAATCTCAGGATCAAGGAAACGGATCGAATTTCTGCGCTGGCAAAGGAATTAACCCGTCTTGGCGCTGAAGTCGAAGCGGGAGATGACTTTCTCATCATACGACCGGGAAATTATTCAGGAACCGAAATTGAAACTTATAACGACCACCGTATGGCCATGAGTTTCGCGGTGGCCGGATTAAATATTCCAGGAGTCCGCATTAAGAATCCTAAATGTGTGGAAAAATCTTTTCCGGATTTTTTCCAGCAGTTTGAAAATCTTTAGTGTGGAAAAAGCAACCCCCTGCGAGATAGCTTAGAAAACCCTTTTCCCACACACTAGAAAAAATGGTTGAACACGCCTACACCAATTCGCTCATCAATGAGAAAAGTCCCTACCTGCTGCAACACGCACATAATCCAGTCAACTGGCACTCGTGGGGTGATGAACCTTTTAAGATCGCTAAAGAGAAAAACCTGCCGGTGCTGGTAAGCATTGGCTACGCTACCTGTCACTGGTGTCATGTGATGGAGCGCGAATCATTTGAAGACCCAACTTTGGCGGCAGTCCTAAATGAAAGTTTTATAAGCATCAAGGTGGACCGTGAGGAAAGGCCGGATGTTGATAGCATATACATGCAAGCAGTGCATGCGTTGGGCCAGCAGGGGGGTTGGCCGCTGAATGTGTTTCTGACTCCGGATGGAGCGCCTTTTTATGGAGGAACTTATTTCCCGCCCGAGCGCCGCCATAATCTACCCTCGTTTCTGGACGTGCTTCAGTTTCTCACCAATACCTGGATGAATGAGCAGGACAAAATTGAAAAACAGACCAACGCCGTGGTCGGATTTATTCGCCAATCCTCCCTGCGTGATGAAAGTTCCGCCACGCTGGAGGATTTAGATTTTGACGGGGAAGATAAAGCTCTCGAACTTTTTGAAAAGCATTATGACAGGCTCAACCACGGCTTTCAGTTTCAACCACAAAACAAGTTTCCCCCTTCGATGGGCCTATCCCTCCTGCTCAGGCAATACCACCGCACAGGTCATGCCAACAGCCTGACCATGACCGAGAACACACTCAAGGCCATGAAGTTCGGTGGAATTTATGACCAGATTGGGGGAGGACTTTCCCGCTACAGCACTGATGACAGATGGCTGGTACCGCATTTCGAAAAAATGCTCTATGACAATGCCTTGTTCACCACTGCCCTGATCGAAACTTATCAGGTCACTGGCAAGAAAGAGTTTGCAGATTTTGCTAACGACCTTCTGCAATATATCGACCGGGACATGACTTCAAAAGAAGGGGCCTTCTTCAGTGCCGAAGATGCAGACAGCGAAGGAGTCGAAGGCAAGTTTTATGTGTGGACCCAGGAGGAGGTTGAGCAAATTCTAGGGAGGAAAACCGCCAGCATCGCCATTCCCTATTACAACATCATCCCTGGTGGAAATTTCGACGGGAAAAATATTTTAAACATCACTCGCGATCCTAAAACTGTGGCAAAGGACGTAGGCATGCAGGAAGCCGATGGCTTGAAGGAGCTGGCCATCGCGCGAGAAAAGCTCCTGGAAGTCCGCAGTAAGCGCATTCGCCCCCTGCTTGACGATAAGATACTCACTTCCTGGAACGCTTTGATGATCAGTGCCATGGCAAAAACTGGAAGAGTGTTAGATGATGTAGAACGGATACAAAAATCAGCCCGAGCCATGGAGTTTCTTCTTACTCAGTTACGGACACCAGAAGGGAAAATCCTGCGACGTTATCGAGATGGAGAAGCCCGCTATGACGGTTATTTGTTTGATTATACCGCCACCGCAACCGCTTGCCTGGATTTGTATGAAGCCACTTACGAATCTCATTATATTCAAACAGCCAAAGATTTGATGCAAAGAGTGGAGGATAAATTCCTGAGTGATAACGGGACCTTTCACGAAACGGCCAGTGACGGAGAAGAACTGCTGGTGCGACAAATCAGCGGTTACGATGGCGTGGAACCTTCTGGAAACAGCAACGCTGCGTTCACCCTGCTCAGGCTTTCCGCCTACCTAGCCGACCCGGCTCTATCCCTCAAAGCGGAAAAAATATTTCTAAACTTTAATGAAGAACTGATGGAGCATGGCCTCAACTCAGCTTTCATGCTGCAAGCCCTGCATTTGTACCTCGGTGGACTCAAAGAGGTTGCGGTGGTAGGCAAGAAAAACGATGCGGCAACTCAGGAGCTATTGGATACTCTGCGTAAAGGGTTTTACCCGAATGCCGTTTTCGCCTTCGCTTATGAGGATGAGATTGGAAGCACATCCATCCCCTTGTTAAAAGACCGAAAACTGGTAAATGGAAAAGCAACTGCTTACGTCTGCCGACAGGGAACCTGCCTCGAACCTGTCCATTCCGTAGAAGAATTGGTGAAACTATTGAGTTATGAATGAAGAAACACTATGATGAGACATTCATATTTAAACCCTTAAAGAACGACAAATTCTATGCGCACAGAATTAATAGATAATATGGTCAATACCGCCTTAAAAGGCGAGTCAATTTCTTATGATCAGGCCTTGCAACTGGAAACCCTGAGCCACCAAGAACTGGACTATCTCTTTCTCGGAACAGACCGCATCCGTGATCATTTTAAAGGACAGGACGTAAAAATCTGTTCCATCGTCAACGCAAAATCTGGAAAATGCGTGGAAGACTGTTCTTTCTGTGCACAGTCCAGCTCATTCCAGACCGATTCGCCGGAATATGAGTTGATGGATGTCGAAGAAATTGTTGCGGCCGCAAAAGAAGCGGAAGCTTTTGGGTCCAATGAATTCTCCATCGTTGCCTCCGGGACTTCTCTCGATGACCGGAAAGAATTGGATCGGGTGATTGAGGCTATCAAACGTATCAAGGCTGAAACGCAGCTCGAAACCTGTTGTTCCCTCGGATTAATGCCAATGGAACATTTGAAGGAGCTGAAAGAAGCCGGACTGGATCGATGCCACCATAATCTGGAAACCGCAAAAAGCCATTTTGATAAAATTGTTTCAACCCACACCTATGAGGATGAGGTAAATGCCGTACAGAATGCCAAGGCCGCAGGATTACAAGTCTGCGTAGGTGGGATTTTTGGGATGGGAGAATCGTTTACGCAAAGGGCAGAACTGGCTTTCTCAATTCGCGATTTGGGAACACAATCGTTCCCCATAAATTTTCTAAAACCGATTGAAGGGACTGGGCTGGACCATCTCGAACCCATGGAACACTATGAAGCACTTAGAACGATCTCTCTAATGCGCCTGATTTTACCGGATATAGACCTATTCGTCTGCGGAGGAAGGGAAGAAGTGCTAACCGATCAGCAAGAACAACTTTTCTCTGCGGGGGCCAATGGAATTTTGGGGGGCAACTACCTCACAACCAAAGGCCGAGACCCTAAAAGAGATATAGATATGATTGAAAACCTGGGGCTGCGCCCTGTCTATACGTCTATATAATTACCGCTCTAACAGAAAAACCCCTTTTCCCATTCGGGAAAAGGGGTTTAATTTATTCAGTCATACCAAACGAATTACGCCAGCAGGTTTTCTTCAATAACCTTTTTAATTTCTGCTTTCGATTTTACTCCCACAACCTGCTGAACCACTTGTCCGCCCTTTATAAAAAGGAGAGTGGGGATACCACGGATACCATAAGTGGTTGCAGTATTGGGATTATCGTCTACATTCAATTTTCCAACCAGAATCTTATCTTCAAACTCACCGGCAAGCTCTTCAACGGTAGGAGCAAGCATTTTACAGGGCTGGCACCATTCGGCCCAGAAATCAAGCATAACGGGTTTATCAGACTTTATAACCGTTTGCTCAAATTCCGCATCGGAAACCGTAACCACTTTGGCTGACATAAACTACTCCTTAAATTATAAAAGAAATAATTTCCCTAAAATTGGGATATTAAGGGAAAATCATCAACATTTTAGTTAATTAGCAAAAATCGCCTGCGAATGAAAACTTTCTTCAATCAAACTGAAAATGACGATCACATAGGAATGATTTTTTTGATACTATCATACTCCCCTATAACCAGCAAGTTCTTTGCCGGGTACTCTTGGGGAGAAATCAAATAAAGCCCCTAAGTTAAATGACTTGGAACAGGAGATATAATAATGGCTGATGTTGTCAATTTTTTTGCGTATGGAGAGTTAATCAATGAAGATTTTTTTAAAGAGCAGGGTCTGGAGTATATAACCAAAACTTCTGTCACTCTCTCGGCCTGGAGGCTGGTTTTCAACAAAATCCCCATTGATAACGGGGGAATAGAAAACCTGGGGTTGGCTAACATTGAACCGACTAATGATAATGCCGGAATGATGCACGGAGAACTTTATGCGATGGATGAAAAGCATATTCCTAAACTGGATGAATATTTTGGCCACCCTAATGAATACCAGCGAAAAGTGCTGCGCTTCAACCGCCACGATTTCATCCTGATTAGTGGGCTGACATATATCGCTCGACCCGATAAAATTGGGACTAAACTCAAACCCAACAAAGCCGCCCTGAAAATTCTTAAGAAAGCAAAGAAACTTTTCCCCATGCTCTACTTTTCCCGATTGATGAACACCCCTACCTGTGATTAAGCCCGAGAATCCGACATGTTCACAGCTTATGTGAGAAAACCCGGACTAAAATTTTCTCAGGCCTTATCGGAGCACCCTGAGAAAAATGATATCGACCTTGCTGTCGCCTTGCACCAGCACCAGCATTATGTCCGGGCACTGAAAGAGGTCGGGGGAAGCGTGGAATACCTGCCACCTCAGGACCATTTGCCCGATGCCACCTTCGTCGAAGATACCGCCGTTATTCTGGAAGATAAAATCCTGCTTTGCCCGATGAAAGAACCCTCCCGCCAGGAGGAAGTCCAATCCACCGCCACGGCACTGAAAAAATACCACGATTGTGTGACCCTCGATTCCCCCGCAACGCTTGATGGTGGGGATGTGATGAGCACTCCCGATGTGATTTTTGTGGGGCTTTCCAAACGCAGCAATTTGGCAGCTGTGAAAGCACTCTCCAAGCTCACATCTAAAAAAGTGGTTCCGGTAACTGTGACAAAAGGATTGCACCTCAAAAGCGCCACCACCTTTCTTGGCAACAATCTTTTAATACTAGATCCTTTACGAATAGATGCTTCAAATTTGAAACATTTTGATTGGATCGAAGTCACCGAAAACGAATCTTATGCCGCCAATTGCCTGACATTAGGAAACTTTGTTCTGATGCCAACCGGATTCCCAAAGATCAGCGAGAAAATTCGTGCGCATGGGCTTGAAACAAAAGAACTGGAAATGAGCGAATTCGAAAAAGCCGATGGCGCAGTGACCTGCTTAAGCTTAATCTTTCCGTCGTGCTAGCGTCACCGCCTCATTGCCACCAGCCACTTGGCCGGTTAGTTCCAACGAGCGGAATCGGGAGTGGCGTTTCGAATTTTGGAGAGGTGGACGAGGTTGATTTTCATTTTGAGAAAATTATGTAGGAATTCTGCGCGAAGAAGCACATCCTGCTCCTCAAGAAAAGTTTGTTTCTGTTCCAGAGAAAGATCCAACCGATACGCGAACCGGTCTACAAACTGGCTGAGTAGGTTGCCCAAATTCCAGTCGGGCTCATTTTTCAGAGAGTTTCCCTCCGGGATAAAGCTTATAAATTCCCTGTACTGGTCAATTAAGCTGTCACGGATTGGATTGGGTTTTTCACTAATTTCCTGTTCATTCTTTTCTTCGAGGATATCTATTTCTGCTCGACGGTAGGGTTTTCCATCGATCTCCTTTAAGATGCGGAACCGATGCAGTCCAACCAGGGTGAAGTTGAATTTTCCATCAGGGTGGTGAATTTCCTTTGCAATGCTTCCCACGCAACCTATGGTAAATAGGTCTGGACGGTCAAAATAAGCCGATTCCCAATCTGGCTTTAGAAGAACCATGCCAATTTTGCGTTCCCCTGCCAGGGCGTCAGAAGTCATTTGACGATACCGAGGCTCAAAAATATGCAGAGGCAAGGGGGTGCCAGGATAAAATACTGTTGAAGGCAAAGGAAAAAGAGGAATGATACCTTCTTGATTTGAATCTTTTGTCATAAATTCCTTATCTTAAATGAATACGTGAGCATTGTAACATCTAATCTGGCAACAGGAAATTTGACAATTGCGGTTAATTTTTTTAATCTGATAAAGCATGATTGCCCATCCCGAAAATACTTGTGTTGAAATTCAAGCCTCGCTGACCCGTTCCGGGTTATTTACGGAAGGTTCTTCTGATTTGGGAAACAGCTGGCGGATCTCGCCAGAACCGTTTTTTCTCTCCCCAGAAGATACGGAGTTTTTTCATCAGCTTGGCCCGCATCTCCTAAAGTTTTACAGCTCCTGGAATGATCTTTATCTGGAAAGTGTCAAAGGAACCAAATGGTTCGCTCAATATCTCGATGCGGGGAAACCTAATGAGCTAGTTGAGTTTGGCAGAATGAAACGCTTTCGACGAACCCTGCCATCTATCATTCGACCTGATGTGATTGTGACAGAAGATGGATTTGCTGTAACGGAACTGGACTCAGTTCCCGGTGGGTTCGGACTGACGGCTGAACTCATGTCCTTATATAAAGATCCTTCCTGGAAGATTGTTGGCGACTCCGAGGGTGGAATCCCGAAACAATTTTATCAAATGGCCGAATCTCTGGCTAAGCAAGAAAAGCCTTGTGTTGCCATTGTCGTCTCGGATGAAGCGGGAGACTATCGAAGTGAGATGGAATGGCTTGCAACCCTGTTAAATAATAAAGGCTTGCCCGTTTATACCGTTCATCCCAAAGAGATTCAATTTCGAGAAGAAGGACTGTTTATCCTAAATAACGGAGAGTGGCTTCGGATCGATGTCTTGTATCGTTTTTTCGAGTTATTTGACCTCAAAAATATCCCAAAGTCTGAGTTGATGATGTACGCGGCAAAAAAAGGTCAGGTGGTGACCACCCCCCCTTATAAGACCTGTTTGGAAGAAAAACTCAGTTTTGCCTTGTTCCATCATCCATCCCTGAAACCAGATTGGGAAAAAGCATTGGGTTCTGAAACTTTTAACACCTTATCCCATCTAATTCCAGAGACTTGGATTCTGGACTCCAATCCTCTACCTCCTTACGGGGTTATCCCTGGATTGCAGCTAAGAGGTGCTCCCGTTCAGAATTGGCAGGAAATGATGGATTTGACCCAAAAAGAACGGGAAATGGTTATCAAGCCCTCGGGTTTCTCTCCAGAATCATGGGGAAGCCGGGGAGTGGTAGTGGGACATGATGTTTCAGGGGAAATCTGGCAGGAAACATTGACGAAAGGTTTGCAAAGATTTCCCGACCAAACATCGATATTACAAAAGTTTTATAAAGGGAAACGAGTGCCCATTTCCTATCTAGACCGAAACTCCGGCCAGATGGAAACCATTCAGAGCCGAGTACGACTGACCCCTTATTATTTTGTGTCAGAAAATACTACTCATCTGGCAGGCATTTTGGCTACACTTTGCCCTCAGAATAAAAAGAAAATTCACGGTATGGCGGACGCAGTAATGGTACCTTGTGCCACAAGAGATTAAAGGTAAATTAGAAGTGATGAAACTCTATAATTTAGATGGGTGCGGTTACTGTGCAATGGTTAGAGAAGTTCTAGCCGAAATGAGCCTGGAGTATGAGAAAATTGAAGTTCCTTGGCCCCATCAGGAACGCAAGGAAGTTTACAAGGTATCGGGGCAATCTACAGTCCCGGTTTTGGTGGATGGAGAGACCATCCTTGATGATGAATATGAAATCATCGACTATCTTAAAAAGACTTACCCTGTTAATTCTTAATTCCCCATAATGTAAGGAAAAAACATGGAGCCTTGGCAAAAACAACTCAGCCAGAGCGCGGTAAAGATTGAAGACCTGCCTTTTATTCCCGAATCTCCAGAGTATCGGGCAAAGCTTAAGAAGGTAGGAGAAATCTACCCCATACGAATTAATTCTTATTTCCTGAGTCAAATTCAGGGTCCCAATGATCCCTTATGGAAGCAGGTAGTCCCCACTCCTGAAGAATTAGACGACCTTATTGAGGGAGAAACACTGTTATCCGATCCGCTAAATGAAGAAGGCGATATGCCGGTCCCCGAGTTGGTTCACCGCTACCCAGACCGCGTACTGCTGATGATCAATAATCAATGCCCCATTGTATGCAGATTCTGCACGAGAAAACGAAAAATCGGTTTTCCCGGAATCGTCACACGAGAAACTCTGCGACAAGGAATTGAATACATCCGCAATAATCCAGAAGTCCGTGATGTAATCATGTCCGGCGGAGATCCACTCCTCGTTCCCGATAAGGAACTGGACCGGATTCTCGGTGAACTTAGGTCCATCCCGCATCTCGAAATCATTCGTATTGGTACCCGGGTTCCAGGAACTTTGCCTGCCAGAATAACGGAAAACCTTTGTTCAATATTAAAGAAATACCATCCGCTATATTTCAACATGCACTTTAACCACCCTGCGGAAATCACTCCTGAAGTGGAAAAAGCCTGCGCTATGCTTGCAGATATCGGTATCCCTTTGGGCAGTCAGACAGTGTTGCTAAAGGGAGTCAATGATAATTCCACAACCATGAAAGAATTGATGCTGAAATTGCTGAAAAATCGCATTAAACCCTATTATATTTATCAGGCCGATATGACGGAAGGGACCGACCATTTCCGCACATCCGTACAAAAAGGACTCGATATACTCAAAGACCTCATGGGTCATACTTCTGGAATGGCGGTGCCCTATTTCGTGATCGATGCACCAGGCGGAGGCGGCAAAGTTAGACTGCTTCCCAACAGTGTTGTTGAACACAATAAAGATGAAGTGGTCATCACCAATTATGAAGGAAAAGTTTTCCGTTACAGCCAACCCAACGGAAAAAATGGATCTTCAAACGGGTCCTCCAAAAGCAAAGCTAATCTCCAGGATATGTGCCAACTGCCTGCCTGAACAAATCCAAACACTCCGATTTTCTGATAGAATCCACTAGACAATGAAGGGCTGCCACAAGGGGCTGGGCTGATTTACAACCACACTATCGGAGCCAGGCTAAATTTTGAACCGTTATCAAATACTAAGAGAACCTCTCCTGCTGTTTCTTGTTGGGGCCTGCCTGAGCATTGCACAGTTCGTGATGATTCGCGATTTTGTCACCATATTATACGGAGAAGAAGTCGTAATTATTCTGGTAACCGCGGCTTTTTTTCTGGGACTCTCCATCGGTTATTTTCTATCCCTGAAATTTTCAGAAAAATTTTTTGAGAATTCGTTTCTCACCATTGCATTTCTCCACCTGACGTTTCCCTTCTCCTACAGGATGTTCGCGGTAGGAATAGCAGATTCAAATATGAACGGATATTGGTACGTAGCCCTAATGTTTTTCTACGCCTTGATATTTAGTTCTATCTTCGCGGTTTTTTTGCCACGGCTAATAAATAAAAACACATCAGGCCAAACTACCACCGTACAAAAATTGAAAGTTCTATATTCCATGGAACTAATAGGCTTCGCGGCAGGGTTTGCCATCGTTGGCTTAAGTTGGAATAAGGGTGTCGCATTTATCATTCCTATTTACTGGGCCCTACTGGCAGTTGTCATTCAACTGGCACTGCAAAAAAAGTCCTGGACGGTAGCTTTTGTTTTAATAGCTGTTATCGCTGGCAGTTCCATCAAACAAATAGACGAACGTTCCACCGCCCTGCTTTATGAGTACAAACACCACCTTGATGAGGCCGAAACTCTGTTGACCATCAACTCTGCTTACCAGAAGGTCGAGGTGATCAAAGATGAAGATGGAGAACGCTACCTTTATTTAGACGGACTCCTCAACCTCAACGCCTCAGACCTGGAAGACTTGAATTACTACATCGCCGAAATTCCAGCGACACTCATTAAACCTGAAAAAACCCTCATTATAGGAAATGGTACGCTCTCATCCGTACCCAAGGTATATCCTCATTCACAATTCGTGCAATCGGTGGAGCTTGACTCAGGGGTCCTTTTGGCTGGGCAACAGTTTTTCACTCCCATTGAAAAGCTCTCCAATCTTGACCGCTGGAACCTGGTCATTGATGATGGAAAGCATTTTCTGAAAACCACACAGGATAAATTTGATCTAATCATAATGGACATTCCTTCTCCTCTTACCATTCAGGAGGCCATCCTTCATACCGTGGAGTTTTATCAACTGGCACAGTCAAAAATGACCGCACAAGGAGTCATTGCCGTACAATTGAGCGGTCCTCTGCAACACAATAACCGCACACCAGCACGGGTTGTCGCCGCATTGTCTAAAGCATTTCAGCAGGTCATGGTTATCAATAGCGACAAAGCCGACCGCAGTTTTGCCTACGCCTCCCAACAGCTTCCCTTCAACGGCAAGGACATGCGTCTTGCCACGCGCAGATACGAAAGAGGATTGGAAATCATTATCCCCGATGATATTGCTTTTTATTTAACGGAGGCAGTGCCTCTGGCATTGGATAATCTGGATCTGGTACTTCGAAGAGGATGGGAACGTTTCGCTGGAAGGTACTTCGATAATGATTAAATTCCCTGTATACGCCTTTCTAACCGGACTGTATTTTTCAACCCTGCAGTTCTGTTATTTAATCCTTTTGCAGATCAATATTTCTTCTGCTTACCTGACGTTTATGATCATCACTGTTTCCTGGCTCACGGGTTCCATCATTGGATTGTGGCTGGAAAACCTGAATAGAAATATCGGG